>Ga0070726_10000398_pt1 | contig 55737 bp, 65 predicted proteins | sample tdAd471_FD_67275 | JGI IMG/M metagenome (GOLD analysis project Ga0070726, IMG submission 67275) | Marine sediment microbial communities from the Atlantic coast under amendment with organic carbon and nitrate - tdAd47.1 | ecosystem: Environmental > Aquatic > Marine > Coastal > Sediment | place...
AAGATTGCAAATATTGCATAAATACAACTAAAATAAGCAACAAATCACCAATAATTAAAACCAAAATAGCTAATAAAACCTATTTATAAAAAATTTATAACTTTTAACTCTTTACAATGAACCCACACCAACTTGACCGAACTGATCGCCGTATCCTGTTAGAGCTCCAAAAGGACGGATCAATATCCAACCTGGAATTAGCTGAAAAAGTCGGCTTATCGGCCAGTCCCTGCTCTCGCCGAGTAAAAGCGCTACAGGACAGCGGCTTTATTCAAAAAACCGTTACTATTCTGGATGCTAAAAAGTTGGGGCTGGATATGATTGCGGTCATCTCCATTAGCATGGATCGCCACACCCCGGAACGCTTTCAGGCCTTTGAAAAAGCCGTGCAGAGTTTTGATGAAGTGATGGAGTGTTACTTGATTACCGGCCAAAGTGCCGATTACATACTGAAGGTTATCGTTGCTGATATGGATGCTTTTCAGCAATTCCTGCTCGGCAAACTAACGCGTATCGAGGGGGTCACAGGCGTCCATTCGAGTTTTGTGATGCGTAAGGTCATTGAGCGAACGACCTTGCCACTCTAGGCAAATACTGTCAGCGTTATCAAGCCAACGACTCACTTAGTTAGACAGGTGATGCCTAGGGTTAAGCGGCTGACGCCCCTGAATATATTCAAAGTGCACATGGTAGCCCGTCGCATTACCCGTTCGGCCAACCGTGGCAATTTTTTCACCCTGCCTAACCTGCTGCCCCTTATTGACAAGGTTTTTATGATTGTGCGCATAGAAGGTCTGAATATTATCCATGTGCTTGAGAATAATCACCTTGCCGTAACCATTCTGCCGACCGACAAAATGCACAATGCCGTCGGCAGCAGCTCGAATAGCGGTTCCTTTCGGTGCCCGTAAATCAATTCCCTTGTGACGGCCGTTTCGAGAACCAAACTCCGATGAAACATCCAAACGTTTTAACGGCCAGATAAATCGTGTTTTGTTTGCATAGTCACTGGGAACCTGTTGGTTTTGAGCAGGAATAATCAGACGTGCGCCCACTTTCAAGCGGTGCGGGTCGGCAATGCCATTTCGGTATTGTATTTGTAAGCTAGTCACACCAAAACGGCGCCCAATCGCTGATAGCGTATCGCCTGAGCGCACATAATAAACCTGCTCCTGAGCCGAGGCTTGGTACGGCTTTTTTGGTGCCGACGGATAAACCGTTGACGAGGGAATTGTTGAACACCCCGCCAACAACACCACAACCAACAGACTTACCCATCGTCTCGCTTGCTCTTTACCCATCAAAAGCCCACTACGCTAATCCAGCCGTTATACAGAATATTAGTCTAGGACTACCCTCAACGCCCTGAGTTCTGAACCCGATAAGTGGCAATTGACCTGCATCAACGCATTTTTACCGTCAATAAGGCTATACTGCTCGCCTGTTAACTGACCTATCGAGACTGATTTCGCAATGCCTTCATCCTCTTCAATCTGGAACCCTGAACTGATCGCCCGTTACGATTTGAGCGGACCACGTTACACCTCCTACCCAACCGCCCCGCAGTTCAGTGATCGCTTTGGCGAAGATGAGCTTCACGCAGCGATTGAACGCAGCAACAGCCAGGCCCGCCCCCTGTCGCTGTATTTCCACATCCCCTTTTGCGATACCGTCTGCTACTACTGCGCCTGCAACAAAATCATTACCGCGAATAAATCCCGCGCCCGCCCATACCTTGATCGCTTAATCAAGGAAATTGAAATGCAGGCGGCTAACTTCGATGATGACCGCCCTGTGGTTCAGCTGCATTGGGGCGGTGGTACGCCGACCTATATCAGCGACGATGAAAAGCGTGAATTGATGGCCGCTACTCGCAAGCACTTTAAGCTGCTGGATGACGACAGCGGTGAATACTCCATCGAAATTCACCCCGGCCAAATGTCTGTCGACACCATCCCCGTGTTAAGAGAAATCGGTTTTAATCGCATCAGCATGGGCATTCAGGATTTTGATGCCGGCGTTCAAAAGGCGGTCAATCGTTTCAACAGCGTTGCGGAAGTCAGCGAACTCATGGACGCCATTCATCGCGAAGGCTTCCACTCGGTAAGCATGGACTTAATCTACGGTCTGCCCATGCAAACACTGGACACTCTTAAGAAGACGCTGGAGCAAACCATTGAACTGAACCCGGATCGTCTATCTCTCTTCAACTATGCGCACATGCCCCACCTGTTCAAAGTGCAAAAGCAGATCGACGAAAGCCAACTGCCTGCCCCTGAGATCAAGCTACAAATGCTGGAATATGCCATTGCACGCCTCACCGACGCGGGTTACGTATATATCGGCATGGATCATTTCGCCAAACCCGACGACGAACTGACCATTGCTCAACAACAGGGCAAACTGCAGCGCAACTTCCAAGGTTACGCCACCCACGGCGGCTGCGACATGATCGCCATGGGCGTTTCCTCAATCAGCGCCATCGACAATGTCTACGCACAAAACTTCAAGGACATTAACGACTATCAAGCCGCCATCGACGCAGGCAAATTACCGGTGAACAAAGGCTTCACACTGAACGATGACGATATTCTGCGCAAAACAGTGATCAACAAATTGATCTGTCACTTCATGCTCGATTTCAAAGAAATCGAAGCCAGTTTCGGCATTAACTTTAATAACTACTTTGCTGAATCATTAGAACGTTTAAAGCCGCTCGCTGAAGACGAGCTGATCAGCCTTGACGCAGACAGCATCACAGTTAAAGACGGTGGTCGCCTGTTAATCCGCAGCATCTGTATGATGTTTGATGCCTACCTGAAACCCAGCTCGGAGATTCGTTACTCACGTATCATCTAATCCTGATCAGGCCTGCGCCTCAATCACACTACTTGCAAAGATGTTCACACACCGCTTTGGCGTTACGGTTCCAACGATGCACCGATACCCGTTTCAGGTGATAGCGCAGCCATTTTAATCCCGCATCGTTATCCTGCCGTTTATGCCACAGCATTGAAACTTGCACCGGCGGAATATCGTTTGGCGGCCGCGCAATTGACAGCTTTCCACTTGAAATATGCTCATATATAGCCCCAGCTGGCAGTCCTGTATGCCGACTATCGAGGACTACAGGAAAAGGTACAGCTGGCACAGCGTAACGTTGAAATCCCAAAACAAACCGCTGAAATCACGCACGTTCGATTTGAAGAGGGTATGGAGCCCGAATTTGAGTATGCACGTGTACGTGCCCGATTAAGTGCTGTAAAAGCCAACATCGCGCAACTCAACAGTGAATTAAAACAGGCCGAGTACGATTTAGCGTTATTAGCCGGCTACCAGCCCTCAGCCTTGCCCAAGGTAAGCCTCAAAACTCTCCTTCAGCAGCTCCGCCTCCGCGCGGCTGGTTAAACGCTCAGCCAGGGTCAGCTTTACGCCCTGCTTTGACTCAGCAAGCAGCTGATAATACACCGTGGTTTTGCTACCAGAGCTCATAGTCGCCCCTTCTTTAATGCCAAGCCTGGCAATTTCTGGAGTGGCAATTTGTTTGGTTCTCATCGGGTAACCAAACAGGAAACGGCGGCTTTGAACGCCATCACTGGTGACCTTAATTTGCAGCGATTTAGCGAGATAATACACGCCAAACAGCGCGATCAAGCTGCCCACTAAGGTGAACACGACCGGGAAAATAATCGGCGCATCACCGTAACCCGCGCCAATCCCCGCGCCCGCAAAAATCAGTCCAAACAGCAGGCTAACAAACCCCATACCTGGCCGCTGAAAGGCAGGAAAGTAGGCCTGCAAACCACCGGGAATAGTTTTAATATTAGCGATTGACTCAACCCCCGCCATGGCCGCATCAACCGTGGCATGATGATCCTCTGTCCCGTCGCTCAGCGCGACGGACAGTTGAGCTGTTTTAAACACGGGGATTTCAAAGCTGCGCGTAAAATCAGGCCCATCCAGTTTACTGCTGAGCACCACACGCCAAAGGTGGTACTGTCTGCCCTTATCGACATCACTCTCAGGAAGATTATCAGGCACATCAAAACGAAAACTGAAGTTTGTTCCCTGCTGCCCTCGAAGCACATGACAAACCCCGTCGGTTTGCCACTTAACCTTTTCTTTGCGACTACGATTTTTACCGGTGCCGCTAACGTAACTGTAAACACATTGCAGGTTTACGGTTGCGATCATCAACGGGTCGAAGGGAATCGTCGTTTCAACAGTACCGCCAACATGGCCGCCTAATGAGCCAGGAAAAGGATCAAGCACCAGTGGCGTGCGCCCAAATTTCAGCCAGTTTTGAGTCGAACGAATCGCTGCCACAATCAAACCAAGGCCCACCAAAGGAAACAGGAAGGCCAAACCAGTCAGTGGCTCTCGTAGCGTTTTGTTCCAGATTTGCTCAAATTGGAACAGCATAGGAGAGCTAATCAAATTCCAGAAAAGCGCAAATCCCCACAGCACAAGGTGCTGCATTTTGGCGCCCGAAGTAATACGGTTATCGAGCCACTTCTTTTCCTGAAGCCAGGGGCTGTCGTCTCTCATATCCAACTCGTTTCCTCAAATTTAACAATACTTAAGTGTAGGCGTAGTATTGGAGGACAGTGATAAGTTTTTCGGGAGAGTCCATATGGAGCTATTTGACCCCGGTACTATCTTTTTCTGGCGCGCTATTGAGCGCTTAATCGCGCTTATAATCGGCGCAGCATCCATTTACCTCGGATATCGATTATTTACCTCGATGGGGCAATTCAAAGCAGACGGCGAAGGTAAAGTGGAATTGCCCGGCGGCGTCTCCATCTATGTGAGCCGAGTCGGTCCGGGTGTTTTTTTCGCGCTGTTTGGTGCCTCTATCGTTGGCTTTGGTATTCTAAGTCCAGCCCAAATTCAGACCAGCGCCCCCGCCGAAAACAGCACCGTTACAACTCAAGAAGTCGACGCCTCTTACGTTGGGAATACCGCTCGCAACCGAGTTTTTGATGCCGAAAGAGCGCGTACTTTGCGTGATCTTGATGCCTTAAGCCAACTCCAGAATAAGTTATCAGAAGCCGACTATCATCAAACAGACTGGTCCGAAGTTGACCGCAACCGCCTGCGCATCGCAATTCCCCATATCCGCCAAATGTTGATGATAGCCGTGTGGGATGACCAGAACTGGGGCGATTTAGAAAAATTCCGAGACTGGGTTCAAAATGGCGACCCGGCTTCAACACCGCCTGGCATAACGGCAACCGGCCAACAATACCTGATCGGAGAAAACTAAAGGTGTCCCATGATTTCGCGACTGTTTGTTTACTCACTCCTGTTTTTCGCCACTTTTTCTATCGCGCAAGCGTCTGACCTGTCCACACTCTACTCGAGCGAGCATTTACAGGAACGTCATGACCGCTACGAGCCCGCCCTGCGCGCCAACTTCAACCGCCTGGTGCTAGGCTCACTGACCCGCGAAGAACGCGCTCGCCTCGGTCACGTTCAGCTTGAGCTACCCCTGCGTGCGCCGGGTAAGGAAGGCTCAAACCCATTGAGTTTCTATGCCGTTGGCAACACCGTGGTCATGCCCATTCAATCCATCAAGTTCTTCGATGATCTGTCGCTGGCCTGGGCTTACGCCTGGAGCAACAACCTCAGCCTTGAAAGTGTCACCGATTACGTATCAGTACTGAAATACCAAAAGCCTCCAGCTGACGGTTTTCCAGCACCACTGGTCGCACTCGGTGTCGCCCCCGATATCTGGAAACAGGATAAACGGGTTGACGATGTTTCTCAGAAAATACTCAAATCGGCAATTGTCTGGATTATGGCCCACGAAGTCGCCCATTTACTTTTCCAACACCCGGGATATGGGCCACAGGTTTCAGTGCAACAGGCACAGGCTAATGAGGCTGAGGCAGACCGCTTTGCTAACGAAATCATGCGGAGGATTGGTGTGGCACCAGGCGGCATGGCCAATTTTTTTGTCACGCTTGCCCACTGGTCAAGCAACCGCGGTGATTTTTCTTCCGATGCCAAATGGCAGGCGTTTTTGAAAGAGGAAGCCACCCACCCCTTTACCGCCGCCAGAATGCAGGCGCTGGCGGCCGATCTACGCCGCGACCCGGGCAGCTTCAGTATCGAGGCGCAGGATCGCCACACAGGCAAACAAAACGTGCTTTATATCGCCAGCCAAATTGACGACATCGCGACGATACTCAACGACCTGGATATCCAGCGCAGTATTGCAGCCAAAGCACAGGCCACCAAGCTATCAGCCTTGAGCTATACCCCCCAAAAAACGTCCGCCAGTAACGGTTTATTCTCAGGCACATTTAATGGCTCCTTTGAGCACTTTTTGAGCGATGACTCCACTGAGTTGCTGGGACTAACGGTCAACTTAAACAGACGAAAAAACCATGTCACCGGCAGCTTTGATTTTGGGCTCGGGCAAGGCAGCATCGAAGGTTTTATCAGTAACAAGCAGCTCCGCTTTGAGTGGAGCTGGGGAGCAAATTTTGGGCAGGGTATTCTGAACTCAAATACTACCGGCAATCAGTTAACCGGTCAGCTGGGCTACCAGGCATTTGACCACAATGCCGGGCGTTGGCAGTTAAGTCGTGATTAAAAATAAACACTAGGGCTGTAGCTGATAAACCTCGGAATAACCCTTTACGTACACATATTCACTGACACTTACCGAAAAAATGGCCGCTCTATCGCTGGATAGCAGCGTTTTCAGCGTTGCATTGCGCTTCAACAGCAGGGCTTTAATGTCATCGAAACGCGTCTCATCAAGCCTATATGCCTGGCCAACGGCATTCAGAGCCAGCCCGTCAACGTGATCAGCGCTGTTACCCGTGCGATTATCCCACAGCATGGACACCTTAGGCTGAGCCAGCATATTGCTAACCTTGCGAGTATCGGCATAGGAGACAAGATAAAGCTCTCTTAAATCATCACTAAATCCGTAGGCCATCAAGTGAAGACAGGGCTGATCAGCGTCCAGCGTTGCTAAAACACCCTGTACCTGCGTGTTAAGAAAATGCTTAATCTCGTCGAACAGCTGCGTTTCTTGCATCAAAATCCCCCTCTCGTTATCAGGTCGGTCACGGACACCCTCAAAAGCCGCGATACTTCTTTTTTTTACGCGCGGGCCGGGGTGCCAAAAAGGTCACAACAGCCCCTACTACGACCAGTACAATGCCCAGGTTCAGGCTGCCAAATAATTTAATCGGTACGATTGTTTTCGACATCTCGCCCACAATCAATATCAAGCCAGCTAACACAATCGCAAAAGCGGTGCCCAGCATAATGCGCTGTACTTTTTTCTTATTCATCCTGACTAACTCCCCAACGGCTAAAGTGGCTATACATAAACATTATCAAAAGCGTTACCGGAAAAGACCGTCACGCGATGTTGCTCTGTCATCGACATTGTCATTGCTTTTCTATTTCGTTTGCAATTAGAATGCCGCCTCGAAGATGGTCCTCTTAATCGAGGTTAATAGGGAACACGGTACAAGGCCGTGGCTGCCCCCGCAACTGTAAGCAGAGAGTATTGACTCTTATACCACTGGGAAACCGGGAAGGTGAGTTAACTACAATGACCTGCAAGCCAGGAGACCTGCCGTCCGAATCGTCACCTTCCAGCAAGCGGGGAGCTTGTTAGGGCGGATTCCGTATCGGTGACAATAACGCTAATTATTGTTGCTGGAAGCGAATCCGTGAAAAGGTCCCAACCCTTTCTACGTTTGTATACCTGTCTGCATCGCCGCCTGAATTTTAGCCCGGCCTGCTTACCTGTGGGTGTCCCGCATCCAGCTCCATTTCAAGATCCAGGAGCTAAACATGAATTCCCGTTTGTTGGTCAAATCCATCCTTTTACCGTCTTGCCTGAGTGCTTTACTGGCCGCTGAAACACTACACGCAGAAACTCCAACTGAGATTGTTATCTCAGACTCTCTGGTTGAAAAATCCCGTGATGCTGTTGGTAGCGCTGTCACTGTTCTAAATGAAGACTATCTGGAAGAAAATCAGGTTAGAACCGTTTCCGACGTTCTGCGTGATGTACCAGGCTTAGCGGTTAGCCGCTCAGGCGGCGCAGGGACAGTGACACAGGTTCGGCTGCGTGGTGCAGAAGGCAATCAAACGCTAGTACTTATCGATGGCATTGAAATGAATGATGTTGCAAACGGTTCGGAGTTTAATTTTGCTCATTTGATGGGGTTCCAAATTGAGCGCATTGAAGTGCTGCGTGGCGCCCAAAGCGCGCTATGGGGCAGTGACGCAATGGGCGGCGTTATCAATATCGTCACCAAAAAAGGCAAGGGCCCCATTAATGGCAGTGTATTGCTGGAAAGCGGCAGCTTTGACACCCAAAGTCAGGCGTTCAATATCAATGGCGGCTCAGATTACGTCCATTACTCTCTGAGTGGCAGCTTACTGGACACGGGCGGTATTTCGGCTGCCAGCGAAAGACTTGGCAATACCGAAGACGATGGTTATAAAAACTCAACGCTGAACTTCAAAGGAGGCTGGCAGGCCACAGACCAACTTTCTTTTGATATTGCTTTGCGACACGTTGAAACCGACGTTGATACCGACGGTTCCGGTGTTGACGACCGCTCCTTCACTCAAACCAGACAGGAGTTCGCTAAGCTAGCGTCCAAGCTGGCGCTCTTTGATGGGCAATGGCAACATCAACTCAGCCTATCAGGCAACAATACTGACAATGAGTATCTGCGCGGTAGTTTCGGTGATACTTTCAGTGAAGGAGAAAAGCGAAAGCTCGCCTACCAGACAGATTTTTTTATTCAACAGGAAGATCTTGATCACCGCCTGACCTTTGCAGCTGAGCACGAAAAGGAAAAGTTTGCTTACCAAGGCTTTACAACCGTCGACCGGGAAATGGACATTAGCAGCCTGATCTTCGAATACGGCCTGGATATCAACGATCGTTATCATGCGACCCTGGCAGGCCGCCGTGACAATAACGATGTTTTCAAAGACGCCAAGACTTACCGTTTCGCGCTGGCCGGCTGGTTGACCGATAACATCCGCGCCCATGCCAGCAAAGGCAGTGGTATTAAGAATCCGACGTTTTTCGAGCTGTTTGGCTATACCTCAACGTACACGGGAAACCCAAATCTTCGCCCCGAAGAAAATACTACCTGGGATGCCGGTGCCGAATACCATTTCAAATCCGTTAACGGTTATATTGATCTCACCTATTTCCATTCCGATGTGCACAACCTGATCAGCGGCGCAGGAAATACGTCAATCAATGTTCCAAACACATCAAACATCGAAGGCTGGGAATTAAGCGCGGTCTTTAAGCCCACACCCACACTCCGGATTAATGCCAGTTATACCTATACAGATACCGATAATGGCGCCGGTGACGAGCTGGTCAGAAGAGCAAAACATATTGCCAGCCTCAATGGCAGTTACACGTTCTCTGATGGTAAAACACGATTGACCGGTGGTGTTCAATACAATGGCGAGCAGGACGATTTGGATTTTAGTACTTTCCCGAGTACTCAGGTAAAGTTAGACGACTATACATTGGTTAACCTTGCTTTAAGTCACCAGCTTTCCGAGCAGGTCGAGCTGTTTGCCAGGGTAAACAACCTGCTGGATGAAGACTACGAGGAAGTGTTGAATTTCGGCACCCAAGGTATCGCAGGCACCATTGGCATCACTCTTCGAGGCTTTTAATACAACAGCTATCGCGATAGCCCTGCTCTTTTAAGGTCAGGGCTTGAGAACCCAGATGATGAAGCTCCTTAAAGCAATAGGTATACCTGCTGCCCTGTTATTAGTTGGCGCTACGTTATGCTACGCGTTGGATATCCGGGTTGCTTATTTTACCGACAGCGCCTTTCAACCGACGTTAATCAAAGGCGAGGCATTTCCAAAAACGCTCATTGATGCAACCGGCGAGGAGTATTTGCTCAGCAAGCCTCCGGAGCGCATTGCCTCCATCACGTTGGGAGCGGACGAAATTCTCTCTGATCTGATTGATGAACGACGAATTGTTGGTGTTACCTATTTGGCTGAGGATGAGGATGTTTCTAATATCCCCAATAAATTCGCTGACCAGATCCAGCGAATTCATGGAGAAGTGGAGGAAATACTCGCTTTGGAACCCGACCTGGTTTTTGTCGCTAGCTATACTCGTGCTGAAACCGTACGTCTGTTACTTGGTGCGGGCATCCCGGTTGTGCGGCTCTCCGGTTACAGTTCCTACGCCGAACTCGAACAGAATATTATTCTGGTAAGCCAGGCTACGGGCAGTGAGCCGCGTGCTAACGCCATACTCGACGAACTCCGCGAATACGTCAGAGGTATCAAAGACCGCACGAAAGGTTTGCCCACCCCGCGCGTGCTTTTTTATAACCTGAACGGTTATACCTCCGGCGTGGATACCATTGTCGACGAAATGATCCAACTGGCTGGTGGCTATAACGTGGTCCGCGATGTTGGTATTTCCGGGACACAAAAAATCAGCCAGGAAATGGCCATGGGGCTGGAGCCCGATGTCATCCTAATGTCCGGCTGGTCGGAGCTAAGCGTTAGTCAGCCATCGGAATTGCTGATGGAAAACCCCAGCTGGCAGCAGGTTCCTGCCATACAAAATAACCGTGTTTATGACCTGAGAGGATATTGGGTGTTGTCCGTTTCCCAATACAGCTGGAATGGTATCGGGCAAATCGCCCAGCGGTTGCATCCGGGAGCATTTAACCCATGATCAGAACACCATCGTCAAACAAGTTGATCATTGTAATGATGCTGGTGTTACTGCTGGCATTGTTGCTGGCTAACCTTTTTCAGGGGTCGGTGAAGATCCCCATGATGACGGTGCTGGGGGTTTTAGGTGAGTCATTGGGGGTGGAAAGTACGCAGGAAGGCATGCGCCCCTGGATGCACAGTGTATTAATCGATGTGCGAATGCCCCGAATCCTGGTCGGCGCCATGGCCGGTGCCTGCCTGGCCATATGTGGCACAGTCATGCAGGGGATGTTCCGTAACCCCCTGGCGTCTCCTTCCATTCTGGGCGTTTCATCGGGCGCCTCTCTTGGTGCCGTGATTGCACTTTATTTTGGCCTCGCATCAATCTCGGTCTGGGCACTGCCTGCCTTTGCCTCTCTGGGCGCCTGCCTGACACTCTTCGTCGTGTACCGAGTGGCCAGTCAGCGCGGGCATTTAGCTATCGGCACGTTATTACTGTCCGGAATCGCCATTGGCGCATTGAATGCTGCCGCCTCATCGTTAATTCTGGCCCTGTCGCTTAATAACTGGGACGTTGGCCGAATGATCGTCTACTGGACAATGGGCGGCCTCGATGGCCGCACCTGGGATCATGTGCTATTGCTAACCCCTGTTGCCTGTACCGGGATACTGCTACTGCTGTTTTTTGCTAAAAACCTGGATGCCCTTTTACTCGGTGAGATACATGCAGCCTCGGTTGGTATTGATGTTGCCAAAACCCGCCGGCAGCTACTGGTAATTTCGTCACTATTGGTCGGGGTCACCATTTCTGTCTGTGGCGGTATTGGTTTTATTGGCCTGATCGTTCCCCATATTCTCCGGCTGATCCTTGGGCCCCATCACCGCTATTTACTGCCTGCATCCGCGTTAGGCGGTGCTATTTGTTTAGTCAGTGCAGACTTAGTATTGGGAATCTTTGTCAAGGACAACTCAGTCCCCCTCGGGGTCGTCACGGCCATGCTAGGTGCCCCCTTTTTCTTATTTCTCTTAATCAAGCAACGCTGGTTTATCCAGCTATAACGCAGCATAACCTATATGAAATCGCTAATTATCGAGCATTTAAAAAACCACTCGAGCAGCTGGAGTCTGGGAGCATTTGGTGCACTGGGGGAGTTCTCACAGGACCAACATGAGCCCCTGTTGGTAGCCCCCGATGAGCAGCTCACCATTGCCACAGCACGCGGTGGTATCCGGGTTGATCAGCTCGATCAGGTCGTTCCCATTGCCTATGAAACCATTAGAAGGCATCGCGATCACTGGGGCCAAGCTGTGGCCTTTTGCCTGCCCGAAGCAATCGCTAAAATGTCGAACAGAAAGGTGATTACTGAGCTTAGTGCAGACGACAACAGCATTCTGGCCGAACACCGTCAGCATGTTATCTTTGACCTTGGCTTAGCGACACCCTACGTTAACGTCTGCGTGCGCACCGCTGACAACGATTTAATTTCAGCCCTTCGAGCCGTTGCAGGGACAAATATTTTGGCACCAGAGTGCAGCGCCTTCCGGCATATATTGCACCATCACCCCCACCGAATTTTCATTTCACGGCTGGCTCGGCTGGAGGTTTACCAGCCCATTGGGATTGATCGGTCCCCCGAAGGCCCACACACACATGTGTTGCCAAAATTACTGGCTGCAGGCCTGCACCACGCGGCCAACACACCAATCCCCCAAGGCATGATTTCTGGGTTAATGCTGTACCCGGAAAACCCCTGTTTCGACCTTCTCGGCAATGAACATACCTTTATAAAAGCTTCCTTTGACGCTTTTCAAACGCTGCTAACTGAGTACGGCCTGCCTGACTATCTGCACGAAAAAGAGCGGTTATTGACAGCCTGGCAGCAGCACATCGACGCCGATAGCTACCCCGAACCCGCTGACCGGCTCGGCCGATTAGCGGCTCGTATTGCGTTACGGCAGGCCTTCCAAATGCACCGGGATTGCCCTCGGTTAAAACCATGGCGTCAGCGCTTTGATCGCCCCGAAAAACAGGGCACCGCATGACCAACATTTTGCAGTGCACAAGCCTGGGACTATCCATACAACAGCAGACACTTCTCGACAATGTTTCACTGGATTTTCAAACGGGCCAGTTTATTGGCTTAATCGGCCCCAATGGTGCCGGCAAGTCAACCCTGCTTAAACTGCTGTCAGGTCTGAGCGAACCCTCAACAGGCGTCGTCAGGCTACAGGGACAACCCTTAAAAAATTACACCCGTCGGGACATTGCTCAGCAGGTATCATTTGTTCCTCAAGACACCTCCATTAACTATGCCTTCAGCGTCAAAGAAATTGTCGCCATGGGCAGAAACCCGCACCTGGGCGCCTTTCAACCGGAAGCTGAACAGGATTTAGCGATCATCGCCGAGGCCCTGGAAAAAACAGACCTGGCCTCTCTCGCTGACCGCCCGGTCGACCAACTTTCCGGCGGCGAACGCCAACGCGTGTTCATCGCCAGATCCCTCGCTCAGCAGACGTCAGTACTGCTGATGGACGAACCCACTGCGAGCCTGGATCTTTGTCATCAATTAGAGATTCTAAGCCTACTGAGAAACCTCGCCGAGCAAGGCCACCTGGTGATTGTAGCTATTCACGACCTGGATATGGCCTCACGGTTTTGCCATCGGCTGGTCATCATGTCAAAGGGAACAATAGCCGCCGAAGGCAAGCCCCACGACGTTATCACGCCACAAAACCTGCGCGACCATTTTGCCATTGAAGCATGCGTAGAGGCTTATCCCGGAAGTAGCGAAAGTCTCAGAATAACCCCCCTTTGTTCAACCGCACAGAAATAAGGCACAAATATAGAGGGGATAACACGGCCACATTTTTTCGTTCTCAAGGGTAAAGGTTCTTGAGGCTACCATGTGTCACCGGCTAGGGAATCAGGACTTCACCCTCGCCCGTTAATCATCACTTGAAACGGCCGGGTTATCAGTGGCCGGGGCTTGGCGATCAAGCAATCCGACATCCAGAACTGGCGCGGCATCGATGGTTTCTGCATCCATCATCTGAGCTATTCGCTGCAGCGCAGAAATCATCATTGCTTGCTCCCACTGCTGCAATTCTTCAAATTGACGGGCAAACTGATCTTGCAAAGGTAGCGGCGCTCCCTCCAACACAACGCGAGCTTTTGCCGTAAGCTGGGTGAATACCTTTCGCTTATCTTCAGCTGAACGCTCCCGAACAACAAGCTCCTTGGCTTCCAAGCGATCTAAGATATTGGTGACCGTTGCCTGACTCAAGCTGACATCTTTAGCTAAAGAGCCCACAGTCTGCAGACCTTTATCCCGAATCGTCTGCAGGATAAGAATTTGTGGAGCGGTTAGTCCTGTTGTCTTAGCCAGATATTTAGAGTGCAAATCAGTTGCTCTGATAACCCTGCGTAACGCAACCAAAACCTCTTGTATATTGCTCAATCTTCCCACCTTAATTTTAGTGATCTTAAGTTTAGGAATTATACACCGAATAAAAGGCTCACCGTTGACGAGCAAAACAATGATCTCTGAGGCACCTTTTACATACAAAAATACTTAGTGTACTATGTAAAAACTTGAATATTTAACACAAGTAATCACTATAACAGCAAGTTAATCCTTATTAATTGCTGTTTTTTTTGATCTTTAAAATATTAATTGATTAGAGTTCAATTAAATTTAAAGTCGGTATAGACAACAATCAAAATGGAGGTTGCCACAATTTTACGCCCCCCAAATGCCAAAGATGGTATGTCCGTTCATGAGCTTATTGCCGCCTGCCCCCCACTGGACACAAACTCCAGCTACTGTAATTTGCTGCAATGCAGCCACTTTTCAAACACATCTGTCATTGTCGAGGAAGAAGGCGAGACGCTCGGTTTCATTAGTGGCTACCTCACTCCAGACAAGAAAAACCATCTTTTTATCTGGCAAGTAGCTGTTAGCGATAAAGCTCGCGGCAAAGGCTTAGCAGGAAAAATGCTAAAGCACATCCTGCAGCGTGACTATTGCCGCGAAGTTACCCATATAGAAACCACCATCACCGAAGACAACGAAGCATCGTGGGCTTTATTCGAAAGCCTGGCCAGACAACTGGGCACCCAAATCACCCGCTCAGTAATGTTCGAAAAAGAACAGCACTTCAAAGGCGCCCACGACACAGAAATGCTGGCCTTGATCGGCCCCTTTTAAGCTAAGACCAGCCGCAACCAGTTTCAAACTTTAGGAGAAATACACATGAAAATTTTTGACGAAATTGAATCGGAAGTGCAGTGCTATGCTCGTTCATTTCCTCGCGTCTTCAACAAAGCCAAGGGCGAGTTTTTATACGATGAAGAGGGCAACCAGTATCTAGACTTTCTAGCCGGTGCAGGCACCCTGAACTATGGTCACAACCACCCTGTTTTCAAGGAAAAGCTGCTCGACTATATCCTCAGTGACGGCATCACCCATGGCCTGGATATGCACACTAAAGCTAAGGGCGAGTTTCTGGAAACCTTCAACGAGAAAATTCTCAAACCCCGTGACTTGGATTACGTGGTTCAGTTTACTGGCCCCACCGGCACCAATGCCGTGGAAGCGGCCCTCAAACTGGCCCGAAATGTCACCGGCCGCGAGAATATCATTTCTTTCACTAATGGTTTTCACGGCGTCAGCATTGGCGCGCTTGCCACAACCGGCAACTCCCACCATAGAGGTGCTGCCGGTGTCAGCCTTAATGGCTCCAGCCGCATGCCCTATGACGGCTACTTAGGCGATGGTATCGACACAACCGCCTACCTTGATAAGGTGTTATCTGACTCCAGCAGCGGTATTGATAAGCCGGCTGCCGTGATTGTCGAGTCCGTGCAGGGCGAAGGAGGCATCAATGTCGCCAGCTTCGAATGGCTCAGAAACCTGGAAAAAGTTTGCCGTAAACATGATGTGTTACTGATTGTCGATGACATTCAGGCCGGCTGCGGACGCACCGGAAGCTATTTCAGCTTTGAGCCCTCAGGCATCAAGCCGGACATGGTCACGCTATCCAAATCACTGGGGGGTTATGGCTTGCCATTTGCCGTTGTGCTGTTCCGCCCAGAGCTGGATCAGTGGAAGCCTGGCGAACATAACGGCACTTTCCGTGGCAATAATTTCGCCTTTATTACCGCCAAGGCAGCCATCGATCATTATTGGTCCGATGATGAGTTTGCCAAGGATATCTACCGCAAAGGGGAATACGTCTCCAAGCGCCTGGAAAGCATTATCGAAAAATACGGCGAACATAATTTCACAACACGGGGACGCGGACTGTTTCAGGGCATTAACTGCGTCGACGGCGAACTGGCCGGTAAAATTACCGCCGAGGCCTTCAAAAAAGGACTGATCATTGAAACCAGTGGCGCCGATGACCAGGTGATCAAACTACTTTGCCCGCTAATTATCAGCCAGGAAAACCTGGAAAAAGGAATCGACATCCTTGAGGAAGCGGTGCGCACCATTTGCGCTAAAGAAGGCAGCTTTGCTGAAGAAAAAGATTTTTTTGAAACCAAAAAAGCCAGTTAATCCAAGGGAGACAGTTTAAAAAATGATTGTACGTACACTACAACAGTGCGAGCAGGAAGGACGCCGAATCGTGTCGCCAGACGGTAACTGGGAAAGCACCCGCCTGCTTCTAAAAAACGACCAGATGGGCTTTTCATTCCATGTCACCACCATCTATGCCGGTGCAGACTTTCAAATGCATTACCAGAATCACCTAGAGTCTGTGTACTGCATTTCCGGCGAGGGTGAAGTTGAGTCTCTGGATGACGGTACCCCCCACCCCATCAAGCCAGGCACCCTTTATGTCCTGGACAAACACGACAAACACATACTGCGCGCCTTCTCAGAATTAAAGCTGGCCTGTGTTTTCAACCCGCCGCTGAATGGCAAAGAGGTCCACAACTCAGACGGGGCCTATGAGCTGAGCGCAGAAGAAATCATCTAACTTAAGTTATAGAACGGTTATTTTATGCAAGCTGAAGAAAGAAACTCCGCTGCGAAGGATTATTACCCCTCCAGAAAAGGTGAAAAAGGGAAACTCGTTGAGCGTGTCGACCCGGTCGTTTACGCCGACGAGCTTGATGCCCCGCCAGTATCAAAAGAGCTGATTGCCGACTACCAGCGCTCCGGCTTTATGATTCTGGAGGATGTCTTCTGCGAGAAGGAAGTCCAGGCCATGCAGCAGGAATTGGAAAAATTGCGTCACAGCCAAGCGGTAAAAGACTCCGGTGAAGCAATTACCGAGCCGGGCAGCGGCGATATCCGCTCAATCTTTAGAGTTCACCAAAATAGCGGCCTATTCAGACGCTTGGCCAGCGACTTCAGACTAGCTGATATAGCCCGCTACCTGCTTAATGATGAGGTCTATATTCACCAATCTCGCCTGAATTATAAGCCGGGGTTCCGAGGCAAGGAGTTTTACTGGCACTCCGACTTCGAGACCTGGCATGTCGAAGACGGTATGCCGCGTATGCGAGCCTTGAGCATGTCGATTACCTTAACGGAAAATCATGAATATAACGGCCCACTAATGCTGATTCCCGGTTCACATAAAGAGTACGCGGTCTGCGAAGGCTACACTCCCGAGAACCACCATACAGCCTCCCTGAAAAAGCAGGAGTACGGCGTACCCTCTGATAATTGCTTGCAGCAAATGGCCGCCACAGGAGGCATCGTAACGGCAACCGGTAAACCGGGTAGTGTGATCATTTTTGACTGCAACACCATGCACGGTTCCAATGGCAACATCTCCCCCTACCCGCGCTCCAACGTGTTTTTTGTTTACAACGCCTTAAGTAACAGCGTTGTATCTCCTTTCTGCGAGCAGCCGCCACGCCCAGAGTACATTTGTTCCCGTGAAGACATCGAGCCGCTGAAGGTTCAGGGCATGCTACAGGACTAGCCATGAAAGATCAGGATATCGAGCAACTGCAAGCTCATATTGAAAATCGTATCCGCGAACTACAACAACTGCTCGATCAAAGCGCTGAGTTTGCTGAAAAAAAGAGCCTGCAAAGTGACGATGAGGCGGCAAATCTAGATCTGACGATCAACGCCTCTGTTGACTCAACATTATTAGCCAACTTGCGCACAGAGCTGGCATTACTGTCACGTAACCAGCAGTGGCTGAACAGCGATGAAGCCGGGTATTGCGAGCTATGCGGAGACAATATTCCATTACAGCGGTTACTGGCTGCACCTCACACTCGGCGCTGCATTGATTGCGCACAGATCCCTTAACTAAAATTGACTTACATGATGCACACAATAGAAAAAATTGGCGGTTCATCCATGAGTGACTATGCGTCAGTCAGGGATAATATCATCCTAAAACCGCACACCCCCAGTCACCTCTACCAGCGGGTTTTTGTTGTTTCCGCCTACGGCGGAATGACAGACAAATTACTGGAACACAAGAAAACAGGGAAACCCGGCATTTATGCCCTCTTTGCCAACAGCATGGAAGGACAGGACTGGCTCGACGCCCTGCTGACCCTCAAACAGGAAGTACACCTCTTTAACAGACTCTTATTCGGTGAGGGCCCCCTACTTAAAGCCGCCAACGCATTTATTGACGAGCGTCTTGAGGGCGCTCAAAAATGCCTGTCGGACCTTCATAGCCTGTGCTGTCACGGGCACTTTTCACTGCATTCACACCTCGCCACCGTTCGTGAAATGCTGGCCAGTATCGGTGAAGCCCACAGCGCATGGAATACCGCGCAGTTACTAAAACGCGACGGCATCAATGCCTGCTTTGTGGACTTGACCGGCTGGCAGACAGGCCAGCACATCACGTTGGATAAGCGTATTCACAGTGCTTTTGAGGACTTAGACCTTAGCCAGCAACTTCCCATCGTCACAGGCTATGCGCACAGCGAAGACGGTTTAATGACTACCTTTGATCGAGGCTATAGCGAGATGACCTTTAGCCGCTTAGCCGTTTTAACAGGGGCACGGGAAGCCGTTATCCACAAGGAGTTTCATCTGAGCAGCGCCGACCCTCGACTGGTAGGTGAACAACAGGCCGTACCCATTGGTCGCACCAATTACGATGTAGCAGACCAGCTAGCCAACTTAGGTATGGAAGCGATTCACCCCAAAGCCGCTAAAGGCCTGCGTCAGCACAACATCCCGCTACGAGTCAAAAACACCTTCGAACCGGAGCACAGCGGCACGCTGATTACCGGCGATTATGTCAGCCAAACCCCCTGCGTGGAAATTATTGCAGGACGCAAAGACGTTTACGCGCTTGAGTTCTTCGACCAGGATATGGCCGGCCACATGGGCAGCTATGATTGCGAACTGCTCAAGCAAATCCAACGCTTTAAAGCCCACATCATCTCCAAGGATGTAAACGCTAATACCGTTACTCATTATTTGGCAACCAACCTGAAAACCGTGAAACGAATCAGCGCTGCACTCACTGAGCGCTACCCCGAAGCCGAGATAAAACAACGCAAAGTTGCGATCGTTTCCGCGATCGGTAGCGATATGCAAATCCCCGGCATCCTGGCGAAAACTGTCCAGGCAATTACGAATAAAGGCGTGAGTGTGTTGGCGGTCCATCAGTCAATGCGTCAGGTGGACATGCAGTTTGTCATCAATGAAGAGGACTATGAACCCGCGACCAAAGGGCTGCATGAGTCACTGGTTGAAGTGCATGACCATGGCAGGGCGATATGTCTCGTTTAAGGCTACTACTTGCCAGCCTATTAGTCGCTTGCAGCGTACAGGCCTCGCAACCAGCCAACTCCAAAGCGGAGGCCGCAACCAACACCGTCAACCAGCTGGAAAAGCCGCTTTACTCACCCTTTGTTGAGCGCTATGTGCTTGACGAGTTAAAGCAGTTACGAGTTGATCAAAATACGCAGCGTCATGAGTTAATGCAGCAAATTCTGGACCGCGAACATAGCGCCGTGGACAGAGCGGTCAGCTATGCAACCGACACTGTCACCTATTTCTTTTATTTGATCGCCGCAGCCAGCTCCATTTTGGTACTAGTCGGGTGGACGTCAATCCGAGAAATTAAGGAGCGTGTTCACTCTTTGGCGGACGAAGAGATTTCACGATTAGTCAAAGAATATGAACAGCGTCTGCATACCATTGAGCAGCAGCTTAACCAAAAAACCACTCACATCGAGCAAAACCGAGAAGAAATTGAGCTAACCCGTGAAATACAGTCACTTTGGCTACGCGCCGGACAGGAATCGGGTCCCGCCAATAAAATCACCCTTTATGACCAAATTCTTAAGTTATGCCCAGAGGATTGCGAAGCGCTGACCTACAAGGCTGACGCGGTACTTGAGTTAGACGAACCGAAATGGGCAACCAACCTATGCCACCAAGCGCTCAGCATTGACCCGGAAAACTGTCATGCCTTTTACCAGCTCGCTTGTGCATATACGGCAATGGGGCAACTGGAAGAAGCTATGGACTACCTCAACAAAGCCCTGGAGCGCAGAGAAAGTTACCGCACAGAAACACTAAGCGACCCAGCCTTTGAAGCACTGAAAAGCTACAGCCCTTTTATGGAAATGGTTAAAAAAGGAAACGTTGAGAAAAAACTCAATAAGCCTAATGAAATAACCTGAGGCTTATCTGATTGTCGCATGCCAGACTTACAACACGTCCACATCCCATAGGCCCTGCCTCCTCTGACAACGACATAAAAAAAGCGGCTCAAGGTAGGCCGCTTTTCTTTACATAACAAATACTAGTCTCTAGTAACCGTCAGAAGGGAATGTCGTCATCAAAATCATCAAAACCACCCGGTGCTGACTGAGGCGCTGCTTGAGGCTGCGCAGCCGGTGCCTGTTGAGGACGCTGTTGCTGCTGCGGCGCACTCTGTTGAGGCGCCTGCTGCTGGTATTGACCGCCACCAAAGGAGTCACCACTGGCTGCGCCACGGCTATCCAGCATTTGCATTTCACTGGCAACAATTTCAGTCGTGTAACGATCCTGCCCGTCCTGTCCCTGCCACTTGCGGGTGCGAAGAGAGCCTTCAACATAAACCTTGGAGCCTTTACGCAGGTATTCACCCGCAATTTCACCCAGGCGGTTAAAGAACACCACACGGTGCCACTCGGTACGTTCCTGCTGCTGGCCGCTGCTCTTGTCTTTCCAGGTTTCGGAGGTTGCCAGCGTTACATTCGTTACTGCACCGCCAGAGGGTAAATAACGGGTTTCCGGATCCTGCCCCAGATTACCCACCAAAATAACTTTGTTTACACCTCTTGAGGCCATTTTTTACTCCTGCAGCGATGCCCGAAGGCATCAAAAAATTCTATTGAACGGACAGCGATAGTAGCAGATTCGAGTAGCCTGACTCAACGTTATGTTAACCGCAAAGCGAATGTTAACCATAAAACTTGGGCAACCCTTCGGGCTGCTTGCGAAAACGTTTGTATTCCCACTGGTATTGGCTTGGATAAGCACTCACACACTTCTCCACACCTCGGTTCATGGCCCTCAAAGACACCTGCAAATCATCACTGTAAATGTCCTCATCCGGCGCTTCAAAAACAACTTCAAAGCCACCGCGAACCCGCACGGCATAGGCCATTAGAACTCGACTGCCTGTACGTTCAATAAGTCGATTCGCCAACGTCATTGTTAAGGCCGGCACGCCAAAAAAAGGCGCAAATTCACCCGCCTCTGGTGCGGGCACCTGGTCGGGCAAAATCATTGTTGTACCACCGGCTTTAAGCGCCTTAAACAGCGCCATCACCCCCTTGTTGCTGGTCGGCACCAGTGTCGCGCCTTCTCGCTCGCGGGCATCACGAACCAGTGACTCCATAGCCGCTTCTTTGGGGGGCTGATAAAGCGTCGTCATTTGAGTAATACGGGAGATGTAAAGCGAGAAAAGCTCCCAGTTGCCAAGGTGCGGCACCAACAAAATCAAACCACTATCCGTGCTCAGTTGCTGATCCAGTAGTTCACGGTTTTTAACCCGGAGGATGCGCTCTTCTCGCCAGGCTCGGGGTTTCTGCCAAACAAGGGGAATCTCCAGTCCGACCCGGCCCGTTTCGATCATGCTTTGTTTGATCAACCTTTCGCTTTGCGCTTTGTTCAACGCCGGAAAACAACGGGTTATGTTTAATCTGGTGGTCTGAGCCAGGCGCGTATTAAAGACATAGTTCAAACGCCCCACACAGGCACCAAGTAAGCGGCTAACGGCCAACGGCAAAGCCCCTAACAGGCGTACAAGGCCACGCAATAATCGGCCCTTTAGAGATAAGTTTGCCTCGGTCATCGGGGTTAATTAATCCTTAAATCAAGCGACAGTTATTGGGCAAAGTCCAGCTGATACCGGGCCCTTAACAAAACATCGATAGCCTATATGGGCATAGAGAAAATAAAAAGGGAAGGGATCAAAAAGTTACAGGGTTGTTATTCGGGCAACAAATTCCGGAAACAGCAATGCCAACACGATCAATATCGCCAACACATAGAAATATAGCAACATCAAACCGCGAATTAGCGGGTTGGCGTGACGTAGCCCCATCAACCGATCTATTACCAGCTGGCCTTTCAGGGTCACCGTCATACTAATAAACAAAACGGTCCAGATGGCAGGATCAGCCGACTCAGCAATAAGCGCGCTCAGCAGTGTCAGCGCCAATAAAACCACCCAGACGCCAATCAGCCATTGACGCTCGGTCATGGAAAAGCGATCGCCTTTATCGCCCCGGAATAGCATTTGGAATAAACCGTTAAGCCGCTCCATTCTCCCTACCTCAACACATAAAGTAGTGGAAAAATGATAATCCAGGCCAGGTCGATCATATGCCAATAACAGGCCGCACCCTCCAGCCCCTCGTAGCTCTCGGTACTAAAGGCGCCTTGCTGTACTCGGAACATGGCCCAGGTAATGGTGCACATACCCACCAGCACGTGCAGCAGGTGATTGAAGGTCAGATAATAGTAAAGCGAATAGAATAGATCGGTACGCGAATCAAGGCCTGCCGCATCGTTCCAGACATACTCCCAGGCCTTAATGCCACAATAGGTCAGCCCCATCGCCAGCGTTGCCGTGAGCCACTTCATGCAGCTATCGGGACGACCAGCCCGCATTCCGGCCATCGCTCGCGCCACGCAATAACTACTGGTCAACAGCACCAGGGTATTAAGCGCACCGGCAAGGGTATTTAAGTGCTTCGGCCCCTCGGAAAACAGCTCCGGATTGTGGGATCGCACCACCAGATAAACCAGAAAAAATAGCGCAAACTCGGTTAACTCTGCCCAGATTAACACCCACACCGCAATGTTGGCGGGGGTTGGCCGCTGCTCGCTCTCGCCTTGGGTGATCGCCTGATAAAGCACAATAACAACCGACTAGGGCCTGTTCACACTAATTGAAGTATCACTGCTGAAAGTCATTTTTTCCTTCAACAAGGCATTACGAGCGCCGTGTAGCCAGCTACATAAGCGAATAATAACGCTGTGGAAGGGAAAAATGGCTTCAGCCCTCCGGGTTATGGCTAAAAATACGCCATACGGCGTTATTCGTCGCTCATTTGGAATAACCAAACCTCTCTCCTCATGCCTTGCCTAGCGAATTTTTAGCCATAACATTGGTATTTCAATTAGTGTGAACAGGCCCTAGCTAGAAGTAAGCCTGAATTAAGCGTTGGATAGCGACCAATGTTTCCGCTTCATCGGTCAGCGGTTCAGCCAAACAGGCGGTGCATGCTTCACGTTTGGTAATACCAGATTGAATCATCATCGCGGCGTAAATCAACAGTCGAGTGGACGCGGCTTCTTCTAGATCGTGATCTTTAAGGCGTCGCAAATCATTACCCAATGAAACCAGCTGCTCAGCGGTTTGCTTATCAATACCGGACTCCTGACAGACAATTACCACTTCACGTTCCGGGCTAGGGTATTCAAAATTCATTGCCACGAAACGCTGACGCGTGCTGGGTTTGAGGCCTTTAATCAGATTTTGATAGCCGGGGTTATAGGAGATCACCAGCATGAAGTCCGGGTGCGCCTCAATCATTTCGCCAGTTCGCTCTATGGGTAATACACGGCGGTGATCCGATAGCGGGTGAAGAACCACCGTGGTGTCCTTACGCGCTTCAACCACCTCATCAAGATAACAGATACCACCCTCTCGCACCGCGCGAGTCAGAGGACCATCTTGCCAGTAGGTACCATCGGCACCAATCAGGTGGCGACCTACCAAATCAGAGGCCGTCAGATCATCGTGACAGGCAATCGTGTGCAATGGCCGACCCAGTTCTGCCGCCATATATTCAACAAAGCGGGTTTTACCACAGCCCGTTGGGCCTTTGATTAGCACCGGCAAACGGTTATTGGCCGCGCCCTGAAAAATTTCAATTTCGCGCCCCTGGGGTAAATAATGTATGTCGTTCGTCATGATCTTTTTTCGCTTTTTTGCTCGGTTTCAACCGTTGATACCGGTCAGATTTAAATAGAGTTTCGGCAATAAGACCGGCAGTCGTGCCAGGTCATTAACCACCGCATAACACTGTTCGCCAAACAGATAAGGCAGATAGTCGTTGCCACGTTCATCAATGGTGACACAAAAGGGTTGCAGACCCTGCTGCTTGGCTTCAATCACCGCGCGGCGGGTATCTTCAATGCCATAGCGGCCTTCGTAACGATCAATGTCGTTGGGCTTGCCATCGGACAGGATCAGCAACAATCGTTGCTGAGATTTTTGTAGTTTGAGAACTTCCGTGGACTGGCGAATTGCCGCCCCCATACGTGTATAAAAGCCGGGCTTAACGGCCAGCAGGCGGCCTCGTGCCTCATCACCGTAGGGTTCGGCAAAGTTTTTCAGCAATTGATAACGCACCTGTTTGTTTTTCACCGAGGAGAAGCCGTAAATGGCGAAAGGGTCGCCGGTGCTGGCCAGCGCTTCAGCAAATAGCACCATGCTGTCGCGAATAACATCAATCACCCGCTGCTCGGAGCCACCATTGGCTCCCAGCCCGGCATCGGTGGACATGGATAAGTCCGACAACAGCAGACAGGCCATATCGCGCTGCGGGTTGTTGCGCGAACGGTATAAATCCTGCTGCTCTTCATGGCGCTGCGGCTGGGTTTTCAGCTCCAGCCAGGCATCCAGATCAATCTCGTCACCAAAGGGCTGGCGACGTTGCCAGGTTCGCTGCGGACGCAATAGGCTAAAACGGTTTTTCAGTACCCGCGCCTGATGCGCTAAATAGTCGGGAATCGGCGCGGGCAAGGCATCATCAGCCAGCATCGGCTGTAACAAACAATAGTCTTTGATGAAAGACTGCTTGCGGTAGTCCCATTCCGGTAAACGAATACCGTCACCCACTGGCAAGTCATCATTTTGTGCCGAGGGTAAATCCAGATCAAACTTCAATTTGGAGGCGCCAGCGCGGCGCTTGCGCGATAGCGTAATAATATCCAGGTCATCAGCGGTGGAGGCGTCATCATCAAGACTTTCCTCCTGACAACGATCCAGATCGACCTGCTCGGCCCAGGTAAACAAGCACTCCAGCTTGAAAACCAATAAACCATCGGTCTGTTTGGCATCATCAAAGCGTTGCGCTTGTTTTCGGCCACTGTTTAATTCTTTTTCAGCGCGCGAACCATCGCCCATATCGTCGAGATCATCATCACTCTCTGGACTCAGAGCATACAGAGGCGCGGGGTAAACCCAGATAGGCACAGGCAGAGGATCGCCATTTGCCAGGGGGAGCTGCTCGACACTGCCCGGTTCAAGCATCGCCTGTTGAATCGCCAGTTCACGCTCTTTCTCTGCGTCTTCCAGCATATTCAGATCAGGCCGTGTTTTCAGGGTTGCCTCGACTAACTGTCGATAGCCCTTCGCTAAGCCCGGGCGCTTTTTCAACAGCGCGAGCGTAGCCCGTTGGTTATCGGCAAACCAGTGTCGCATCTTCGGTAGCTGAGCCGCCAAAGCCGTTTGCCAAAAATACAGCGCTTCGTTCAGGCCATTATCGGGAAAGTAGGCAAGATTAAGAGGGAGACGTAAACCGCGGTCATCCTGCCAGCACACCGGGTAGTGTCTATGGGTGCCCGCAATACGCTGTACCAATCGCCTTTTGGTATTAAACGCTCGAGGCCCGACACCCTCAAGATTTTTCCCGGGGTCTCCACCTAGCGCTCTAAAATAAGTCGCTAACTGGCCCTGCAAATCTACAAATTCAGCCTTTGCCTGAGTAAAGTCGGTCTGTGCCTGGCGGGTAATAATCTTATGCCAGATTTCCCCAACAAACTCTTCCATCGTTAACGCCCAATTTCGTTGTAATTCATGAATGATGTCTCTTAATGAGGCCGCGTCCTGTACGCAGCGCAGAAATAAAGTCGAGGAGCTATCTAATTAATCATCCAAAAAGAAGGGACTAACACAGACCCTCCTGCCCTTACATATCTGCTTAGCTTGAGCACTGCTGCGGTTTCTTATAAAACCGCAGCAGAATATTCAGGTCAGGTTTCAGCTTGCACCGCTTCCGGCAGTTTTCCGCCTACAAAGAAGCTAGCGAAATACATCAGCACACCGCCCAAAAAGGCCACCCCAAACGCCATACGTACCCAGTAAATTGGCATCAACTTGTCCTGCGTTGCCATGAAACTGAGCGCTTCAGCATCGCCTGGCAGACGTTGCAGGGCAACCTGGTAAGCCCCCGCAACGGTCAGCGCCAGAGTAATCCCCATCATGCTTAGACACATAATCCAGAAGGCTTTTCTTTCCAGACTCTGTGCCGCCAGCGAGTTACCCTGTGGACGACCACGCATAATAGGCATCGCGTAGGAAATAATGGTTAACACTATCATCACATAAGCACCGAAGAAGGCCAGGTGTCCGTGGGCCGCGGTAATCTGCGAACCGTGAGTGAAGTAGTTAACTGGAGCCAGCGTATGGATAAAGCCCCACACCCCGGCGCCCAGGAAGCCCATCACCGCCGTACCTAATGCCCAGGTCACTGCAATGCTGTTACCGTGCCCATGACGGCGTTCGCGCACCATTTTGAAGGCAAACATCACCATCATGAAAAAAGGGATGGGCTCAATGGCAGAGAAAATAGAGCCTAACCACAACCAGTATTCACCAGGGCCAATCCAGAAGTAGTGGTGCCCCATACCGATCAGACCGGAAATCAATGCCATACCGATAATCACATACAACCATTTTTCGATGACCTCACGGTCAACACCGGTCACCTTGATCAGCGTGAATGCCAGAATGGCACCGAGGATCAATTCCCAAACACCCTCAACCCACAGGTGAACAGTCCACCACCAGAAGTACTTATCCAGCACCAGGTTGGATGGGTTATAGAAGGAGAACAGGAAGAACACAGCCAACCCAACCAGACCAGTTAACAACACCATGTTAATGACGGTTTTACGGCCTTTGAGCACGGTCATAGCAACATTAAACACAAAGCCCAACGCCACAATCACAATACCTATCTTGGTAATGGTCGGCTGCTCAAGGAACTCCCGGCCCATCGTTGGCCAGAGTTCGTTAAAGGTTAACTCTGTGAGCCTGGCGTACGGAACAAACAGGTAACCCAGAATGGTCGCCACACCCGCTGCGGCAAAGATCCAGAACAGCAGCTTCGCTAATAGCGGGCTGTACAGTTCAGTGTCACTCTCCTCCGGCACCAGATAATAGGTTGCGCCCATAAAGCCAAACAGCAACCAAACCAGCAGCAGGTTAGTGTGCACCATACGCGCCACGTTAAAGGGCAAATAAGGGAACAGAAAATCCCCGATCACATACTGCAGACCCAAAATAGCACCGAACGTCAACTGTCCGGCAAACAGGATCATGGCGAAAATAAAATACGGTTTCGCGACCGCTTGAGAACTAAATTTCATCGCTATTCTCCTTAACCCTGAATGTTGGGTGGCCAGTCATTATCATCAATCCGCGAGGTCCAAATCAGGAAGGCGGCTAACGCATCAACCTCCTTCGGACTGAGGTTAAACTGCGGCATTTGACGCCGTCCCGGCGCCTTTAATGGTTGAATTGCCATCCATGATTGCAGGTATGCACGGAAGGCTTGTTCATCACCTTGTCCATAGCGGTCAAACACGTTTGCCAACTCCGGCGCAAAATAGGCTCCCTCCCCCATAATCGAATGACAGCCCACACAGTTGTTTTTTTCCCAAAGCTCCTTGCCATGCGCAACCTCTTCGGTAATGTTTTCCCGGTTATCTCGTTCCGGTAACACGCGCATGGTGTCGAAGGTCAGCCCCACTAACAGCAGAAAGAAAAACACCCCGCCACCGTAATAGATATTTCGGGCCATGCCCTTGTTAAATTGATCAGCCATTTAATTCTCCTGGATCATTAGCCCAATAACAGAAGCAAACACCACTCTCCTCTTTCTGAGTTTTGCTGCATCTCAGCCAGCCGGATAAACCCGCCCTATCTCGCATAACCTTCCCTTAAAAAATATCAATCGTTTTGAAAACTCATCGCTTCGTTGAATCAAAGCCTTTTGCCTACGCCGCCATGCTAATTAAGGAGCCATGTGCGACAATTCGACTCGAATTAAGAGCAAAAAAAACGCCTCTCTTAACGCGTAACTTTTGGTTACATCAAAGGTATAATCAAACACCGTGCCAACTTTTATCTTCTTGTTTTTAAAAGGCTTTATTTTGTTGCTATCCTTTTAACAACACCTTATAGTTGTCAAAAGGACAACTGGTTATCCAAATGACAACACCGTATTTTTTCGATGCCCTGACCGCCATCGTCGCAGACCTCAGCAAAGATTTACCCGCCGAGCAACGCTACCAACACCTACTTGCCACGCTGCAAAACATCTTCCCCTGTGATGCCGCCGCACTACTCAAGCTCGAGAGCGATGTTCTGATCCCGCTCGCCATCGACGGGCTCAGCATCGATACCATGGGGCGTCGTTTTGTCGTTCAGGATCACCCGCGCCTCGCTACTCTGCTGCATTCTCGCGAACCGGTACGTTTCGAGGCAGACTCCCCAATGCCAGATCCCTACGACGGTCTGGTGGACACCGACGACCATCAATTGCACGTGCACGACTGCATGGGCATATCCCTTTACATCGACGACCAACCCTGGGGCGCTCTCACTCTCGACGCCATGCAGCCGGGCACCTTCGACACCATCAACCCGCTGGAACTACGTGCCTTTATTCGTCTCACCGAGGCCACGGTAAAAGCCGCTGAACGCATGGACCAGCTGACCGCCAGGGCGGAGCGCGAACACCAGGTTGCACGCAATTTCATCGAAGATGTTGGCGCTACCGAAATCATTGGCAACAGCCCGCCAATGCGGGCCATGAAGGAAGAACTGGAAATTGTCGCCAAATCTCATCTGATTGTTTTGATTCTTGGCGAAACTGGCGTCGGCAAAGAGCTGGTCGCGCAGCAGATCCACCGCCACTCCCCTCGCGCCGACCATCCCTTGGTGCAGGTTAATTGCGCGGCACTGCCGGAAAACATTGCTGAAAGCGAGCTATTTGGCCATACCAAGGGTGCCTTCACCGGCGCCACTACCGATCGCGCCGGCAAGTTTGAAATTGCCGATGGCGGCACCTTGTTTCTGGATGAAATCGGCGAACTGCCGCTGCCAATTCAAGCCAAAATGCTGCGTGTTTTACAAAGCGGAGAAATTCAGCGCGTGGGCAGCGACCAAACCATCAAAGTCGATGTGCGCGTGGTCACCGCCACTAACCGGGACCTGCAAAAAGAGGTTGCCGATGGCCGTTTTCGCGCTGACCTGTATCATCGCATCAGTGTTTACCCCATTACAGTACCGCCACTCCGTGAGCGTGGCCGCGACGTACTATTACTGGCTGGTTTTTTACTGGAGACTAACCAGCGCCGCCTGGGTGCGCAGGGCCTGCACCTTGATGACAGCGCCAAACAGGCACTGCAACAATACCGGTGGCCCGGCAATGTGCGCGAACTGGAACACCTGCTAAGCCGCTCAACGCTAAAGGCGGTCGCAGAACAGGGTCGAGACTCTCGCACCATCACCCTGAGCCTGCGTCACCTCGATCTTGACCTGTCAGCCGCCGCTGGTTTATCGGCAGCCCCCTTGCCTGCACTGCCGGCTGCCACTGACCTGCAGCCCCCAACGCTCAAGGAAGCCATCGACCAATTTCAGCGCGAGCTTATCCGCCAGCAGATGGCCAAGCACAACAACAATCAGGCCGCGGTCGCTCGCGAACTGGGGCTCAACCGCAGCAATTTTTCGCGCCTGCTGCAACGCCTGGACTTGCGCTAGCGAGCATTGCCTTATTGCTGCGTTGAATTAAACAGCGAGAGTTTTGTTCAGCTCGGGCATTAACCTATATAATGCTCGGTTTTGCACTAACTCAACGGTACACATGGACAGCATTCAACTGCGCGGCGCTCGTACGCACAATTTAAAGAACATTGACCTGGATATCCCTCGCGACAAGCTAGTCGTTATCACCGGTCTATCCGGCTCAGGAAAATCCTCATTAGCCTTCGACACTCTGTACGCTGAGGGCCAGCGTCGTTATGTGGAATCGCTGTCCACCTACGCCCGTCAGTTTTTATCGATGATGGAAAAGCCCGATGTGGATCACATCGAAGGCTTATCGCCCGCAATTTCCATCGAGCAAAAGGCCACCTCCCACAACCCTCGCTCAACCGTGGGCACCATTACTGAAATTTACGATTACCTACGCCTGCTATTTGCCCGTGCTGGCGAGCCTCGCTGCCCGGAGCATGGCAAACCCCTACAGGCTCAGGAAATCAGCCAGATGGTGGATCAGGTGCTCGCGCTGCCGGAGGGCAGCAAGTTAATGATGCTGGCACCGATGATTCAGGATCGCAAAGGCGAACACCAACACCTGTTTAACGAATTACGCTCGCAGGGTTTTATACGGGTACGCGTCGACGGCATTGTGGTGGATCTCGACAGCCTGCCGGAGCTGGACAAAAACAAAAAGCACACCATCGAAGCCGTGGTTGACCGCTTCAAGGTACGCCCGGATCTGGAGCAGCGACTGGCTGAGTCCTTCGAAACCAGCCTAACACTCAGCGATGGGACTGCGGTGGTCATGCCCATGGAGGGAGAAGAAGCCAATGAAGAGCTGACCCTGCTCTTCTCTTCCAAGTTTGCCTGCCCGGTGTGCGGTCACAGTATTTCCGAACTGGAACCGCGTCTGTTTTCCTTTAACAACCCGGCGGGCGCCTGCGGCACCTGTGATGGCCTGGGAGTACACCAATTCTTCGATCATGACCGCGTGGTCAGCCAGCCCAGTCACAAGTTAGCCGAGGGCGCAATTCGCGGCTGGGATCGTCGCAACGCCTATTATTTTCAAATGCTCACCTCGGTCGCCAAGCATTTTGACTTTGACCTGAACCAGCCCTTTAACGAACTGCCAGAAAAGGCTCAGCGGATCATTCTGCTCGGTAGCGGCAATGAAAAAGTGGCGTTCAATTACCTGAGCGAACGCGGCGACATCATCACCAAGGAGCACACCTTCGAAGGCGTGATCCCGAATATGAACCGCCGCTATCATGCGACCGAGTCGCAAATGGTCCGCGACGAATTGTCAAAATACCTGACTGAAGCGCCCTGCCCGTCCTGTGATGGTTCACGCTTGCGCATTGAAGCGCGCAACGTTTTTATCGAAGAAAACAATCTGCCAACCCTAAGCCGCCTCCCGGTAGGCGAAGCCAAACGCTATTTCGAACAACTCACACTACCCGGGCGTCGCGGCGAAGTAGCGGAAAAAATTCTTAAGGAAATTCGCCTGCGCTTGTCTTTTCTGGTTAACGTAGGCCTTGATTACCTGACACTAGATCGCAGCGCCGACACCCTGTCCGGCGGCGAAGCCCAGCGCATTCGTCTCGCCAGCCAAATCGGCGCGGGGTTAATGGGCGTGATGTACGTTCTGGATGAGCCCTCCATTGGGCTACACCAACGCGATAATGAGCGCCTGCTCGATACACTTTTCCATCTGCGCGACCTGGGTAACACCGTTATCGTTGTTGAGCACGATGAAGATGCTATTCGCCAAGCCGACCACGTGATTGATATTGGCCCCGGTGCTGGCGTACACGGCGGCGAAATTGTTGCCGAGGGCACGCCGAAACAGGTACTCGAAAACCCCAACTCAATCACCGGGCAGTTCCTGTCCGGCAAACGCGGCATCACGATTCCTGAACGCAACCCGGTTGATCGAGACAAAATTTTACGGCTGGAAGGTGCCACTGGGAATAACCTGAAAACCGTCGACCTGGAAATACCCGTCGGCCTGATGACCTGCATTACCGGCGTCTCCGGCTCAGGTAAATCGACTCTCATCAACAACACTCTATATCCGCTGGCCGCAACCGCGTTGAACGGCGCCACCACCTTAAAGGCAGCGCCACACAGCGTAATACAGGGTTTGGAGCAGTTTGATAAAGTGGTCGATATTGATCAAAGTCCAATCGGCCGCACACCGCGCTCTAACCCTGCTACCTATACTGGCCTGTTCACCCCTATCCGCGAACTTTTTGCAGCCACGCAGGAATCACGTTCGCGCGGCTACAAGCCAGGCCGCTTCAGCTTCAATGTGAAAGGTGGTCGCTGCGAAACCTGCCAGGGCGATGGCCTGATCAAGGTGGAAATGCACTTCCTGCCTGACATCTACGTTCCCTGCGATGTCTGTAAGGGCAAACGCTATAATCGTGAAACACTGGAAGTAAAATACAAGGGCAAAAGCATCCACGAAGTGCTGGATATGACCATTGAAGAGGCGCATGAATTTTTCGCCCCTGTACCGGCCCTACACCGCAAACTACAAACACTGATGGATGTTGGCCTGTCTTACGTACGCATCGGCCAAAGCGCAACCACCCTTTCCGGCGGTGAAGCACAGCGCGTCAAACTGTCGCGCGAGCTGTCCAAGCGCGATACCGGCAACACCCTGTACATCCTCGACGAACCAACAACCGGGCTGCACTTCCACGATGTAGAGCAACTACTTGCCGTTCTCCATCGCCTGCGTGATCACGGCAACACCGTAGTCGTCATTGAACATAACCTGGATGTCATCAAAACAGCGGATTGGCTAGTTGATCTGGGGCCGGAAGGCGGCGATGAGGGTGGCTATATAGTTGCAACAGGAACACCTGAAGAGGTGAGTTTAGTCAAAGAGTCGCACACTGGGCGCTTTTTAGGACCAATGCTGAAAGGTGAGTCGCTGGAGGCTTCGGCTTAAACCCCATTCATCAGTCAGGCGTCATGCCGGGCCCCGACCCGGCATCCACTACCACCTAACTTCAAATTCAATGATAGATTCCGGATCTTCGTTTCACTACGTCCGGAATGACGACTCTTTTTACTGGCGCGCCAACCGAATATTGCCAACCCTCGAAGCTGTCGTAGACCGCAACGGATTAATATCCAGCCCACCACGACGCACATAGCGCGCATAAACGGTCAATTCTCTCGGCGCGCAGCGCTGCATTACATCCACAAAAATCGTTTCCACGCATAATTCATGAAAACCGGAGTGCTCACGAAAGGAAACGATGTACTTGAGCAGCGCTTCTCGACAAATGGGGCGCCCGGTGTATTCAATACTCACACTGCCCCAATCGGGCTGCCCCGTAACCGGGCAGTTGGACCTGAGCAAATCGCTATAGAGTGTTTCTGTGACCTCACCCCCATCATGTACCGATAACAGTGACGCATCCACATCATAGGCGTCGATAACGACATCCTGATCATCTAAACACACGCCCTCAAAACCGGGCTCAATCCTGTTTGTTTCATTAACCCGGTGCAGTCGTACTTCAACCGCCTCTCCGGCACACGCCGTCAAATCCCGCTCAAGATATTCGCGCACCTCTGACCAATCTTCAAAACGAGTTTGATTATAAGAGTTCAAGTACAGCTTGAAGGACTTTGATTCAATGATATTCGGAGACGAGGCCGGCACTCGAAATTCGCCCACCGCAACCTGAGGCAAGCCGTTCTTATTTAGCCAGGACAACTCATAGGCATTCCAAATGTCGTAGCCTTGATAAGGGCATGCAGGCATCCCCTTATCAGCCCATATTTGGGTTCTTGGCACAGGAAACAATAATTGGGGCGCATATTCAGAGGGGTAGCCAACCTCTTTTCCCAACGGCGAATGCTCTACTTTATTTCGACTCATAAAAACTCAATCAATCAGACTTCAGAAGCGTCGCAGTTTACCACAACTGAAAATAACAACCGAACCCCAAGCAAACCGCTCCCGTATTGACTCAACGGGAGCGATCACTAATAATAGCCCCCCTTATTTTAGGCTGTGTCTAAGTTGTTAATTCAGGCGCACCGCCAGCATTTATCAACGCTGGCAATCAGCCACACGGCGAATCTCGAACTAAAGGAAAATTTATAATGAGCAAACCTAAGGTTATTGTCACCCGCAGGTGGCCTGAAGCAGTCGAAACCCGTTTGAAAGAACTGTTCGACGTGCAGCTGAATGAATCAGACGTACCAATGACCGCCGCTGAAATGCAAGACGCACTGCGTAACTGTGACGCCTTTTGCCCTACCGTATCTGACAACGTCAATGCGGAAGTACTGGGTGCCGACGGCATCACCGCTAAAATCATCGGCAACTACGGCGTTGGTTTTAACCACATCGACCTTGAAGCTGCCAAAGCCGCTAATCTGAAGGTATCTAACACACCTGAAGTACTGACTGACTGTACTGCTGATACAGCAATGACACTGATGATGATGGTTGCACGTCGTGCCGCTGAAGGCGACCAACACGTTCGCACCAAAGAATGGACTGGCTGGCGCCCAACTCACATGATGGGCACTAAAGTAACGGGTAAGACGCTGGGTCTAATCGGTTTTGGCCGTATTTCTCAGGCGATGGCGAAAAAAGCTCACTTCGGTTTCGGCATGAAGATTCTTTTCTCTGACCCATACCCACCCTCAAAAGAAGCGATTAACTTTGTTGGCGCTCAAGAGTGTACTTTTGACGAAGTACTAGAGAAGTCTGATTTTGTCGCCCTGCACTGCCCAGGCGGCGCTGCTACTTACCACCTGATCAACGCCGATGCGCTGAAGAAAATGCAGCCACACGCTTACCTGATCAACTCCGCCCGCGGCGACGTGGTTGACCCAGACGCGCTGATCGCAGCACTGAAAGACGGCACCATCGCTGGTGCAGGCCTGGACGTATTTGAAGGCGAGCCAAATGTGCCTGACGAGCTGATTGCTCTGAAAAACACTGTGTTACTGCCTCACCTGGGCAGCGCAACCCTGGAAACTCGCGAAGCCATGGGCATGCGTGTTATCGAGAACCTGGTTGCCTTCTTCGATGGTAAAGCACTACGTGATGAAGTTGTTTAATAACAGCTGATTTGAAAAAGCCGGCCCTGTGCCGGCTTTTTTTTGCCCATAGACTTTGTTACTGCGGGCTGCATCGCCGCGACTACGACTTTAGTCTTAAAAAAAACTATCATAAAAACCAATAATTTCGTATTATAGCCGCCCGCAACCAGGGCTGTATCCGAGTTGCAGGATGGCATTTCAATCTCAATCACGCGGCAATTGTGGGATTTGCGCGAAAGAGGAAAGGACCATCCGTAGTAACAATCAGCAAGTGCAATTGTAAGAACAGCATAAAGAACCGAGCAACCTACGCGATTAATTTATGGCAACATCAACACGCACAATTAGCCAGCATCCGACGCAGCCGCAACAGACACGGCTCCGGACATTCGCCAGCTCCCGCACGTAAGCCTACTTGCTTTCCCCACAAAGAATTCCATTTTAAAGAACCAGTTTTATACCATTTCAACTTTTAAGTTTAACAATGAGGAGTAGTAATAATGAGCTTTACTCAACCCAAACCAGCACGCGCGCGCCTACAGCGCAGCACCCTAGCTGTACCAGCGTCCAACATGGACATGATGGAAAAAGCTTCCAACAGTAAGGCTGACGTTGTATTCCTGGACTGTGAAGATGCCGTAGTACCAGCTGACAAGCCAGAAGCTCGCAAAAAAACCATCGAAGCACTGAATAATTTCGGCTGGCGTGAAAAAGGCATTACCGTTTGTGTTCGCATTAACAGCCTCGACACTCACTTCATGTACCGTGACGTTGTTGACATCGTTGAACAGGCCGGCCAGAACCTGGACACTATCCTGATCCCAAAAGTAGGCAAGGCTGCTGACGTTTACATGGTTGACGCCATGGTCACTCAAATCGAAGACGCAATGGACTTCGGTGACCACAAAATCGGTCTTGAAGCTTTGATCGAAACAACACTGGGCATGGCCAACGTTGAAGAAATCGCCCAATCCAGCCCACGTCTGGAAGCACTGCACTTCGGTGTTGCTGACTTCTCAGCAAGCTGTCGCGCACGTACCGTTAACATCGGCGGCCTGCACCCTGACTACCCAGGTGACCAATGGCACGCTTCTCTGCAACGTATGATGGTTGCATGTCGCGCTTATGGCTTACGTCCAATCGATGGACCTTTCGGTGATTTCAACTCTCCAGATGATTACGTTGCTGCGGCAAAACGTGTTGCTGCGATGGGCTTCGAAGGCAAATGGGCTATTCACCCAAGCCAAATCGCTCTGGCTAACGAAGTAATGTCTCCACCACAAGCTGAAATTGATCGCGCTTACCGCGTTCTGGAAGTTCTGGAAGAAGCCGCTGCAAAAGGCCAAGGCGCAGCACAACTAGACGGTAAAATGATTGATATTGCGTCCGAGCGCATGGCTCGCAACGTTGTAAATGTAGCTGAACAGATCAAAGCCAAAGGTTAATCTTTAGAGGAATAACGATGGATATTCATGAGTATCAAGCAAAAGAAATTCTGAACGACTACGGCGTTCAAACACTGCCAGGTGGCCTGGCTTACAGCCCAGAGCAAGCGGTATACCAAGCCAAAGAAATGGGCGGCGAAGTCTGGGTTGTTAAAGCACAAATCCACTCAGGCGCACGCGGTAAAGCGGGCGGCATTAAGGTTTGTAAAACCGAGAAAGAAGTTGAAGAAGCAGCTGAAAGCCTGCTGGGCAAGCGTCTGGTAACACACCAAACAGGCCCTGCCGGTAAAGTGTGTAACCGTCTTTACATCGAAAGCGGCGCTGACATCCAGCGTGAAATCTATCTTGCTCTGGTTCTGGACCGTGAGAAAGAACAAGTTGCTGTTGTTGCCTCTGCTGAAGGCGGCATGGACATTGAAGAAATTGCTGAAAATCGCCCTGAGTCAATCATTCGTGAGCCGGTTGAACCAGCCGTCGGCATGCAAGCTTTCCAAGCACGTCGCATCGCCTGCAAACTGGGCATCGAAAAGAGCATGCTGGCACAAGCTACAACAACCATCCTGGGCTGCTACCGCGCCTTCACAGAGCTTGACTGCAACATGGTTGAGATCAACCCTCTGGTGATCACTGGTGACCAGCGCATCCTTGCTCTGGACGCAAAAGTATCCTTCGATGGCAACGCCCTGTTCCGTCACCCTCAAATTGCTGAGCTTCGTGACAAAACACAGGAAGACCCTCGTGAAATGGCCGCTTCTGACCGTGGCCTGAACTACATCGGCCTGGATGGCAACATCGGCTGTCTGATTAACGGTGCTGGCCTAGCCATGGGCACCATGGACATGATCCAACACGCTGGTGGCGAGCCTGCTAACTTCCTGGATATCGGCGGTGGCGCTAACCCTGAGCGTGTAGCCAAAGCCTTTAACCTGGTTCTGGCTGACGAAGGCGTTGACGCCATGCTGGTAAATATCTTTGCTGGTATTAACCGCTGCGACTGGATTGCCGAAGGCGTTGTTGAAGCGGTTAAGAAAATCGATATGAAAGTACCTCTGGTTGTTCGCCTGTCTGGTACCAACGTTGACAAGGGCATGGAAATTGTCAAAAACAGCGGTCTGCCAATCATCATGGCTTACTCTCTTGCTGAAGCAGCAGACAAGGCTGTAGAAGCGGCTAACGAACACGCAAAAAAGAAAGGTGCTAACTAATGGCTATTTTAATCACTGACAAATCTCGAGTAATCGTTCAGGGTTTCACTGGCAAGATTGCTACTTTTCACGCTGAAGACATGATGAGCTACGGCACCAACGTTGTTGGTGGTACAACTCCAGGCCGCGGCGGTGAAACTCACCTCGGCAAACCTGTTTTCGATACAGTTCAAGACGCCGTTCAGCAAGAAGGCGCTGACGCCAGCATCATCTTCGTACCTGGTCCTTTCGCTGCTGACGCGATCATGGAAGCAGCCGAAGCCGGCATCAAGTTCTGTGTTGCCATCACCGATGGTATCCCTGCTCAGGACATGATCCGCGTTAAGCGCTACATGAAGGCCTTCAGCAAAGAAAGCAAAATGGTTCTGACTGGCCCTAACTGTGCTGGCTCTATCAGCCCAGGCAAAGCTATGCTGGGTATTATGCCAAGCCACATCTACACGCCAGGTCGTGTTGGTGTTATCGGTCGCTCCGGTACGCTGGGCTATGAAGCAGCCGTTCAAATGGCTGACCACGGTATTGGTATCTCTTCCAGTATCGGCATTGGTGGTGACCCTATCAACGGTTCCGGCTTCAAAGATCACCTGGAACTGTTCGACAAGGATCCAGAAACTGACGCCATCCTGATGATCGGTGAAATCGGTGGCTCCCAGGAAGTGAAAGCTGCCGAATGGGCTCGCGACAACTGCGAAAAGCCTGTCATCAGCTACATTGCTGGTCTGACAGCTCCTAAAGGTCGTACTATGGGACACGCTGGCGCGATTGTTTCTTCTTCTGGCGAATCTGCTGCCGAGAAAGTTGAACTACTGCGTGCTTGCGGTGTTTCTGTTGCCGTACGCCCTTCAGACATCGGCACAACAGTTGCTGAAGCACTGAAAAAGGCTTAATTGCCATTCTGGCAGGTATTAATACCTGCCAGAACTAAAACGCCAGTTTCCTTGCGGAAAAGTTAGGGTTATAGTTATCTACCCGACTACACCGCCATGAACTGGCGTTTTTTTTTGGACTTAAAATTATATTTTTTGGTTCGAACGTTTTATCTATATTTATCGCACGATAGGAAACCAGAATGACTGAAACTTCAAGCGCCCCATTGGTTGATAACGGTACTATTATTGAGGAAAAAGACCTCGAAAATAAAGCCGCCTGGCATGCCCATGACATGGTTGAGTTCATGGATAGCCAATTACGAGCGGTGTTAACAAAACGCTGTCCTCGCATCATTCCAATTATGGATGGCGAAGAGGAAATCCCTGCCAACAGCCCGCAATTACTTAGCGAACTACTTGAAGCATGGGGGATCTGGTTTCAACTACTGAGCATTGCCGAAGAAAATACCGGCATGAGTCGTCGTCGCCGGGAAGAGAAAACACTCGGTGCAGATGCGGTTAGTGGCACCTTTGCCAGCGTTTTCGCCAACGCAGCAAAAGCAGGCGTGAGTGCCGAGAAAATCCAGGAGTTACTCGATAACGCCTATATCTGCCCAACCATCACCGCGCACCCTACTGAAGCCAAGCGTATCACTGTGCTGGAAATCCACCGCCGTATTTACGTACTTCTCTATCGCCTGGAAGCACCTCGTTGGACCGACCGTGAACGCCTGGCCATCGAAGAAGAGCTTCGCAACGAAATCGACCTACTTTGGTTAACCGGCGAGTTACGTCGCGAGAAGCCATCGGTCGCACAGGAAGTTGACTGGGGGCTGCACTTCTTTGAACAAGCCCTGTTTGAGCGCATTCCCGAAATTATGTCTCACTTGGAATGGTCTCTTGCAACCTACTACCCAGAAGCAAAGTTTAAAACCAAGCCCTTTTTCAAATGGGGTTCCTGGGTCGGCGGGGATCGCGACGGCAACCCCTTCGTAACCAATGATGTAACACGCGCAGCTCTAAACCGTAGCCGTGACTTCATCCTACAGCATTACCTTAAACGCCTGGATGACCTTTTACACAAAATCAGTATCGCGCAAAAGGGAATCAAGCTTTCTGATGACTATTTGAAGGCACTGGAAACCCTGCTGCAAGAAACCATGCAAGCCGATTCATTACCTGTGCGTAACCCTGGCGAACTTTTCCGTCAATTTGCGGCATGCATGAAGATCAAAATTGAAAATACTATCTGGCAATTTGGCCAAGAAGACGCGGTAAAAGGTAGCTGCTACCAGAGTCCAGAAGAGTTTCTTAACGACTTGGTGACTATGGAAAATGGCTTGATCGCTGCCGATTGCGAAAACCTAGCCAACAGCATGGTTAAACCACTTCGCCAGGAAGCGGAATCTTTCAAATTTAGCGCCGTACGCCTGGATTTACGCGAAAACTCGACCACCACTAATAACACCCTCAAAGCAATCTGGTGCGAACAGAACAGTGCCAGTGACGCACCGGATACAGAGAGCCCAGAATGGCGTGAGTGGCTGAACAGCCAGCTTTCTGAACCGATGAGCGAATTACCTGAGTTCCACAGCCTAGACGAAGCGTCTGCCTCAACGTTAGGGCTATTCCGCTTAATTGGCGAAACTTGGGAAAAACTGGATCGCGAAGCCTTCGGTTATTTCATCCTCAGTATGACCCAGTCCGTCAACGATATTCTTGGCATCTATTTGCTTGCAAAATTCGGTGGCCTATTCGCCGATAAAGAAGGCGTCGGCACCTGTAATTTACCGATTATGCCGTTGTTCGAAACCATTGATGACCTGCAGAATGCTCCCGACATTATGAAGGAACTGTTTAGCATTCCACTGGTAAGACACTCCATCATGAATCAGCACGGCTCGCAGGAAGTCATGATCGGCTACTCTGATTCCAATAAAGATGGCGGCTTCTTCACCTCCAACTGGGAGCTAAGCAAAGCCCAGACACGCCTTACACAGACTGGCGAAGACTGCGGCGTGCCAATCTCATTTTTCCATGGCCGTGGAGGCTCTGTAAGCCGAGGAGGCGCACCAACAGGTCTCGCCATTGCCTCTCAGCCAGCCGGCTCCATTAACGGCCGCATGCGAATCACAGAGCAGGGGGAAGTCGTTTCATCTAAGTATGCTAACGAAGGTACTGCCTGTTACCAGATGGAACTGCTGGCGGCGAGCGTTTTTGAACACACGTTAAAACCAGTAGAAAAAGACAACCGCCAAGCCGACTACCTTGAGCCAATGGAAGCCCTCTCGAGCCTCGCTTACGCCGCTTACCGTGAGTTAGCAGAAATGGATGGCCTGTTCGATTACTACCAAGCAGCCAGCCCTGTTGAAGAGCTCACTCTGCTTAAAATTGGCTCTCGCCCGGCACGTCGTTTTGGCGCTAAATCGCTAAACGACCTACGTGCAATTCCCTGGGTTTTTGCCTGGACACAGAACCGCCACATGGTTCCCGGTTGGTACGGCGTTGGCACCGCGTTCAATAGCTTCTTAAAAATACGCGGCGATGATGGTTTGACACTACTCAAGGAAATGTATCAAAACTCACCGCTCTTCAAATTGATTGTTGATGAAGTACAGAAAACTCTCTGCTTTGTGGATATTTATGTGGCAAGCGAATACTCAGAACTTGTTGAAAACGAAGAAATTCGTAAGCCAATCTTCGATATGTTCAAAAAAGAGTATTACTTAACGATGGACATGATCAAAGAAATCGTTGGCAATGACCCGATTGACGAGCATTTCCCAGTCTTTGCAAGACGTCTACATAGACGTATCAATATCCTACGACGCGTGGGCATGGAGCAGGTTAACCTGGTCAACCGCTTCCGTTGCGAGCAAGATGGAAACCAAAAAGAGGATCTCATCCCTCTACTACTATCCATTAACTGCATCTCGGCAGCGCTGGGCTGGACAGGCTAACCCCACACTCCTCCCATAAACCAAAAAAGGAGGCTTTTGCCTCCTTTTTTGTGCCTGCTTATCTAGCAGATATGTTGAAAATTAAGCCCCTTAATAACCAATAACAGCTAGTAGCAATCCATTTTTTCGAGACAAAAAAAAGCCGGGATAAACCCGGCCTTTTATATATCGTCTAAGCTGCTTACTCGTCGTCAATCTCAACGGCCTCAGCAACCGGGCGATCAATCAGCTCGATATAAGCCATAGGAGCTTTATCACCAGCACGGTAACCGCACTTCATGATACGAGTGTAACCACCAGGACGGCCTTCGAAGCGAGGGCCTAGCTCAGCAAATAGCTTACCGACAGTGTCTTTGTCACGCAGACGGCTGAAGGCCAAACGACGGTTAGCAACAGTATCTTGCTTAGCCAGAGTAATCAGTGGCTCAGCAACGCGACGCAATTCTTTAGCTTTTGGTAAAGTCGTCTTAATAATCTCATGCTCTACCAGAGAAGCTGCCATGTTGCGAAACATAGCATTACGGTGAGAGCTGTTACGATTGAGTTGACGACCACTTTTACGATGACGCATGTTCGTATTTCCTAAAATTCGCTTTCTTGTTTAGTCACGACGGGCGAGAACGCGGTCGTCGTTTTTGAGGCTGGCAGGTGGCCATTTTTCCAGGCGCATACCCAGAGACAAACCTTTAGAGGCCAGCACGTCTTTAATTTCAGTCAGTGACTTCTTACCTAAGTTAGGTGTTTTCAGCAGATCAACTTCAGTACGCTGAATCAAATCACCAATATAGTATAAGTTCTCAGCCTTCAGACAATTCGCAGAACGCACTGTCAGCTCCAGATCATCAACTGGACGCAGTAGAATTGGATCTACTTCGTCTTCGTCTTCCTGCTGCTCAGGCTCTTTGTCAGCTTCCAGATCAACGAAGGCTGTCAGCTGCTGCTGCAAAATAGTGGCCGCACGACGGATACACTCTTCAGGATCAATCGTGCCATTAGACTCGATATCCAAAACCAGTTTGTCTAAGTCTGTACGCTGCTCAACACGGGCACTTTCAACAACATAGGCTACACGAGTCACCGGGCTGTAAGTTGCATCCAGCTGCAATGTGCCAATGCTGCGTGTTTCGCCATCCAGATCTCGACTTTCAGCCGACTCATAGCCGCGGCCAGAAGAAACCTTAATTGACATGTTCAGCTTACCCTTAGCATTCAGGTTTGCAATCACATGCTCTGGATTAGCAATTTCAATATCGTGATCAAGCTGAATATCGCCCGCTAAGACAGGACCAGCTTCAGTTTTGTTCAGTGTCAAAGTCGCTTCATCGCGACCGTTCATTGCAACAGCAACACCTTTCAGGTTCAGCAGGATGTCAATAACATCTTCCTGAACACCTTCAATGGCGCTGTATTCATGTTGCACGCCGTCAATGCTCACTTCAACAATGGCAGCGCCTGGCATAGAAGACAACAGGATGCGGCGCAGGGAGTTACCCAGCGTATGACCAAAACCGCGCTCAAAAGGCTCTAAAACGACCTTTGCGTGGTTGACGCCGACTTCCTCAACCTGAATGTGTTTTGGAGTTAGAAACTCTGTAACTGGTCGTGACATGCTCAACCCTATAAGTAAAAACGGTTATTTAGAATAAAGCTCAACAATCAAGTTTTCATTGATTTCAGCAGGCAGTTCACCGCGCTCTGGAATAGACTTAAATTCGCCTGACATTTTGCCAGCGTCCACTTGAACCCATTCAGGCATACCACGCTGACCAGCAACTTCCAGTGCTGACTTGATGCGTAATTGGTTTTTAGCCTTTTCACGTACAGCAACAACATCACCCGCTTTAATTTTGTAAGAAGGTACGTTTACTGTTTCACCGTTTACTGTGATGCTTTTGTGAGAAACCAGCTGGCGTGCTTCAGCGCGAGTTGCACCAAAACCCATACGATAAACAACGTTATCAAGACGAGTTTCTAGCAATTGCAGCAGGTTTTCACCTGTTGCGCCGCTCAGTCGAGCTGCTTCTTTGTAGTAGTTACGGAACTGCTTTTCCAGAACGCCGTATAGACGACGAACTTTTTGCTTTTCACGTAGTTGCAGACCATAGTCTGACAAACGACTTCTACGAGCACCGTGAACACCAGGAATAGTGTCCGCTTTACATTTTGAATCAAGAGGGCGTACGCCACTCTTCAGAAATAAGTCTGTACCTTCACGGCGTGAAAGTTTACAGGTTGGACCTAAATAGCGAGCCATGTGATCGTCTCCAGATTACACGCGACGTTTCTTGGGAGGACGACAACCGTTGTGTGGAATCGGTGTTACGTCCGTAATGCTGTTGATATTGAAACCGCAGTTGTTCAGTGCGCGAACGGCTGATTCACGACCAGGACCAGGACCTTTTACATTAACGTCCAGATTCTTTAAACCGTACTCAGCAGCGGCAGCATTGCCAGCTCGCTCAGCAGCAACCTGCGCAGCGAAAGGAGTACTTTTACGTGAGCCACGGAAACCGGAACCACCTGAAGTCGCCCAGCTCAGAGCGTTACCCTGACGATCAGTAAGCGTAATGATCGTGTTGTTGAATGACGCGTGAATATGCGCCATACCGTCAACAACGGTACGTTTTACCTTTTTAGTTTTACGTGCTGGCTTTGCCATACTTTTCTATCCTGTTAATTCAATAACCAATCGTTAGTAACAAAGATTACTTACGGATTGGTTTAATTGGACCTTTACGTGTTCTTGCGTTCGTTTTGGTGCGCTGGCCGTTTACTGGCAGGCTGCGACGGTGACGGATGCCACGGTAACAACCGAGATCCATCAAACGCTTGATATTCATTGACAATTCACGACGCAAGTCACCTTCAACCGTCAGGCCTGTAACTTCGTTACGTACTGCGTCTAACTGCTCTTCAGTCAGACTGCCGATTTTATCAGTGGGTGCAATGCCTACCGTTTTACAGATTTTGCTGGCAGTTGTTCTGCCTACACCAAAGATGTAGGTCAGTGAGATCACTGCATGCTTATTATCTGGGATGTTAACGCCTGCTATACGGGCCATTCAGCTAACTCCAATTCTCACTTCAGGCTGGGTTATATATAACCAGCCGATTTATTAAATAATTGCTAACCACGAAGGGCGCAAAAGAATACCCTTTGCTTGACTATAAATCAAGCAATTAAGAATCCTTTGCGGGTGTTTCGTGATGAGTGTTTTTAACCTTGACGCTGCTTGTGTCGAGGCTCGGCACTGCAGATAACCCGAACAACGCCGTTACGTTTAATAACTTTGCAGTTACGGCAGATTTTTTTCACAGATGCACGGACTTTCATTTCTATCTCCAAAAATTATTAGCGCAACAGGCCGCTGTTGCCATAACCACCCTTCATACCGGATTTCTTGGCCAGCGACTCGTATTGGTGTGACATCAAGTGCGATTGAACTTGAGAAATAAAGTCCATTGTCACAACCACTACAATCAGAATTGAGGTACCGCCAAAGTAAAACGGAATATTAGCTGTACCAATCAATAACAGAGGCAGTAAAGATACGATGGTAATGTAAATACCGCCAAATAAAGTTAACCGGGTCATCACACCGTCAATAAACTTGGCGGATTGATCACCTGGACGAATACCCGGAATTAGCGCACCCGATTTTTTTAGGTTTTCTGCCATTTCACGCGGGTTGAACATCAACGCCGTATAGAAATAACAGAAGAAAATAATTAACGCAGCAAAGAAAACAATGTACAGAGGCTGTCCAGGCGCAATCAGCAACGCCGCTTCCTGTAACCACCCCATACCTTCACTTTCACCAAACCACTGTCCAACTGACGCTGGAAATAGCAGCAAACTGGATGCAAAGATCGGCGGAATTACACCGGCCATATTAACCTTTAAAGGCAAATGACTGGTTTGTGCCGCATACATTTTTTTACCCTGTTGGCGCTGCGCGTAATTAATTGTTATACGACGCTGCCCTCGCTCAACAAAGACTACAAAAGCAACAGTTACAACCGCTAGTGCCGCCACAGCCAGCAAGACCAGAATATTAATATCACCCTGTCTCGCCGATTCAAAAGACTGCCCGATTGCTCCTGGCAGCCCTGCGACAATACTGGCAAAGATCAATAATGAAATACCATTACCGATACCACGCTCAGTAATTTGCTCGCCCAGCCACATCAAAAACACAGCACCCGCAACAAAAGACGAGACAGCAACAATATAGAAACTGAATGTCGATGCGAAGGTAATGCCCTGACTTGCTAAGCCAACAGCTAGACCAATGCCCTGAACGGTTGCCAGCGCTACCGTACCATAACGAGTGTACTGACTAATCTTACGACGACCAGCCTCACCCTCTTTTTTAAGCTGTTCAAGCTGGGGCACTACGGCGGTCATCAACTGCATGATAATCGACGCAGAAATGTAGGGCATAATACCAAGCGCGAAAATACTCATGCGCTCCAATGCCCCACCTGAAAACATATTGAACAGGCTTAGAATGGTACCCTGGTTTTGCTCGAAGAGCTGTGCCAGTCGATCCGGGTTAATACCCGGAACCGGAATATGGGCACCGATACGATAAACAATAATTGCCAGAAGAACGAAGCGTAAGCGTCTCCATAATTCCGACAATCCGGCTTTCGCACCCGAAGCAGCAGTACCTTGCTTTGCCATTTAGTCCTCGACTTTTCCGCCAGCTGCTTCAATTGCAGCTTTTGCGCCTTTAGTAGCCTTAACGCCTTTCAGGGTAACTGCTTTAGTGATTTCACCAGACAGTATAACCTTGGCAGACTTCATATTATCAGCAATGATATTGGCGTCTTTCAGCGCAGCTAGATCAATCACATCAGCCTCTACTGCCGCCAACTCGTTCAAACGAATTTCAGCAACAAACGGAGCTGTACGTGACGTAAAACCAAACTTAGGCAGACGACGCTGTAATGGCTGTTGACCACCCTCGAAACCTGGCTTAACACCACCGCCAGAACGAGATTTTTGACCTTTATGACCACGACCACAGGTTTTACCCAAGCCGCTTCCAATACCACGGCCAACGCGTTTACCCGCTGGTTTTGCACCCTCTGCAGGGCTAAGAGTATTTAAACGCATGTTATTCTCCTACCACGCTAACCATATAGTTAACTTTGTTGATCATGCCGCGAACAGAAGGTGTATCTTCCAGCTCGACAACGTGACCAATGCGACGCAAACCCAGACCACGCACAGTTTCTTTGTGCTTGGGCAGACGACCAATCGTGCTGCGTGTCAGAGTAACTTTAATCTTATTTGCCATGACCGCTTATCCTGTGATCTCTTCTACAGATTTACCGCGCTTTGCAGCGATATCTTCTGGAGATTTCATTTGCTTCAGACCGTTGAAAGTTGCACGTACTACGTTAACCGGTGTAGTAGAGCCGTAACATTTGGCCAGAACATTCTGAACACCAGCAAGTTCTAGTACAGCACGCATCGCGCCACCGGCGATAATACCTGTACCTTCAGAAGCCGGCTGCATATAAACCTTAGATGCACCGTGGCTTGCTTTAACTGGGTATTGCAGTGTGTTGCCGTCCAGATCTACAGAGATCATGTTGCGACGCGCTGCTTCCATGGCTTTCTGAATCGCCACAGGTACTTCACGTGCTTTACCACGACCGAAACCTACACGACCATTGCCATCACCAACCACTGTCAGAGCAGTGAAACCAAAGATACGACCACCTTTAACTACTTTTGCTACGCGGTTTACCTGGACCAGTTTTTCCTGCAGGTCACCGTTTGCTTGATCATTATTTGCCATGATAACCCCTTAGAATTCCAGGCCGCCTTCGCGGGCCGCTTCAGCCAGTGCCTTAACACGACCGTGATATTTGTAGCCAGCACGATCAAACGCTACACGAGTGATACCCGCAGCCTTTGCACGCTCGGCAATCAGAGCACCGATTTTAGCCGCTGCATCTGCGTTGCCAGTTGCACCGCTACGCAGGTCTTTTTCGACCGTAGAAGCACTTGCCAACACTTGACCACCGCAAGGCGCAATGATCTGAGCATAAATGTGACGTGGCGTACGGTTAACCGTTAAACGGTTCTCACCCAGCTCACGGATTTTATGACGCGCCTTCAGGCTGCGACGTAAACGTAACTGTTTCTTTTCGCTCATGTTGCTACCTATTTCTTCTTGGCTTCTTTACGACGCACATACTCATCAGCATAACGAACACCTTTACCCTTATAAGGCTCTGGTGGACGGAATGCGCGAATCTCTGCGGCACACTGACCAATCTGTTGTTTGTCAATACCGCGCAGAATAACTTCAGTTACCGTTGGCGTTTCAGCAGAAACACCTTCTGGTAATTGGTAGTCGACAGGGTTAGAAAAACCCAGTGACAAATTCAGCACACTACCACTTACCTTGGCACGATAACCAACACCCTGCAGCTCAAGTTTCTTTTCAAAACCGTTGCTCACACCCTCAACCATGTTGTTTACCAAAGCACGGGTGGTGCCGGACATGGCGCGGGACTCGTTACTGCCTTCACGGGCAGCGAAAGTAACAACACCATCTTCTTGTTTAACTTCTACGGCTGGATGCACGTCCATGCTCAGCGAACCTTTGCTGCCTTTAACAGACAGGCTTTGGCCACTTTGCGTAATTTCTACGCCGGACGGCAATTTAACCGGATTATTTGCAACCCTAGACATAGCCTTTTCCTAGAAAACCGTACAAATGATTTCGCCGCCAATGCCTGCTGCTTCAGCAGACTTGCCAGTCATAACACCTTGAGAAGTAGAAACGATGGAAATACCCAGACCGCTTCGTACTTTTGGCAAATCACCTTTGCCTTTATAAACTCGCTGACTTGGACGACTCGCGCGCTGAATTTCTTCAATTACAGGCTTTCCCTCAAAGTATTTCAGCTCAATGCTCAATGTTGGCTTAACCGCATCATCAACGCTAAAGCCGCTGATGAAGCCTTCACTTTCAAGCACCTTAGCAATGGAAACCTTCATGTTTGATGAAGGCATGCTAACAGAGGGCTTGGCCGCCATTTGCGCGTTACGTACACGAGTGATCATGTCCGCTAATGTATCTTGCATGCTCATATGAAGCGCGCTCCTAAATTAAATCTTGATTTACCAGCTGGACTTTTTAAGGCCCGCAATGTCACCGCGCATTGCTGCTTCACGCAGCTTGTTACGTCCCAGGCGGAACTTGCGATATACACCATGTGGACGACCTGTTACCTGACAACGGTTACGCAGACGTACTGGGTTAGCGTTGCGAGGCAGCTTTTGAAGTGCAACCTGTGCATCCCAACGCTCATCATCACTCAGCTCAGTGTTTTTAATGATCGCTTTCAGTGCTGCACGCTTCTCAGCGTACTTGGCTACTGTGCGTTCGCGCTTTTTCTCGCGCTGGACCATGGAGACCTTAGCCATACTATTCAGATCCTATTGTTTGAATGGGAAGTTCAGAGCTTTTAACAGCGCGTGACCTTCCTCATTGGTTTTAGCCGTGGTGGTGATAGTGATATCAAGGCCACGAATCTTATCAACTTTGTCGTAATCGATCTCTGGAAAGATGATCTGCTCACGTACGCCCATGCTGTAGTTGCCACGACCATCAAAAGATTTGCCGTTCAGGCCACGGAAGTCACGAACACGAGGAATAGAGATGTCGATCAGACGATCCAGGAATTCCCACATACGCTCGCCACGCAGCGTCACTTTACAGCCGATTGGGTAGCCTTCACGAACCTTAAAGCCCGCAATCGATTTACGTGCGTGAGTTACCACAGGCTTCTGACCACTGATCTTTTCCATATCAGCAACAGCAGCTTCGAGTACTTTTTTGTCGCCAATGGCTTCGCTAACACCCATATTCAGTGTGATTTTAGTCACACGAGGGATTTGCATGGCGCTCTTGAAACCAAACTGCTTTTGCAGCCCAGCCGCAACTTCACTTGCGTACAATTCTTTTAATCTAGACATTTTGCTATCCAGTTACCTTTAAGCGTCGATCAGTTCTTGATTCGACTTAAAAATTCGGGCTTTGGTACCGTCTTCCAGAACCTTAATACCCACACGGTCTGCCTTATTAGTTGCAGAGTTAAAAATCGCCACGTTAGACACGTGAATTGGCGCTTCTTTCTCTACAATACCACCGGCCACACCCGCTTGCGGGTTTGGCTTGGTATGGCGTTTAACCATGTTAATACCGGAAATAATCAGCTTATCGTTATCCAGCACGCGAGTGATCTTTCCACGTTTGCCTTTATCACGACCAGCAATTACTACCACTTCGTCATCTCGTTTTAATTTGCGCATCTTCGGCCTCTCAATAATCGCGTATGATCAGAGCACTTCAGGTGCTAATGAAACGATTTTCATAAACTTTTCGCTGCGCAATTCACGAGTCACTGGGCCAAAAATACGAGTACCCAGAGGTGCGTGGTTTGCGTTCAGCAGTACAGCTGCATTACCGTCAAAGCGGATGATAGAACCATCAGCACGGCGCACGCCTTTCTTTGTACGAACAACAACAGCGTCCAAAACCTGGCCTTTTTTAACACGACCACGTGGAATGGCTTCCTTTACGGTAACCTTGATGATGTCGCCAACGCGCGCATAACGGCGATGTGAGCCACCTAGAACTTTAATGCACATGACACGACGAGCACCGCTGTTATCTGCCACATCTAGCATTGATTCTGTTTGAATCATTGGTCACTCCAACCTTTACCTATCGAACCAGCCGCTAAACGACTGGACATTAATTTGATCTAAATTTCTACCGCTTTCTCGTCCACGCTTTCCAGAGCCCAGGTTTTGGTCTTGGAAAGAGGTCGAGTTTTCTTAATCGTCACGGTATCGCCAACACGACATTCATTCGCCTCATCATGGGCATGAAGTTTTGTAGAACGTTTCACAAACTTCCCATACATAGGGTGTTTGATTTTACGCTCAACCAGCACAACGATAGACTTATCCATCTTGTTACTGACTACTTTGCCGCTAATGGTGCTCGTAGTATTATGTTCAGACATCTTATGCTCCTGCCTTCTCAGTTAGCACAGACTTCACACGGGCGATGTCTCTGCGTACAGCCTTTAATAAATGAGGCTGTCCCAATTGGCCACTGGAATGTTGCATGCGCAGATTGAATTGCTCACGCAGCAGATCCAGCAATTGCTTGTTCAAATCCTCAGCGGATTTTTCACGTAATTCTGTAGCTTTCATTACATCACCGTCCGCTTAACGAAAGTTGTTTCAATCGGCAGCTTGGCAGCAGCCAGGTCGAAGGCTTCACGAGCAAGCTCTTCAGACACACCGTCCATTTCATAAAGAACGCGACCTGGTTGAATCTGACAAACCCAGTATTCAACACTACCCTTACCTTTACCTTGACGCACTTCAAGAGGCTTCTTGGTGATTGGCTTGTCTGGGAAAATGCGAATCCAGATTTTACCGCCACGCTTAATGTGACGAGTCATGGCACGACGTGCCGCTTCAATCTGGCGAGCCGTGATACGACCACGACCGGTAGCCTTGAGGCCAAAATCGCCAAAGCTTACTGAGCTTCCGCGAATAGCCAGACCACGGTTGCGGCCCTTCATGGTTTTGCGGAATTTTGTACGTTTTGGTTGTAGCATGGATTAAATTCCTTACCTCTTAGCGAGCGTTACGGCCTTTGTTGCCTTGGTTAGCTTTATCAGCTTTACGCTCTGCTCTTACCTGTTCAATACCACCTAGGACTTCACCTTTGAAGACCCAAACTTTCACACCAATGATGCCGTAGGTTGTGGAAGCTTCGCTGGTAGCATAATCAATATCAGCTCGCAGTGTGTGCAGAGGCACACGACCTTCGCGATACCATTCTGAACGTGCGATTTCAGCACCGCCCAGACGACCACCGACTTGAATCTTGATGCCCTCAGCGCCTTGACGCATTGCGTTCTGAACCGCACGCTTCATAGCGCGACGGAACATAACACGACGCTCCAGCTGACCAGCAACGCTGTCCGCGATCAGTTTTGCGTCCAGATCAGGCTTACGAATCTCTTCGATATTGATCTGAACTGGCACACCCATCATCTCGCTAACGTCTTTTCTCAGGCGATCAACATCTTCGCCTTTCTTGCCGATAACGATACCTGGACGCGCAGTAAAAATAGTGACACGTGCATTTTGAGCTGGACGTTCGATCAGCACTTTGCTGACTGACGCATGGCTCAATTTGTTTTCAACGTATTCCCGTACCTGCAGATCGTTCAGCAGATTCTCGGCATACTGACCACGGTTTGCATACCAAATAGAATTGTGATCTTTAACAATACCTAAGCGTATGCCTGTTGGATGTACTTTCTGACCCATCTGAATCTAGACTCCCGATGTTTGCTTATCTGTCAGCTACTTTAACAGTAATATGACATGACCTTTTCAGAATACGGTCAGCACGGCCTTTGGCACGCGGCTTAACACGTTTCATAGTCATTCCTTCATCAACGAATACCGTTGACACCTTCAATTCATCAATATCAGCACCTTCGTTGTGCTCAGCATTAGCGACTGCAGAATCAAGAATTTTCTTGACCAGCGCAGCGGCTTTTTTATTGCTGAACTGAAGGATTTCCAGCGCTTCACCAACATCTTTGCCGCGAATCTGGTCAGCCACCAGGCGAACCTTCTGCGCAGAGATTTGAGCGCCTTTCAATCTGGACATTGTTTCCATCTTAATAACCCTTTAAACCTTACGACTAGCGCTTCTTGGCTTTCTTGTCAGCAGCGTGACCACGATAGGTACGAGTGACTGCGAATTCGCCGAGTTTGTGACCAACCATGTCCTCGGTAACAAATACCGGAACGTGTTGGCGACCGTTATGTACCGCAATGGTCAGACCAACAAAACTTGGAAAGATCGTTGAACGGCGCGACCATGTTTTAATAGGTCGTCTATCGTTTTTTTCCTGAGCCTCTTCAGTCTTCTTCATCAGGTGAAGATCGATAAACGGGCCCTTTTTTAATGAACGTGGCACTATCGCTACCCTCTTAATCTATTTACGCGCAGATCGCTTACGAACGATCAGCTTGTCAGTACGCTTGTTGGTACGTGTCTTGTAACCCTTGGTTGGAACACCCCAAGGAGAAACAGGATGACGACCACCAGATGTTTTACCTTCACCACCACCGTGTGGGTGATCAACCGGGTTCATCGCAACACCACGAACGGTTGGACGAACACCACGCCAGCGGCTTGCACCAGCCTTACCTAGACGGCGCAGGCTATGCTCACTATTGCTCACTTCACCGATTGTCGCACGACACTCAGTCAAGATTTTGCGCATCTCACCAGAACGAAGACGCAGCGTGCAGTAATTACCTTCACGAGCAACGATTTGAGCAGAAGTACCGGCGCTACGTGCAATTTGAGCACCCTTGCCCGGCTTCATTTCAATACAGTGAACGATGGTACCCACTGGAATATTCTTCAGCTGAAGCGTGTTACCGTTTTTAATTGGCGCTTCCGCACCAGCAGCAATCGCATCACCCGCCTTAATACCTTTTGGCGCAATGATGTAACGACGCTCACCATCAGCAAACAGCACCAGCGCAATATTCGCCGAACGGTTTGGATCGTACTCCAGACGCTCAACCTTTGCTGGGATACCGTCTTTATCAGCACGACGAAAATCGATTACACGGTAATGCTGCTTATGACCACCACCAATGTGACGAGTGGTAATACGGCCTCGGTTGTTACGACCACCGCTCTTGGACTTACTGTCCAGCAGAGGCGCAAAAGGCTTACCCTTGTGAAGATCGCTGTGAACAACCTTAACAACGTGGCGGCGCCCCGGGGAGGTTGGTTTACATTTTACAATAGCCATTCTCTTAAACCCTTATTCAGCGCTCACGAAGTCAATGTCTTGACCTTCTTGAAGCGTCACGTAAGCCTTATGAGTATCGTTACGCTTACCCATACCAAAACGGTTACGCTTGGTTTTACCTTTGATGTTTACTGTCTGAACCTTAGCAACCTTAACTTCGAACAACTGCTCAACAGCCGCCTTGATTTCAGGCTTAGTTGCGTCAGGTGCAACCTTAAAAACAACCTGGTTGTTTAGCTCGGCCGCCATTGTCGCTTTTTCAGAAACCAGAGGACCCAGCAATACTTTATAAATGCGTTCTTGGTTCATCCTAAGATCTCCTCAAACTTCTTCAGCGCTGACACAGTGATAACCACTTTGTCGTGACCGACCAGACTCACTGGATCCGCAGAAGCAACATCGCGAACATCAGCATTTGGCACGTTACGTGCTGCCAGATACAGATTCTCGTTGACCTCATCAGAGATCGCCAGAACACTGCCAGACAGACCAAAGCCGTTCATCTTTTCAACAAAGGCTTTCGTTTTTGGCTGATCCAGCTCCAGACTCTCAACAACAACCATACGCTCCTGACGAACCAATTCAGACAGAATCGCACGCATCGCGCCGCGATACATTTTCTTGTTAACTTTTTGCTCGTGGCTTTGTGGCTTGGCCGCAAAAGTAACACCACCGCTACGCCAGATCGGGCTACGGATAGTACCGGCACGAGCACGACCCGTACCTTTTTGACGCCATGGCTTAGAACCACCGCCGCTCACTTCAGAGCGAGTTTTTTGTGCACGAGAACCTTGACGAGCGCCTGCCAGATAAGCAGTAACAACCTGGTGAACCAGCGCTTCATTATACTCTCTACCAAAGGTGACTTCAGACACTTCAACGTTCGAGTTATCTGCACCCAAGATTGATAAATTCATTATCTAATACCTCTTAGCCGCGCGCTTTAACAGTAGGGCGAACTAACACATCGCCACCAGGAGCACCAGGCACAGCACCCTTAACCAGAATCAGGTTGCGCTCTGCATCCACACGCACAATCTCAAGACCTTGCGTGGTTACCTGAGCAGCGCCCATATGACCAGCCATCTTCTTACCTTTGAATACACGCCCAGGCGTCTGACACTGACCAATAGAACCAGGAGCTCGGTGAGAAATAGAGTTACCGTGAGTAGCGTCTTGCATCTTAAAATTCCAACGCTTAACACCACCAGCAAAACCTTTACCTTTAGACTGACCAGTTACATCAACTTTCTGGCCCGCCTCGAAACGCTCAACAGTCAGCTCATCGCCAACGTTAACGCCTTCCAGGTCAGCTTCTTCGACACGAGATTCGTTCAAAGCGCTACCAGCTTTCACATTCGCTTTCGCGTAGTGACCAATCAGTGGTTTGGATAAATGAGAAGTCTTGCGCTCACCAGAGGCAAGTTGTAGAGCAGAGTAGCCATCAGTTGCTACTGTCTTGATTTGCGCCACGCGGTTAGGGATAACCTCAATGACTGTAACAGGTATAGAAGCGCCCTCGTCTGTGAAGACACGGGTCATGCCACTTTTCCGTCCGACTAAACCAATAGTCATAATAACCTCGATACCAGCGTGTACGGGACTTTAACCCTCTACGGTCGTACTTCTCAGTACGTTCCACTGATTTGTTTTAAATTTACTTAACTTGCTTGAGCCTTAGCCCAGGCTAATTTGCACATCTACGCCTGCAGCCAGATCCAACTTCATCAAAGCATCAACTGTCTTCTCAGTTGGCTCAACAATATCCAGCATACGTTTGTGAGTACGAATCTCATACTGATCACGAGCATCTTTGTTAACATGCGGCGAAATCAATACAGTGAATTTTTCTTTTCCAGTCGGCAGCGGAATAGGGCCACGAACCTGGGCACCTGTACGCTTAGCCGTATCGACAATTTCCTGCGTAGACGCATCAATTAAACGATGGTCAAAGGCTTTCAGTCGAATTCGAATCTTTTGGTTTTGCATCTAACAAAACTCCGCAAAAAAGTAAGCTAACTACACATCTCTTATTGGCCATAGCCAAAAAGGAAGCGCATTGTAGGCATGTGACACTTTGATGTCAACACACGATTGCTGTTTGTAACAAATAAAAGGGGCTCACCTGGGAGCCCCTCCTTTAAATCACCAAACGTCGTTTATTCTACGATCTTAGCAACAACGCCCGCACCAACGGTACGGCCACCTTCACGAATCGCAAAACGCAGACCTTCGTCCATCGCAATAGGTGCGATCAGAGTAACAGTCATTTGAACGTTATCACCAGGCA
>Ga0070726_10000400_pt1 | contig 55469 bp, 25 predicted proteins | sample tdAd471_FD_67275 | JGI IMG/M metagenome (GOLD analysis project Ga0070726, IMG submission 67275) | Marine sediment microbial communities from the Atlantic coast under amendment with organic carbon and nitrate - tdAd47.1 | ecosystem: Environmental > Aquatic > Marine > Coastal > Sediment | place...
ATTTGCCGCGAGCCCGACCTGCACCAGCGTCATGGACCGGTCCTCGGCACCGGCCAGCGCCTGTCGCAGCACGGAGACGGCGTCGGGAGCGTCGTCTCCCGAGAGCAGGTCGTGCGGATAGCGGAACCGATCGCCGTCCTTCGTCTTCACCAGGTGCAGGTACCTGCTGTCGCGAATCTGCGCGTTCCTGGTCACTCCGATGGGAATGTTCGGTCGACCATAAAACGTATTGACCGCATCGACGAACGGCGCCGCCAGCGGGCTGATTTTCGAAACCGTCACAGCCTCGATCGAACACTCGCCACGATCGGCCAGCGTATGAAGCATCGCCAGTGCCAGCACATCATCAACGTCCCCGGTGATGTCCGTATCGAAGACGATCCTGACCGGTTCGGAACCGTTACCCAGACGCGGCAGTACAGAGAGCAGAAGAACAAGAAACACGGTCGGTCTGATCATGGTCGCACCATTCTTTGAGCGTCACTCGCTGAGCCTCATCGAGCGGAAACGCATTGCCAGGAAGCACCGGAGGGTGGCCCGGGATCGCTCTCAGCCGCGAACCGGATCCGGTTGTCTCCACGGTGGCGGACAGGCGGCGTCGAGCTGCTTGAAGTGCTCACCGGGAATCTGAACGTTGAGAGACTCCACCGCGTCCTGAATCTGCTTCTGGCTTTTCACACCGACAACCAGCGAACTCATCGCCGGCTGGCTCAGTGCCCACGCGAGCGAATACTGAGCGGACGGCACGCCGAGTCCAGCAGCCAGTTCGTCGATCTTCTCCAGCCGGTCGAACAGCGTGTCGTCGAACTCCCACATCCACTCGGGCTTCTCTGCCGCTCGGGAATCGCCTGGCGGTTGCTGACCGCGCGAGTACTTGCCGGTCAACAGGCCGCCCTGCAGTGGCTGGTACGGAGTGACGCCGATCGAGTGCCGCTCACAGAACTCAAGATCCTGCTGAAACTCACGCCGCAGCAGGCTGAACGGAATCTGTGACGAGACGACGCGCGGCCAGTTGTGGCGGTCGGCCAGCCACAGCATCTCGCACAGTTGAGCCGCGTTGTGGTTGGACGCTCCGAAGTAGCGGACTTTCCCCTGTCGCACGCACTGGTCCATCGCGGCCAGCGTTGTCTCGAGGGGAACGTGCCGATCGGGCCAGTGGATGATGTAAAGGTCGATGTAATCTGTCTGCAGCCGCTTCAGACTCCGCTCGACTTCCCGCAGAATGTGTGAGGCTGACAGCCCTCGATCCTGCGGCCCCGGCCCGACAGGGGCACACACTTTGGTCGCCACGACGGCCTGATCCCGCCGACCGGCCAGCGCCTTCCCGACAATCTCTTCCGCCGCGCCGCCGGGACTTCCCAGATAGCGGGCGTAGCCCTCGTAGACGTTGGCGGTGTCGATGAAGTTGATGCCCAGGTCCATCGCAGCATGGACCAGCCGAACCGCTTCGTCCTCGGCGACCGGCGTTCCAAAGGTCATCGTTCCCAGGCAGATGGGCGAGACCAGCAGCCCGCTCGCCCCGAGTTCGCGATAATTCATGGTTGCTCCTCAAGCAGGTTGATCGGGGCAGTCTGCACACCATCGCTCGCCGCTTCAAACCAGACGACAGACCGAGCAACCGGGGGTTGCCAAACTCGCCCCTGCTGATCCGACGAAGCTCCCGGTGAGCGGAATTCGAGCTGCAGTCGCGTCGATCAGTTGAACGCGATGGCTGTTCGGTTTCAGACTGCTCCCGCTGGACCATGTTGATCGTCGATGGCCTTGAGCGCCGCTGATCGAACCGAAAGGACGGGTGCTGGTGTTGAATCGAGAGCCTGCGTTGAATCGAGAGTCTGCGTTGAATCGAGAGTCTGCGTTGAATCGAGAGTCTGTGTTGAATCGAAAACTGTCGCTGGTCGCGCTGTGCCTGCTGCTGGTGGTGCCTGCAGGCGCGAGCGTCGCTGCTGAGGCGGGGACGCGACCGAATTTCGTCGTCATTCTGTGCGACGATCTCGGTTACGGCGATCTTGGCTGCTTCGGGCATCCTCATATTCAGACACCGAATCTTGACCGCCTCGCGCAGCAGGGGATCCGGCTGACGTCATGCTACTCGTCCGCCCCCGTCTGTTCGTCATCGCGGGCCGGCCTCCTGACCGGTCGGACTCCGAGCCGGGTTGGTGTTTATGACTGGATCCCGAATAACCACGTCGTTCATTTGCGTCAGAACGAAGTCACGATCGCGACGCTGCTGAAGAACGCCGGTTACGACACGGCTCACGTCGGCAAGTGGCACTGCAACGGCAAGTTCAACAGCGACGAGCAACCACAGCCAGGGGACCACGGTTTCGCCCACTGGTACTCGACGCAGAACAATGCGGCGCCGTCTCATGAAAACCCAAACAACTTTGTTCGAAACGGCCAGGCAGTCGGCCCGCAGGAAGGTTTCTCGTGCCAGCTGGTTGCCAGCGAAGCGATCGACTGGCTGAAGACGAAGCGCGACGCTGAGCGTCCTTTCTTTCTGTTTACCTGCTTTCACGAACCGCACGAGCCGGTCGCGTCGCCGCGCGAACTCGTCGCCAGATACAGCAGCGTTGCCGAGAACGAAGACGAGGCTCAGTACTTTGCGAACGTGGCCAACATGGACGCCGCGGTCGGACGAATCGTCAGGACGATCGACGAACTGGGGCTCGGCGAGAACACGTTGATCGTCTTCACGTCAGACAACGGCCCTGAGACGCTGAAGCGGTATCGAGGCGCGACACGCTCATACGGGTCGGCTGGTGAGCTGCGAGCCATGAAACTGTGGATGTACGAGGGCGGCATTCGCGTCCCCGGCATCGTGCGCTGGACCGGTCGCGTAAAACCCGGACAGACCGTTGATGAACCGTTCTGCGGACTCGATCTCCTGCCGACTCTGTGCGATCTTGGAGGAGCGATGGTGCCACAGGATCGTGCGTACGACGGAGCGAACGCCGTGGCGATTCTCGATGGCGAGCCCGTCCAGCGGCCTCGGCCCCTGTACTGGCACTACTATCGGGCACTGGGAGTTCCCAAAGCGGCCATGCGGATTGGCGACTGGATGATTCTCGGGCACCGGGCAGCTGGCCCGGAAACGCCCGGTCGCAATGTTGATCCCGCGTCGATGGCCGTCATCGCCGCCGAAGAACTGGCCGGTTTCGAACTGTACAATCTGAAAAGCGATCTCGCTCAGCAGCACGATCTGGCGGATCAGGAGCCGCAGCGGCTGCAGGAAATGCGGAAAACACTGGTCGCCCGGCATCGCGAGGTGCGCGAAGAGGGCGTCAGATGGACATTTTCGGCCAAATGACAGAATTCGGTCGCATCGGGCCGGATTCCAGCGAACGCCGGAAAGCCCGGCGTGGTGAAAACGCACGGTAGATTGATCTCAAATCGGCCCGTTAGAATGGCCGCCCGCGTACGGAATCCACACGTTTGCACGTGATTCAGGAGAAGAAATGATGAGACTGTCAACGCTTGCTCTGCGTCTGGTTGTGTTCGGAGTTGCCGCTTCGTCGCTGTTGGTTTCGACTGCTGACGCTCAATCGCGGTCCCGACGCTCAGCGAATGACGGCCCGTTCACGACCGGCTCGTCAGATGAACTCATCGAATTCATCAACGGAAGGATTCGACAGGGCTGGGAAGACAACGAGATTCAGCCATCCTCCCCGGCGGAAGATGATGAATGGATTCGCCGGGTTCATCTCGACATCCTCGGACACATTCCTGAGGCATCCGTCGTCGAGAAGTTTCTGAAGGACCGGGACCCGGCGAAACGGGCGAAGCTGATCGACACGCTGCTGGACGACGAAGCCTACGTCCGCAACTTCACGACCATCTGGACGAACCTGTGCATCGGTCGAGGAACTCCCCGACGCGTCAGCCGCAACGGCATGCAGAAGTTCTTCCGCGAAGCCTTCGCCCGCAACCGCCCATGGGACCAGGTTGTCTTCGACCTGATTTCCGCCGAAGGGCACTTCGAGGAAAACGGCGCGGTCAACTACATGCTCGCCCAGATGGCGATGAACGACGAGATGGTGCAGGCCACTGCGAAGACAGCTCGCCTGTTTCTGGGACTGCAGATTCAATGCACGCAGTGCCACAACCATCCGTTCAACGACTGGCAGCAGGAACGCTTCTGGCAGTTCAACAGCTTTCTTCGCCAGGCACGCAAGATCGACCATCGCAAGCCGGATCCGGAAACCGGTCGTCTGGTCGATGACTACTCGGAGATTGTCTTCCGGGAGTTTAATTACCCCGTTTTCTACGAACGCCGCAACGGCCTGATGCAGATGGCCGATCCGACCTTCATGAATGCGAACTTTGAACTGAAGGCCTTCAAGCTCAATCAGATTGATCCCAACGAAACCAACCTGCGGGAAGAACTCGCGAAGCTGGCAATCGAGGGCGACAAGCCGTGGATTGCGATGGCGATGGTCAACCGGATGTGGGGCCACTTCTTTGGCTACGGCTTCACAAAGCCGATTGACGACATGGGGCCGCACAACCCGGCATCGCACCCGCAACTGCATGACCGGCTCGCTGCCGAGTTCGTGAAAAGCAACTATGACATCAAGCAGCTCGTTCGCTGGATCTGCAACAGTGAGGCCTACAACCTGACCAGTCAGGTTGGCCGGGATAACGAAATCGACAACCCGGCTGCGGGCGAGATGCCGCTGTTCAGCCACATGTACGTGAAGTCGATGGAAGCCGAACAGCTTTACGATTCACTGATCGTTGCAACGAGTGCCCACAAGTCCGGTCGTGCCAACTGGGAACAGGCTGAGCGACAACGGCAGCAGTGGATGGGTCAGTTCGTCATTGCGTTCGGAACGGATGAAGGCGACGAGGCCACGACGTTCAACGGCACGATTCCGCAGGCACTGATGATGATGAACGGCGAACTGGTGCAGAACGCTGTCAGTGCCGAGAAGGGCAGCTCATTGCGGGAGGCTCTGGAAAACAGCGATCCTGATGCCACCAAGATTCGCAACCTCTACCTGGCAACGTTGAGCCGTTATCCAAGCAGCCGGGAAGCGACGATGGCCATGCGGCTCGTTCGCGGCAACCGTGACAAACTGGCCGCCTACCAGGATCTCTTCTGGGCTCTGCTGAACTCCAACGAATTCATCTTCGTGCATTGACGCTGTCAGTGCTCAGCCGGCAAATCGCCAGCCACTCAGCACGATTCCGCAAGGGGCCGGTTTCTGACTGCACACGCAGTTGGAAGCCGGCCCCTGTTATTTAGCCAGACTCGGCAACTCGGTCTTCTCTGTTTCCTGAGTTGGCCCCGAGTTCTACGTCGGAAATCGTTGCGGACCGTGGATTCAAGCAGGCGACCGTGAGGACTCAGCGCATGCCGGTCGGCAAGGCTTGTTACGAGACTGCTTCCGGGGCTTGAAGCATCCTCACGACGAGCGAAAACGTCCGGCTTGTCTGGCGAGTGCGAGCGTCTACAAACAGGGACTTGTGCCCGGCGCGCCCGACTGACACTTGACGACCCCCTGCGAACGTCGTCGATAGGACTTGCGGTCTGGAAGCGCTTGAGATACTTCGCTGTGGCATCCGTATCTCGTCTGGGTTTCGATGGCGACCGTGCTTCAATTCAGCATCGTACTAATGAACTGAAAATCATGATTCGGCTCGGCTTGTGCTGCACCTTTCGGGACGAATCGATCAAGTTCCGCACAACGACGGCGACAGCAATTCTGAAGCGGAGTCGCTCCGATGCGCTGGCGAGGCTGTCCGAACTTTGCCTTTCCAATGCCGATGCGCTGCTGGCCTCGCTTCAGTTCTGCAGCGAAAACGGCATCGGCTGTTTTCGCATCAACAGCCAGATTCTTCCGCTGAAGACACATCCGCAGTGCGGCTACGAAGTTGCCGATCTGCCTGACGGCGATGAGATCGAACGTCGATTCATCAGCTGCGGCGAGTTTGCCCGGCAGCACGATCTTCGAACGTGCTTTCATCCCGACCAGTTCGTGGTGCTCAACTCTCCAAAGCCAGAAGTCGTGACCAGTTCGGTTCAGGAACTGGAATACCAGTGCGACGTGGCCGAATGGGTGGGCGCTGACGTCGTGAATATTCACGGCGGCGGAGCCTACGGTGACAAAGCATCGGCGCTGGCCGCGTTCGCCCGCAATCTGAAACGGTTATCACGGCGCACCAGAAAGCTGCTGACCGTCGAGAATGACGATAAGACCTACTCGCCAGCGGACCTGTTGCCGCTGTGCCGTGAGAACAGCATCCCACTCGTCTATGACGTGCATCACCATCGCTGTCATCAGGATGCGTTGACCGTCGAAGAGGCGACGGAACAGGCACTGGCCACGTGGGACCGGGAACCGCTGTTTCACATCTCCAGTCCGCTTGAAGGCTGGACCGGACCGAAACCGGCGCGACATCACGAATTCATCGACATCGTGGACTTCCCCCAGTGCTGGCGTGACCTGGCGGTGACAATCGAGATTGAGGCCAAGGCGAAGGAACTGGCCGTCCTGAAGTTGAAGCAGCAACTCACGGAAACCTGGTTCGTTTATATCCTTCGTTGTGCCGACGGGACGCTCTACACGGGCATCACGAACAATCTGGAGCGACGCGTTCGACAGCACAACGCGGGAACAGCTTCCCGATACACACGCTGCCGCCTGCCCGTCACGCTGATCTACCAGGAATCACAGCCTCACAAAAGCGCGGCATTGAAGCGCGAGCTGGAGATCAAGGCGCTGTCGCGGAAGGCCAAGAAACAACTCATCGCGACCGCTGCAGAGTGACTCAGGATGCCGCGCGATTTCCGGGAAGCCATCAACGCATTGGTACGGGGAGCCGTCGGGCCGTCACGCGACGAGCCCGTGGGTACCCGCTGATTGATCTTCTCGTCAGGGCGCCGGCGGGTCATGAGGGGCAGTCGCGTCAGCGTCTCAGCGTCGTCTTGCTGAGCTTCAGCGTGGGACGCGCCGTTGCAGAGTTCTCGTCGTGAGTTCTCGGCTGCCCGTACGAACTCTCTGCCTTACTGGGTGTAGTCGCGGTAGCGGTAGAACGATGCTCGGATGCCGAAGAGCAGAGCGGCCAGGCCCATGAGTCCGGCGAAGAACCAGAAGAACTGCGTCAGCGTCGGGCCGGTCTCGGAATCAACGGTCGTAAACATCGGCAGCAGCCAGCCCTGGGCCTTCGTGACGGCCGCGACCAGCACGTTGCCCAGCGACACGGAAAGCAGCCAGAAGCCCATGATCGTCGACTTCATCCGAGTCGGTGCCTGGGTGTAGGCAAACTCGAGCCCGGTGATCGACACCATGACTTCGGCCTGCGTCATGATCAGGTAGGGAGCGATCTGCCACAGAACCGTGACGGAGTTAGGATCGCCGTTATCGATCCAGCCCTGGATGATCGCCACGACAGCGAACGCGAAACCGGCGATCCCCATGCCAATGGTCATTCTCCGCAGGGGCGTCATCTGGAAGCCAAGCCTGGTGATCATCGGGTACAGGAAGAAATTGTTGAACGGGATCAGCGCCATGACCATCAGCGGGTTGAGTGCTGAGATCTGACTGGCCAGCAGGTCCATCTTGAGGCCGAGCAGGTCGACGTGCAGATCCATCCGGCTGGCCTGACGGATCCAGCTTGAGGCGTGCTGATCGAACAGAGCCCAGAAGACGCTGACCAGAAAGAAAATGCTGACGATCCGCAGAACTGCTCGCGGACCTTCGGCGGCATCTTCCCCGTACTTCTTTGCGGAAGCTCCAAAGAACCAGTGACGCTGCAGAGAGTCCGCCGGAACGTCAGGTGACACTGCGGATCGAATCTTTGCCGTGGCGCCGCTGATGAGTGACTCGACCGAATCCAGCATGATCGACAGGAAGCCGTCGTCCTCGCTGAGCTGACGACGTTCTTCGTAAATCCACATGCCCATCAGGACGAGCCAGGCAGTCAGGATCCAGTACCCAAGGCCCGGTACGTGTCCTTCAAACAGTTGTGGAAGGCCGACAAACAGCGGCAGTCCGATGCAGCCCAGAAACAGGAAGATGGAGCTGAACGCGTCCAGCAGTCCCAGATGACCGCCGGGCTGGGCAGGCACATGCACAAACACCTTGCGGCCCATCCAGAAGGCGAACGTCGCCAGGAACATCAGCACGCCAGGCAGGCCGAACGCGACACTCGGACCATACACTTTGTTTAGATATGGAATCAGCAGCGTCGCGAAGAATGAGCCGAAGTTGATGATGAAGTAGAAGGCCTGGAAGACCTTCTCGACCAGATGCCAGTTGCTTTTACCGAACTGGTCGCCGACGTGCGCGGAGACGCAGGGTTTGATGCCACCCGAGCCGATCGAGATCAGGGCCAGGCCGATCGTCATGCCCATGATCGAGTTTTCGCCAACGGCCAGCACCGCGTGGCCGAGGCAGTAGACCAGCGACAGCCAGATGATCGTTTCGTACTTGCCGGCCAGGCGGTCGGAGATGATCGCTCCAATCATCGGCAGCGCGTACACGCCGGCGACGAACAGGTGCACCATTTCCTGAGCGTGTTCTTCTGCCGTGCCCTGCAGCAGGCCGGTCCCGACGAAGAGCATCGTCAGGTGGATCTGCAGGATGGACTTCATCCCGTAGAAACTGAACCGTTCGCACCCTTCGTTCCCGATGATGTACGGAACGCCTCTCGGCCAGCCTCGTTCGTTCGGATCGGGAGCGGTCAGAAACTTGTGCTCAGCCATGTGCAGCTTCCGTTGCGAATCAGAGTCCTGAGATCAGCGAGGCAGTCGGCGCGACGCCTCAAGCAGCGGCCTCAAACCGACCGGGCAGGGAGCGTAGTAGCTTTGCGCAAGCCGGGAAAGTGGCATCGCAGTCAGCGAAGAACGCCGCGCCACACACGCTGACCGACACCCCAGTTCCCTCGCGAGGTGCGACGACGGCTCTGGCCTGAGAAAGCAGCTCAGGTCTAAGAAAAGGCGCCGACGAGACTCGATGGCAACGCCGATCGTTGGATTGCATCCACCGGCTGCAGTCGACTGAGACGAGCAGTCACGCTCATCGTCCCGCCACGTCGGATCAGCGATCGCAGCAGGCCTTCGCCGGAACCCGCCGCATCCTGCAGACACGTCAGTGCCCAATTGCCGAGCGGCAGTTGCGGCAGGACGTTCGCGAAAGTCGAGTGCTGAATCGACACTGAGTCGAACTCCGCACGCTGCAGTAGTCGGCGCAGAGATTCCGGCGTGAAGTGGTGCAGATTGCGAGGCAGGTTGAGATGGCGCCAGTCGGGGCCGCACGCGCCGGCCTGCCAGCTCGCAAAGTTCGGGAGAGTCGCAATCAGTATCCCGCCGGGCTTCAGGACGCGCCGGATTTCGTCGAGCAGTCGCTGAGGTTGCGGGTGGCGTTCGAGCACGCCTCGCAGGACGACAGCTTCGAACGAGCGGCTGTCGAAGGCGGCGTCTGGAAGATCGTGAACGGCGAGGACTTGCGGGCAATGTTCGGCCCCCATTTCACCGCCGGACGCAAACTGGACGGAGAATGCCTCGAATCTCGAACCGGATAAGAGAGACGATGCGACCGGAACGCCGCCATCGGCACAGGAGAGTTGCAGAACGCGACTGCCACTGGGGATCGAACGAAGTTGCCAGTGAGTTCGCAGTCGAGCAGTTACCTCACTGCACCATGACGCCAAGGCTCGGCGTCGCGGAGCTGAGAGACCGGGGATGGTCAGGATCGACTGCAACGGGTTCCGCAGGAGCGTTTGGGAATGATCTTTCGGATGGGAATTCGCCGAAATTCCTGGATCGGTGACTGACGCGAGACTTCGGGCGAGGTCGACTGCAGAACGCCCGGTAGGACTTCTGGCGAAGTCCACGACAGGCTGCTCGGTAGGACTTCTGGCGAAGTCCACGACGGAACGCTCAGCGATAAGTTCCAGGGCGGTCCTTAGTTCAGAAAGCCGCTGCTCGTTCGGCAGTGGAAACAGCGAGCCGAGACCGCAGGTGTCGCACACGACCAGTTCTTCCGGCAACCCGGCGATCGCAAAGCGACTGGTCGCCGTCGTTCCGTGACAAACGATGCACGGCGCGACTTCGATTCGACACGGCGTCTCGATTGAGCGAACGACCAGCGGGCTCGTCGGCCGGTGAGTCGATTCGCGAAGCAAGTCGACGTCGTTGCCGGCTTCGGCGATCAGGCGTTCGAGCGATTCAATTTCGGCCAGAGCATCTTCCGGGCGCCGCGGCCGGTCGAAGTTACCGTCGTCGACGAGCTGCTGGTCGGTAAACTGCTCTGACCGAACCGCGAACAGGATGTCATCCGCTTCGTCGTCGAGCCGTGCCGATGCGAGCCGTTCCGTGTCGTGCCAGGTTTGCCGCGAATCGCCCATCGCCGTCCGCTCCAGGTTCCGAGTCCTTCAAACCTGGTTTGAACAGTGCGACGCGACGGCGAATTGGTTCGAGCGGCAGCAGCGAATCCGGATTGTCGCAAACGACCGTTCCGGTTCTGCGGGAAGAGCCGCCTGTACCGCGACGCGCGAAAGCTGCCCGAGACAGCTACGATCCGGTGTGGGCTCGTGATTCTCCGTCGCGCGGCGCCGACTGAGTTTTTTCCGGCGAGCCGTGTGCCGTCAGGCCGCGGGTGGCAGTGGCGCTGGAAAACCGCAGCCTCACGGCTGCGGCTCGCCCATGTCTCATGACCTTCCACGGGAGGTCGAAACTCCGTCGGCCTTGTTAGTCTGCCCGTTGTGTTTTCTGTTCCAGCTCCGATCGCACTCGAACCAAGCCGCTAATTTTCCAATGCCCGACTCCGTTGACGACTCCGTCGAACTGCTCCGCGTCCTGCATGCGACGCCGGAACTGCTTGAGCGGTTGCAGAGCGAGACCGGGTCGAGCCTCGCGATTCAGAAGCGGCTGCGTGACGAGTTTCCCGCGGATCTGGTGCGAGCAGCACTCACACTCCGAGACCTGCGGAAACGCGCTATCGACTCAGGGCGATTCACTCACGGCGAGCAAATGTGGTTCGACGCGAAAGGGCTTGAGCAGGCGTCCGCCGAGGCCGTCGCAAGTCACAAGGCGGCGCGGTTCGGGGCGTTGCGAGGCGACTCCGAACGAGAGCCGCTGGTCGCTGATTTCTGCTGCGGGATTGGTGCGGATTCGATCGCGCTCGCCCGGTCTGGCTGCCGAGTGCAGGCCGTCGATCTCGCGCCAACCTGCTGTCAGTTCGTCGAATGGAATGCCGAGGCGTACGGCGTTGCGAATCGAATTTCGGTGACCTGTGGCGACGTTCTGCAGATCGAAACGCAGGCCGAGTTTCTACACATCGATCCAGATCGGCGTCCTGCCGGTCGCAAGCGAGTGCTGCGGGTTGAGGACTGTCTGCCGGGACTCGACGACCTGCAGCGGCTGATGGAAAAGTTTCGCGGCGGGGCGATCAAACTCAGTCCGGCCAGCAACTTTGGCGGCAAATTCCCCGGCTGCGAGATCGAACTCGTCAGCCTCGACGGCGAGTGCCGCGAAGCGACCGTCTGGTTCGGCGAGCTGGCGGGCGCCGAATCGTGCCGGGCAACGGTCCTGCCGAGCGGAGCAACGATCGCCGCCGATCCACTGTCTGCCTGGACGAACGTCGGAGAACTCGGCGAATGGATCTACGACCCCGATCCGGCGGTTGTGCGGTCCGGGCTGGTGGACGTCGTCGCGGAACAGCTCGGTCTGCGACGGCTCGACGATACTGAGGAGTACCTGACCGGCGACACGCTCGTTGAATCGCCATTTGTCAGGCCGTTTCGGGTGCTCGAATCCGCACCGAACAACCAGAAGGAGCTGCGTCGGGCCGTCCGCCGCAGCGGTTTCGGACAGGCTGAGATCAAGTGCCGGCACATTCCGATCGACGCGGAAGCTGTTCGTCGCAAGCTGCCGCTCGTCGGATCCGAGCCCGGAGTCGTCGTCTTCGCCCGTCAGTCAGGAAAGGCGACGGCCATCGTCTGCCGACGTCCCCAGGCCGCGTTCAACGGCAGGTAAAGCCGTGCCTGAAGTCGCGTTGCCAGACGGATTTGCGAGGGTTGATCGGTGCGTCGGGCGAGTTGAATTCAGGATCGCAGCGACTACCATTCCGCCTGAACCGGGCGGAGTTTGAGAGTTGTTGCCCGAGTGCCGGTCGTCGATCTGAAAGCTGCTCACGCGTTGCCAGCCGAAAGCTGGCTCTCGATGACCGGACGATTTTGCTGAAGAGCCAGGCGGCTCAGGCCCATGATGCCCCAGCCGGCTGCTTCCAGGCAGGACGCCGCGTTTCGGAAGTCCTGATCACTGACTGGTTTCGAGTGCGGAGCGTCCGTACTCGCCCCGAATTTGTCATCCACGCAAGAGAAAGACAGACTGATGGCAGTCAATGTTGCAATTAATGGGTTTGGCCGAATCGGTCGCCTGGTGTTCCGCGCTCTGCACGAACAGGGCCTCGTCGGCAAGGACATCAACATCGTCGCCGTCGGTGACATTGTGCCGGCTGACAACCTCGCCTACCTGCTGAAGTACGACTCGATCCAGGGCCGTTTTCAGGGTGAAGTCAGCCACGGAACCAGCGAAGGCAAGGACGAGCCGGATCAGCTGATCGTCAACGGCGACGTCATCAAAGTTGTCTCGGCTCGCACGCCGGACGGGCTGCCATGGAAAGAACTGGGTGTCGATGTCGTCATCGAATCGACGGGCCTGTTCGTTCAGGACACTGCCGCCGCGGGACACCTCACCGCCGGCGCGAAGAAGGTCATCATCTCGGCTCCGGGCAAGGGCGACGTCAAAACGCTGGTCATGGGCGTCAACGACGATGAGTACGATCCCGCTCAGCACCACGTCGTCTCGAACGCGTCCTGCACGACGAACTGCCTGGCTCCGGTTGTGCACGTTCTGCTGAAGGAAGGCTTTGGCATCGAAGAAGGTCTGATGACGACGGTCCACTCCTACACCGCGACGCAGAAGACCGTCGACGGCCCGAGCCGCAAGGACTGGAAAGGTGGCCGCAGCGCTGCGATCAACATCATTCCGTCTGGAACCGGTGCCGCGAAGGCAGTCGGCCTGGTTTGCCCGGAAGTCCAGGGCAAGCTGACCGGCATGGCGTTCCGCGTTCCGACGCCGACGGTTTCCGCTGTCGACCTGACCGTCAAGACGGTCAAGGAAACCAGCTACGAGGAAATCTCCGCGGCCATGCAGAAGGCCAGTGAGACGTATCTCAAGGGAGTGCTGGAAGTTACGAGCGACGAAGTCGTTTCGTCTGACTTCATTCACTGCCCGGCTTCGTCGATCTACGACGTCGGTGCCGGCATCGGTCTGAACAGCCGCTTCTTTAAGCTGGTGAGCTGGTACGACAACGAGTGGGGCTACTCGAACCGTGTCGGCAACCTGCTGAAGCTGATGATTGAAAAGGGCCTGTAAGCGCGACCCGCCCGTCCAGCTCGACAAGGGCTGACGGTTATGACGGATTTCCAGAGAGAACCCTCTGTGCCTGCCGCACAGGGGGTTCTTTTTCTTGCGCCTGTCAGCGTTGTCGCGCCTGTCAGCGTTGTCGCGCCTGTCAGCGTTGTCGCGCCTGTCAGCGTTGTCGCGAGTTGGTCCGAGTTGTGTTCAGGGAGGCGGGGGTATTTGTCAGGTTTGGCAAGAGAGTGCGTGTTACACATGACGACGAAGACGAGGAAGTCTGCATGCGCAGAATCCGTCTGCGCAAGGATTCAGGTCCCGCTGAGAAACGCGGAACTGAAATCTGAGTCCGACAGTCCAACCTGTCTTTGACCTCAAATCCGAGTCGTCTGGCACAATCCGCCAGACGGCTTCAACGCGGTAAATCGTCTTCCCAGACAAGGGGTTGCGTGCGGTCGTCGTCCGGTCGTGTGTGCTCTTTGCTTTGGATTCAGGCACTTAGTACGGTGGCGGATCAGGACTGAAGCTCGCTGTTTTTCCTGCTCTGCCCACCTGCGCAGTCTTAACAACGCCGGAGTTGCCCCACATGTTCCTGACACCATGGCTCCGCTCCATTCGTTCGAAAACCCGCCGCCGCCGGAGTCGCTCGCAGATCGTTCAGCCTCGGCTGAATGGTGTTCTTGCGACGCCATCTCCCAGAACGGAGCAGCTCGAAGACAGGACGCTGTTGACGCTCGTGCTGACCTTCGGCGGGCTTCAGAACGGTTTGAGCCTGATCGAGAACCCCGGTGCGGTCGGGGCGGACGTTGTTCAGGTGTCTCAAACAGGCAATGATCTGGAGGTCCGCGTCAACGGTCGATTTGACGCAACATCAAGCCCGGAAAACGCAAACCTCTCGTACTTTCTCGGCGATATCTCGGTCACGCAGCCCCAGCAGGCGAACCGGGCCATCATTTTCAATATCGGCCAGAATGGTTCAGGGCCGACGCTCGGTAACCTGGATGTCAATCTTGGCGGTTCTGAAGACCAGCTGATGATCACGTCCCAGGATCTCGACCTCGGGAATGTGATGCTCAGCGGCGGCCCCGGCTCGGACATCTTCACCATCGGAGCGGGCGGCCTGAACGTGTCGACGGAAGCGACGCCTCAGACGCTGGTTGTGAATGAAGTCGAAAGCCTGTCGCAGTCCGGTCCGGGAGGCGTTCTGGTTTCCGGCACGACTGATCTCGGGGCATTGGCTGGAGTTGCCGTCGATCTCAGCTCAAGCAACAACGATTTCATGGACGTGCTCTCGATCGATTATCCGGGGGCTCAGGTCCAGGTCACTGACGCCAACGATCTGGTCCTCGGCAACGTGACAGCCGATACGGTTGATTTTACGGCCGTCGGCGCCGGTGACATCACCCAGACTGCCGGCACGGCTCTTGTCGCGGCAGTCGCCGCGGACTTTGACAGCGGCAGCGGCGACACAACCATCGCCAACGCAAACAACGTGTTTCCAATTCTGACCTTCGCCGGCAATGACGTCATCTTCACCGAATCATCCGGCGGACCGGTCACAGTCGGTACGAGTACGACGACGGGAGACGCCACACTCACCGCCAGCGGGTTCACGATCAGTGGTGCAGTCCAGACACGGAATCTGATTTTCGACGTGGCCGGGTCGACGACGGGCCTGGGCGACGTTGTCGAAACCATCTTCGGAACGATCACCGTCACCGGTGTCGGCAACTCCACGACACTGCTTCTGGGACCGACGGCTGTTGTCGATCTGTCGAACGCGAACGACTTCCATGGCCCGTCAGGCATCCTGGCCATCAGCAACGCGTTCTCCGTTGATGTCCGCGATGTGAATGATCTGACGATTAACATTCCAACCGTCGGTTCCACGATGAACATCACGACGGGCGGAGATCTCGATCAGTCGGCGCCGTCGGTCGTCACAGGACTGACAACGCTGGCGTCAGCAGGAACGGTTACGCTGGCCAATGGCGGCAATGATTTTTCCGCCGTCACCGTCATGAATGCGGCCGACGTGACCTTGCGCGACAGCAACCTGCTGACGCTGCAGAGCGTGACCGCTGCGGGACAGGTCACCGTGACAAGTGCCGGCGGCCTGACGGTTGCCGACCTGCTGAGCGCGGGTCAGACCGTAACCCTGACCGTTGAGGAAACTCTGCCGACGTCGACGACTGACAATCTGATGATCAACGACGGCGTCAACATCATCAGCGCGAACGGGGATGTGTCCCTGAATGTTGCCGACGACTTCCTCACATTTCAGCGAAACACAATTTCCGCGGCTGGCGGAGCAGGCGTGATCGCCATTCAGCTCGACGACCCGACAAACAGCAACGATCCTGAAGGCGGCACGGCAACGCTGGTGGGTACGCTTGATGCGGTCGAGCTGACCGTTACCGGGGGCGACGAAGACGACATCGTCAATGCATCAGCCGTCACGACGGTCGCCGTCACGCTGCTTGGTGGCGCTGGGGACGACCTGCTGACCGGCACCGAACTGGACGACAACATCAACGGGCAGGACGGGGCTGACACGCTGTCCGGCGACCAGGGCGCTGACACTCTGACGGGTGAGGCCGGAATGGATTCCATTCAGGCTGGAAACGGCGACGACGTCATTGATGCGGGAGCCGATGACGACCGGGTCGTCATCCTGTACGAGGGCGGCGATATCATGGTCAGCGCCGGCGCCGGTCGCGACCAGGTGACTGTGCAGGACAGCGGAAACAATCAACTGGGCTCGGTCACCATTGATGGCGGGACGGAAGAAGACAGCATTCTTGCCTCACCATTGCTGGGAGCAACGATCACGATCGACGGCGGCGACCCCGTGGTGTCCCCTGGCGATCTGCTGTTGCTCGATCTGACCGACCCAAGCCTGGGCACGGTGACGTACTTCGACAACATTGATGCCACTGGAGCGACTTCAACAGTCACGCCGTTTCCGGTTGACGGCAGCATCACCTTCTCTGGCGCCACGTACGGCAACATTTCGTACCAGGACATTGAAGAGCTGGCGGCCAACTCGGACCCGGATCCGGAATACGATGCAGACGGCATCGTCGTTCGCGACGGCAATGGGATGATCACCGATCCTCCTCAGCCTGGCGGGAATGATCCGGATGATATGATGCCCGACGACTTCACGGTCGATCAGCAGTTTGGTCTCATTACTGTGTCCGTCGGCGGAAACATCCTGGCGAAACTGCCACAGCTTGGCCTGAACAGTATCACCATTACCGGCTCGTCCGACGATGACAGCCTCACCGTGAATCAGACGGGCGTTGATATCAATTTTTCGGGAGGCACCGGCAACGACCAGATCCTCGTACAGGGAGACGGCAGCAGTGCGGTGACCTATCGGCCGTCCGGATCGACGATGAGCAGCGGATCCTTCGTGCTTGAGGATACGACGAGCATCTCGGTCTCCGATCTGGAAGAACTGCAGATCGACTCATTCTCTGAAGCGGTTCTGACACCGGCCTCGAGCACCAACAACATTGGTCTGCTGGAAGGCCTCGCGCTCGACGGCGTCACGCCGACGCTGGACCTCGTCATGGATGCCTCCGTCGCCAATGTGCGCGGTGCCGTCGCCGTGCCTCCGACGACCACGCTGACGCCTCTGCACATTCTGAACGTGCCGTCGCTGATGGTCGACGCCGGCTTCGCTGACGGTCTCAACCCGAACGATGCCATCATCGTGCAGAACAACGCGTTCCGGATTGATGCGACGCTCACCGACATCGCGCTTTTCACCGGGCCCGGCTCAGACACGATTGAGATTCAGGACAGCGATCTGCGCGTCTCCGGTGGCGGCACGCTGAGTATCGATGGCGGTGCCGCGACGGATGTTCTGCGGATCATCGCCCAGGACGACGCAGAAGAAGCCAACGTCGACATCTCGCTCAATGCGATCGACGCTGTGAATGCCGAGATCACGACGACGGCAGCCGCGTCCCTGACGACCGTCACGCTGGCGAACTTTGTTGGCGAACGCGCGGAGCTTACTGGAAATTCGAGCAACAATGCATTCGACCTCAGCGGCTGGGGTTCGCTCGCGACAGCCGAACTGGATGGCGGCGATGGTCTGGACACTCTGACGGGGCTCGACATTGCCGGAACGACCAATCAGTGGACGATCACCGGCCCGAACCAGGGCGACGTTGGCGGATTCGCATTCAACAGCGTTGAGTTTCTTAACGGCGGCAGTGTTGCCAACGACCGCTTTACGTTCGGTGTGCTGGGGTCCGTCGACGGACAGTTGAACGCCGGCGGTTCCGACCCCGACGAGCCTGGCGGCAATGACACTCTCGACTTCTCCGCATTTCTCAACGCACTGAGCTTCCGTGTCTTCGCAACGGATATGCGCGGATTCCAGGGCACGGCGGCACCGATTCCGGGCAACTTCACCGGCGTCGACATGATCATTGGCGGTGCCAGCAGCGACGACGAGCTGATCGGATTCGACAAGGCCACCGGGCAGCCGGTCGACGTCCAGTGGGAAATCGACGGCAGTAACCGCATCATTGACGTCACGATTTTCCCGTCGCGGGCAATGGGTTTCAGCGGGATCGAGAAGCTGACCGGCGGGACGGCGAACGATGAATTCGTCATCACAGGCACTCAGGCCAACCGCATCACCGGCGGAGACGGAGATGACACGCTGCGGTTCGCAACCGGATCGTCGACGCTGATTGGCGGCTTCAGCGGCGGTGCCGGTAACGACGCCCTGGACTACTCCGCATTCGCGACGACTCGATCCTTCGTGCTGACGAATGTGACGACCAGTGGTTTCAGCGGAACGGAGTCGGCCATCACGGAAGGCTATACCGGCGTGAACACGATCCGGGGCGGCCAGTCCGTGAACGACTCGCTGAGAGGGCTGGACCGAGTCACCACCTGGACAATCGACGGTCCAAGTGCCGGCGTGTACGCCGATGCTGATGCCGGACAGCTGCTGCGATTCGGCAACCAGTCCGATGCCACGCAGGGAATTGAGAATCTCTTCGGCGGAAGTGACTTTGACACCTTCGCCTTCGACCAGGGCGGGGTCGTCGGCGGAGACATTGATGGCGGTGCCGGTTTCGACACGGTCACCGGAGACGACACCCGCACGCAACTCACCTACACCATCAGCGGGCTCAATTCCGGGACCATCATGGACGGGCAGACCGCTGTGGTGGGCGGAGGCTTCAGTTCCATCGAAACTCTGGTGGGTGGTGCCGGTGCCGACACGTTTCTCTTTACCAACGCCGGGCAACTTCAGGGGCCGATCGACGGCGTTGGTGGTATCGACCGCGTGATTGGCGATAACGATGGCAATGAGTTTGAACTGACCATCAAGGACGGCGGACGGCTGATTGGAAAAGCCAATACCGAGAATCCCACCGACCTGAACTTTGCCAATATCGAAACGCTGCAAGGGGGAGCCGGTGCGGACACGTTCCTCATTGATGCCATTCTCGTCGGTGATGTGATTGGCCAGGGCGGCAACGACACGATCACATTCACGAACGATGGTCTGGCAATCGGCCGGGTTGACGGCGGTGTCGGTGTCGACACCCTCATCGGCGACGACGACGGCAACCAGTTCGACATTACAGGGGATCTGAGCGGCCCAACGCCTCAGGCCATTGCCGGAACCGGTCTGCTGGCATCGAAGACGTCTCTGTTTACCGGCATTGAAAATCTGACGGGCGGTGCCGGTGATGACCGCTTTGCCTTCTCGGTGCTGGGCAGCATCAACGGCGTGGTTGATGGTCGAGGCGGCGCGAACGACACGGTTTCCGGTGATCAGGACGGCAACCTCTTCACCGTGACGTCGCTTAACAGCGGCGTTCTGAACGGCAAGCTCACATTCTTTATGGGGATTGAGAATCTCGACGGCGGAGACGGCGTCGATTCGTTCACAATCAACGCCCGCATTGATGGGAACCTGACCGGTTTCGTGGGAATGGATACATTCCTTGTTGGAGGTGGTGGTGAAGTCGGCGGGAGTATCACCGGCAACGATTCCAATGACACGATTGATATCCGCGGCCGTGTGGAAGGCAATATTTCGGGCGATGCGGACAACGATCAGATCATTCTGCGGGACGGTGCCGTGCTGCTCGGAGTCGTTCGCGGCAACGCCGGTAACGACACGTTCACAATCAATGGGGCAGTTTCGCTGGAGGCGGCAGTGACGTCGACGCTGTCCGCCATGATCGACGCGACGCAGACGACGATCACGGTGGCCGACGGCAGCGTCTTTCCGACTGCTGGCGGTTTCCGCGTGAAGATCGGGTCTGAACTGCTGAAGGTGACGGGGGTCAGCGGCAATGTTGTGACGGTGGAACGCGGTGTGGATGGCTCAGTCGCCACAACTCATGGCAGCAGCAGTTCCGTGACGTTGACGAGTACTCTGCTGGGCGATTCCGGCAACGATCAGTTTGTGTTCGAGAACGCCGGCATGCTGACGTTTAGCCCGTCCGGTGTGACAAACAACGCGATCATCGGCGGTTCCGGCAGCGACACGGTCGAAGGCGACGACGATGGAAATGTCATTCGCGTTACCGGTGCGGATCAGGGAACTCTGACAGGCAAAACGGCAGGCCTCGCGACGGGGACAGACTTCATTGAAATCGAGAACGTCGCAGGCGGCGACGGGGCTGACACGATCACGGTGGAAACCGCCGGGGCCCTCAGCGGGTCAATCAGCGGCGGCGCTGGTGGAGACACCGTTGCCATTCAGGACGGTGCTCAGGTCGCTGGTACGATCTCTGGTGACGCCGGAGATGACCTGCTGACTGTCGACTTCCTCGGCGGCTACGCTCGCGCTCTGACGTTCAACGGCGGCACGGGCAACGACGATATTCAGCTGACCGGTGGCGGAGCCGGCGCGACGGGGATCTACAACGTCGGCCCGACTCCGGATGCTGGCGAGCTGATCACAATGCTGGGCGGCACGCAGACGGTCGACTTTACCGGGCTGGAGCCGATCGAGGATCTGCAGGTCCTCGATTCTCTGACGATCAACGCGACGGCCGGCAACAACACGATCAACGTGATCGATGCTCCCACTGCGGGTCAGACCGAGGTGAACTTCAACGGTGCGTTCGAGCTGATCCGTTTCCAGGACAACACTGACGTCGTCATCAATGCCGGCGGCGGGAACGACATCGTCAATCTGAACAACCCGAATCCGGCGACGGGGCTCATGACCCTGACGGTCAATGGCGATGCCGGCAACGACACCGTCAATGCACTCGTGAGTTCACCGTCGATCACGGTCAATGTGAACGGCGATGCTGATAACGATGCCGTTGTCTTTTCGAACGGCGTGTCCATTTCCGGCGTCGTTGACGGTGGAGCAGGAACCGACACGCTCAACGCAGCCGCGTTTTCAACGCCTGTCACCGTCACGCTCCAGAACAACACGGTCAATGGTTACGACGGACAGGCGGCGGCGCTGGTCGCTGGCGGCTTTGTGGGCATCGATTCGCTCCGCGGCGGTTCATCGACCGACACGATCAACGGCCAGAATGAAAATACCACGTGGGCTCTGGGGCCGAACACGATCACCGGTTCCGCCAATGCTCCGCTGGGCTTCAGCCAGTTTGAACTGCTCAACGGCGGCACGGCTGACGACGATTTCCGCGTATCCGGTACGCCGTCGGCAGCGGTCACTGGCGGGGCCGGCAACGATGCTCTCCGCTTCGCGCACAATGGCGTGCTGCTCGGATCGTTCGACGGAACGACCGGAATGGACACTGTGTCGTTCGATGGCTTCGGTGCCACGGCGGGATACAGCACGGCCCGGCTGGTCACGCTGACGAACAACACAGCCAATGGCTTCTCCGGGACGACAGCTGCCGTCACCGGTGGTTTCTCGAATGTCGATTCACTGACCGGCGGATCCAGCGGCGACACTCTGATTGGTTTGAATCGAACCTCGCTGTGGGATCTTGACGGCACGGATCAGTATGTTGACCAGACGACCAGTCGCACGCTGGACTTCTCGCTGTTCGAGAACCTGCAGGGTGGGTCCGGAGGCGACACGTTCAACCTGGCGGTCAATCAGACGCAGAATCTGTTTGGCGGCGGAGGCGACGATGAGTTTCTGTTTGGTGATGGCGTGCTGCCGGACGGCGGTCTGATCCTTGATGGCGGAGCGGACAGCGACGTTGTTGATTTCACGGCCCACACCGTGGCAAATCGTTTCGACATCGGCGGCTTCGTCAATATCGAGCAGATCAATGGTTACGGTGGCACGTTCTTCGATCACACGCTGGCCGGTGGTGCGGGCGACGATGTGTTCGTCGTCGACGGTCCGGATCGCGGCACGCTCAATGGCGTCACGTTCGAGAACTTCGCCAACCTCGCCGGTGACGGAGGCAACGACAGCTTTGAGATCATGGGAACCGGGTTGCTGAGCGGCGGAGTTGACGGGGAAGACGGCAGCGACTCGCTGGATGTGTCCGATCTGATGTCGCCGTTGACGGTGACGGTCAACACGCTCGGTGCCAGCAACGGTTTCGACGGAACGGTGTCCTCGAACCTGACGGGTTACGCGAACATCAACGACGTTCTGGGCAACGGTGCAAGCACTCTGACGAGCCTGCTGGCGACTGGTGGTTCGGTCTTCTGGTCACTCGGCAGCACCGAGTCGATCACGTCCGGCGTCAACTCAATGACGTTCGCCGGCTTCACGACTCTGAACGGCAGCGGTGACGACGACGAGTTCGATGTCCTGACGTCGGTCTCGCGGATGATCGATGCCGGAGCCGGTGCGGACTCAGTGAACGTCGCCGCCGGTGCGACTCTGACCGGCAACGTCCTCGGGGGCCTGAACGACGATGTCGTCTCGCTCGGGACGGGAGCGGCGATTGCCGGCTCGGTTGATGGTGGTGCTGGAAACGACCGGCTGGACTATGCGACGTCGACGACCGGTGTCACCGTCAGCCTGACCGGTGTCGGGACGACCGATGGTTACACCGGTACGGCGACGGGCATTGCTGGAACGTTCACGAACGTCGACGGTCTGGCAGGCAGCACGGTGACCGACACGTTGAACGGCCGAAATCTGGCGGCGACCTGGGACCTCGGTGATTCGACTCCGGGCATGAACACCTACACCGACGCGACCGGCCCGCTGTTCCAGTTCTCAGCCGTGGAAAATCTCAACGGCGGCAGCGACGTCGACACGTTCAATCTCGGCGACGAGCAGACTCTGAACCTGTTCGGCAATGGCGGCGACGATGCGTTCAATCTGACGACTGATGCTTCGCGTCTGACGGGCAGTGTGTCGGGCGGCACCGGCAACGATGCCCTCAGCTTTGCCGGCCTCACGACAACTGCCGCTGACGCCGCGCTGACCAGCAACACAGCCGATGGATTCTCGGGAACGGCGAACGTGCTGACGGGTGGTTTCTCCGGAATCTTTACCCTGACCGGCGGTGCCGGGACTGACACGCTGACTGGACAGGACGCTGCGGCGACCTGGCTGGTCGAATTGATGAACACCTATCGCGACGACGCGACAGCCAGGACTCTGACGTTCGTTGATTACGAAAACCTGACGGGTGGCAATCAGCTCGACACCTTCACCATTCAGAACACGCTGAACGGCGACATTACCGGCGGAGATGGCGGAGACGTTGTCGAGGTTCAGGTCGGGACGATTACGACGGGCGTGGTGAACGGTGACATCTCGACGGGCAACGGAAACGACAACGTTTCGATCGCAGACGGTACGACCGTCACCGGAATGATCTCGACCGGAGCCGACAGCGACCTGGTCAATATCGTGTATGAAGGGTCGACCACGAGGACGTTCGCGTCGGTCGATGTTGGATCGGGAATCGACGAAGTTCGCCTCGAAGGCAACGATGCGTCCGCGATGGTCGCTTACAACGTGGGGCCGGGATCTGATCAGGGCACACTGACGACCGCCATCGGCGGGAACATGCAGACCGTCAGTTTCTCGGGGATCACCCCCGGAGCCGAAGAGACCGTTAACGACCGCCAGCTGGGCTCGACGATTACGGTGAACGGGACATCCGGCGTCGACACGATCAACGTGATCGATGGTCAGGAAATCGAGCCGTTCCAGTTCACCTTCTTCACTGAGATCAATTTCAACGGTGCGTTTCCGGAACTTCAGGTTCAGAACAAACCGCAGTTGATCATCGACGCGGGCAATAATGGCGACACCATCACTGTCGACAATCCTCAGCCGGCAACCGGCCTGACGACCACCAACGTTCTGGGTGGAGACGGTGCCGACACGATCAGGATCAACCAGCCTCACAACGGCAACCTGATCGGCGGGAATGGAAACGACCGGTTCGTGTTCGCGGCAGGTGTCAGCATTACTGGCGAGTCGGCGGCGGCCGTGCAGGGCGGCTCCGGCATCGACACGTTCGATCTGTCGGCAATCGGCACGAGCCTGAACGTCTCACTGTCGAGCAACTCGCTCGATGGTTACACGGGAACCGAAGCTTCCGTGTTGAACGCGGGGCACCAGTTTACGGGCATCGACTCGATCATCGGCACGGCACAGAACGACACGCTCAACGGTCTGAATACCACCTCGCTCTGGGAACTGGACGGTTCGGATCGCTACTTTGATCTGTCCGTATTCCCTGGCCGGATTCTGAGTTTCGAGTCCTTCGACTCGCTTGCAGGCGGCTCCGCGGATGACCGTTTTGAACTGAGCGATTCGCGCACGGTCGACCTGCTCGGCGGCGACGGCAATGACACGGCGGTCTTCATGACCGACTCGGCCGCCATCACTGGACTGGGCACGTTCGACGGTGGCACGGGCATCAACACGCTCGACTTCTCGGGAATCAGCAGCAGCCCGGTTGAAGTCAGTGTCGATGGTTCGACGGTCAACGGGTTTGCCGGAACGGTTTCGCAGATCGGCAACGGCTTCTTCGCAGTCACTAACTTTGTCGGTGGAAGCGGCAGCAGCGACTCGTTCACCGGCCTGGACGACATCGGCACCTGGAACATCAACGGGACGACGCCCGGCACGACGGACTACGCAGCCGGCATGGCCGCTGGCGGCCTGACCGGGTTTGAGACGCTGACCGGCGGCAACTCGATCGACACATTCACGATCAACGGAACTGCCACGCTCGATCTGAACGGCGGCGAGAATGACGACCTGTTCGTCTTCGCGGACGGAGCGACGCTCAACGGCCAGATTGATGGCGGCGATGAAGCCTTTGAGGACGTCGTTGACTTTTCGGCGTACACGACCGGAATCGGGATCGACTTCTCGGCCTACACCGACATCGAACGGTTTGTCGGCACTGGAATGAGCGACACGGTTCTGGGGACCAGTGGCGCGGACACCTTCGTGATCGATGGTCCGAACACCGGAACAATCAACGGCGTGGCCTTTGCCGGGGTCGAAAACCTGGATGGTGCAGCCGGCAACGACTCGTTCACCTTCGACAGTGACGCGGCCCTGCTGACGGGATCGATTGAAGGCGGCTCCGGAAACGACTCGCTGAGTGTTTCCGGTGTGACGACGGGCGTCGGGTTCACGCTGAGTGGTGCCGGAGCGACGGACGGTTTCAATGGTGACGCCGGCGGATTGCTCGCTGACTTCTCGAACGTCAACACCTTGATGGGCGGTTCCGGTTCGGACAGCCTGACCGGGTTGAACGCCGTCTCCAACTGGTCAATCAGCAGTGGCGTCAGCTCGTACTCGACGGGTGGCGTGACGCTTGCGGCGACGAATATCGAAGACTTTGTCGGACGCGACATGGCCGACACGTTCAGCGTGGCCGGTTCCGTGATCGCCAGCATCACGTCGGCTGGCGGCGACGACACGGTCAACCTGGCGGGAGCGGCGGCGCTGACGGGCGACATCTTCACGGGCGCTGACGACGACACAGTTCTCTTCAGCACAGGCGCTTCGGTGACCGGCATGGTCGATGTCGGGACAGGCGATGACATTCTCGATTTCTCGACGAGTGTGACGCCGGTTGACGTTCAGCTGACGATGGCAAATGTCGGCAACGGCTTCGACGGAACGCTGCCGTCGATCAACGGAGGCTTCCTGGGTGTTGAAACCATTGCGGCCGGCAGCGGCGACGATTCGCTGACGGGGCTCGACACCAATTCGACATGGGCCGTTGGCGCGACGCAGTCCTACACGGACAACGTCAGCGGCGAGACGCTCTCGATCTCCGGCTTCGATAACCTCAACGGTGGCAGCGGAGCCGACGCGTTTAACGTTTCCGTCTCTGCCACGGTCGATCTGGCTGGCGGTGACGGCAATGACGCGTTCACGTTCGGAGACGGGGTTGCTCTGAGCGGGACCGTGTCGGGCAACGCCGGTGATGACACCTTCACATTCCTCGGCAGCCTGACCCTGCCCACGATGATGGATGGCGGCACGGATACAGACACGGTCGACTTCAGTGGCGGTCTCAATCCGGTCAACTTCGCGCTGGACACGTTCCTGAATATGGAAATGGTCATCGGGACGACGGGTAGCGATACGCTGACCGGGTCGTCGGCTGACGAGTCCTTCGCGGTTGCCGGTGCGACGGATTCTGGTTCGGTCGGCGTGCTGATTTATCAGTCGTTCGAGAATCTGTCCGGCGGCGGCGGTGACGACGTCTTCGATATCGCCGACGGCCTCGGCACGACCGGCTCGATCGACGGCGGCATCGGCAATGACACAATCGATTACGGCGATTACTCGACGGCGGTGAGTGTCAACATGACGGCTGGCACGGCGACGAATATCGCCGGTGGCATCTCCGGCATTGAGAACGCCAGCGGCGGTGCTGCTGGCGACGCGCTGACCGGTGACGGCAACAACAACCTGCTGATCGGCGGCGACGGCAACGACACACTGGCCGACGGACAGGGTGACGACACTCTGATCGGTGGTCTGGGCAACGATCGTTACGTGCTGACTCCAGGCAGCGCCGACCAGGTGGACGAAACCGGCGGAGTTCCGGCGGACAACGACATCCTCGACTTCTCGCTGTCCACCGGGCCGATCACGATCGATCTCGACTCCACCTCGGAGCAGCCGGTCCTTGGGGCTCACATGATCAAGCTGCAGGGCAGCTTCGAGTCATTCATTGGGTCGACTGGCGACGATCGGATCACCGTCTCTGGCGCATCCGGAAGTGACCGGACAATCTCTGGTGGGCCGGTTGGCGGTGCCCCGGACAACGACACACTTGTGAGCAGCGACGTCGTCAACACAACATGGAATATTGATGGGGCTGACAGCGGCAGTTTTGTTCCCGCACTCAGCTTCAACATGGTCACGTTTACCGGGATCGAAAACCTGACCGGTAACGACGGAGACGATGTGTTCGACTTCGCTGACGGCGGGTCTATCAGCGGAAAGATCGACGGAGACGACGGCAACGACACTCTCGACTTTGCAGACTTCACGACTGGCGCGACTGTCAGCGTCGATTCGACACGCCTTGCCAATGTGGAAAACATGGTCGGCAGCATGCAACTCGACACGATTACCGGGTCGTCGGCAGGCAGCACGTTTAACGTCACTGGAGCCGACAGCGGCTCAGTCGATGGAATCAACTTCACGTCGTTTGAGAACTACACGGGCCTTGGCGACGATGATGGAATGGGCGGCGTCGATACGTTCCTCTTTGACGGTGGTTCGACGACAGGAACAGTCAACGGTGGGGCAGGTGCAAACACTCTGAATCTATCAGGCACCGACGACGTTGTAATCCTGTCTGGCGTTGGCCCTGAGTCAGGCTTCGCCGGAACGTTCAACGGCAACATGTTTACGAACATCAGCGACCTCGACACGGGATCGGGTAACGACTCGCTGACCGGCGTGAACGATGTCTCCACCTGGACCATCGACGGCATGAATTCTTACGCTGCGTTCGGTCGTGTGCTGACGTTTGCCGGAGTGGAAACCGCGATCGGCGGGACAAACGTGGACACGTTTGCCATCTCTGGAAGTAACACGATCAATCTGCTGGGCGGAAGCGGAAGCGACAACTTCAACATTGCTGCGGGAGCTTCTCTGAGTGGTACGGTGGACGGCGGTGCCGGCAGTGATCGGGCCAGCTATGCCGGATCGACGGGCCTGAATTTCGTTCTGACCGACGTCGGGATGACCGACGGTTACAACGCGACCGATGGTACGACGACGTTCCTGAATCTGAATTCCGTCGCAGCCGGTTCCGGCACGGATACGCTGCAGGGAACAAACAATGGCACCGCGATGAATCCGGCGGTCTGGACCGTCAGTTCCGGCAGCATGTCGTACACGGACAACGGCGGAACGAACACGTTCAGCTTCAGCGGCATTGAGGATCTACTGGGCGGCAGCCCAGACATGTCGGGCGACGGCGTCGACCGCTTTGACATCTCGGGCATCCAGGCGATCGGTGTGAATGCCGGTGGTGGCAACGACTCGATCGTCTTCCTGACGAACGATGCTGAGCTGACGCGACCGATCGATGGTGGAGCCGGCACGGACACGCTGGATTACTCGGCACTGACTCAGTCGGTGACGGTGACTCCGTCCTCGCTGACGTCGTTCGAGAACCTGATCGGCGGCATGGCCAGCGACACGATTCTCGGCGACGCAACCGACAATGTCTTCGTGATGAGTGGAGCCGGGACCGGGACGGCGGACGGTGTTGCCTTCCAGAGCTTCGAAATCGTGGATGGCGACGGCGGAACGGACACTTACGACCTGTCCGGCCTGAGTTCCGGACGCGACGTCACGCTGAGCGGTGCGGGGACAAGCGGCGTCAACGGCTCTGATTCGACGACGGGCAGCTTCGCGAACATCGACAACCTGATCGGTGCTGGAGGCGACACGCTCACCGGAGCGAATACCGCAGCGACCTGGTCACTTGGTGCCACGAACACTTACACGATCGGCGGCCAGTCGCTCGTCTTCAGCGGCTCCAGCACTCTCAATGGCGGATCAAGTTCTGACACGTTCAACCTGACCGCCAGCCAGATGCTGTCGATCAATGGCGGAGCCGGCAATGACTCGCTGGCGGTTTCCGATGGCGTCACGCTGACCGGAAACTTCTCGGGTGACGAAGGTACGGACACCGTTGACCTGTCGAGCTACACCACGGCGATTGTCGCGACGGTGGCTGGAGCGAGTACCACTGACGGCCTGACCGTGAATACCGCCCCGGTGTCCTCGCAGAGTATCGAAGCTCTGCTGACGGGATCAGCCGTCGATGAACTGATCGGCCTCAACGGACCCGCCACCTGGAACATTGGAGCGGTCGACCAGTACACGGGGAGCGGTCGGACGCTCAGCGTCACCGGCGTCGAGACTCGCTCGGGCGGTTCGGACAACGACACGTTCAATGTCGATGTTTCGGGGCTGTCCGCTGGCGTCACCCATACGTTCTCGGGCAACGGCGGCAGCGACAGCGTGTCGCTCAACGCGAACCTGCCCGGCGATGGAGCACGGTCAATCGGTGTCAACTGGGGGACTGGTGTGACCGTGACCGGGCTTGAGGAAACGATTCAGGTCAACTCGGCCGAATCGCTGGCGATCAACGGCGACTCAGCCAACGACGACAGCGTCGCCGTGACGGCAACAACAGCCGACGACACGATCATCGTCGCCCCCGCCGCAAACGGAGCTCAGCTCTTCCTCGGGGGCACGATTGCGATGCCGGGTGTGGCTGCCGGCGGAACGGCTCCGGACATCACTCTGAGCGGCGTCAGCATGACTGGCCTGAGCATCGATGGCAGCACTGCCGATGCCGACAGTCTTGTCTATGACGGGATCGGCAACGTCACCGTCAACAGCACGACGAGCGGGACAATCGGTGGCAGTGGTGTGATCAACGTTGGCTATCTCAACATTGAAAACGTCACGTCGCCGAATCTCTTCGGCTTTACTGTCAATGCCCGCGGAGACGCGGATGACGGAACGGCAGACACGTTCGTTGTCAGCCGCAGCGGCAGCCTGATCGAGGTGGCGGCAAACGGATCAACAGTCCTCAGCCAGGACGTCGCCGACATCGCTTCACTGACGGTCAACGGTTCGAGCGACGATGACAGCCTGCTGGTCGATCTGACCGGCGGAGTGGCGATTCCCTCTGGCGGCGTCACGTTCAACGGTGGTGGTCAGCAGATGGCAACCGGCGATGACCTGAGTGTCCTCGGAACCGGTGGCGAGTCGGCCGTCTACACACCAGATGCGACGACGAACGGCGACGGCGTCATCACGATTGACGGAGCCCTGATTACGTTCACCGGTCTGGAACCAGTCACGCTGACCAGCATGGCCGATCTGACGCTCGTCACACCGAACGCGGGCGACGACATCACGGTGAATTCGGGTAGCGGCACGACGGAGATTACTGGAACGAGCGGCGGTGTTGGTTTCGAGTCGGTCGCGTTCTCGGACATTCCAACGGTGACGATCGACGCGGCCACCAATGGAGCCAGCGGCGACGCGGATTCCGTCACGTTCGCAACAGACCTGGCGGACTCGCTCATTACCAGCCTGACGGTCAACACAGGCAGCGGTGCCGACACGATCGACGCCGGGGCGGTATCGACAGTTGGCATCACTGTGAATGCCGGGGCGGGCAATGACACGATCACCGGCACGCAGATGGACGACGATCTGCGAGGTGGCAGCGGGACGGACCGGGTTGTTGATGCGGCCTCGGGATCGCTGTTGCTGACGGATTCCGAATTGACAGCGGGCGACACCGACACGCTCAACAGCATTGAGGAAGCCCGTCTGTTCGGCAGTGCCGCGGCTGACTTCTTTGATGCGTCAGCGTTCAGCGGCAGCACCGAAGCTGATCTGGACAACGGCAATGACGTCTTCCTGGGTGGTTCCGGTGGCGACACGGTTCGAGGTAACGCTGGTGACGACGTCCTGATTGGCAATGGAGGCAACGACTGGCTGATCGGCGGAGCCAATCTCGACACGCTGGAAGGCGGCGACGGGAATGACTTGCTGCGTGGCCAGGGCGGTCGCGATGACCTCTCGGGTGGCGACGGGAACGACACGCTCGACGGCGGCAGCAGCGCTGACATGACTCGCGAGGCCGGAACGACCGGGTTTACAGCAACGGACACGTCGCTGGTCGGTGCGGGTGATGACACGCTCATCGATCTGGAACGCGTCGTGCTGACAGCTGGCAGCGGCACGTCGGTTGGAGTTCTGGTTGACCTGACCGGCTTCCACGGAAACACGAGCGTCGTGTATCTCGGTGATGGCGACGACACGTTCCTGGGATCGACGGGGCACGACAAGGTGATCGGCTTCGCAGGCAACGATCAGCTCTTCGGCTTCGATGGCGGCGACACGCTGCGAGGTTCCGGCGGTCGCGACCAGCTGGATGGCGGAGCCGGCGATGACTTCCTGTACGGTCAGGGCTCGGTCGACAAGCTGACCGGGGGACTCGGCAATGACTTCCTGAATGCCGGTGCCGGGAATGACACACTGATCGAGGCCGGCGATGTCGACTTCGTGCTGACGGACACATCGCTGACCGGCCTGGGCACGGATCTGTTGATCGGCTTTGAGAACGTCAGCCTGACGGGCGGAGACAGTGCCAACTCGATCGATGCAACAGCGTCCTCAACGAAGAACACGTTCTCGGGTCTGGGGGGCAACGATGTCATCCAGGGCGGATCGGGAATCGACATCATCATCGGTGGCGACGGCAACGATGTCCTGTCGGGCAATGCCGGTGACGACTCGATGGATGGCGGAGCCGGCAACGACACGCTTGACGGCGGCGAGGGAACAGGCGACCTGGTGGTCGTGTCCGCCGATGCCGATCTGACACTGTCAGACACTCAGTCAACGGGTGCTGGCACGGACACGCTCAGTGGCTTCGAGGCTGGCCGGCTGAACGGCGGCGACGGTGACAACCGGCTTGACGCATCGGCCGCCACGATGATGACCTTCCTGTCCGGATTCGGCGGCGATGACTCGCTGGCGGGAGGTTCCGGCACGGCAGTTCTGGACGGCGGTGACGGGAACGACACGACGGAACTCGTCGGCACCAACGTCGTGCTGACGGACGCCGGGCTGGGTTCGGGAACCGGCCTCGCACTGATCAGTATGGAATTCGTCTCGCTGATCGCCGGCTCGACGGACAGCCTGCTCGACGCCAGCGGCTACACCGACGGACCCGTGCTGATCATTGGCGGCCCCGGCAACGACACGCTGGTGGGAACGTCCGGCGACGACACGCTGACCGGAGGCGGTGGCAACGACAGTGCCGACGGCGGCGCCGGAAACGACACGTTACGCGGCAACTCGGGCAACGACACTCTGGTCGGCGGTGCCGGCGATGATCTGATCTTTGGTGACGCCGGGCGTGATGTCCTGTTCGGCGGCGACGGCAACGACGGGCTCTACGGTGGCGATGACGGAGACGGCATCAACGCCGGGAGCGGTGACGATCTGGCGGTCGGTGAAGGTGGCAACGACACGTTGCTCGGCTATGCGGGTAACGACGTGCTCATCGGCGGGGCCGCCAACGATGCCATCCTGGGAGGCGATGGTGACGACACGCTCCGAGGTAATGGCGGTGTTGACCGCATTGGCGGCGGCAGCGGGATGAACGTCATTGACGCATCGAACAGCGAGATCGACAACACGTTCTCCGAAGCGGACTTCCCGTTCCTGATGGATTGATCGCAACTCAACTCCGGTCAGCAGCGTTGACGCTGGCCACGAGACTCCCAGAGCCCTCGTTGGATCACTTCCGACGAGGGCTCTTTCCATTGGGGTGACGGTTTCGCAGCGACACGGACACCGTCACACTCCGTCCACTGACAGGCTCACGATTTCGCGCTGCCGGATTCCCAGTCGCTGTCGTCTGGTGACCGGAATCACCAGGCCGTTGATTCGGTGACCGGTGTTGGTTCGGAGGTCAGCAGCCGGGAGTAGCCTGATGGATCGCTCGCCTGACCTTCCGCCAGCACCAGATGTTCCGTTCCCGCTCTGCTTCTCTCATGACCGAATGGCTGTTGAGTGATGTCGAATCCGACGCCGGTGCGTGACGACTACGCTTCGCAATATCTCGACGCACTGCCCTACGAGCCGTATCCGGTGCAGGAAGAGGCGCTGCTGGCGTGGTTTACCTGTGAGCAGGGCGTGCTGATCTGTGCTCCAACCGGAACCGGCAAGACGCTCATTGCCGAAGCCGCTCTGTTTGAGGCTCTGCACGCTGGCACGGTCGCCTACTACACAACACCGCTGATCGCGCTGACCGAGCAGAAGTTTCAGGAGATTCAGCAGGCCGCCGTCCGCTGGGGCTTTCGAGCTGAAGATGTCGGTCTCGTCACCGGCAATCGCAAGGTCAATCCCGACGCGAAAGTGCTGGTCGTTGTCGCCGAAATCCTGCTCAACCGCCTGCTGCATCGCGAAGCGCACGACTTCAGCAGCGTGTCGGCGGTCGTCATGGACGAGTTTCACAGTTTCAACGATCCCGAACGCGGCATCGTCTGGGAACTGTCGCTCGAACTGCTGCCGAAACACGTTCGCCTGATGCTGCTCTCGGCGACCGTCGGGAACACCGCCGAGTTCCTTGGCTGGCTGTTCCGCTCACACGGGCGCCGGCTCGATCTGATCCAGTCGACCGATCGCAAAGTGCCCCTGCAGTTTCACTGGGTCGAGGATCAGCTGCTCACCGAGCAGGTCGAGATCATGGCGAGCGGCGAGGAAGAGTATCGCCGCACGCCGATGCTGCTGTTCTGCTTCAATCGCGACGAATGCTGGAATGTCGCGGAAACACTGAAGGGCAAGTCGATCATTCGCGACGAGCAGCAGAAGGAACTCGCCGTCGAGATTAAGCAGCATGACTGGTCGCAGGGGATTGGCCCAAAGCTCAAGACGCTGCTGTTGCGCGGCGTCGCTGTGCACCACGCGGGGCTGTTGCCGAAGTACAAACGGATCGTCGAGGACCTGTTCCAGCGCAAGCTGCTCAGTGTCTGTGTCTGCACGGAGACGCTGGCAGCGGGAATGAACCTGCCCGCTCGATCGGTCCTGCTGACGTCGTTAATCAAAGGCCCGCCGGGGAAGAAAACGCTGATCGACCCCAGCTCGGCGCATCAGATGTTCGGTCGCGCGGGACGGCCACAGTTCGATACCGAGGGACACGTTTTTGCGATCGCTCATGAAGACGATGTCCGCATCCTGCGTTTCAAGGAGCGGCTCGATCAGATCCCCGAAGACACCAGGGACCCGCTGCTGATCAAGAAGCGGAAACAGCTCAAGAAGAAGATGCCGACGCGGCGAAAGACCGAGCAGTACTGGAATGAGGCTCAATTTCAGAAGCTGATCGACGCTCCGCCAGCCAGCCTGCGCAGTCAGGGACCGATGCCCTGGCGGCTGCTCGCGTACCTGCTCAGCCTCTCACCCGACATCTCTCTGGTCCGCTCGGCGATCAGCAAACGGCTGATGGACGACAAACGCAAGACGAAGTCTCAACGGCGGCTTGTCCAGATGCTGCGAACTCTCGAAGCAGCCGGCCACGTCACGCTCGCACCGCCTCCGCCCGATCACGAAGCACGCGCCGCCGCAGAGACGCTCAGTATTCAGGTTCAGCAATTGAAGGAGGACAGCCGGTTCGCGGACGCGGCGACCTGGCACGGGAGTTATTCCGATTTCGCCGAAGCGGCATCCGACGACGCCGTTGATGATGAGGACGATTTCGGTCTCGGCCTGTACGAGGATCCGGATGTAGGGCCGGTTCCTACCGGCCACGATAGCAACGCCAAAGAGAACGCTGAGGTTTCCGACGAAAACAGTCTGGACACAGCTCAGGAATCGACAGCCGATCAGCCGGACTCTGATCGGCCGGTGGGAACCGGCCCTACGGAAGAGACCGAAGCCGCAACTTCCGACGAACCGAAGAAGACGCAACGACTCACGACGTCGCTGAAGTTCCTGCTCGAAGCTCAAGGTGTTCAGGTCGGACCAAAGAAGTCCGGCGACAAGTCGTCGGGGCCGCGACTGATTCAGGAAGGTGACGATCAGGACGACGATTACGAACCGACGCACGCTTACCCAACCGAAACGCTGAATCCGCTGCTGTCGTTTCGCAGCGTCAATCCGCTTTACGGAATGTTTCTTGTCGAGGTGCTGCCGCTGGCCGACGGCGCCGAGAGGATTCAGGCGCTCGAAAGCGTACTGGCGTTTCCCGGCGGCCTCTCGCGAGCACTGCGAATTCCGCGACCGGACATCCTGCCGCCCAGCGTGTTTACGCGCGAGTTCCTCAACCCGGAACTGCTGCAGCGCGGCGCGGCCTCGCAGGCGGAACTCGGAACGGGCCAGAAGCCGGACGACGACGAGCCATTTGACCCCGACGAGTGGGTGCGTCCGCTGACCTTTCCCGAAAAGCTGCTGCGGCTGTTTCGTTCCGAGTTCCCCGCCGTCACCGACATTCCGCTGACCGATGTCTGGGCCGCAGGCGAACTGCTGCACTTCGGCGGCGACTTCAACAAGCTGGTGACAACCCGCCGTCTCGCGAAGCAGGAAGGGATCGTCTTTCGTCACATTCTGCGGTTCATTCTGCTGTGCGACGAATTCGTGGAGCACGTTCCGGCTGAGTCCGCCTGGCACACCGAACTGCTCGACATCTCAACCCAGCTCACCGACGCGTGCCGCCGAGTCGACACGCACAGCACCGACATGATGATCGACTCCGCCCGCGGCGACGACCTGCTTGATGCCGCCGACGGGTAGATAAGTGTCAGTCCAGACCTGCCAATGTAGCTACCGTCGCCAGACGGTGGTGTATTCTGGTGGTTGCCCAATGCGTCTACCGATGCAGATACGGTCGCCAGACGGTGGTGGACTCTGGTGGATGCCCAATACGTCCACCGTCTGGCGACGGTAGCTACAAAAAAGCCCGCCGCGTTCGACACTGCGAAACACGGCGGGCTTCTCGTTTGACCGGTCAACTCGATACGTCACTCAAGAGCGACGAACCTCAGTCGACGGACTCATTCCTCTTCGTCGCCAGCGTCATCATCGTCGCCGCCATCGGCTTCGGCACTCTCGGCGAGGACAGCCTTGCGGGACAGCTTGACGCGATTCTGATCATCAACGGCGATGACTTTGACTTCCAGAACGTCACCGACTTTGCAGACATCGGAAACATTCTTGACGAAGCCGTCGGAGAGTTCGCTGATGTGGCACAGGCCGTCTTTGCCCGGAGCGATTTCGATGAACGCACCGAAATCCTTCACCGAGCTGACCTTGCCGGTGTAAATGCGGCCGACCTTGACCTCTTCGGTCATTGCTTCGATGCGGGCCAGCGCTTCCTGTGCACCAGCGGCGTCGTGCGAGGCGATCGTCACGTTACCTTCCGGCGAGATGTCGATCTGCGTGCCGGTTTCTTCCTGCATCGCGCGGATCGTCTTGCCGCCGGGGCCGATCAGCATGCCGATCTTTTCCGGATCGATCTTCGTCTGCAGCAGACGCGGAGCGTGCTGCGAAATCTCCTTACGCGGACGACCGATCGCCTGCAGCATCGAACGCAGCAGTTCGCGGCGAGCCTTCTTGGCCTGTTCGAGCGTCGCTCGAATGATCGGCTCATCGATGCCTTCGATCTTCAGGTCGAGCTGAATGCCGGTAATGCCCTTACCGGTCCCGGCGACTTTGAAGTCCATATCGCCGTGATGGTCTTCGTCGCCCATGATGTCCGTCAGGAGCGTCCACTTGTCGCCGTCCTTGACGAGACCGATCGAGATACCGGCGACCGGCTGACTGATCGGGACACCGGCGTCCATCAACGACAGCGTGGCCGAGCAGACGCTGGCCATCGAACTCGAACCGTTCGATTCCGTGATGTCGGAGATCGCGCGGATTGTGTACGGGAACTTTTCAGCCGGCGGCAGGACCCACTGAACGGAGCGTTCCGCGAGCATTCCGTGGCCGATTTCGCGACGCCCTGGTCCGCGGATCGGACGGCACTCCCCGACGCTGTAGGACGGGAAGTTGTAGTCGAGCATGAATCGCTTTTCGTATTCCTCGACCGGACCGTCGACCTTCTGTGTATCACGAGACGTCCCCAGAGTGATCGTTGCGACCGACTGAGTTTCTCCACGAGTGAAGACTGCCGAACCGTGCACGCGAGGAATGATGCCGACTTCGCTCGCGACAGCTCGCAGGTCGTCCGGCTTACGGTTGTCCAGCCGCTTACCTTCCTGCAGCAGATCGCGGATCGTCTGCTTTTCCAGCTTGTAGAACGCCTTGTTGAACTCGGCCAGAGTCTTGCCGTCGGCCGTTTCTTCCGCGTCATTCGGGAAGAATTCAGCCCTCAGCTCCGACTTGATTTCGTCGACCAGAGCGTGCCGTTCTGCCTTGGCCTTGCCGACCTTCGATTCGCGAACGCGGTCGTACGCCTTCTCTCGGAGGATCTCGGTAAACGGATTGTCGACCGCTTCCGGGAATTCCTTGGCGGGCAAACCGAGCGTCTTCACCAGGTCTTCCTGCAGGCTGCACAGTTCGGCGACGGCTTCGTGGGCGAACATGATGGCGTCGGCCATGATGTCTTCGGGAAGCTGGTCGCCGAAGCCTTCGATCATCAGCACCGAGTCCTTGTTGCCGGCGACGATCAGGTCGAGCGAACTCTGGGCAAGTTCTTCAGTGGTCGGCAGCAGAACCAGTTCTTCCTCAACCAGACCGACGCGCACTGCGGCGATCGGGCCTTTGAACGGAGCGTCGGAGATCATCAGCGCCGCGCTGGCACCGTTGATCGACAGCACGTCCGGGTTGTTCTCGCCGTCGTAGGAGAGAACGTTCGACATGATCTGCACTTCGTCGTTGTACCCGTTCGGGAACAGCGGGCGAATCGGACGGTCGGTCAGTCGAGCGGTCAGAACTTCGCGAGTCGACGGGCGAGCTTCGCGTTTCAGAAAGCCGCCGGGAAACTTGCCGGCCGAGGCGAACCGTTCGCGGTAGTCGACGGTCAGCGGGAAGAAGTCGATGCCGGGCCGCGCCGGGCCGGTCTGAGCGGCGACGAATACCATGGTATCGCCGTACTGGACAGTGACGGCTCCGCTCGCCTGCTTGGCGAGGTAACCGGTCGAGAGGCTGAAGTGACGTCCCGCGACTTCACGGGTAACGGTGGTCTGTTCCACGATTTCTTTTCCTTTGCGATTGAACGTCAGCGATCGGACTTTGCAGCGTCCGGACTCATGAAGAAGCGCGCCGACGAGCGAGACTTGAACACAGCACTTGGCGAAAGCTGCCGAACCAGATCGGAGCCGTTCGAGCCTCTGAGCTTGAAAACCAACACTGTTTCCCACGCGCCGACACAACGACTGATACTCCGGCGAGACCACGCTCCAACCGGAGACCCTTCAGCAGAGGGCGCATCAGACTGACTGTCATCAGCCCACGCTGAATGGGCTCGTTCTGAAAACGAAGCAACTGCACCAGCGGGAAACAACCGACAATTGCCCGACATCAATCGGGACTTCAGCGGGCCGTGTTCGACTCTGTCGAACTGTTCGAGCAACCTGCGAGCACGACCGGACACAACACTCACGAAAAAAGGCGGCGCGAAGTGCGCCGCCTGATTCGTTACTTTCTGAGACCGAGCCGTTCAATAATGCTCTGGTATCGCGACTCGTCATTCTTGCGGAGGTAATTGAGCAGCCGCCGCCGTCGAGCAACAAGCATCAGCAGCCCGCGTCGGCTGGAGTGATCCTTGCTGTGCTCTTTCAAATGAGCCGTCAGGTTCTCGATGCGATGGCTCAGCACCGCGATCTGCACTTCCGGTGAGCCCGTATCAGCGTCAGTCCGCTTGTGCTCACCAATCAGTTCTGTCTTCTTTTCTGCAGTAATTGACATTTCCGAACGCCTGCTTTGTTCGATTCCAGATGTTTTCCAGACGGAGAAGTGCGGCAGTGTAACGAGTGCCTTTGGCGATTCAATCAACGCACGAATTTGCCCGACCGCGGATTCCGGCGGCAGCCAACCGGGCAGGCCGCCAACAATCCGGCGCGTCTCGCCGTGGCTTTCCGGACGCGATTCTAACTTGAGTTTGCTTTCTCGTCCCGTGCCAGAAAATCCGGCCTCGACTGCCGGAGTTCCGTTTGTAGCGATGTCCGGGGCCGACCTGAATGCAGCGGTTGAGCCGGTCGATAGAGCGCACATGCTCTTCTCCGAAACCGAACTGCTGCGTGAGAATCCGTCCTGGCTGGCCGTCCTGCGGGCGTACGTCGAGATTCTTGAGAACCTCGCCAGCGCCGACGCTCAGCGTGAGACCGCATCCGACCCGAGTAGGGACGCCGGCCTGAGTACGGATACCGGTGACAGTCCCTCTGAGCCAGCCGAGCTGACCGACGGTCTGGAAGACTCCGATGCCGAGCTTGAGGGCGATGCCGATTCGGATGAGCCCGCGGCGCCTCAGAAGTCGCGCCGCAGCCAGCCGTGGGCTCCGCGGCTGACGAGTGTCGGGGACGTCGACTCCGAGGAACTGTCAAAGATCCACGGTCGCCTGATTGCTTACGGCCTGCTGAAGTGCGATCTCGCCGACCGGTCGGCTGGCGTCGTTTATCAGCTCACGCCCGAAGCCCGGCGAGCGATTGCGTCTCTCGCGACAGTCGAATCTGACGAGGATTCGCTCGACGAAGACGGCCAGGAAATCAGCCGGTCCGCCTGACGAAGGCGAATGAGGTGTTGGCGAGCCGCAGCCGTGAGGCTGCGGGTGAGGTATTGGCGAGCCGCGGTCGTGAGGCTGCGGGTGTTTTCAACGCTGCAGAAACCCGTGGCCTGACGGCACACGGCTCGCCTGCAAAGCCTCACCCGCGACTCTGATTTCGCCGCCCGGAAACGCAAGCGACCGGTGTCGAACGGGTCGGCACCGGTCACTGGCAGAGTTTGCTTTGGCAGATCTCGCCGCGAAGGGGGGCGCGATGGCTGCAGCTCAGAGAGGACTGAGGCTCAGAAGCTGAGCAGTGTCGCGAGGGCACAGGAGATGCCGGCGACACCGACCACGACGAAGCCTTCGAGGGCTGAGAGTCGGAGACCGTGAAACGGGCTCATTGAAATGCGGCGCGGCGGGATGTCGACCTGCTCGCGAAGCTGGTCGTTGATCCACGACACGAAAGAAACACTCAGCTCCATGGACACGTTGGACTCAGGCATGAGACTGATACTCCAGGAGATTGCTGGGAGGCGGGAGCGACCGGAAGCTTGCCCGGAGGAAGGCATCGGTCGCGGGCAGGGGCAAAGTTGAAAGCACTCAGAGTTGTCGATCATCCTCTGATCGACCCCTTCCCGATCTGTGAGAACTGACAGGTCAGCCTGAGCTGGCGTGTCGTTTCGATCCGGGACTCTACCGTGTACTTGCTTGTTTCAACTGTAACCCCGGTTTGCCTCGCTGGTCGGATTGCGTCGACCTGTCACGTTAAGGAATCCCTGACACGCGGCAGTTCAGATGGCCTGTGACGGTTGCGCACTGTGACGCTTGCGCCCTGTGACGCTCGCGCATCGAAACGTGTCAGACAAGTGGTGCGTCTCGCAGCAGGCGAGACATGCCGCCAGGCGTTGACAGTTCGCTGCGACCTCGACACGCTCCGACGTCGTTGATTGTTCGAGTTCCTTGCGCTCTCGCGATCGACACACAACCTCCTTACGAAAGCCTGCAACAGAAAGACATGAAACAATGCCTACCGCTGCCGCACGACACATTCTGGTCGCCGACGAAGCTCAGTGCCTGAAACTGAAGGAAGAAATCGAAGGCGGGGCTGACTTCGGCGCCGTCGCCGCGGAGCACTCGCAGTGCCCGTCCGGCCAGCGTGGCGGCGATCTCGGCACGTTCAGCCAGGGTCAGATGGTTCCCGAGTTCGATCAGGTCGTTTTCTCAGACGCGCTCAACACTGTGCATGGCCCCGTCAAGACGCAGTTCGGTTACCACCTGCTCGAAATCACGGCCCGTTCAGAATAAGTCGAGTCGCCGGATCGTCGTAGCCACCGTCGCCAGACAGTGGGACTGTGCTGAGTGCCCACGCTCTGGCGAGCGTAGCTGCGAGGTTGCTGAACCCCGGAGAGTCGTTTCGACTGCTCTCAGATTGACTGCTCTCAGAGAGAGGTTCGTCAATGCGGATGCTTTCTCGACTGGCGTTTGCCAGCCTGCTGATCACGATGGCGTCCTCGTTGCCAGGTGCCGAGGACGCCGTCGACTTTGCAAAGCAGATCGGACCGCTGTTCGAGTCGCGGTGCATCCGCTGTCACCAGCCCGGCAATGCAAAGGGCGACCTCTCGCTCGCGACACGCGCGGCGTTGATTGAGAGCGGCTTCGTTGTTCCGGGCAAGCCCGGCGAGAGTGCGCTGCTCGACGCGATCTCAGGCTCCGGCGACGATCCGCCGTCGATGCCCAAAGACGGCGACGCGCTGACTGCTGCCGAAGTTCAGCTGATCCGCCGCTGGATTACCTCCGGTGCCCGCTGGCCCGAGGCCGTTGTTCTTCGTGAGAAGCCCAGGGGCGATGCGTCCTGGTGGTCACTGCAGCCGGTCAGCGAGGTCGAGCCGCCGCGCGCCGGTCATCCGATCGACGCGTTTATCCGCGAGAAGCTGGCAACCGAACGACTCGCACCGCTGCCGCACGCGGACCGTCGCACGCTGATTCGTCGGCTGTATTTCAACCTGCTCGGCCTGCCGCCGACTCCCGAAGCGGTGAACCAGTTCGTCGCGGACGCCGATCCGCATGCGTACGAACGCCTGGTCGCCAGGCTGCTCGACTCGCCACACTTCGGAGAACGCTGGGCGCGGCACTGGCTCGACATCGCGCACTACGCGGACACGCACGGCTTTGAACGCGACAAACGGCGCGACAACGCGTGGCCGTACCGCGACTACGTCATCCGGTCGTTCAACAGCGACAAGCCATACGATCAGTTTCTGCGCGAGCAGATCGCTGGCGATGTTCTCGCACCACAGGACGAAGAGGCCGTCATCGCGACCGGCTTCCTGTCCGCGGGTCCGTGGGACTTCGTCGGCCAGGTCGAAACGAAGAGCGATGAACTGCGACGTTCGGCCCGGGCACTCGATCTCGACGACATGGTCACGCAGGTCCTCACGTCGACAATGGCCGTCACAATTAACTGTGCCCGCTGCCACGACCACAAACTCGATCCGATCACACAGGCCGAGTACTACCAGCTTGTTGCGAACTTCGCTGGCCTGAAACGCGGCAACCGGGAAATCAGCGCCGCGGCGACGCGGGAGTACAACACGGAAAAGCAGCGACTGAAAGCGGCGATCGATCAGGCAGCTTTTTCGATCGCGGAACTCGAAGGCAAAGGTGTTGACCTCGCAGACATTGTCGGAGGCGGCAACGGTTTTGGAACCGGCCGCAAGGGGCTGGGTCTTGACGCACGCACCGGCAAAGTTCAGGAACGACCGTTCGGCGACCTCGGCAACGTCAAACCGGGCGATTATCGAGCGTGCGAGTACGAGTTTGTTGACGGCGTTTTCGTTCCGGCAAACGACGAAACAAGAATCAGCTCGACTGGCCTGAGCGCCACCGGTCTTCCCCTCAACAGCGGCAAAGCCTGGGACATGATTCGCAACGGCCCGGTTGCGAGTCAGTTTTCCACGCAGCTCGGCAAAACCGACTTCAACGCCGACCGCCACTCAATGATCGGCCTGCACGCGAACGCCGGCATCACGTTCGATCTGCGAGCGATCCGCAAGGCGACGAATCTCGACAAGCTGCAGTTTTCCACCGTCGCCGGTTACGGGGGACGGACCGTCGAACCCAGTGCCGAATTCCGCGTCCTGCTCGACGGTCAGCAACTCGCGCATGGCCGGATCGGCCGCAATGACGCGGTCCCGATCAAATTCTCCGTTCCAGCAGACGCCCGTTTCCTGACGTTCATCTCGACCGATGGCGGCAATGGTTACGGGCACGACCAGATCAGCTTCGGCGATCCTCGACTCGCTCCAGCAGAACCTCGCAGTCTCGGAGACGAGGGCCGCGAACGACTCGCCAACCTGCGATCTCAGAAACAGAAACTCGAAACTGAACTTAAGCAACTCGGCGAGCCGCCCGTCTTCTATGGAGTGATTGCCGGGCAGCCGCCAGCGGTTCACGTTCTGCAGCGCGGCGATCCGGAAACTCCGGTCGAGGCCGTCGTTCCCGGCGCGCTGAGCTGGTCCACAGAGCCGCTGACGTTCGGCTCGGCCGGGATGCCGGAAGGCGAACGCCGCGTCGCTCTCGTGAACTGGATCACCGATCCGCAGAACCCGCTGACGGCCCGAGTCATCGTCAACCGCCTCTGGCACTGGCACTTCGGTCAGGGACTCGTCTCGACGCCCAGCGACTTCGGTTACGGCGGCGATCAGCCCTCGCACCCGGAACTCCTCGACTGGCTGGCCGCCGAGCTGGTCCGCAACAAGTGGAGCCTCAAACACATTCACCGCCTGATCGTGACCAGCAAGGCTTATCGAATGCGGAGTTCGGAATTCGGCGTGCGGAATGAATCGCAGGATCCGTCCGACGCCTCCGCGAAATCGTCACCCGCTGAGATTCCGCATTCCCAACTCCGCATTCCGCATTCGGTCGATTCTGACAATCGGCTGCTCTGGCGGATGAACCCGCGACGTCTCGAAGCCGAAGCTGTCCGCGACGCTGTCCTGTCGATCACCGGCAAGCTCAATCCCGAGATGTACGGGCCGGGCTATCGCGACTTTGATTACGAAGAGGCATACGCGCCGGTTTACGAATATCGAACCGCCGACTCGCCGAACGTCTGGCGGCGGAGCGTCTATCGCTTCGTGGTGAGAACGACGCCGCAGCAGTTCATGACCGTGCTCGACTGCCCCGACCCGGCGAACATGACTCCGAAACGCAATGTGACGACAACCGCCCTGCAGTCACTCGCGCTGTTTAATAACGACTTCATGCTGCGGCAGGCGGGCTACTTCGCCAAACGGCTCAAACGCGAGTGCCCCGGCGACGAACTCGCTCGAATCGCCCGCGCATTTGAACTCGCCTTCACGAGAACGCCGGACAGCAGCGAACTCGACGCCGCCCGACAACTCGTCGACCAGCACGGCCTGCTGCAACTGTGCCGGGCGCTGTTCAACGCCAGCGAGTTTGTCGTCATCGACTGAAACGAATGCGGAGTTCGGAATGCAGAATGCGGAATTCAAAACGCCGAATGCAGTGGGCGGTCGACGACTTCTCGAATCGCGTCTTCTCGATCGGCGGTCGTTGCTGGCACGAGTGGGTGGCGGTTTCGGGCTGTTCGCACTCTCGGCTCTCGCCCAGGAGCAAACGGCCCACGCTGACAGGTTCCGCACTCCGCAATCCGAACTCCGCACTCACCACAAAGCTCGCGCGACATCCGTTATCCAGATCTTCTGTCCCGGAGGAATGAGCCAGGTCGACACGTTCGATTACAAACCTGAGTTGAAGCGGCGAGCCGGCACGGTGTTCGATCCGACGGGCAAGCTGCAGTTCTTCGGCTCGAAGCCGGGCAAGTGTCTCGCGCCGTTCTGGAACTTCCGACAGCACGGCGAATGCGGCCGCTGGATGGCCGACCTGTTTCCACGAATGAGCGGCCTCGTCGACGACATCGCATTCATCTACTCGATGCACAGCAAGACCGCGTTGCACGGGCCGGGCTGCTTCATGATGAATACCGGCTACACGCTGCCGGGCTTTCCGAGTATGGGCTCGTGGGTCCTGTACGGTCTGGGCAGCGAGTGCGACGACCTGCCGGGCTTCGTCGTCCTGCCCGATCCGCGCGGCCTGCCGCCGGGCGGCATCATTAACTGGGGCTCGGGATTTCTCCCCGCCGTTCACCAGGCGACAACGTTCAACACGCAGCCGGGTGAGCCGCCGATCTCCGACCTCTTTCCGCCGAAAGACTTCGAGCAGACCGACCGCAAAGCCGACGCCGCGGGGCTCAACTTTCTGCAGCAACTCAACCTTCGGCATCTTGAGCAACGATCCGGCAACACGGATCTCGAAGCCCGCATCGCCGCTTACGAACTCGCCGCGCGACTGCAGCTCAGTGCGCCGGAAGTCACCGACGTTTCGGCGGAGTCGCAGACGACTCAGCAGATGTACGCGGTCGACGATCCTGACATCGGTCAGTTCGGACGCCAGTGCCTGCTCGCTCGACGACTTGTCGAACGCGGAGTTCGCTGCGTGCAGATTTACTGTGGCGCTGAGAACACATCGTCGGAACCGATCCGTCCAAACTGGGACTCGCACGAGGACGTCGTCCGCGATCATGGCTACTGGGGCCGCATCCTCGATACGGGAGCATCGGCCCTGCTGACGGATCTCAAGCAGCGCGGCCTGCTCGACGAAACGCTCGTCATGTGTACGACCGAGTTCGGCCGCCAGCCCGCCGCTCAAGGCAACCGAACGACCGGCCGCGACCACAACGCCGGAGCCTTCACCGCGTGGCTGGCCGGCGGCGGCATCAAAGGCGGCGTCGGATACGGAGCGACCGACGAACTGGGCTTCAAGGCCGAGGTCAACCCGACCTACAGCTACGGCCTGCACGCGACCGCGCTGCACCTCCTGGGGCTCGACCACGAACGACTGTCGTACTACCACAACGGCATCGAACGCCGCCTCACCGACGTCCACGGCCACGTCATCGACGAGTTGCTGGCGTGACCTGGCCAGGAATCCTTCGCGTTCAGAATTGATGTAGCTGGATTCGCCAGAATTCAGACTGCGTTAAGTTCAAGCCTATCCCGGATTATTCCCGTAGGGTGCGTGGAGTCGGCGTTTTTGCCCTGGTACGTTGCGCAAGCCAGATTGCTCTTAACACAGAGTGTCGCAGACGAATTGTCGTGTTTGCCGACGTAACGCACCGCCGTAAAATGGCTTGCTGCACGCACCCTGCAACTGCGTTGAGTTCAAGCCTATGGTCCTCTGAATTCTGGCGAATCCAGCTACGGTGTCAGTCAAGTCGCGAAGAGCCCACGTTCCGCGAAACCAGAAACAGCGGCAGCCCGCACGCCAGGGGCACGACGGCGATGAGGGTCAGCCAGTTGGCGTAGGTCACGCTCGACCAGACCATCCAGGCACTGCTCAGGCAGAAGACCAGCGGTACGACGGGGAAGAGCGGGACGCGGAACGGTCGATCGATCGCTGGTTCACGCAGGCGGAAGACGAACAGCGACAGACCGCTCAGGCAGAAGAACGACCAGAAGACGGGTGCCGTTCCGGCAACGAGCGTTTCAAACCCGCCGCCGTAATCGCTCCAGGGAATCGGTGAGCCGCCGAGAACTGTTGCCGCACTGTCGACGATCCCGCGGCCCGTGTTCGTTCCGACAGCGAGGGTCAGCAGAACGGCGAGCAGACCTTGAGCGGACAGTGACCAGACGGGTGAGCCTGTCGCGGGATGCCAGTAGCCCAGCAGCTTGAAGACGGAATGGTCGCGTCCCAGTGCCGCGTAGAGTCGCGAGCCGGTGAAGATCAGTCCGTGAACGGCGCCGACGGCAGAGATCATCACCAGCAGCCCGATCGCTCGCGCGCCGGTCGTCTGAGCGGCAGGGCTCAGCACGCTGGCGTTCTCGATCAGATCCCAGGCCGGGGCGTCGGACGCTCGCGCACCGTCAAACCCGAGCCCCTGCAGCAGCGCAAGATTCACCAGCAGATACAGCACGGCGACGATCGCCAGTCCCAGCACCAGTGCGCGCGGGACATTGCGTTCCTGTTGTCGAACTTCGGCCGCGACGAACACCGAATCGTTCCAGCCTCCGAAGGCATACAGCACAAGAATCATCGCGAGACTGAAACCGGGACCGCGCACTTCGGCCGGCAGTACGCTGGCGGCTGCAGGTGCCGTCGAGCTGAAGCCGACGATCAACAGTCCCGCGAGACCGACCACCTTGACGACTGTCAGCAGATTCTGAACCGCCTTACCGGTACGCACTCCGCAGATGTGGATGATGGTCATCACCACGATGACCAGGACGGCGATCCCGGCGCCGGACTCGTTTGTTTGAGAAGACGCGCCTGCCGATTCACTCTGCCAGTGCCGCGCGTAATCCGCGAAGACGTACGCCATTTGAGCGATGCTGCCGCTGAAGACTCCGGTCAATTGAGCCCAGCCGAACAGAAAGCCGACCGGTCGTCCGTAGGCGCGCGTCAGAAAGAGGTACTCGCCGCCTGCCGCACGGTGCATCGTCGCCAGTTCGGCATAGGTCAGTGCTCCGCAGAGTGCGATCGCCGCTCCGAAGACCCACGCGGCGAGGCCCTGCAGCGGTGTCGGCACGTTGGCAAAGACGATCGACGGAGCCTTGAAGATCGACACGCCGACGACGATCCCGACGATGATGCTCACGGCGTCCCACAATGTCAGCGACGCCGGCTGTGAACTCGGAGTTTGCGGGTCTGTGGTCATTCACACTGCCTTGCAGACGGTTGCGTCAATGGTGTTCCGCCTCGCCGGTCATCCGAACAAAGGCGACTGCCCCGGCATCTTCCTGCCTGATCGATCCATCGTCGCCTTTTTGCACAACAACCAGCCGCTGTGACTCTGTCCCGATCGGCATCACGAGTCGACCGCCGGGGGCGAGCTGCTCGATGAGCGCCTCGGGAATCTCCGCCGGAGCTGCCGCTGCAATGATTCCGTCGAACGGGGCGGCATCCGGCCAGCCGGCGAATGCGTCGCCGGTCCGAAAGTGGATGTTCTGATAGCCGAGTTCGCTCAGACGCTGGCGGGCAACTTCAGCCAGCTCGGGAACGATTTCGACTGTGAAAACCTCGCTGACGAGTTCCGCGAGAACGGCCGCCTGGTAACCGGAACCGGTTCCGACATCGAGCACTCGCGCTTCCGGGCGAGTTCCGAGCAGCTCAGTCATCAACGCAACGATGTACGGCTGCGAGATCGTCTGTCGATATCCGATCGCGACGGGATGGTCCCCGTACGCTGTCTGCAGATCGACGCCGGCAATCAAGCTGTGCCGAGGCACGTCGGCCATGGCCTGCAGGACACGTTCGTCGCGAATGCCGCGGGCACGAAGTTGCCGTTCAACCATCTGCTGGCGAAGAAAGAAGGCGTCTTCGAGATGCTCATTCATCGCAGGTTCTGGATCAGTTGTGGCTGGATGGAGGCGGCAGCGTCTCACGATACCGGGCCGCTGCCGAACCGTCATCTGAGACGTCGCAGCCTCGCCCGTGAGAACTGCGAGGATGCGACGTTTCCCCGTCTGGACGTTCGCGCCGGAGCGGCCTAAAACCCCTTGTCGGTGTCAGTTTCCGAAACTTGTCTCGTCTGCTGATCGCCGGGCAGTGTTGATCGATCATGATTCTGACGTCGCTGCGGTCGCCAGACTGCGGAGAATCCACGCTCTGGCGAGCGTAGCGACGGATCGGTCAACAAGGCCTGCTCTTTGCTGCCTGCTTGCCGCTGCGGAGTTCTGTCTCAATGTCTGATGGATTTCTGGGTTTCCGTACGTCGCTGATGCTGGACGTCGTGGTCTGCGCGCTGGTGCTGGTCGTCCCTGCGATCATCTACAGCCTGTACCTGGTCAAGGTGAAGCACCACTTCGTCGCGCATCGGAATATGCAGCTTGGCCTGGCCGCCGTGCTGCTGATCGCGGTGGGAGCGTTCGAGGTCGACATGCAGCTCGTGCAGGGCGGCTGGCAGGAAGTCGTTGCGAAACGCGAAGTGCCACTCGACGCCGAACAGCTTGCCGCCGTCCGTCAGGTGCTGTGGATTCACCTGGTCTTCGCAGTTTCGAGCCCGCTGCTGTGGGCGGTCACAATCGTCCTTGCCCTGAAACGAATGCCGAACCCGCCGGCTCCGTGTCCGCATAGTGGTCTGCATAAAAAGCTGGGCTGGGCCTCAACGCTGGATCTGGTTCTCACGTCGGTCACGGGATTGTGGTTCTACTACGTTGCCTTCGTGCGGTGACGATCGATTGAGGGATCGTTCGCTGAAACGTGAAGGCACTACGTTGAGTATCGTGTTCTCGTGCCCTTCGAGTGCGGTCGCAGCTAACGTCGCCAGACGGTGGAAATCCACGCTCTGGCGAGCGTAGCCATTGGGCGCAAGAGCACATCAATCTCCGAGATCGTTCAACGTCCCGTTTGAGTACTCCCGCGATGTCTGACGCCCCGCTCGAATCCGACAGCCAGCTCAGTTCGGTTTCTATTGAACCTGCTATCAACACTCCGCCGACCCGCCGTCAGAAGCTCATTGCCCTCGCGGTGTCGGCCTTTGGCGTGCTGACGTTTTATCTGCTCTCGGCCGGGCCGATGGCGTGGCTGCACCGGGTTTTCGAAGTGCCGGGTTTCCAGCGAGCGGTCGCCGTCGTTTACGCTCCCATCGTGTTTCTGGTGAAGAGAAACGTCGAGCCCTTCTCGTCCATCATGAAGTGGTACGTCGACCTGTTTCGCTGAGCGACTTCTCCGCACGGCAGCAGCGACGACGCAGTGGGAAATCAAATCGCCGTGACCGCGGACACTCGTTCTGAACGACCAGCCTGGCGACGGATCGCAAGCCCCGTGCTTCGCTGGGGACTCGCGCTGGCTGTGCTGGGATTCGTGGCCAGCAATGCCGCCGATCTGTGGAACGCTGATCAGGTCGAGAATCTGACGGTCGACCCGGTCTGGCTGATCGTCTCCGGCATGGCGTACTCGCTGGGCTGGCTGCCGTCCGTCTGGTTTATGCGCCGCCTGCTGAAAGAGTCCGGGTATCGAGTCTCGCCGCTGAGCGTTGCCCGCGCTTACTACTGCGGCCACCTGGGAAAGTATGTGCCGGGCAAGGCGACCGTTGTCCTGATTCGTGCCATGATGCTGCGCGATCGAGGCGTGCCGTTTGGGGCGGGAGCACTGGCGACCGTCGCGGAAACGCTCGCGATGATGGGCACGGGCCTGGCGCTGACGCTGGCTCTGGCAACGTACGCGCTGCCGGATGCCGCCTGGGAGCAACTGCCGGCTTCACTGTTGTGGCTGAAGGATTCGCCGGGAACCGTGACGCTGGCCGTCGTGCTGCTCGTTCTGGTGACAGTCCCTGCCGTCACCGGATTCGCCGGGCGGATTGCCGGCAGGCTCGCCCGAAAATCGATGGCCGCACGACAGCCGCATTCGACAAGTGACGAGGAAATCGGCAGCGCGAGTGGCAGCCACGTTGCCGACAGTTGGGCGTTAAAGCTTTCCGCCGGGCTGCTGATCCAGGCGTTGCTCGTGTTCTGCGGAGCGTGGTTCTGTCTCGGCCTGAGCCTGCTCTGCCTGCTGAACGCCATCGAGGAACCCGGTTTCTCGGCCAGTCACTGGCTGGTCTGTACGGTCGCCGCGACCGGTGGCACGTCAATCGGCTTCTTTGTCCTGATTGCCCCCGGCGGACTCGGAATTCGCGAAGGCCTGATCTTCGCGACCATGACCCCTCTGGTCGGAGCGCCACTCGCGGGCGCAGCGTCGATTCTCCTTCGCGCCGTCTGGTTCGTGACGGAGGTCGCAGTCTCCGGCGTACTCTACCTGCTGCCCGGTCGAACCGTGGCAAACTCGGAGTCACTCAGCAACGCAGCGGAAACGCCCAGCAGCAACGGAGTGTGAATTCGCTCGGACGCGAACCGCAACTGGAGGCTTCACTCGTTCCAGGCTTGGGTAGTGGAATCCGCCAGAATTTCCGAGTGGCCTGACCACTGAGGGAATTCTGGCGAATTCCACTACGGTCACCGGCGATTGCTGGCCAGCCTGAGACAACGGGGACCAGTAACTGCGAACCAGACCTGCTCCCGGTTGACAGCACAGCGGAGTTCGCGAGTCATTCGTGTTCGCTGTTTTGAAACGGATCGACGCATCTCCCAGCACCAGCCACAGACGCTCGCGATGCCTGCGCATTGACATCTCAGTGCCTGCATTCGCGGCATTGGCCGATCCAACCATCTTGACGAAATACGTGGCTCGCCACGTATCGATTCTTGAAATACCCGTGATCTGCCGGCCTGAACGCGGTTTTGCTACGTGAATCACCACGTCGGCACATCGCTTGCATTCGGCTCCGAAGAACTCTGGAACGTCAGCGCAGGACAACCGGAGTGGTGTTTCCACCAGATGATCTCGGAGCAGCAATTTTCCATGAGTTCGCTTTTCCGCCACTTCCTCGCACCCACTCGGTTAAATCTCTTCCCCGTTGTCCTCCTTGCCGGATTGTTGTCCGGATGCGGCGGCAGTGACTCCGAACTGTCGCTCGATCTCCCAGACGATCTCGAAGCTGCCGCGGCGGCAGCAGAAACGACCGCGACGGACGAAGCTGCGAGTGACTCTGTCAGCGACAGCTCCGACAGTTCCACAACGGTTTCGCCAAAGACACTGCTGGACCTCGAACAGGACGAACTCAAATTCGGCTTCATCAAGCTGACCGACTGTGCTCCGATCGTGATCGCCCGCGAAAAGGGCTTCTTTGAGCAGGAAGGGCTGCAGGTCGAAGTCATCGCCCAGCCGAACTGGAAGACGCTGCTCGACAACGTCATCAACGGCGAACTCGACGGCGCGCACATGCTTTCCGGACAGCCGATCGCCGCCACCATTGGGTTCGGCACGAAGGCTCACGTCATCACAGCGTTCACAATGGATCTGAACGGCAACGGCATTACGGTCTCAAACAGCGTCTGGGAACAGATGCAGCAGAATGACGAGGCATTGAAGTCGCCGACGCCGAAGCATCCGATCACAGCCGACGCGCTCAAGCCGGTCGTCCAGGAAAAGCTCGCCAGTGGTGAAAAGCTCCAGATGGGCATGGTCTTTCCAGTCTCAACCCACAATTACGAACTGCGTTACTGGCTGGCCGCCGCCGGAATTCATCCTGGTTTCTACACCCGGTCGGACATCGGCGGTCGAACGGATGCGGAGGTCGAACTCTCTGTCACGCCGCCACCAATGATGCCGGCCACTCTGGAAGCAGGAAACATTCAGGGGTACTGCGTTGGTGAACCCTGGAATCAGCAGGCTGTGGCCAAGGGGATCGGCGTCCCCGTGACCACGAATTACGACGTGTGGAAGAACAACCCAGAAAAAGTCTTCGGCGTCACGAAGAAGTGGGCGGACGAGAATCCGAATACCCACCTGGCCGTCGTCAAGGCGCTGATCCGAGCCGGTCAGTGGCTTGACGAAACCAACGCGGCAGGCGACCTCGTGAACCGTGAAGAGGCGGCCCGCATTCTCAGCCGACCGGACTATGTTGGCGCCGACTACAACGTCATTAAGAACTCAATGACCGGTTTCTTCTACTTCCAGAAGACTGATAAACGGCCGATGCCCGACTTCAACGTCTTCTTCAAGTACCACTGCACTTACCCGTGGTACTCGGACGGCGTCTGGTTTCTGACTCAGATGCGACGCTGGGGACAGATTACGGAAGCGAAGCCCGCCGAGTGGTATGACGAAACTGCGAAGAAAGTCTACCGCCCGGATATCTACAAACAGGCGGCCCGCATGCTCGTTAATGAAGGCCTGCTCGCCGAGGCTGACGTCCCGTGGGACACCGACGGCTACAAGGAACCGACGTCCGACTTCATCGACGGCGTGCTGTACGACGGCCACGACCCGATCGGCTATCTGAACTCGCACAAGATCGGGAACAAGGACTGATCGCCAGGAGAATCCCGTAGGCCGGGTCAAGCGGAGCGCCGCTCCGGCACGTTCCAATCCCTCAAGTGCGAATTGACAGCCGGAACATCGTCGCTTCGCTCCCCGGCTCGGCCTGCAAACACCTCGCCCGGTTCCCAGAACCCAATATCACGGCTATGAAATATAAACTCATTAAAGCGATTGACGTCGCCGGCCTGACGTTTCTCACACCAGTCGTCCGTCTGTGCTACGGCGAGGAGCCGAAGAAGCAACTCGGAGAAATCGGGCGGTTCATCGTTGTGCCGCTGATGGCGTTTGCGATCTTCGTCGCCCTGTGGGAAGCCATCGCTCCGCGGCACAAAACGAAATCCGGTGAGGTACCAACGCCGGTGGTGGTATGGGACGCGGCAAGCAGTATCTGGCGTTTTCACGACCGCGAAGACGCGAAGGAAGATGCTTACGGACTCAGCGGTAAGACACGTGAGCAGAAGCTGGCCATCGTCGAGAAGCGGCTCAGCCAGCTGGCACCGCTGGAAGAGCTTGCGGACCGACACGTTAAGGACGCCACTGCCGCCCGTGCGACAAGTGTCGCAGCGATCGTTGCTCCGATTCTTGAGAGGTATGAAACGCTCGACGCCGAATTCGATGCCGCACAATCTGAGCGCGAGGCGGCTCTGAAGCGGGACGCCGGACTGCTGGCTTCCTCTGATCGAGCAGCGAGGGAAGCGTACCTGCAGCAGGTCCGCGATCATGCGGCCAGAACCGAAGCCGAACGCGAAACTCTCAAAGAACTGAAGTCCGAGGAGACCGCGATTCGAGCCGAGAAGTTCCCGCAGCTCGTCAACGCGTTGAAAGCTCAGACGCGAATCGCGGAAGAGCGACAGTACCTGGGGAAGCTCGCCGAGCAGCTTGGCCAGGCCAACCGAACGCTCAAGGTTGAAGAACAGATGGCGCGGCTCCGCGCCGATCAGATCGCATTTCTGTCGGCGGAAGGTGACGAAGCTTTCGCTCTCGCGCAGCGAATTGTGCGACAGGAAGAGCGGATTCAGAAGACGTCCGAATCGACCTATGCAAAGCCGTGGACCCTGCCGATGCAGATTTACCGCAGCCTGGCGTGCGTCTTCGTCGGCTTTCTGATCGGCTCGGCGATTGCGATTCCAATCGGCGTTCTGTGTGGGCTCAGCAAGACGTTCATGGCGGCGATGACGCCGTTCATCGCGCTGTTCAAACCGGTCTCACCGATCGTCTGGCTGCCCATCGCGCTGATCATCGTCGGCGGGTTCATCCCCGATCCTGACAAGCACTGGCTGATCGACTTCCTGGCGAACCTGCCCCTGCTCGGCTGGATGAAAATCAATCCGGCGTTCATCGCCTCGGCCATCACGGTCGCACTGTGTTCGCTGTGGGCCACGATGACGAACACCGCACTGGGCGTCGCGTCGATCGACAAGGATCACATGAACGTCGCCCGCGTTCTGCGGCTCGGCTTCAAGGACCGTCTCTTCAAGATCGTCATCCCGTCGTCGCTGCCGCTGATCTTCGCTGGCCTGCGAATTTCACTCGGCGTCGGCTGGATGGTGCTGATCGCGGCCGAACTGCTGAGTTCGTCGGAGGGAATCGGCAAGTTCGTCTGGGACCAGTTCAACAACGGAGCGTCCGATTCGTTCGCCAAGATGATGGTGGTTGTCTTCGTCGTCGGTCTGATCGGCCTGGCACTCGATCGCATCATGATCGTGTTCCAGCGTCTGGTGAGTTTCGACGACGCCGCAGCCGCAATTTAGAGCGGGCTGATTCTCGGTAGCGAAACTCGCGCAGAGTTTCGGATGTGCCGAAAGTCTGCGCGACTTTCGCTACTGACAAACCGACGACGTTACGGCTTGCCACCGAGAAACCTGATTGAACTTAAAGGAGCCCAGCGTGGCCTTCATCGAACTCGACAATGTGTCTCTTGGATTCGGCCCGGACGGCAGTCGCACGGAAGTGCTGACCGACGTCAGCCTCGACGTCGAGGAGAACGAGTTTGTTGCGGTCATCGGCTTTTCCGGCAGCGGGAAGAGCACGCTGATCTCGCTGCTGGCCGGGCTGTTGCTGCCGGATTCGGGCGAGGTTCGCATTCATGGTCGGGTACAGACCGAACCGGGTCCGGACCGCGGCATCGTGTTTCAGAACTACTCCCTGCTGCCGTGGCTCAGCGTGTACGGCAACATCGAGCTGGCCGTCCGGCAGGTCTTTCCTGAAATGAAGACGACCGAGCGGAAGCAGTACATCCAGCGGTACATCGAGATGGTCAACCTGGCCGGAGCCGAGTGGAAGAAGCCGCACGAACTCTCCGGCGGAATGCGTCAGCGACTGTCGCTGGCCCGCACGCTGTCGATGCAGCCGGAGGTGCTGCTGCTCGACGAGCCGCTCAGCGCGCTCGACGCTCTGACACGGTCGCAGCTGCAGGACGAGATCACGCGCATCTGGGAAGAGGATCGCCGGACGGTCGTGATGATCACAAACGACGTCGACGAAGCGGTGCTCATGGCCGACCGGATCGTGCCGCTGACGCCGGGGCCGAACGCGACACTCGGGCAGAGCTTCGAGGTCACACTCGACCGACCGCGTGATCGCACGACGCTGAACTTCAATCCGGACTTCAAACATCTGCGGAACGAGGTCACGGAATACATGCTCGACATCAACCGCGAGGCGAAGCAGCTCCGCGTCGCGGACGCGATCGAGCTTCCAGACATTCAGCCGATTGATCTGACGACGCCATCAGGACGGCTGGCGTCGTAACGTCTGGCGTTTGAAGCCGTAGCCAGGTTTTTCCAAAACCTGGAGCGACGCAGGCAAATCGCAAAGATGACCAGAGACGATCAACGAATAGAGACTCCAGAACGACTGACGAGATCGAAAGCGTCGCCTGCGTTTGCGGTTCGTTATCAACGACTCAACTCCTCGCAGCGATTGTTCCGGCTTCGGAGAAACCGGACGACAGCTCTTAGCAGTCGACTTCCGGGGCACTGGGAAAAGCAATGATTCAACCAATGGCTGAAACCTCAACACAGAAGACCGAGGTCAGAACCGACACGACTCCGCTCGCTGAGCGGCGGTTTGTCGAGTTCTACGAAGTCACCAAGGCCTACCCGAATCCGTACGGTGACGACATTGCCGTCGTGCAGGGCTTCGACCTGATCATCAGCAAGGGCGAAGTCGTCAGCGTGATCGGGCATTCGGGCTGCGGCAAATCGACCGTGCTGACGATGGTCGCCGGGCTCAATGACATCTCGTCAGGGGGCATCGTTGTTGGCGGTCGCGAGATCGTCGGGCCAGGGCCGGATCGGGCCGTCGTCTTTCAGGCGCCGTGTCTGCTGCCGTGGATGACTGCCTTTCAGAACGTGAAGCTGGGCGTCGACCGCGTTTATCCGCACGCGTCGAAGCAGGATCGGAAACAGCTTTGCGAGTACTACCTCAGCGTCGTCGGTCTCGCCGATGCCATGCACCGTTATCCGAAAGAACTCTCCGGCGGGATGCAGCAGCGCGTCGGCATCGCTCGGGCAATCGCG
>Ga0070726_10000409_pt1 | contig 54752 bp, 40 predicted proteins | sample tdAd471_FD_67275 | JGI IMG/M metagenome (GOLD analysis project Ga0070726, IMG submission 67275) | Marine sediment microbial communities from the Atlantic coast under amendment with organic carbon and nitrate - tdAd47.1 | ecosystem: Environmental > Aquatic > Marine > Coastal > Sediment | place...
CGTTGGCCGGTAAGACTCTGCTGCAGCCGATGGTTCCAGAACAGATCGTACTGGAGATTAAAGACCCTGGCCCCAGAGCGGTTAATTACCGTTTTAGTTACCTTTGAGCGTTGATCTGACTATCGGGGGTCCGCTACCAAAAATTGGACCATACACCCTGACTGGCCGAGCCCTGCTGGCGCCAATGGCGGGTATTACCGATGCCCCGTTTCGTGATATCTGCCGGCGTTATGGTGCCGGTTATACCGTTGCCGAGATGGTTTCAGCGAAAAAGGAATTGCAGCACACCCGTAAGTCTCGTCTGCGCAGCCAGATCGGTGGTGACCCGGAGCCCAGGGCCATCCAGATTGTTGGCGCGGATGCGCAATCGTTAGCGGAGGCCGCGGTGACCAATGTTGACCGTGGCGCGCAGATTATCGATATCAACATGGGCTGCCCGGCGAAAAAAGTGTGTCGTAAGGCTGCCGGTTCAGCGCTGCTCAGGGATGAAGGACTGGTCGCAGAAATTTTGCAGGCGGTCGTGGCGGCTGTCTCGGTGCCGGTAACCTTGAAAATTCGTACGGGCTGGGATCGAGAGTTTCGCAATGCGGTTACCATTGCCCGCCTCGCGGAGGCGTCCGGGGTCGTGGCATTGACGGTACACGGTCGTAGTCGAGCCTGTGGCTTTCGGGGCTCGGTGGAGTACGACACTATTCGTCAGGTTAAGGAGAGCGTTTCAATCCCGGTATTCGCGAATGGCGATATCGTTAGCCCTGAACAGGCTGCGCGAGTGCTCGCCCTGACCGGTGCCGATGCGGTGGTGGTAGGTCGTGGTGCGCAGGGTCGGCCCTGGATTTTCGATCAGATAAATCGCTATCTGCAGGATGGCAAAATGACCGAAGCGCCACCTGTTGATGAAATTTTTCAGTTAATCCGTGATCACTTGCTGGCACTTCACCGTTATTATGGTGAGCGTCAGGGAGTGATGATAGGTCGTAAGCATTTCGGCTGGTACTGCGCGGAGTGGGGTGAAGCGGGCAGGCGAGCAAGGTCGGAATTCAATCAGTTACAAACGGCGGATGAGCAACTGGCATTGCTGGAGGTATGGGCGGTAACCAGGAGGGAGCACCGGTCAGAAAATTATCAATTTAAAATCCCGACAGGATTTATTTCCGGGGTGACGTCGCCATCAGGGGGGTGCGTGGGTGAACAGTACAGCTAATAATAATCGTCCATTGGGGGAGGCAGCGGTGGCTGTCGAGGGAGAATCGTTAAACGCCTTCTGCGCAACACCAGGGGGTAACCAACCGGTTTGCGATATGGTTGCCAGTGCGGTTGAGCGATACCTGGCAGATTTAGGGGGCGATGAGCCGACCTGCCTGTATGAACTGGTCATGCGTGAGGTGGAGCGTCCACTGTTAAAAACCGTGCTTTGTCATGCTGGCGGTAATCAGAGCAAGGCATCCAAGTACCTGGGTATTAACCGTAATACGCTGCGAAAAAAACTGGAGCAATATCAGATCGACGACTGATAAAATGTCGACCTTCGACATTAATCAAATTCAACGGGTTGTCCAGCGCTGGATGGCCCGTTTTTGTTTTTAGAACGTCCCTTAATTTAAAAATTTTACCGAGAATTATGGCCAAAATAGAACGAGCTTTACTCAGCGTTTCCAACAAACAGGGTGTTGTCGACTTTGCCCAGGGACTTGCCGACCTGGGGGTTGAGCTGCTGTCCACCGGGGGTACTGCAAAAATGCTGCGGGCAGCCGGCCTGGAGGTGATCGAAGTGGCCGATTACACCGGATTCGCGGAGATGATGGACGGTCGAGTAAAAACGCTCCATCCGAAGATTCACGGCGGCATTCTGGCCCGCCGGGACGAGCCTGGTCATCTCCAGCAGATTGCCGAACAAAATATTCCACCGATTGATCTGGTGGTCGTAAATCTCTATCCGTTTCGGGAAACCATCGCTCAGCCCGACTGCACCCTGGCCACGGCGATTGAGCAGATTGATATCGGCGGTCCAACCATGTTGCGGGCTGCGGCAAAAAACTGCCAGGGAGTCACCGTCGTCGTTGAAAGTCAGGATTATGCAACCGTGCTGCAGGAGATGCGCGATAACGATGGTTCCACCCGCGAACAGACCCGGCTGGAACTCGCGGTTCGGGCTTTTGCCCACTCAGCCGGTTACGAAGCTGCCATTGCCAGTTGGTTGCAGAGCCAGCTGGCCACCGAGGACGAACCCTTCGCAGACACCCTGCAGGTGCAGATGAGTCGTCACCAGACCATGCGTTACGGTGAAAACCCCCACCAGCGAGCGGCTTTTTATCGAGAAGTTGGCGCGGATTACGGTATTGCCGCCAGTGAGCAGCTGCAGGGCAAGGCGCTGTCGTTTAACAATGTTGCCGATGCCGACGCCGCGCTAGCGTGTGTGGCCGCGTTTAGTGAACCCGCCTGTGTCATCGTTAAACACGCGAATCCCTGCGGTGTGGCCACGGCAGAAACTCCGGGTGCCGCTTACGAGCTCGCCTACAGCACGGATTCAACGTCCGCTTTTGGTGGCATTATCGCGTTTAATCGTCCGATTGATGCCGCGCTTGCCCGGTCCATCATTGAGCGTCAGTTTCTTGAAGTGCTGCTTGTTCCCCAGATGAGTCCCGAAGTAGCCGACGTGTTTGCTGCCAAACCGAATGTGCGGGTACTGGTCGGTTCGCAGCAGTTGCCGGAAGACAGCCTGGACTGGAAACGGGTCAACGGAGGGTTGCTGGTACAGAGCAGTGATACCCTGTTGCCGACTGCCAACAAGATTAAAGTGGTGACCCGGATAGCACCCAGCGACCAGCAGCTACGGGATTTGCTGTTTGCTGGTACCGTGGCCAAGTTTGTTAAATCTAATGCGATTGTTTTTGCCAGTCAGGGTCGAACTCTGGGTATCGGTGCTGGTCAGATGAGCCGGGTCGATTCCACGCGTATTGCGGCCCTGAAAGCGGCTGATGCGGAGCTGGACATGGCCGAGGCAGTGGTCGCCAGTGACGCCTTTTTCCCGTTCCGAGATGGGATCGATCGCTGTGCAGAGGCCGGAGCACGCGCCATCATTCAGCCCGGTGGGTCAATGCGCGATGACGAGGTGATCGCTGCCGCTGACGAGCATGGTATTGCCATGGTGTTCACCGGTGCCCGTCATTTCCGTCATTAAGTCATTATCCTTATCAAGGAAGCGAACATGCACGTATTGATAGTTGGTGGTGGCGGTCGTGAACACGCGCTGGCGTGGAAGGTTGCCCAGTCTGACCGGGTTGATCGCGTTTCGGTTGCACCCGGTAATGCGGGGACGGCAACCGAGCCGGGGGTACAGAACGTTGCTATTGACGCCGAAGACATTCCAGCGCTGCTCGAATATGCGCAGCATAACGATGTTGATCTGACCATCGTCGGTCCGGAAGCGCCGCTGGTGGCTGGCATAGTCGATGATTTTTCGCAGGCCGGATTGCGCTGCTTTGGACCGACAGCCAAAGCCGCTCAGCTGGAGGGGTCAAAAGCCTTCACTAAGGATTTTTTGCAGCGCCATCAGATTCCGACAGCCGCCTATGCCACTTTTGACGATGCCGATGCTGCACGCGACTATGTGCGCCAGCAAACCGGGCCGCTGGTGGTTAAGGCCGACGGCCTGGCTGCTGGCAAAGGGGTGGTGATTGCGGCGGATCAACAGGCGGCGCTCGACGCGGTGGAGCAGATGCTCGAAGGCGGCGCTTTTGGCGCAGCAGGAAGCCGCATCGTGGTGGAAGAGTTTTTGCTGGGTGAGGAAGCCAGTTTTATTGTGATGGTCGGTCAGGGCGAGCCGGGCAATCAGATCCTCGCGCTGGCCAGCAGTCAGGACCACAAGGCCCGCGATGCCGGTGATAAGGGCCCTAATACAGGTGGTATGGGGGCTTATTCTCCGGCACCGGTGGTAAGCGCGGCGATGCACGATCGTATTATGGCCGAGGTGATTGAGCCCACCGTGGCGGGCATGGCAGCAGAAGGCGCTCCCTACACCGGCTTTCTTTACGCCGGCGTGATGATCGATGCCGACGGCGTCCCCAAGGTGCTGGAGTTTAACTGTCGTTTTGGGGATCCTGAGACTCAGCCGATCATGATGCGTCTGGAGTCAGACCTGACCGATTTGTGTGATGCGGCGATTGACGGCAAGCTGGCCGCGCAGTCAATTCAATGGAGTGGGCAGTCTGCCCTTGGCGTGGTACTGGCGGCTGGCGGCTATCCCGGTAGTTACGCCAGAAACGATCAGATCGAGGGGCTGGCCGATGCAGCGAAGGTGCCATCGGTGAAGGTATTTCATGCCGGCACCGCGTTAAATGAGGAGCAGGTGGTTACCAACGGCGGCCGGGTGCTCTGCGTGACTGCGCTGGGAGATTCGGTTGAGCAGGCCCAGCAGAAAGCTTATACGGCGGCCGAGTTGATTCGGTGGCCCGGTTGTTTTTATCGTGAAGACATTGGTTACCGTGCGGTGGCCAGAGAACAGGAGAAGTAACCCGTGGAAGAAAAATTTGTCGTGGTTTTGATGGGATCCAAATCGGATCTGTCGGTAATGGAGAAGGCATTGGCAGTGCTGGACGATTATGGTATTCGCCACGAGTGCCGGGTGTTATCCGCCCACCGTACTCCGGCTGAAACGCTCAAATTTGTAGCGGATGCTGAAGCGCGTGGTGCCGGGGTGTTTATTGCTGCCGCCGGCATGGCGGCTCACCTGGCGGGGGTGGTCGCTGCACATACGGTAAAACCGGTGATCGGTGTGCCGATTGCGTCCGGTGCCTTACAGGGGCAGGATGCACTATTGTCGACGGTTATGATGCCGCCGGGCATTCCCGTGGCGACTGTTGCCATTGATGGTTCAAAAAACGCGGCTCATTTAGCGGCTCAAATTCTGGCCGTTGGCGATGCTGAACTGGCGAGTAAAATACGGGATTTTCGGCAGCGTGAGCGCGAGCTTATTCTGAGTGTTAGCTAAGTCAGGTCGGTTCAGCGAGTTATTGTCGACACCTCTTAATTAAAGGGACACGCCTATGAATACCTCCGCCTTTAGCCTTGATGACAAATACCGCCTGGAAGCGGGTGAAGTTTATGCAACCGGGATGCAGGCGCTGGCGCGGATGACCATCGACCGGCATCGAGTCGATAGTCTGGCGGGGTTGAATACGGCGGGTTTTGTTTCGGGTTACCGGGGGTCGCCCATTGGTGTGCTTGATAAAGCCCTGTGGGAGGCCAAGCAGTTCCTCAGCGATGATCGCATTCATTTCCAGCCGGGGGTGAATGAGGATCTGGCGGCCACCGCCATACTCGGTACTCAACAGAGCGATATATTCAAAGGTAGCCGCTACGACGGTATTTTCTCGCTCTGGTACGGTAAAGGCCCGGGGGTTGATCGTAGCGGTGACGCGTTGCGCCACGGTAACTATGCCGGTGTGTCCCGCAATGGCGGTGTGCTGCTAGCGGTGGGCGATGATCCGGTTTGCCATTCTTCCACCGTACCGCAGCAGAGTGAATCGGTGCTGGCGGCCTGCAATATTCCGGTTTTTCACGCCGCCAATCTGCAGGATGTCTATGATTTTGGGCTGCTGGGTTGGGAGCTGTCCCGTTACAGCGGATTCTGGATCGCGTTGAAAATGGTGACTGACGTCGCCGAGTCGTCGCAGATTATTCGGGTAGATTCTGCGCGGTCGAAGTTTCAGTTTCCGGATGCGCCGTTACCCCACCCGGAGCAAATGCATATCCGCTGGCCAGATAAGGCGATGCAGATGGCTGAACGCATGGCCACCTATCGGATGCCAGCGTTGCAACAGGCGCAACGGGCCAACCATTTTGACTACGAGACGATTCGCAGCCCGAAACGCCGGTTTGGAATCATCGCCGCCGGCAAAAATTACACCGACGTGTGCCAGGCACTGAGTGATCTGGGGATTAGTGATCAGGTTGCGATGGATATAGGGCTAAGCGTTTACAAGGTAGGCATGCCCTGGCCGCTGGAAACTCAGGGAGTAGAGGCGTTTGCCCGGGGCATGGAACAGTTGCTGGTGGTTGAAGAGGGACGGCCGTTTCTCGAGCCTCAGGTCAAAGATGCGCTTTACGGCATGGGTCAGGGCGAGCGGCCGGAGATTCTGGGCAAACGTAATACCGCCGGAATTGAACTATCGCCAGGTTTTGGCGAATTGTCCGCCGCCGAAGTGGCGGAGTTAATTGCTGAGCAGATTAAATCGTTTCATCACACGGATCAGGTTAAGGCGCGCCTGGCGCTGATCAGGCAAAGCGAGCAGATGGTGGTGGCGAACCATAGCGAGGTGGAACGCACGCCGCACTTCTGTTCTGGCTGTCCGCACAACACCTCCACTAAAGTGCCTGAGGGTAGCATCGCGCTGGCCGGCATTGGTTGCCACTTCATGTCGCAGTGGATGGATCGTAACACCCTGACCTATACCCATATGGGTGCTGAGGGCACTACCTGGGCCGGGCTTGGGCACTTTAGCGATTTGCCGCATCTATTTACCAATATTGGTGACGGCACCTACTACCACTCGGGGCTGCTGGCCATTCGCCAGGCGGTGGCTTCCGGGGTCAATATTACTTACAAAATTCTTTATAACGATGCAGTGGCCATGACCGGCGGCCAGCCAGTTGACGGTCCCATCAGCGTACAACAGATCAGTTATCAGCTATACGGGGAGAACGTTAAGCGCATTGCCCTGGTAACTGATTCGCCGGAGAAATTTGACCTTAAAGATTTTGCCCCGGGGGTAACTCTGGACCACCGCGATGAGCTGGATCGGGTGCAACGGGAATTGCGGGAGCTGAAAGGCACCAGCGTGATTATCTATGAACAGGTCTGCGGCACTGAAAAACGGCGTCGTCGCAAGCGCGGGAAAATGGTTGACCCTGATAAAAGGGCGGTTATTAACAGCCGAGTTTGTGAAGGCTGTGGTGATTGTGGCGAAAAATCCAACTGCCTGTCGGTGCAGCCGCTGGATACGGTATTTGGGCGTAAGCGAAAAATTGATCAGTCAGCCTGCACTAAGGATTTCTCCTGTGTGAAAGGGTTCTGTCCCAGTTTCGTGACTGTGCATGGTGGCGAGTTACGTAAGCCAGAAAGCGGCGCGGAACTGACCGACGCGGCGCTACAACCACTATTTGATTCCCTGCCTGCCCCTGAGATTGTCCAGGGTAATGGTGCGTACTCCATGCTAATCAGTGGTATTGGTGGCACCGGCGTGGTGACGACCAGTTCACTGTTGGGTGTGGCAGCGCGGCTTGATGGCAAGGCCTGCCGCGTGCTTGATGACACGGGTCTGGCGCAAAAATTCGGGGCTGTTTATAGCCATCTGACGGTGGCTGATAGCGATGATCAACTGCATTCGCCGCGAATTGGCGCGGCTAATTGTGACCTGCTGATTAGTGCTGACCTGTTAACCGGTGGTGCAGATCGCGCCCTGTCGCGATTAAAACCCGGCCTCAGCAAGGCGGTGGCTAATCGCCACGAAACCGTGACCGGCGCGTTTACGCTCGACCCGGAATCGCGGGTGCCGGGAGACCAGCTGGTTAAAAGTCTGCAGAATATCTGTGTCGACGGTGGTGTGACTGTTTGTGAAGCGACCGAGCTTTCCCGGCGGCTTATTGGTGACACCATCGGCGCCAATAGCCTGCTGATGGGAGTGGCCTGCCAACAGGGCTGGTTACCGGTAAGTGTTGAGAGTATTGAACGAGCCATTGAACTCAACGGCGTCGGCGTAGCAATTAACCTGCGGGTGTTCCGTCTGGGGCGGTTGCTCGTTCATGCGCCCGACCAGATAGCTGGCCTGATTAAGGTGGGTGCGAGTGATCAGGCAGCCCTGTTAGAAGGTAAATTTGCGACCAGCAGCGAACAGAGCCTGTCGGAACTGGTTGAGCAGATGGCTGCCGAGTTGACCCGTTATCAAAACAGACGCCTGGCTAAACGTTACCGAAAACTGGTGCAACGGGTGGAGCAGGCCGAGAAAGACTCGGCTGCCGGTATGCAGGGATTGGCGCTGGCGGCTGCCCGCTACTACTACAAGCTACTGGCGATTAAAGATGAGTTTGAAGTGGCCCGTCTCTATACGGATGGCAGTTTTGCAGAGCAGCTAGCGGAAACCTTTACGGGAGATTATCAGTTGCGTTTTCATCTGGCACCGCCCCTGCTGGCCAAACGCGACAAGCAATCCGGTGAGTTACAGAAGCGAGAGTTTGGTAGCTGGATGATGCCCCTGCTTAAAGTAACCGCGGCCCTGCGCGGGTTGCGCGGAACGCCACTGGATATTTTTGGTTACACGGCGGAGCGTAAGCAGGAGCGTCAGCTGATTAAGGATTACCAGCAGCTGGTGGCGGAGGTGATTGGCGGGCTGCATCATGATAATCACCCGCTGGCGGTGGAACTGCTGTCACTACCGGAACAGATCCGTGGCTATGGCCACGTGAAAGAGGCGAATCTGGAGCAGGTAAAGGAGCGTTGGCAGCAGTTAATAGAGAGCTGGCGATTTCCCGAAGAAAAGGCCGCCGCTGCGTAATCCTGAGACTGTGGATGCTGGCGTTTCAGGCAGGGTGTTTCGGCGCTGCGCCAGGAAACCCTACTGAACGCCAGGGTCATCACCGAGTTTACCTGCGGCGCGCAGGGCCTCAACGTCTTCGGCCAGTGCGCTGAGTCTTAAAGTTGGGTTCGTCAGCTCCAGCAGCCACTGTTTTCGCGCCGGCGACAGGGGTAACGATTCTGCCAGGCGATAGCCAATCCAGCTCGCATCCTTGAGCAGATCAGGCGCTATTTCTATCTCGTGTTGTTTGATGAGGTTGGCAATGATGGTGACCAGCGGCTGGTGTTGTTCGGCGATACCGGTGGTCGGCTCTCTTTCGAGGTAAACCGCCTCGCCGGTGATTAGCTGGTCGTCACCGATAGTACTGCTAAGTACCTGCAGCCGCCGATCGCCTTCACAGGTGATCTGCAACATGCCGTTTTGATCGTCCCAGTCAATGACTTTTACCAGCGTGCCGATGGAATGAAAATCGGCGGCCTGGCCCGCCTCACGACCACTTTTGATCAGGCAGATAACAAATCCGCGATCATGTTTCAGGCAGTCGGAGATCATCCGCAGGTAACGGGGTTCAAATATTCGCAGAGGCAAAAACGCACCGGGAAACATGACCGTGTTTAGCGGGAAGACCGGGAACTTGAAATGCACGGGTTGATTCATTGTTGGGCTGCCAGGGTGTTTGCTAATAACTGATGTATGTTGCCAAAACCGCCGTTACTCATAATCAGGACCTGGTCGCCAGGCTTGAGTCGTGATTTTATGCGGTTCAGGGTTTCATCAACGTCTTTGGTCAATACCGCCGGAACCGACAGGGCAGAAATGACGGTTTTAGGGTCCCAGTGAATATCACCGCCAGCATGGAGGATGACTTCGTCGGCGCCGGCCAGTGCCGCAGCAAGGGTTTTTTCGTGGGTCCCCAGACGCATGGTGTTAGAACGCAAATCGACCACCGCCAGAATCCGCTGGTTCTGTACCCGCGAGCGGAGAGCGCCGACGGTCAGGCGAATGGCGGTTGGGTGATGTGCGAAATCGTCATACACCACCGTATCGCCATCGCGGTAACTCTCTTCCAGACGGCGTTGGGCATTAACAAAATCGGCCATTGCAGTGGCGGCCTCGGCAGGCTCGATGCCAATGCTGGCCGCCGCCGCGATCGCCGCCAATGTGTTGGCCATGTTGTGTTCGCCAAACAGAGCTGATTTCACCGTAGCGACTGTTTCACCCTGGTTAAGCACTGTAAATTCGCTGCAATCACGGTTAAGGGGGTCGGCCTGCCACTGCTGTGCTGCGCCGAAGGTCTGGACATGGCTCCAGCAGCCCATTTCCAGCACTTCTTCAAGGCGTTCATCGGCGCCGTTAACGATCACGGTGCCGCTGCCAGGTACGGTGCGTAGTAGATGATGGAACTGCTGCTGAATGGCCGGCAGATCAGTAAAAATATCGGCGTGGTCAAATTCCAGATTATTCAAAATTACCGTCGTTGGCAGGTAATGAACAAACTTGGAACGCTTGTCAAAAAAAGCCGTGTCGTACTCGTCTGCTTCAATTACAAACAGGTCGCTCTCACCCAGTTGTGCGGAGACGCCAAAGTTGCCAGGTACACCGCCGATTAGAAAACCGGGTTTACGGCCTGCAGAGTCGAGCATCCAGGCGAGCATGCTGCTGGTGCTGGTCTTGCCGTGAGTGCCGGCCACGGCAAGCACTTTGCGGGAACGGAGCACGGACTCTGTTAGCCACTGCGGGCCAGAGGTGAAGGCCAGCCGCTGGTCAAGGATTGCCTCAACCAACGGATTGCCGCGGCTCAGCGCGTTACCAATGACACATAAATCCGGTGTCGGTTCCAGTTGGTCAGGATCCCAGCCTTCGATCAAATCGATTCCGGCCTGTTCCAGCTGATCACTCATGGGTGGGTAAACGTTGGCGTCGCAGCCACTGACGGTGTGGCCAAGCTCGCGGGCAATTAAGGCCACGCCGGCCATAAAAGTGCCACAAATCCCCAGGATATGGATATGCATCGGGTTAACGTCCGTATTTGTCCTCAAAGCGGACGATGTCATCCTCGCCCAGGTAGCTCCCGCACTGTACCTCAATGAGGATCAGTATGTCGTCGCCGGTATTCTCTAATCGGTGTTTGGTCTCGACAGGGATATAGATCGACTGGCCAGCTGTGAGTGTCACGCGCTGATCGCCACAGGTGACTTCAGCGCTGCCCTGAACAACTGTCCAGTGTTCAGCGCGGTGGTGGTGTAATTGCAGTGACAGTAGCTGACCCGGATTGACCGTAATGCGTTTAACCTGGAACCCCGGTCCCTGATCAATACTGCGGTAACTGCCCCAGGGACGGAATACCTCGGCATGGGTATCAACTTCGGGCCGCTGCAACTGTTTGAGCTGGTCCACAATTAATTTAACGTTCTGACTATGCGTTTTGTTGGTAATCAGCACAGCGTCTTCGGTTTCTACCACTACCAGGTCGCTAACCCCGACCCCGGTAAGCAGGCGGCCCGTGCTGTGAAAATAAGAACCCTGGACCTGCTCAAGTAACACATCCCCGACGCAGGCATTACCCTCAGCGTCATGAGTGTCGACATCCCAAAGAGCCGCCCAGGAGCCGATGTCACTCCAGCCTGCGTCAAGGGGTATCACCGCGCCGTGGGCGGTTTTCTCCATTAACGCATAATCAATAGAATCCGCCTCGCAACCACTAAAATGCTGCTCGTCGAGGGCAATGAAATGACTGTCACGAACGGCAGAAACCACCGCCTGCCTGCAACTATCAACCATGCTCGGCGCATGCTGTTCCATTTCGGCGAGGAACTGGCTGGCGGAGAAAAGAAACATGCCGCTGTTCCAAAAATAATCGCCACTTGCCAGATAGCTTTCGGCAGTGGGCAGGTCCGGCTTTTCGACAAACTGCTGAATAGCAAAGCCGCTGGTGGAGGTTAATGAGCTGCCGCGCTGAATGTAACCATAACCGGTTTCGGGATGGGCCGGAACGACCCCAAAGGTCACCAGATGGCCGGCCGTTACCAGGTCAGTTCCCTCGGTGACAGCGCTGCAAAACTCGTCAGTATCAGTAATCAGGTGGTCTGCAGGGAGTATTAGTAGCTGGGAGTCAGGGTCGACTTCGTTGGCTACCAGCGCCGCTACCAGCGCCGCCGGTGCGGTGTTACGGCCGACCGGTTCGAGTATTAACGTGGCGTTGTCAATTCCCGCTTCCAGTAATTGCTGGGCGACAAGAAACCGGTGGTTCAGATTGCAGACTAAAACCGGAGCAGAGAGGTCTTTTAACCCCGCCAGTCGATCCAGGGTGCCGACTAGCAGACTTTGATCGTCCTGTAATGTCAGTAGCTGTTTAGGAAAAGATTCTCGTGACAAAGGCCAGAGGCGACTGCCGATACCGCCACAAAGTATCACTGGTGTAATCATCAACAATTTCCTCGGTAAATCCGTGTGGCCGGCCAGGGGTGAGGGTTGTTATTTTCCACGGCGACCGTTCAGTAGATTTACTATTTTCGCACGTTGTCGTCTTCCCGGACGGATGTACGGCTGGAAACGAACAGGATTTGTACCGCTATTTTCGCGCGTCCATAAAAAAACCCTCGCCGCTAGCGGCGAGGGTTTTTAAGGAAATACTGCTAAGGGTTAGGCGGAGCGATTTTTACGTCGGCTCAAGCCCAGGCCAATGAGTCCGGCGCCCAGCAGAGCGGCCAGGCCCGGCTCTGGAACTGGAGTGATCGATTCGATCATTACGACGAAGTCAGTGTAGTCTTCATCTCCACCACCGTAGATGTCTTCCCATGCGAGGATGTATTCACCTGGGGTGAACTCTCCAATGCCAAAGGTTGTGTCTGTAGCGCTGCCGTCTAGATCAACATCCTGGCCAAGGCCCTGGTAAGCAAACATGTGATCTACGCCGTCGGCATTCAGGTCGGTTTCACTTTTGAACAGTCCGCCGCCATTGCTTGCTGAAGAATCCAGGTAGAAGCCAAAATCGTACTTGCCTTCACTGTTAATGGTGAGATCAATCCCGGTGTCCACCAGGTCGATCTTGACTGAGCCATTCCCATCAACCTGCAAAACCGTCTGTGAGCCGGTGGTAGCCGCGCCGTCAAAAAGCTGAAAACTCAGTCCGTCCTGGTAGATACCAAAAGTATTTGAAGCGGCAAAGCCGGCTAATTCAATAATTAGAGTGGTGCTACCCAGATTGCTACCAGCAACTGCCCAGAGGCTATCGAGGTCATCGGAAAGCATATCTGTCGTGACATCAATGTCATTGGTCGCAGAGTAGTCGCCATTATCGACTGCGATATTGTCAAAAACACCCTGCAGTGCATTCAGATTGGGGGCTGCGGATGCCGTGCTAGCTAGACCAAAAGCGAGTAGGCCCGCGGTCAGTTTATTTAAACTCATTTGAATCTCCTTAAAACCTAATCAAGTTTCGGTAATCGTCACTATCTGCATGGAGCAATTGGTGCCAGGTGTCGCTTGTCAGAACCTAAAGCAAATGGCAGGCCAATTTTTTCTATAATTACTTAACTTGTTGATAAATAATGAATAATAAATATTCAAAGTGTTGTTTGGGTGTTGAGTGATTCGTTAGGTAGCGTAATTTGTAAAAAATTCTGACAGAAATTGATCCTTTGCACGGATTTACGAGTCGAAAAATTATAAGTTATTGAAAAACAATATAAAAAAATGTAAATAACCTTTTACAGTGGATGCAACACTATCGGGTAAGACGCTTAAGTAACTCAGTTGCGTTGAGTATTTCGTCAAATTTAGTCCCACTAGCGATCAGGGGTTTGAGGATTTCGGTCGCTTCTGACGACCGGTTGGTGGCAGTTAAACCGACCGCCAGGTGGTATTGAGCAGTTGGCGGGAGTGCCGTGACATCGTCGCTTAGAGCCAATAACAACTCAGTACCGCGTCGTGGGTCTTTGCCGGAGTCAATCAAAATCCAGGCTAGCGTGTCGGTGGTTTGAAGGTCGCCTGGGTTGGATTGCAGCGCTTGCTCTGCATACTTTAGTGCGTCCGGGTTCTTTAACTGGTGTAGCGCCCAGGACAGATTATTAAGGAGATCGGCATCCCTGACCCCCTGGTCTAACAGGCGGATGTAATGTTGTGAGGATCGCTGGTAATTTTTATCAAATAGATAGCGTTTTGCGAGTTGCTGGCGGAATCCACGGGCAGTCGGTTGCTCCCTTAACCATTGCTCACCAACGCCAAATGCACGATCAGGTTGCTTATTCCGGATTAAAGCGTCGATGTAAAGCAGGGTCCAAGCCGCGGTTGGCGCTATCTTCTGAGCTTTTCCAAGCTCCTCGGCTGCGCCTGACAGGTCTCCCTTTTTAGCTAGAAGATTGGATTTAAGCGCGTACCCACGGGGGTCTTCAGGGTGTTCGCTGTTATAGCGTTTAGCTATCTCGAACGCTAACTTTTCCTGCCCCATCAGGAATTCAAACGCCGCAAGCTGGCCGGCTGCGACATATTTCTGAGGTATTTCTTCGTAAGCAAGGCGAAAGCTATTCAGTGCTTCGGTCCTTTGTCCGGCTGCTATCTGCAGTCGGCCGCGTTGCAGGTAAAGAGTCCCGGTATCGCTACCCTTCTTAATGAGTTGGTCGATTATTTCTATGCCTCTATTGTGTTCGCCCAACCCGGAATGTGCCCGCGCCAGTAGTTGTTGAATGTCGCTATTGTTAGGGATGAAAGTAAGCGCTTTTTTTGCCAGTTGTCTGGCATCAGCGTAGTCTCCCGACCTCAGGTGATGACCGATCAGTATTTGCCACTGTTCCACGTTTTGAGGATCAGTCTCAACCACTCGCTGAAGCCAGTACAGAGCCTTTGAATAGCGTTGAAGGCGGTCCGCGAGCTTTGCCAGTTCAAGCAGCAATGGGGTAGCGTCAGGTTTTTTTCGTGCAAGGTCTTCGTAGAGGGTGTAGGCCTGCTCTGGCTGGTTCAGAGCCGTTAAAAGGAGTCCCAGGTTGAGGGTGGTATCGAGTGCTTCCGGGTTGATAACGAGTGCCTGTCGGAATAATTGTTCCGCCCGGTCCATTTTTCCCAGCAGTGCGGCTGTTGCCCCCGCGAGGTTCAGGTAGGTCGTGTTATCCGGCGAGTCGTTAAGGAGTGCGGTTAGTTGAATTTGAGCTTCAGCGTATTGCCTGTTCGATAGCAAGCGCTGGACAGCTGCCGTAGCACTTTCCAATCGTGCGGCGGGTGCTGCGTCGAGTCTCTGGATGAGTTCATCAAGTGCGGACTGGTCTGGTGATTCGCCAGACAGGCTGCGTTCAAGACTGCTGATGATTTGCTGAAGTGGACCATCTTTGCCGGTGTCAGCAAGCTTATTAAGTTCGGCTTCCGCTCTGTGGGGTCTGTCCAGATGCAGTAAAGTGGCAGCGAGTTTTTTTCTCGCCAGTTGATGGGACGGCTGAGTCACGAGAAAGCGCTCGAGATACATGTTGGCCTGCTCATATTTTTTCATCTCGTAGCTAGCCAGGCCCGCGAGAAGTTGTGCTGGTGCGTGGTTGGGGATGCTTGTCAGTGTCGTTACGGCGTCGGTTTCTGACTGAACAAAATCCCCCTCCTGGTAGGCGATCAAGCCGCTAAAGTAATTGGTGGCAGGGTGATTAGCGGCCGCCGACAGGAGTTCGGCAAGCACTGCTTTGGCCGCATCAAGCTGTCCTGCGGCGAGGTGGCTCTGCAGAAGTTTTAATTTAATGGTCAGGTTTTGAGCGGTAACTCGGGAATCCCCGGTGGCTTCAATGGCAGCTTGAAACTCAACCACGGCGGCTTGATAAAGCTGTCGATCCAGTAACAGCTCTCCCAGGTGGCGATGGAGTAAAGCGTTGTCCGGCGCTTCAGCTATCGCCTGTTTTGCGAACGCGATGCTGCGATCGCTGTTGCCGGTAGCCTGGTGAAATCGTGATCGGGCGTAGAGAGCTAAATAATGTTCCGGTTCCTGCGCGGGGAGGCTATTGAGTGCCGTTGCCGCTGCTTCGGTTCGGTTGAGACCAACCAGTGCGAGGGTTGAAAGTGCGGTTGCCAGAGACTTGGTTTCTGGAGTCTCCTCCCGAGAATTTATGGCCTCCAGAGCTGCGGCGTACTGTTTTTCTGCGATCAGCGACTGCACATAAAGGAGGTGGATTTGGGGATTGTTTGGATCAAGTGTTAATGCACGCTTTAGCGTGCGCGTAGCCAGTGGAAAATTTCCGAGTCGGAAATAGAGTTCCCCCAGGAGTTTCTGTGCTTCGTCATGTTCGGGATGATTCTGGATTAGCCCCTTCAGCATAACCAGCGCACCTTGCGGATCTTGTTGGTCGATATGCTCGCGAGCTGCGGCTAACGTGGCTGCTGGGGAAGAGTCGTTGCACCCTGTAGCCAGGAAGCTGAGTCCTAAAAATACGAGCGCAATAGCCTTGGATCGGTTGTTAAGCATTAGGTGACTCAGCGGTGGTTGTGAGGAGCGTAAGGGGCTTTATAAACAAATTTTCGTGGTGCAACCAGCAGTCGATGCATGGAATATAAATACCTCGGTTGTTTATAGTGGGGTAATCAAATATTTAATTCGCTTTAAAAATCACTGTTAAGTTGTTGTATCATTGGAATTTATAATCTGTCGTATTTAATGCGTGTGCTCGTTGCAACGGTCCTGTGCGGACCCCGGGGCAATGCACGCGTGACCGGGAGCAAAAAATTATGGGCCATAATTTATGGGTTAGTTTGCGCGTTTGGGGGGGGTGGCGAGCCCGAGGATTTTGGTTGATTCCACTGCTTGCCCTTCAGGTTGGCTGCAGTGGCCAGCCCCCGGTCGCTGAACAGAAATCGGATTTAGCTACTCAATACCGTATTGGCCCAGGAGATGTGCTGGATGTTTTCGTTTGGCGGAATCCTGAGTTAAGCGTTAGCGCGGTGCCAGTCCGGCCCGACGGGGGTCTCTCTATTCCGCTGGTTGAGGATGTCGCTGTCAGTGGGAAAACGCCGACTGAGTTGGCCAGCGACATAGAGGCAGAGCTGGCTACCTATATTAAAGATCCTCTGGTAACCATCACGGTCAAGGAGTTTTCTGGTGAATACGGTGATCGGGTTAGGGTGATTGGAGAGGCCGCTGCGCCGACAGCTCTACCCTACCGTAATGGCCTGCGCCTGCTCGATCTGGTGATTGCTGTCGGTGGGTTGACCGAGTTTGCTGCGGGTGACAAAGCATTTATTTTGCGCGAACAGGGTGAGCAACGCAACAGAGTACCGGTAAAACTGGATGCGCTGATTAACGGTGGAGAACTGGAGAGGGATATTGCCCTGCAACCGGGCGATGTTCTGGTTATCCCGGAAGCCTGGTTTTAAATGAATTGATGAGCATAATCCTGGCTAGGATGGTTATCCTTTCTTCTGTTAACTGTGATCTGAACTGATGCATGACTTGTTAGCGCAACTGCGGATCATTTTCTGGATGGTGCTGCATTACCGCTGGGTGGCATTGGGTACCGCAACCGTTACCGCTATTGCAGGTTGGATTGGGGTGAGTTACATGCCTGATACCTATGAGGTGTCTGCCAAGGTGTACCTGGATACTGGAAGTGTGTTGAAGCCATTGCTGAAGGGGCTCGCTGTCGAAAATACGCTTCGTGAAGAGTCAGCGGCGATGGTTCATCGCACTCTGGTAACCCGTCCTAACTTAAGCGCCCTGATTCAGGCAATCGATCTTGATCTCACTGTAGAGAACGATCTGGAGATGGAGCAGCTCATCCAGTCTATCACCCAGCGTATTGAGATCGCTGGTGGTGGTACACGGAGGAGTCAGGCTAATCTCTATAGCGTCTCTTTTAATGACCCTTCCCCGCAAGTTGCAAAAAACGTGGTTGCCGAACTGCTCAATATTTTTCTTGAAAAAACGTTGGGTATTACCCGGCAGGATTCCAGCGGGGCTGCTGTGTTTCTGGACAAACAAATCAGGGTTTACAAAGAGCGTCTGGAAGCCGCTGAGGAGGCCCTGAAAAAATTTAAACTCACTAACTCAGGAGTGATACCAAGCCAGTCAAACAGTTTTTATCAACGTCTTGAACGGGCCAACAATGAACTCGCGGCCGCGCAATTGGAGTTGATGGAAACCACCAATAAATTGGCTGGGATAGAGGCGGAATTGAATAACGTCAGTAAGACCGCCGTGGCTTCCCAAGGTGCAGGCTCCACTGCCGCTCCCCTGTCACCGTTACAAACCAGAATTAATTCCCTGCAGGAGCAGCTCGATGACCTACAACTGCGTTATACCGATCAACACCCGGATGTCATTGCCACCGGCAGAATGGTTGATCAATTGATCGAAAAACAGAAGTCAACCGATGGCACTGATGTTGAAGCGGTAGAAGCGGCACAGATGGCCGTGAATCCCGCGTATCAGCAGTTGACCGTTCTCAAGGGGGAAGCTAATGCCAATAGGGCTGCTCTCCAGGCCCGGGTTTCCGAGCTCACGCAGCGACGTGATGCATTGCAGGTAAATGTGGATACGATTCCTGAACTCGAAACCGAGTACCTAAAATTGACCAGGGATTACGGCATTACCCAGCAGACCTATGACGAATTGGTGAAGCGTCGCGAGTCAGCCCGGCTCGCCCAGCGGGCCGATGAAAGCAGCGACAAGGTGCAATTCCGGATTATAGAGCCGCCCGTACTGCCACTGTTGCCGTCGGGGCCAAACCGGTTGTTATTAGCGATCATGGTATTTGCGGCGGCACTTGCGGCGGGTGCGGGTGTAGCCTGGCTGCTAGCTCAGCTTAAGCCGGCTTTTTACACCCAGGACCAGCTGTCAGACAACTACGATTGGCCAATACTAGGCATGGTGAGCATGATTTGGAGCCCTGAACAAATTGCCAGTCGACGAAAAGAGCTAGTGCTTTTTCTGGCGCTGTTTACTTTGTTGGTAATGATGTTCGTCGCTAACATTGCACGAATTCTCCTTACTGGCGGGAATCTGTTGTCTTCATGAGTTTAATTGAAAAGGTTATCGAGAAAACCGCAAAAATTGCCGCACAGGGGCGTGTTGACCTTGGCACTGACTCGCCATCAGTAGAGCGTAAAGCAATCATTCGGCCTGCCGAGAGTGCAGCCGAAGCGGCAATGCAGCGACAAGAAGTTGCCCGACCTCCGCAGCCTGGGACAGCACAGTCGCAGTTGTTTGAGCTGGATACGCGGGCGATGGCGATTAAAGGGCTGATTCTGCCGGAAACGGGGTATACCCGTACCGCAGAAGAGTATCGACGGATCAAGCACCCACTGTTGCGTAGGGCCTTCGGTGGAGAGTCGCCTCAAAACGTAATTATGGTGACTAGTTCGGTGCCCAATGAGGGCAAGACATTCAGCGCGGTTAATCTGGCCATTAGTATTGCCATGGAGCTGGATCGCACGGCGTTATTAATCGATCTGGACATTGCCAAGAACGGTGTTAGCGATGCGCTGGGATTAGGCGACAAGCGTGGAGTGGTTGATGTTCTGATAAGCCAGGGATCAATTGGTCTGAGCGATGTGATGCTGAAAACCAGCATTCCAAAATTGTCGGTGTTGCCGGCGGGAACAAAGGATTTCAATATTTCCGAGCTCTACTCCAGCCAGACGATGGTCGAAATGATGCAGGACCTCGCTACACGGTTTTCTGACCGGGTCATTATCATTGATGCGCCACCGATGGTGTCCACATCTGAGGCCCGGGTGCTGATTGATCTGGTCGATCAGGTGGTATTTGTAGTCGAGGCCGAAAAAACATCAAAACATCTGGTAGAGGAAACCTTAGCGCAAATTGATAAAGCAAAGTTAGCCGGGGTTTTACTGAATAAGACCAACCAACGCGTGGTGGCTGACTCCTACTACGGCAGTTATGATTATGGCGGGGCTGTGGAGCAGAGTTCAGGGTGATTGGATGTGACGCACACAGGTGGGCATCGATTGTTCTCTACACTTTGCTGGGTTTTAGCCCCCTGACTTTGGCCGGCAACTGGCAGTTCTTGCCCGAGGCCAGGGGTGACCTGTCATATACGGATAATCTTTTTCTGGATTCCAACAAAGAGGTTAATGATTTCCTTCTAGAGGTGACCCCCGGGTTTCGTCTTGACGGTCACGGTAGACGGTTGCAATTGACTGCCGACTATTCGCTACAAGCCGTTCACTACCAGGATCATAGCGATTTCGATGACCAGTATCATCAGTTCAGCAGCGGTGGTATCTGGAACATTCTGGATGATAGGTTGTTCCTGGATTTTGGCGCCAGTTATGATCAGGATGACATCAGCCTTGACCAACCAGGATCGGGTGACAATCTTTTGCTGACTGGGAATCGGACGGATACAAAAATATGGAGTGTCAGTCCTTATTGGCGACAAAACCTCGGTAGTGAAGCATCTATTGAAATTCGCTACGACCACCGTCGCCTTACCGACACTGATCAAACCCGTATTAATAGCTGGACCGGCGTTCTACAGTCTTTGCCCGGTCGGGGACCTGTTGGTTGGCAATTTCAGTTAAGTGATCGGCGTCAGGATTATGAGTTTTCGCCCGCGTCCCGCTTTCGCAGGGGTAATCTGCGGTTTTCCATTCCGACATGGAAACACCAGCAGGTGATTTTGCAAGGTGGGTACGAGAACGATGAATATGCCCGGGCACCGGGTACCCAAGCCCCGGATGGTGGGACCTGGTTGGTAGGGTATAGCTGGCGCCCTGGCGTGCGTACAGCGTATGAAGTCAACTGGGGGAGTCGGTTTTTTGGCGATTCTTTCGCAGTTCATGCTTTGCATGGTGTCAGACGGTGGCGTTTCAGCCTGGATTACACCGAAGATACGAGTTCCAATGCACTTAGTCGGTTAGAAAATGATCAGTTGCAGCGGAGCGAAATATTGGCCCCGATTGAGGACCCGCTGCCTCCGGCGGATGCCTCGCAGCTAGTGGAGGCGGGAAATCAGGATGTTTTTATCCAGCGGCGACTGGTATCAGGTGTTCGTTTTGATGGTAAGAATAATCGTCTAGCGCTAACAGTTAGTCGCGATAAGCGAGAGTCTCAGGCCGTTACCGGTTCGAAAAGTCGTAATGACAAGCTGAAACTGGGCTGGGAACTTGACCTGCAGGCGAAGCTTAGCGCGATTTTTGATGCGGAATGGCAGCATCGAGTTGCTGACACTTCACGGGATTATCGCGAGTGGCGGGTATCAATAGGCCTGGAGCGAAAACTGGGAAGATCGGTCAAAGCCTTTACTCGTATTCGTCATGTTTTAAGGCAAGGGAAACCGCTAAATGGCGAGTACCGTAGCAACAGTATAAACAGTGGTTTAATGGTTAATTACTGACGATTATGTACGAAAACTATTACGGTCTTACAGCTAAACCCTTCCAGCTAACCCCTGATCCGAGGTTCTTTTTCCTCAGTAGTGGCCATAAACGGGCGATGTCTTATATGTCCTACGGGTTGAGTCAGGGAGAAGGGTTTATAGTGGTTACTGGCGATATTGGCACTGGAAAAACCACGCTAGTAAAGAGTTTGTTTAGTGATCTTGACCACGAAAAAATCATTGCTGCTCAATTGGTAACTACCCAAATTGATGAATTTGACCTGTTGCGGATGGTTTCTGCGGCTTTTGGGCTCGCCTACGTAGGGCTTGAAAAAGCCCAGCTGTTGAATCAGTTTGAGGGATTTCTGAAGGCAGCATCTGAAAATGGAAAGCGAGTCTTGCTGGTAGTCGATGAGGCTCAAAATCTGCCATTAAGGTCTCTTGAAGAATTGCGCATGCTTTCAAATTACAACTTTCAGGGGGACCCGGTGTTACAGAGTTTTCTGTTGGGGCAGCAAGAATTTCGCATTACCCTGCAATCGCCCAAATTAGAGCAGTTGCGTCAGCGAGTGATAGCATCTTGTGATTTGCGACCGCTTAAATTAAAGGAAACTCAGGAGTATGTCGTGCACCGTTTGCGTACCGTTGGGTGGACCAACGACCCAGTCTTAACTACATCTGCATTTGAAAAAATGTATGAATATTCCGGTGGCGTGCCACGGCAGTTAAATTTGTTAGTGGATAGGGTCCTGTTGTTTGGGTTTTTAGAAGAACTACATAGCCTGGATGGTGAGCAAGTCGAGGAGGTAGCCCTGGAAATAAAAGAAGAATTAAGAGGTATATCTGGCTCTGGTGGAAGTTCAGTCACTAGTTATACAGGCGAAAACTTTGTTGATGGAGATAGCGGAATGAATAGCCGGATCATCAAGCTGGAAAAAGCGATGGTGGTGATCCAGCAGGGGTTATCTGAGCAGCTTGCGAAGCTCGATCGGTTGCTAGGCTAAGGGAAAATATCTTTAGGAGTTGGTTTGCTATTTCACATTTGGTAGATGATGAGCATCACCTGTCAGACGCTACCGGTACGGGAAGTGCGTTTGCCTAATTCGGCAGCTACCACGACATTACGAGTGCTTTCCGACAGGGGGGCTTTCGCACAGATCAGTGCTCAATGGAACCAGCTTTTGGCTGTTAAGCCCGGTGCGGCGCCGTTTTTGACCTGGGAGTGGCTGGACGGCTGGCTGGAAGAGTTCCGTGGGCCCGACCAGCAGATCGAAATTCTGACGGCCTGGTCTGGTGACAACCTGGTGGCTGGATTCCCGCTGCTCAGGTCTCGGAGAGTCGAGCATGGCCTGTTTAAATTCTGGCGATTGGAATTAATCGGCACAGGCGAGCCGGAATGGGAAGAAGTGTGTAGTGAATATGGCGATTTGATCACCCTGTCTGCCCATGCTGATGAAGTGAGCCATTTGTTTGCGGAGTACTTGCAACTACTGGTATGGGATGAATTGCTCATGCCAAAAGTTTTGACCGAATCACTGTTTGTCACGAAATTGCTGCCGAAATTGCGCCGTACAGTCGTTCAAATGAGGCCGGCAGGTTCACGTTACCGGGTGGAGCTTCCTTTTGAGTTTTCGGAATATCAGCAAAAATTAAGTGGACGGATGATTCGAAGTTTCAGACGGTCGCAGTCATTTTTTCGGTCTTCATCCATAGAGAGGGTTGCGGCTGTTGATAAAGGTGACATTGGTGTGGTCCTGGCGGAGCTTGCCAGATTACACAGTGCTCGTTGGCAATCAGTAGGTAAACCGGGTGCATTTCAGTCGCCACGGTTTCAACGATTTCACCAGAAGGTGGCGCAAAGGTTTCTCGACGCAGGTTGGTTGCGGTTGAGGTATATCACCGACCAAACCAAAGTGGTTTCTGTTCAATATAATATTCGTTATGGTGATACCGAGTACTATTATCAAAGCGGATTCGATATTAAAAATTATCGGAAGGCATCGTTAGGGACCTCTGACCACTTATACGCTATCGAACAGGCGATATTAGAAGGTCTGGCCTTTTATGACTTCATGGGTGGTCCTGACGACTCCTATAAGCGGGATTACCGGTGCCAGCTAACGCCTATGTTTAATCTGAGGTTAATAAGGTTAACCATACGGGGCGCTCTACTGCTTGTCATGTCCTGGACTAAGAGCTTGTTACGCGGATTGTTAGAGCGAAAAAAGAGGTGGATAACTTGAGTTGGAAGCGGGGCTTGGCGGCAACGGCATTACGTTACTCAGCTTCTCTCCGGGCGTTGCAGTCGCTAAGCAAATACCGTGCGAAGCAACTGACCATCCTAGCCTACCATCGAGTTGGTGAGCGAGTAGACCCAGAAGATTATCCATTTGATCATGACTTCATCAGTGCCACACCGAAAGATTTTGCCTGGCAGATGAAGTACGTTAAGCGGCACTTTAACCCGATCACGTTTGTCGATGTGGTTGCGCACCTCGATGGCAGAAAGAAATTACCACCGCGTCCTTTGATTGTTACCTTTGATGATGGCTTCGACGATAATTACCATATCGCCTATCCGATTCTTAAACAAGCAGGAGTGCCGGCGACCATGTTTGTCTGTACCGGCTATATCGGTCAGGAAAAAACGTTCTGGTTTGACCGCGTCGTCTATTTGGTCAAAAACACCCGAGTACACCAGTTTGATTTGGGTTTGCCTGGCGGCCCGACGATTCTCGAGGCCACCGCGCGATCACGATATCAACAGGCCAGGCAACTCGTGTTATTTCTGCGCTCGATTGACAATCAAGAGCGACTAAAATATGTAGAGCTGCTTGAAATCCAGCTTGGAGAAGCTCTTGAGGACACGAGTATTGAAAGTAAGCCCATGACCTGGGAGATGGTCGTTGAGATGGCCAATGACGGTATAGAAATCGGTTCTCATTCGGTTTCCCATCCTAATCTTACTCAGCTGACCCCGGACGCGCTCCGCCAGGAGTTAGTCGATTCTAGTCAACAAATAGCCGATTGCACTGGTCAGACGCCGCTGGCGATTGCTTACCCTGCAGGTGACAAACAGAATTTTAACGACCAGGTAAGAGCGATTAGCGAATCCAGCGGCTATAGCATCGCAGCGTCCTATGTTTCCGGAGTTAACCCCGTGGATGCAATGGAAAGGTATTCCCTCTCGCGGCTGCACATCGAAAGCTATACCGGTAAAAATGAGTTTGCAGCGATGCTTGAACTGCCAGTAGTTTTTGCATGATTAACCCGCTCACGGTCGATGTTGAAGACTACTTCCAGGTTGAAGCGTTCAAGCAACATATAGACCGAACAACGTGGAACGATTTTCCCGTTCGCGTTGAGCAGAATACGTCACTAATTCTGGATCTGCTGGCTCAAAAAAACATAAAAGGGACCTTTTTTGTGCTGGGCTGGATCGCCGAAAAATTCCCAGAGCTGGTTAAAAAAATACATAACCAGGGCCATGAAATTGCGTCACACGGCTATGACCATAAATTAATCTACACTCAGAAACCCGCTCAGTTTCTAGAGGAAACCAGAAAATCGAAACACCTTCTTGAACAACTAATTGGGGAGGAAGTGTGCGGCTATCGTGCGGCCACCTTCTCCATTACTGGGGAGTCGCTCTGGGCGTTAGAGCTATTGGTCGAGGCCGGGTTTAAGTACGATTCAAGTATTTACCCGGGTCGTCACGACCGTTACGGGATTCCCGGTAGCCCAACACAACCCTACATTATCAATACGGTAGAAAGCGAGTTGGTGGAATTTCCGATTAGCGTGTTACCGCTGGGAAAAGCGGTGCTGCCGGTAGCAGGGGGTGGCTATTTCAGGTTGTTCCCCTACTGGTTCTGTCGCTGGGCTTACCAAAAAATAAACGCTGCGGCCAGGCCGGTCATGTTCTACATACACCCCTGGGAAGTCGATCCACAACAACCAAAAATTGACGGGATAAACCTGGCGACCAGGTTTCGTCACTATGTGAATTTATCTCGGTGTGAGCATAAGCTGCATCTGCTGGTTGATGACTTTAAGTTTGGTCGAGTAAGTGACCTTCTTGATCAGATGGCGATAACGGATCGTCTAAATTTAACTGAGCTGCGGCGGCTTGGATGTTGAACGGAGGGTGGCAACCATAATGCGCGAAAGTCAGGTAACCGATAGTCGGCCAGACAAGGGTCAATTAGCTGCTAACGGTGATGAGTTCGTTGGCCCTGTGTTTGTGGTTGGTGTAGATCGTTCTGGAACAACGCTTTTAAGCCTGATAATAAGCTCGCATCCGCTGATCGCGATTCCCTATGAATCCCATTTCATTGTGGCCATGGCAGAGAAATATGGCACTGACACTGCGCCTCTGTCGGCTAGCAAACAACAGGATTTATTGGCGGATATTATTAACCAACCTTATGTTAAGGATTGGGACTATCAAATAAATGCAGAGAATATTGAATTAACACCAGGCGATAATGTTTCAAATATTATTGAGAAAGTCTATAAAGACTACGCTCGCCAGGCTGGAAAAGTTATATGGGGAGACAAATCTCCCGACAACACACCCCATATCGATTCCTTAAATAAACTTTATCCTGGCGCCAAATACATACATATAATTCGGGATGGCCGGGATGTAGCTGATTCAATAAAAGGCCAGCACTGGGGGGGGAGTAGTCTACCAGTGACTCTTCGCCACTGGGACAGAACCGTCACATTAGCAGATAAGATGCTGGGAATGTTGGCTCATAGGCAGGTTCATAGCCTACGTTTTGAGGATTTAGTTTCTTCTCCGGAAGAAAGTATTAAAGCAATAACTTCCTTTCTAGGGGTCAGTTATTTTCCAGGCATGTTGACCGACTATTCGAGTAGTGCCGAAAAAAAGGTTGGCGACAGGATTAGCGGCCACCATGCACACCTTAAAGAAGCGCTCTCTCTGTCACAGGCTTTTAAATGGCAACATAAAATGAGTCCCGTTGACCAGTCGATTGCCCATGAGATTGCCGGAGAAACTCTGAAAAAATATGGTTACCTGCCGGGCGTAACGCATCACCCCCTGAAAAGTTTTCGAAAACTGGTTCATTATATTAAGAATGCAGTGCTTTGGCGCTGGCAGGAATATAACGAAAAAACTTCATAAAAAGGAAGTATGCGTAAACTTACCGTGAGGGGTAAGTTGAGTTTGTAGAATTAATTAGGCGGGTAATAAATTGTAGTTCTAGTTATGTTGGCCTGTTGAAATTTTTCAGGTTTTTAAAGAAAGTTTTAATTTATTGACGTTAGACAAAAATTAAACTCACTTCATTGAAAATCTAAGGCCTTAGTTTTAAGGAACCAGAAGACTGGAACCCTTTCAGTGTCTGAAAAGCTCAATTTTCTCGTAAGGGATCGCAAGGTAGCATCATTAAAATTTAGAAAGTAAGCTACTACCATTGCCATTTTTTGTGTTTATTATTCGGGAATAAATTCATGGGCATTTTATTCCTTTTGAAATTTTTGCATTTAAAGCGCGTGTTATTGTCGTTCATTTTGCTTATTCGCTAAAAACCGTTACTAGTGTTCGTTACCCTTTGCTAATAATAGATGCTGCTTGGCAGTATTGATTGTTTTTAACCTTTTTTAAACAATGACTTAAACAGGTATTTCATTGTCAAAACATAGTTATGAACATACCAGGGGTTGAGGCGAATCGATTTTTTGATGGTGGTTTTAAAGCCTGGCAGGTTTTCAAATAGTAACGTGTCCGCCCATTCGTGATAAGTCTTGCTTAAGCGATTCTTCCACTGTTTGTTATTGTAATGATCTCGATGTAAATTAAATATTTTAATCTGGGCTTCGTATTCTATGGTCGGGTCTCCATGTAGCATGGATTGAGCGAGAACGCGATAGTCCATCAATGGCCTGCCGAGGATATAACCTGGCCCGAGCGCGCTGATTCGGATGGCAAAATCATAGTCCAGTGATCGCATATATTTATCTTCCCTGAAGCCGCCGATTTTTAAATAGTCTGTTTTTCTCAGCATAAGCGTGCTGGAGTTCAGTGCGCTGACTCGTTCACTAAAGAGCAGCGGATCGCGAAAATTCCGAACGACGTCCGCGGACTGGGGATTGATACCAACAGATATCCGTCCACCTGATCCATCGATTCTGCCGAAATTGCACCCGACGTATCTGACTTCCGGATGGTCAGTAAAGACCTGTAATTGCAGAGCTAGTTTTTCGGGATGCCACAGGTCGTCGGCGTCGAGAAAGGCAACATAGTCTGCATCGGTGGCTTCGACGCCGACGTTCCTCGCTTTGCCGACCCAGCTGTTTTCCTGGCAGATCAAGGTGACCTGTTCATTAAGATAGGGCTTGATTCTGTGTGTAGTCTGGTCAGTCGAGCCATCATCGACAATTACGATTTGAAAATCTTTATAGGTCTGTGCCAGTACGCTCTGCAACGTTTGTTCGACAAACGCTTCGGCGTTATAGACCGGAATGATGACTGCTATTTTATGTTTCACTTGGCTGTTAGGCTCGCGGCAGACCAGGGGCTGTTAACCATGGATTAGGGTGTGGGATCGACTACTAAAGGGGGGCTTATGCCAGCGGAGGGCTTCGCTACCGCGTGGATTACGCGTGCGTAATTTGCGGCAGTAGCATCCCAGGATAAGTCCTGTACCGTGCGGCTTATTGCCAGTGGATCCCAGTCTGTAGCTAGAGCGCTGGTAATGCTGGTCACTACGTCCGTCAGGTTTTCAGGATTAAATAGAATGCCGTTGCTGGCGCTAACAAAATCGGGGATCGCACCGACGCGACTGGCAATGACCGGCTTTCCGCATGCCAGGGCTTCCAGCACCACGTTAGGGCAGCCCTCGCGGAAGCTTGGTAAGCAAAAATAATCCGCTGCGCCCATCCAGGTAGAGATTGTTTCGTGGTCGACGTCACCATAAAAACGGACATTCCCGTTTACGCCGAGTTCGTTCGACAGACGCGTCAACTCGTTATCCAGAGGGCCGCTGCCAACCACCGCGAGATCGATAATCTCTCCTGAGCTGACCAGCTGGGCAATGGCTCTGATGAGGGTTGCCACGTTTTTTTCTTCGCTAAGGCGACCAACGTACAGGATCAGGGGGTTTCTGCCAGTCAGTCCTAAATTGGTTCGACACTGACCCTGGTCAAGGATACGGAACTTGGTCGTATCGACCCCGTTGGGAATTACCGAAATCTTGGCGGGGTTCGCTCCATTGTTAATGAGCACCTGTTTAAGGCTCTCTGCTTTGACGGTGACGGCCATTACAGACTTAAGCAGGGCGAGGAGGCTACTGCGTTTTGCTGGATCGTAAATGTCATGATTTACATCGCAGCCCATTCCGGTGGCAATATGTGGAATTCCAAGATCGTGCGCAGCACGTTCGACCGCGGCACTGTCTGGATAAAGCCAATGGGAATTGACGGCCTGGAAGTGGTTCCGGGAGTGGAGACGTTTTAGACATCTGGCAATGCCAAAATACATCAGGGAAGCATGTAGTGACTCAGAAAACCTGGGAATTAATGGGTATTTAGGAGAGAAAACAGTAATTCCATTGAACGCGTAACTGGGTGGCACCAGCGAATAATTCTGGTATTTTTTGATTCTGGACAGTCCCCCGGTTGCTGGGAACCAGGGTAGCGGGCACACCACAGTCATGTCGAAGTGGTCTTCAAGGTGTTTAACTAATTGATAGGTAAAAATTCCTCTACGGGGTTCTACCGGAGTGGGAAAGGCGTTGGTGACAAATAGAAGCTTTAATTTTGGCATTTACTGGAAATAATTCCGATGCCATATTTCGAGGTTAAGCAAGGAAAATATTCTCCTGCTTAGGTCTTCGTCTCCCCGTTGATGGCGGCGTAACATGTTTTCTATATAAGTTTTATTGAAATATCCACTGTTAAAGCTAGAGTTGTCTAGTAGTATTTCTGCTGACCGATCATACAGTGGTCCCCGAAGCCATGCGTTAATGGGCACCGGGAAGCCCTTCTTTTTACGGTGAATTATTTCATGGGGAAGTAAGTTGCGGCCAAGCTCCTTGAGCAAATACTTTCCTTTTTTGCCGCGCAACCGATAGTGATCGGGTAAGGATGTCGCAAATTCAACCAGTTTATGATCTAGAAAAGGCACTCTCAACTCTAAAGAGGCGGCCATGGTCATCTTGTCGGCCTTAACGAGGAGATCGTCCGGTAGCCAGCTTTTGATGTCTGTGTAGGTCATCTTTTGCAGGTCGGTACCCCTGGAGTGATGATTATAGAGTGTTTCAAAGTATCGGGACGTGGCAGTCTGAGAATTCAACACTTGAGGGTCTGAATACATTCTCCTTTTAATTGACGAAGTTACATCGTTGGAGATGCTCTGGTACCGTTTAGGTTGCGGTAGCTGTAACCAGTCCCAGTATTTTGTCCGCTTTTCATCAGCAGATAAATAGTGTCCTATACGCTGGGTAAGGGGTGCAGGGAAATGGCGTACCCATCGATGGAGCCGGTCCACTTTGGGCATGATCTGGTAGAGAGGGTAGCCGGCGAGAATTTCATCCCCGCCTTCGCCAGACAATATGACAGTGACATGTTCCCTGGCAAGTTGAGATAACTGAAAAAGAGCGACTCCGGCACTCTCGATTATTGGCTCTTCAGTGTGCTCCACGAGTGTTTCGAGAGAGTTAAAAAAGTCCAGTGGCTCAAGAAGAAATTCATGGTGGTCGGTGTTGTAGTGGTCAGCAACTATCCTCGCATACGCGAGTTCATTCGCCTCTGGCTGATCGCGATAGCCAACCGAGAATGTCTTAACGGTATTGTCGCTCAGCCGGCTCATTAGAGCGACGATCATGCTTGAATCGAGGCCACCGCTTAAAAAGGCGCCGAGGGGCACGTCACTAATCATCCTCAACTTCACGCTCTCCTCAGCGAGTTCCTCGAAGCGCGTAAGCGCCTCTTCAAAACTGTATTGTGCCGAAAGGGTTTGGTATAAATCCCAATACTGTTTGATGGTCACCTGGTTGTTTTGAACAGTTAACAAGTGGCCCGGCTGGAGTTTTTTAATGTTGTCGAATAATGTGTTTTCACCAGGAACGTAACCGACGGACATGTAAAAATCGAGGGAATCCAGGTGGACCTCTGGTTTCCTGTTTAAAGCGGTGATGATAGGTTTTATTTCTGAAGAAAAAACTAAAATATTCTCATCCAGATAATAATAAACAGGCTTGATTCCAAGTCGATCGCGCAGGATGGTTAATTTTTTTTGATTCAGGTCATAAATTGCAATACCAAACATGCCGCGGAAATGGGCTACGCAGTCAATGCCATATTCCACATAAGCATAAATTATTGTTTCCGTATCGGATTTCGATTTAAAAACATATCCTTTTGATTCTAGGTGGCGACGAATTTCTTTAAAATTGTATATTTCTCCATTGAAGATTACTACTATGCTTTTGTCATCACTAACCATCGGCTGCGCGCCTCCGACAAGATCAATTATTTTTAATCGCCGGTGGCCTAAGCCGATGTCTTTGTTGATGAATATTCCTTCAGCGTCAGGTCCACGATGAATCAATTTTTTATTCATCGTTGAAATTTTATCTTCAGTAATGTTAGCTGAGGTGTTTCTTTTTAGGATGCCGTTAATTCCGCACATGATTTTCCATTAAATACGAGAAGCTATTTAGAATATAAAACCAATTAAAGAGCGGGAGTTGATTGTCCATTAATTTCTTATGAACATCAGCTGGCTCATTGTTGCTGTCGCCTGCGACCTGTTGGTATGGTACCTCACCCGAATGACGCTAAGTTAAACCTAATTTGGATAAGCTGTCTTATCCGTCCTAGCAATCCCCTCGTCCTGAGAATATCTTTTGGCAGGCTCAGGATGAACGGCATCTTCGAGCAGGGGTCTCCGCTTTTAAACGACCGAGCTGGCTGTGACCTCGCACCCAGTGAATAGACGCTAAATACCCCTGGCTTAGCGCCATTCGTAATTCACCTCACTAAGGTCGTAGGTCAGCCAGTAGGGAAGTAGTCGTAAAATACGAGGAGCGAGCTAGAATATGGATAGTCAGGTGCTGATTTTGTTGTCTGCGGTTGCTAGTAAGTTGGTTAATACCGGAGCAGCAATTTTATCCCAAAACATTGATTGACATTTCGATTGGTAGTCGAGCCGATATGCGAGGTGGTGAAGCCAGTAAAGTGTTAATAATGATGTCGCGATATTCTCTTTCAATCCAAAGGTTTTCAGCGCCTCAGTTAAAATGGCCATATTTTGACCTGCCGTCCAGTAGTTTATAAAAATCACGTCCATAGGTTGTTGTGATTTATTAGATCCGGACCAGGTATGTAAATGAATCAGGTCTAAAAAGGGGAAATAGCTTTTTCGACTCAGATCCCAGTCAATTATTCTGGAAATACGGTTGTTTTCCAATAACATGTTTTCTATTTTGAAATCTCCATGGAAAGGTGCCAGGGGCAACTCGTTTGCAGTCAACTCATTGGTTAACGAATTAATGCATTGGTCGAGCAGTGGTTTGCCGGTTTTCCCAGTATGTGGACCGAGTCTGGTGGCTAACTTGTTTAATTCGCGTTTGACCTGGGCTGTGCCAGCGTGGGGTGGGGTTAGGTAAGCCGAGTAGGTAGTGTGAAGATACTCGGTAGCTTGCTGGATGATGGCAGTGGTGTGCAGATCCTGTTTGTCAGTTGTGCTCCCGGCACAGAATTCTTCACAGAAATAGGGCAGGTGACCAACCTTTCCGGCTCCGAGTGGGCGAGGGGTTATTTGTTGCTGAGGACAGTATTTGTCGAGTGCGCACAAGGCTGAGTAGTTACGTCTGGCCCTTATTAGTGCTGTCCTGGTCAGCGGAATGCGAACCAGGTAGCTGGTACTGTTGCTGGTGAAAGTTGCTATGAGAGTGTCTGGGTTACCGAGCTGTAAGGACTCTAGTCTGGGTGCATCGCCACCAATGCTGGTGGCCAACAGGGTAAGGTAGCTCTGTGTTTGATCTCGCTGCCCCCCCCAGTTTTTGGTGTATTTAATTCCCCGCGAAGAGACTAGCTGTTTCGCCCAATGGCGCAGACGTGGTATTGGTTTGACGGGGCGGTGTTGGCCGAACTCAAGAACGGTCGCGCGATGGTAATCAGGTCTGGCATGGACAATAACTTCGACAGCAAGGTCGTTGTCATCATAAATGCCGGTTGATTTATTTGAGTGTTCTGTTCGGCGAGGGGGCGTACGCAAAGCTGGAACACCCCAGAGCCAGGTTGAGCCGGTCGCGGTTAACGTACGGGAGACTTCATTCATCAGGCGTTTAGAGACGCTTTTTTCAAATATGCAGGTGAGGTCGAATGATGAATTCTGAAAGGGTAATTCGGGAACGCTCGAGGAGATCACCCGCGGATTGTTCGAACCGTCTGATCCCGTTGGTAAGGGTTTAATAGGAGAGCATTCTGGTGAAGAGCTAACAACATAGACCTTCCAGCCCAGGGAGTGAGCAAAAAATGGTAATAGCAGTGGGTAGTTTCCGATCAGTAATAATCGACCGGCCGGCATCGGCGTGTTGAACAGAAACCAGGCGAGAGACCTAAGGTAAAGTTTGTCCAGAAAAGAGTCGCCATAGGTGGTCTGTATTGAAGAGGCGAAGCTATTGCTAAAATTGAATAGAGGCATTTTAGACAGGAATACCCGTTTTGAAGCGCTAAAATTCAGAGAAAAGGTTTTAATCCGGTTGTTAATGATCATCAGGCGTGAAGCTGACTATGGAACGGTCGGCGGGCGATAGTATGGCGTATATTCGGGTTATGGGTGATTGGCCATGAAGCGTAATTTCCTGACCGTTAATTGAGCTGCCCATCGCGAGAGATTACCGATGTCTGCGCTTCTTTATATCATTATCAATGTGCTCCAAGGTTCTGCTTTTCTGATGCTCGAAGGAACTGGACAAGGTTCCGGTGTGGTGGAGCAACGGCTAGGCTCTTTTTTGTATCATGCAGGCGATGACGGGATGTTTCAGGTTTGAATCTTCGCAGTTTTTATCGATTTTTATTACAGCTATTCAGTGGGGGTAGAATTCTCTACTCCGTACCGAATGAGCTTCAACGCACAGTAGTGTTGACTTTCGATGACGGGCCGAATCCCCGCTACACACCCGCCATTCTGGATATTCTGCGGCGTAATCAGGTATCAGCGACTTTTTTCGTTTCCGGCGAGCACGCCGAAAAGTACCCCGAACTGGTTCAGCAGCTGGTGGCTGAGGGGCATCAACTTGCCAACCACGGCTATTATCATAAACGGCCTAGCGATATCGGCTGGCGTCGCTATCGGGAAGGGGTACTAAAAACTCAACAGGTGATTGAGACCTGTGCGGGTGGTGTATGTTCTCGGTACTTTCGACCGCCTTTTGGGGCTGTGTCCATCGTTTCTGTGCTGGTATTGCTGGCGGCCGGTTTCAAGATAGTGATGTGGAATCATGATAGTTGCGATTCGTTTATTACTGACCCGCAGGAGTTGTTATCTGAATCAGTCAAATTGTTGAAAAATCAGCGAGTCATCCTCTTAATGCATGACGACTATCCTCAGACGGTCGAGATGCTACCCATGTTGTTGCCGGTGTTAAAGGCGAACAACTGGAAGGTGGTCGCCCTTGACTAGTGGTCAGAGCGCCGCTGACTGTTCGGATGGCATCAAGTGGTTCGCTGTCGCGATCAGTGCCAGGCGGATGCCGTTTCTGGTTGATTCATTAGCCTGACCGTATGGGGTGCGGGCGGTAATGTAGTCCATAAAAAACAGCACGCAGAGGCAGTCAAGGCTGCTTTTGTTAACCCCGGTTTCTGAAAGATAACGATTAATCAAGCCTTCTTCCCACTCGTTGAGATGGTTATTCAACAGATCGGGATAAAATTCATAGAAAGGTTGGCCTCTGGTTATCAGGCGGTTATAGGTCAACAGGTAGAACAGATCAAAACAGGGGAGTCCCTGAAGGACACTGTGGTCCCAGTCGATTACACCCTGTAACTGATAGTCATGGCGGTCAAAAATGACGTTTTCTATTTTGTAATCGCCGTGCTGTAGCACGGTGGCTGGTTGAGTCGCTGTTAGCGCCGCGCTTAGCCTGGCGTGGATTTTTTTTAAGGGTATTGGTTGGAGTTCCTTACTATTGTCGAGTTGGGCAAAGCTCTGTCGTAGGAGGGTCCAGGAGTAACTATCGCCGGGCGCGGTGTTGCGCGAACCTGCGTTATGGGAGGCGTTGGCCATCTGGATTAAGAAATCAACCGCCTGATGGGTGCAGGCTCTCAATCTGTGACTGTTCTGGTCCAGGGTAATGCCGGCAATTTCTGTCTGAGTGAAAAAACGATAACCTAGACAGGCAGCTTCCTGCAGAGGCCTGGGTACCCGAGAACGGATTGAGCCCAGGTGCTGGTGAATATGGTTGAGCGTTGCCTGTTCATGGCTTCGATGGCGATGGACCTTGTCGTTGGCGCAGATAATGGTGACAGTGCCCCCCGGGTTGCCACCCGATACAGAATGCAGCAAGATGGCTTTGCCGGGGAGTACAAAAAACTTTTTTAGCTGGAGTCTGGGTGAGTTGACCCCCCTGGATTCGATAGCCGTGGCGATATTTTGTTCCAGTTGCGCATACAACGGCGGCGGGAGGGGCGCGGTGCCACTGGTGAGTAACTGGCCGGGGAGGGTGATTCGCGTGGGTTTAAACGACCAGAGCCGCTCTCTGAGTCGTTCTGCGATAGAGCTGGGGTTTTTGATGCTCTGATAGTCTTTGGTGGTGATAAATTCACCGATGCAGTCCTGGTTAAATCGCAGCGGTAACAGGCGCTTTGCCGCTAATTTGCTTTTACCCGGTGGTTGTTGGCTGCTAACCGGGGCGACGTTGAGTCTGGCTACCCAGGGGTTTAACCCTGGCCTCCTGGTTATAAGCACACTCAGCGGTTGTCCTCCCGGCTGTTGCGACAAGGCGGTTAACAGTTTGGCGGAGGGCATCTTTGGGAGCAGCGAGGAGCGGTGCCAGAAAAATACAGCCGCTATGTGTTCCGTAGCAGCGAGTCCCAATAGCTGCTGTTCGGTAACGCTATTAACCTTTTCTAGCCAACCCGCCCCGCCTGCTGGAGAGGTGGCCCATTCCGTCTGCAACGCGTAGAAATTTATCCCCGTCACAGGGTCTGGCAGCATATTGCCCGGCCAGCGGCCGATAAGCAGCACGTTTTTAGCACGCAGGTCGGGGAGAGCTAATAGCCAGCTAGACAGGTCAGCCACGGGGAGGGTCGGTTTGGTTGGGGGGATTGACGATAGCGCAAGTGAAAATAATTGCCGCTGACAGGGTGAGAGTCAGCCAGTTCGCACCGGGGAAGACGATTCGCAGATAGTTAAGAGTATCCGCGAACCGTCCTCCCAGATGGGCTTGTGAAGCGGTTTATGGGCCGGTTACGCCAGTCGGCTGGGCCATCACGACCGTATTACCACTTGGCAGTGTGACGCCGCTGACGGAGTTTCCCAGCGCTTCCCAGATGTATTCGGTTAAAGTTTTGTCGGTGGCAGTCCAGCCGCGGATGCCAACCACAGGCACTTCAGCTAAATCACGTTTAATGCGCGACTCATAGGGCCAGGGCCAGAGCTGTTCATTGCCGCTGAGGCCACCAACCGTTTTCCAGGTACCGCTGTTGCAACTGACGCCGTCGCACCCAGCAGGGAGCATACTGCCGTTTTCGCCAACCCGGAACAGTAGTGGTGATTTGGCCAGGTTGGCCCCCGGCCCGATTTCGCTGCAGCCTGGTGGGGTGGCAGCAGCTGTTTTTAGCGTGCCGCCAGCTTCAAGGCGTGGCAGGAACATCAGGTCACCATTGACTTCCGGGTCATAGTCAATGGTGTCGGTGGCGTTAGTGCAGTTGCCTTCAGCTAACCCCTGTGTATTGTTGCAGTAATTGCAGCCTGTGCTAATAGTCGCCAAGTTGAATGTCGGGTTTGTGAAATGGGTGATAACAGAGTTGCTCACGGTTACATCACCGGGGCCATTGCTGCCGGAACTATCACACACCCCCTGCCCGCTACTAGTTTTGATAGGTCCACCAGGGTTATCGACCGCAAATGTGTCTTGCTGGGCTTTAGTCAGCATATTAGAAACTAGGATGGTGTGAGCGGCAGTGCCGCTACCGGCGTTGTTATTTATCGAACAGCCGCCGGTATTCCAGGCGATACCATCACGTAATGTTGCAGTGACTGTGTTTCCGTCTTCGTAGGCAAACCCGGGCCCCTGAACATTCAGCGCTATGCTGCCAATGTTCTCTGAGTTGAGCACCGCCTGATTGGAAGAGCCGGGGTTGGAGACATGCAAAAATGCCCCGGTCCAGTTCTCGAACTCGCCCCAGTTGTTAGAGGGAGTGGATCTTTTTTCGAGCAGTTTTATATCGAACAGCAGTGGAAAATCTTCCGGGCGGCTGTCGAGGCAGATGGAGTTGAGCACCTTGACGTTTTGCGAGTTGTAGGTGGTGATGCAGGCCTCGGGATCGGATTGATCCAGGCTATCTTCCCAGCCGCCATCGTGACGGGCCACCACCCGGCGTACCACCGCCCGGTTAGCGTGGAAAAAGCTCAGATTGTAACGACCGCCACGGCCGTAAAACCAGCTGTCCTCAACCAGAATATCTTCGGCGCCGTGGACAATCGCCCCAGTCAGATGGTCACCAGTTTGGTCTCTGTCAAAATCTGCCGTGCCAATGGACAGGCCCACCGTGTTAGTGTTGGATTTGGAGCCGTTGAATGCGCAACGCAGAATTTTTATGTGGTGGCCGGAGATCGCCCGGCCTTCGGGGAACCGCCACTTGAGCCCCTCGAGAATGATGTATTGGTATTTATTGATACCGGAGGTGGCGCCGGCCAGATTATCCGCACCGGAAGGGCGCAGGAACAGCCCCTCTTCGATGGTTACCGTGCCGTCAATTTTCGCCCGCACGGTGTTGTAGTTGCCGAGTGAGCCCCCCTGGATAATGGGTGCAGAACCTGCGCCAAGGTCCCGCAGTTCGTCCAGGGGATTGTTATAGGTTCCCGGCAGGATGGTGACAATATCGTTACCGGCGCTGCTCATAAGCGTGGTTGCGCTGCTGATGAATTTTTTAGCCGTTGCTTCGGTGAGGCCGTCGCCGGTGTCATCGGGGCGGGACGCATCAACAAAGTACTCGGTTGCCCAAAGCGGTGAACAAAACAGGAGGGTAGTGACGAGTATCAGCAGGGGGTGCCAGAGTGTGGTCAGGGCTGCAGGGCGTGTGTTCATGGGCTGTTCTCGGGTAGTTAGAGGGCGTTGGGCAGGATGATAAATAGGCGATGGCTTATCAAATTGTCGTAACAATCTCTCTTAGCAGCATGACGGAGCGTAATCGCTGCCATTGGGGTGGTATCCGCACCTTAATGAGAAACGGGGGTTGTTTGTTTGTCAACAGTTAATCCTGATTGCCATCGCATCATAACGTGAAACTGGCTGATATGTGAATTTCGGGTTGGGGGCGATAGATTAGGAGAGGGGAGGGGCTTGTTAATTTTGCCGAGATTGGGTTCTTCGTCTTTGGCAGTTCGCTGAGTGTTTCAGTGGTTAAAGTGTCTCGAAGGTTTCGATGATACGCAGGCTGTTTTTTTGCCATGTGTGGCGCTCCATCAGCCTTTGATGAGCCCGCTCGCTTATCTGTTGGCGTAGGGGCGGGTCATCCAGTAGCCGGGTGACTTGCCGAACGCAGTCAGTGGTGTCCAGCGGGGTAAACAGCAGGCCATTATTTGCAGATGTGATGACGTCTTCAAGCGGGGGTAATCGGGGGGCAACTACCGGTATCTTCAGACCAAAAAACTCAAAAAGAATGATGGGAGACCCAAATTTGTTGGAATGGGGTAGCAGGGCAATATCTAGTAGCCGCAGGTAATGGAATACCTCGGATCGGGGTACGCTGCCGGTGAGGGTGACCCGGTTCTCCAGGTTGCGGCGACGGGTGATCTCTTTAACCCTGCTCAGTCCCGGGCCATCTCCGACCAATAGCAGGTGCAGCTGGGGATGGGTGGCCGCGAGGCGGGTGAAGACCTCAACTAACAGATCGAGGCGGTCCCAGTTATCGAACCATCCGGCAAACCCGATCACGATTTTGTCCTTCAGCGTTGGGGCGATATCAGCGATGGTCTGGTCAGCAAGCGCTGCCGGGTCAATGGCGTTGGGGATGACGACCACGGGCAGTGTGGCAGGGGCATGGTTTTGGGCTAGTTCGCTCAGATAAGAAGAGACCGGCAACAGAGCGTTGGTACACCGAAACAGGTAGCGTTCGAAAGCCTTGCTAAGAGCGGTAAACTGTTGGGGCCGTGCCCGGTCGGTAATGCCGACGACTTCATTGGCTTCGAGCAAAAAGGGTATCCGGTGACGTTTTGCTAGCCAGCCCCCGGCGATCAGGTAGAAAGCGTAACGTTCATAGATAAAGTCATAGCGGTGTTTCTTGAGTTGTTTGCGCAGACGCCAGGCGGCGGGCAGGTTATAGGCAATTTCCATGAGCTCGAAAACCCACAGGGGTGCTCGGCGGCTTATCAGGCTCCAGAGCCGCTGCACAGTGAATCTGCCGACTGACTGCTGGTTATCGGATTTTTTGGTAATTTTATCTACCGGGGCATCTTCGGTGAGGGCCAGCGGATCAACGCCTGCTGGCGAGAGTATGTCCACCTGGTGGCCGAGTTTGCGCAGTTCGTTGACGATGCTGACGATATGGTGGCCTTCGCCACCCCGTCCCTGGGTGCGGTGGTGGTAAAGAATTCGATAACTGGCGGCAGGCGATAGTGGCATGATGACGCCCTTTATCCCGCTTTCTGGTAAGCAGTCTGGTATTGGGCCTGCATGGAATCGATTGAGAAGGCCTGGTGCTGTCGGGTTTTAGCGGCAGCGCCGGTGGCACGCAGCTTTTCCGGGCTAGCCCAGAGGGCGAGGATCTTCCTGCTAAGATCGGCGTGGTTGCCTGCTTCTACCAGATAGCCGCTCTGATTGTCTTCGATGGTTTCGGGAATACCGCCGACGGCGGTTGCAACGCAGGGGAGGCCGGCGCGCATCGCCTCGAGCAGGGATATGGATATGCCCTCAAAATGGGAAGTGAGCAAAAACAGATCGGCCATTGTCAGCAATGCAGTGGTGTCGTCGCGAAAGCCTGAAAACCAGACTTTGTCGCTGATGTTTAGCTGCCGGGCAAGTTCTTCTAGATCGCTTCTGCTTGGTCCGTCACCAATGAACCACAAACGCGCATCGGGCAGTGCTAACGTGATCGTTCTAAAGGCGTTAAGCATCATCTGCTGGTTCTTTACAGGGGCCAACCGGGCGACCGTAATAAGCAGGGGTGCGCCGAGGTGAGGTGGTGTGTCTTCGGGTTTGATGCCAGTTCGGTTTGATGGCGCTGCATCGATACCGTTATGGATCACGGATATTTTGCGTGCGGGCAGATGGCGTTGTCTGACTTCAGTGGCAATTGACTGAGCCACTGTAATGATCTGCTGGTAGCGTGTTGTTATGATGACCTCAAGCAGGTGTCTTAAGCGCTTTTTACAGGTGGATAGCACCCCGGGCGGATAATCCCCATAGGGGCCATGGATGGTGGCAATTAGATGAACGCGGCGCAGGGTAAGGCAGGCCAGGCCAACATCGAGATAGTTGCCCCAGTTATGCAGATGGACTACCTGAGCATTATGCTGTCGAATGACTTTGCGTAACCGCCACCAGAGCCCGGCTTCGTTACCGTCACGTTTGTCCAGGCAGTATTGGCGCACGGCGGGCTTAAGGTTTTTGGAAAGCTCGCCCTGTTTGCGAACACAGCAGACACCAATGTCGTGCTGGGAGGCCATCGCATTAGCCAGATCGACCACGACTTTTTCGGCGCCGCCAAACTCAAGGGTGTCGACGATGTGTAGTATGCGGTTGGGGTTCATTAAGTGTCGGGGTTTGTGCGGTGGGCCAGGTCGTGGATTTTTTCGTACATTTCACGTGCTGTCACATAATGAAGCCGGTAGGCGTTATCGTCCCGATATAAAGTCTCCAGTGACGACCAGAGTGCTTCAAATCCATAACTGAACAGCATATCCATGTTGTCCTTTTGGGCACCGTGGGTATGGACTTTAATAAACAGGTGCTCGTCTGCGCCGGGGATGCAGATACGGCATTTCTCCCAGATTCTGATACGTGATTCGTCGGGTGGCAAATCACCAGAAATATCCCCGCTTTCGATCTTCGGGAAAACGCCAAACTTTCGGTTCCGCCAATTTAATGCGAGCGGACCCTGTACCATTAGTAACTCGTCTTCGGCTCCCCAGTCCCCGATTGCGGCTTTTCTGCCCTGATTATGGGACTTTCTCCTGCCATTTTTGCCCCGGGCAAAATAAATGGAGTTTATGATGCTGGTTTGCGTGCTGCTCGGGGCTGACGGCATGGTCATGTCAACATAGCAGCCCGCATCTATGAGCGCCTGTATTTCGTTATCGACGCCGCACCAGTCGCCCCCCGCGGAATTGTCCAGTGCCCAGTTGCCATGGATAAATGCAAACGAATTAACCCCCGAGCCAGGCTCGCTGCGCAAACATCCGTGCTCTTGCGCTAGCACCCGGGTAAATTCCTTCAAGATTTTGACCAGATTCTCCGCGGTGTCATTCTGGTGATGAATGTGCACTTCAAGGTCACCAAGTTGCTCTGTTTTGATTTCGGCCAGCATATCGAGGATGGGCGGGTCATATTCTTCGACCGGATAAAAAAAACTATGCTTAGGGTGCTCTCCATCACTGTCGGTATGGGCTTTGGCCAGCGGTGGGTAGCGATTACGCCATTCCGCTACAATGGCCCGCGCAGTTTCCACATCCGCGTTGCCCCAAAAGGGTTCATAGTGATCTACAAAGGCGAAGTGGATGTGAGTAATGGGTTTTTTTTTCCATCGACGTTGCCTGAATAAATCTCTTATATAAGCAATAAGCCAAATATGTATATTCCTGCTTTTGAGGACAAAGAAAAAAGACAATCCCAGGAATGCTAAAAAAAGAAGAAATCCGTAAATAAGACCCATTATCTTTCAGCCTTTGACCAAAGGTTAGTTTGCTGGCCTTGAATGTATTTAAATAGCCCCCAAAAAGCTGCGGCGTTCATCAAAAAAAAGTAATAGCAGAAGTAGACGGGTCTGGGTAGCCTTGAATCAGGTCCGATTATCCATGCCAAAAAAACTAATGAATACGCGATCAATTGAAGAGCCAACAATGCAAATGCAAAGGTGTTGTCGGAATTTAATAATGAGCAAAACAGGATAATAATTAGAAAATGGGGTATCAACCAACGCAGTATTTTATGGGAAAAAAACTGGAAAGAAAAAAGAGATGGGTGTGACAACAGATAACGAAATTCCTTTGACACAGTCTGAAATCCGCCGGCAACCATGCGCTGTTTAACCAGAAAATCTTCATTTAATTTAATCGACGCAGATTCATATGATAAAGCGTCTTTTTCATAAATAATTCTGAATCCCTTTTTAATAATATTGAATGTAATCGCTGCGTCGTCATTGATTACTGTTTTCTCGATAGGTTTATACAGTGACTTTCGCATAGCAAATATTTCACCATCGGCTCCTGTTATAGAGCCAAGGTCACTCTCTGCCTGTTTTAAGGTAGATTCATAAATCCAGTAGAAACCATCACCATCTGCGGCGCTTCTGTCAGTTTCAGCGTAAATCCGCTTCACTCCATTGACTCCGCCTATCTTTGGGTCGTGGAAAGGAGCTGTTAACGCCAGGATTGCGCGGGAATTAAAATCATTATTAGCGTCAGAGAAAACAAGAATTTCCCCCGATGCATGCTCGACCGCTCTATTGAGCGCTGCAGATTTCCCCTGCCGTTCTGGTTGATGCAATCCAATTAGTGCGGGAGCGGAATAATTTTTGACGATTTCTGGAGTAAGGTCAGTTGATCCATCTGAAACAATTATTATTTCCAATTTTCCGCGCGGGTATTCCAGTGCGAGGCTGTTAGCTATTTTTCGTTCAATTACTTTTTCTTCATTGTAGGCCGCGATGATCAAGGTGACTGTGGGCAATTCAGTTTCGTCTATGAGCGATGTTGTTAAACTAATGTTTGAAAAATTTTTAATTTGTGCCAAATAGACGGTGGCTATTGGGTAGATTAAATAATGGTAAATGACCACAGAAAGGGAAAAATACAGTAAAAGCATAATTTGTTACTTTCTTATTAGGTTAATGAATTTGTCTTAAATAAATATTAAAATTTAAAAATGGCTGAGTTCAAATTGCGTTGCTGGTTTAGTGGGGCAGTTTGACGGTCTCTGTTTTTGCGGATTTCTGACGTAGGATTCTGGTGGGTCCGCAGAGACAATAATTTTCAGCCTGGTGCAAAATTCTCACGTCGGTCCATACTGGCTGACTTCACTGTCTGTAGAATTTAACTTCCATTGGAAAGGCCGGTTATTAGTATGACCAAGTTAGGAAATTTGGTAAAGGACTCCAGTATCTATGCAGTGGGCAGTGTGCTTAATCGACTAGGGGCGTTTCTGTTACTGCCTTTATACACGAATTATTTAACAGCTGCTGAATACGGTGCGATGGAGTTGTTTTATTCGGTTGCGGCGGTGGTTTCCAGCATTTTGGGCGTCGGTCTGGCCCACGCCGCGCTTAGATTTTACTTTGAATACGATAAACAGAGTGACCGTAACGCGGTTATTAGTACTTGTGTCGTCGTGACGGCGATTATATCTGCTTTAGGTCTGGTTACCATTTTTAGTATAAGAGAAACGGTAGTTAGTTTGCTATTTGAAAATGATGCCTACGAAAGGGTCTTGGTTGTATTGTTGGTGAGTACGTTTTTTGAACTCTCTTCACAGGTGTATTTTGCTTATATAAGGGCTATAGAAAAGCCTGTATTGTTTGTTGGTATTACGTTGGTAAAGCTGCTACTACAGATTGCTCTAAATACTCTTTTTTTGGTATTTAATGAAGAGGGCCTGGAAGGCGCAATAAAAGCAAATGCTTCTGCAGTATTTTTGGGTTGGGTAATGCTTTTCTCGTATACGACTTTCCGATGTGGTTTATCATTTCATATTAATAAAATGCGGGAAATTCTTTCGTATAGCCTGCCGTTTTTGTACTCTTCTATTGTGGGTGTTGTATACGCCAACATGGACAGGTTTGTCATCAATGCGATGATCGGTGTGGAGGCTTTGGGAATATATGCGCTCGCTCTCAAAATGGCCCAACTGATTCAGGCGCTCGTAGGTGAGCCGTTTAGCAAAGCTTATGGCGCTTATCGTTTTTCTATCATGAAACAGGCGGATGCTGGCCAGGTACAGAACAGGGCATTGGTGCTGGTGTTAGCCATAGCGACGTTTGTTGGCGGCGGCATAGTCGTTTTTGTCGCGCCGGTCATTGAGTTGTTGTCAGCCCCGGTTTTTTTTCAAGCTGCTTATTTTGTTCCGTTACTGGTGTTGATGTATGTGCTGAAAATTTTCGTTTATACAGCCCAAACTGGGATTTTGGTTCACAAAAAGACCTTTGAGATTTTTAAAATTAGTCTGACAACGCTCGTGGTCAGTTTTATAAGTCACGTTGTTTTTGGATACTTATTTGATGTCTGGGGTATTTGTACTGCACAGTTACTGACTACGCTGGTCGCCGGAATGATGACTCACCGCGTTTCACTTCGTTATTTTCACGTGACCTATGAATTTACCCAGATCGGTAAATTGTTGGCCGTATTTAGTTTTGTTGTAGCGGCTAATCTTCTAATGCCTGAATGGGGCTTAGTTACAGAACTATTATATAAAGCGACGATAGTATTATTTTCGTTGGTGTTTTTGTGGCGTGGCAGTTTTATAGATGAGCAGGCCAAGCAACTTATCGTGGGTAAGATTTCAAGTATAAGTAGTAGGGGTTAAATTGGCGTGCCCATTATTTTCTTTTATTTTCTTACTTTGTTTATTGCGCCACAGTTATGGTGGACTCCTGTTTTTTGGTGGCGAGTTGATCTTTTTACGGTGCCGCTTTGGGTAATGTACGCATTTGGACATAAGGCAAAGACCAAATTCGTGCTCGAACCACAGGACAAGTTTGTTTTAGGGGTATTTACCTGGGTAGTGCTTAGTACAGTAGCTAATGGCTTTACCTCTTCTGGTCTAGAGAGTATCTATATTTATATTCGCTATTTGGTGGTCTATTTCTTAATGGCGTTGTCTTTAAGTAGTAAATGGCATCTTAAAATAGTTCTTCGCTTCATTGTCTTTTTTGGCTTGTTGTTGACCGTGGAGGGAATTCAACAAAAGTTGTCGGTGGATGGTGTTGGCTGGGCAGGTCAGTCGCTCGATTGGGTAGATCCTGCGGTTTTAGCTGCGGGGGGCTCGGGACGGACTAGGTGGGTTGGTATTTTCGATGGGCCCGGCGTCTTTGGGGTGATTTACACTAACCTGCTCTCGATTCTGGTTGCCTATAGCTTGTTCGAGAAGCGGAAATCCAACCTGGTGCTGTATATGGTTTTAATCGGGTTGACCGGATTAGCGATTTATTATTGTGGGTCGCGTGGAAGTATGCTCGCATCGATGGCAATTATTGCATCAGCGTTAGCGTTTAAATATCGCGTCAGGTTAAGGACGGTGTTATTGGCATTAACGCTATTTGGTTTAGCTGTTATGGTGGCTCCAGCCCATCTCACCACTATACATGATCAGAGCAATTCCTCTGCAGGTCGTGTGGATATGTGGGTCGAGGGATATGAAATGCTTCGATACTATCCGGTATTTGGAGTCGGTAGTGCGAACTTTAAGGCGTATACGTCCAGCTTACAGGCTCATAATACTTTTATTCAGATCATGGGCGAGCTGGGTATTCCAGGTATATTGATGTGGCTGGGAATGTCCTATATGGCATTCAAAACTCTTGTTCGGGCTTTTAGTGAGGTGCCGAAGCCGGCCGACAAAGTTCTGGTCGTTGCCCCTGGTCTGATGTTGCTAAGTTATCATGTTAGTGGGTTTTTTGTGACATTGGAATACGAAACTTTTTATATTATTCTGGCTTGTTGTCGACAGAGACATTTTGAATTGACCAGCGCTGCTCAATTCAAAAAAGTAGACGCTAGAAATTTGATTTTTGTGTTCGTGGGATTGTCTTTATTATTCCAGGTTTTTATACAGGGTTATAAGCTCACGTCCTGAGGATGGTTAGCAATAATATTCTTTGTACCATGTAATAAAATTATATACCCCAGTCTCAATATTCGTCGTCGGTTGATAACCTAGTTGGTCGCTGATAGCAGAAATGTCTGCATGGGTGGCTGGTACGTCGCCTGGCTGTAAAGGCAGCATATTTTTTATTGCCTTTTTACCGATATATTCTTCGATGAGTTCTATGTAACGCATTAATTCTTGAGGGTTGCCGTTACCAATGTTGTAAAGACGATAGGGAACGTTACTTGAGGCGGGATCCGGATTTAATGGATCCCAGTCTTCGTTTGGCTGTGCAACATTGTCCAGTACCAGAATAACGCCATTGATGATGTCATCAATGTAGGTGAAATCGCGGCGGTGCAGACCGTGATTGAATACGTCAATGGGCTTTCCGGCCATGATTGCTTTGGTGAACAGGAATAGAGCCATGTCCGGTCGACCCCATGGGCCATATACTGTGAAAAACCTGAGACCGGATGTTGGGATCTGATAAAGGTTACTATAGGTGTGTGCCATTAACTCGTTGGCTTTTTTGGTAGCCGCATACAAGCTCAAAGGATGATCAACAACGTCACCGACCGAAAATGGCTGGGATTCGTTAGCGCCATAAACCGAGCTGCTCGAAGCGTAGACCAGGTGGTCGATTGAATGGTGTCGGCAGCACTCAAGAATATTGAGAAACCCAACAATATTTGAATCTACGTAGGCGTGGGGGTTTTCGATGGAATACCTTACCCCGGCCTGTGCTGCGAGGTTCACGACCCTATCTGGTGACGTTTCCTTAAAGATATTACCGAGTGAGGCAGAGTTTTCCAGGCTCTCCTGGTAAAAAATAAAATTTTGATGTTCCAGAGTGTTTAACCTGGATTTTTTTAAATTTACGTCGTAGTAGTCATTTAGGTTATCGACACCAATGACGGTATCCCCCCGGGAGAGGAGGCGTTTGCATAGATGGGAACCGATGAATCCAGCGGCGCCAGTTACAAGTATTTTCATTCTGTTATAGCCTGCTATCTACGTCATTAATTGAAAAGGCTCCCTTGACGTCAAATATCACGGCTTCTTCAGCGCCGAATTTTCGAATGGCTTCTATCCCCGTTGATAGAAATTTGTCATGAGGCACCGCAATAATAATAGCCTGATAAGCGTCTGGAGAGGGGGTCTTGACTAATGTAATGTCATAGTTTTTTTGAGCATCTTCGGTGCTCGCCCACGGGTCATAAACGTCAACTGCCAATCCGTAGTCTTCGAGACCGCAGATGATGTCGATGACCTTGGTGTTGCGGATGTCGGGGCAGTTTTCTTTAAAGGTAAGGCCCATTACTAATACTTTAGATTGCGCTGGGGAGTGTCCCTTTTTAATCATCAGTTTCACGGTTTTTTCCGCTACGAAATAGCCAACGTAATCATTGGTTCGTCTACCGGAAAGGATGACCTCTGGTCGATAGCCAACTTCTTCTGCTTTATGGGTTAAGTAATAGGGATCAACGCCTATGCAGTGACCACCAACCAGCCCAGGTTTGAAAGGCAGAAAATTCCATTTCGTTTCTGCAGCAGCGAGTACCTGCAGGGTGTCGATGCCTAGTTTGTCGCAAATTAAAGCTATTTCATTTACCAGCGCAATGTTTATGTCTCGTTGTGTGTTTTCGATGACCTTAGCTGCTTCGGCTATTTTGATGCTCTGCGCCTGGTAGGTTCCCGCCGTGATAATGTGTTTGTAAAGCTTGTCGATATATTCAGCGGCCTCATGGGTTGATCCAGATGTGATTTTTAGAATCGTTTCAAGGCGGTGTTCTTTGTCACCCGGATTAATGCGCTCAGGGCTGTAGCCGACGTAAAAATCATCATTAAGAGAGAGACCGGAGTGTTTTTCCAATATCGGCACACAGATCTCTTCGGTAGCACCTGGAAATACTGTCGATTCGTAGATTACTACATCCGCCGGATTAAGGTAGCGGCCGATTGTTTCGGACGCGCTTATCAAGGGAGTAAGGTCAGGCTGGTTTGCCGCCGTTATGGGCGTTGGCACAGTAACAATATAGATATTTGCCGCGCTTAGGGAGTCAGCAGCCGCTGTAAAACTAAGCCGTTCAGCTGATTTAAGTTCTTCCGGACTTAGTTCTAAAGTGGCATCAACTCCCTTTTCGAGTTGATTGATTCTTTGAGTGTTTTTGTCAAAACCAATTGTTGGCAGCTTTTTCCCGAATGCAGCAGCTAGGGGGAGGCCAACATAACCCAGGCCGATGACTGCGATGCATGATTCATGGAGCGGGCGCATACTTTATATCCTTGAAATAGGGGGTTAATGTTAGTTGTTAGGGGCAACGGTTAACAATTGGGTAAAGCTTTTAAAGTTTTTGTCTAGAATATTTTCCGCAGTATTTCTGGCTGATTGTACGTCAATTTCAATGGGCACAATGATTGCGACTACAGCAGCAGTATTTGATCTTTTTACTAACGAGTAGAGGTCAAATAATTTGGCAGTTAGTGCGTTATTGGTGCGCGAAAACCCATATTCATACCATAGCCATATCAGTTTTCTTTCACCATTGGCGTTGCTAATAAGTTGTTCCCTATATGGCATAACCCTGCCAAGACGTTCAAATCGGTGATAGCTATTTTCAAATTGGGTCCACACTGCAGGGTCATACAGCGTGTTGTTTTCATTAACTAGTTCTTCATCTTGAGTTTGATTTTGGTAGATAGCTGCCATAACCCAGGCGTCAGGGTTGGTGCGAGAATAGGCTATTTGCTTATCGCTGCCCGGAAAATTGATAGTAAAGGCGTCGGTATTATCTTTCCAGTTATTATCAAGAGAGCCGAAATCAAAATGGACCGGGCTCATCGGTCTAGCTGTTTGAAGGAGCGTGGCGACTACAGGAGCGGCGGAAATAGCAAGGGTGAAAATGCCTATTGCTCGGTAGTTAATTGCTTTATCTTTATTGGGATTTTTTGATTGATGTTTATGTTTAATTATGATCGGCAGTGGTACGACGAAACGAGAGCTGATAAAAAACCATATTGCAGTTACTAGTATGAATATAGCCCACCCAAGCGATTCATGGTCTGAAACCATGGGATGATCAAATCCGTAGTTTGTTGCTACCCATAATACAGTCAGGATGCGTATCCAGTTGCCGAATACCGATAGTGATAAGCATAGAAAAAAAAGTGTTATTTTTGTTTTTTTGTTAGCTTTAGAAAGATGTAAATATAATGCAGAAGTCGCTAAGGCTGCCATGAGGTACCTAATGCCACTGCAGCCTTCGGCAATTAAAAAATTTCCTGCCGGTAGCTCTATTGTATTACCCATTCTAAAAAAGGGAATCGGAAAAAACGATAGTATATATGTGACGGCATTTGTGGTTATCTGTTGGGCCAGCGGTGTTAAGTAGTTCCAAACTGGAAAGGCGAGGAGTGAGTAGGCGAATATAAATTTATGGTTGAGAAAAAACCGAATCCCAAAAATGTATACTGGCGTTAATAAAAGTATCAGTAATAGTGCGACTTGTTCTGCAGCAAGTACATTGGTAATGCGAGCAGCAATAAGAGCGATGCTCAAGCCAGCGATTAACAAACTGGTTGGCCAGTGATAGGAGTATTGATCGAGAATAAAGTCGCGATAGAATAGATAGATACACAGCGGCAGGATTAATAGGCCTTGGCTTGAGTGGCCCTCATGCCACCAGCTCGTCAATAATTTCCCTACTGTCGGGTAATAGATCGCTAAAATGAGGGCAATTGCCAATATCAGACGTGTCCGATAAAGTAGGTTGGCAGGGCCTATTGGTGGGGTGAGAAAGGATCTCATTTCGTAATTTCCAACTTTTCCATTAACGCGTAGAGCGTCGGACGAGTGACTCCGAGAAGATCGGCGGCGGCGGAGATTTTGCCATCAGTGCTGTTGAGGGCGTTGTTGACAGCGGTGCGCTCAGCGTCGGCGCGGACCTGTTTAAGATCGTAGTTAAGAGCCGGGTGTTCTGCGGTGGCGTCGTTTTCCAGGCCGAGATCGGTGGCCGATATACGCTTGCCATCACACATTATTGTTGCGCGTTTAATAGTGTTTTTGAGTTCGCGGATATTGCCGGGCCAGCGATGGTTGCCGAGTGCCTGTAACGCATCATCAGTAAACCCGCGAATGTCGCTCTTCTGCTGTCTGGCAAATTGATTTAAAAATGAGCGGGCGATCACCGGGATATCGCTCCCGCGGTCGCGTAGCGGTGGGATGACTATTTCGATTTCGCCGATTCGGTAATAGAGGTCTTCCCGAAACTGCTGTTCAGAAATTAACCCCTGGATGTCCTGATGGGTGGCGCAGATGATCCGCACATCGACATTGATCTCTTCCCGACCGCCGATGCGCTCAAATACTCTGGCTTCAAGAAAGCGCAGAATTTTTGATTGCAGTGCGATCGGCATGTCACCAATTTCGTCCAGAAAGAGCGTGCCGCCGTCCGCCCTTTCGACTTTACCTGCGGTAGTTTTGGTCGCGCCGGTAAAGGCTCCTTTTTCGTAACCAAACAATTCACTCTCAAGCAGTTCGCCGGGAATCGCCGCGCAATTAATGGCGACCATCGGTTGGTCGTGGCGCGAACTGGCCTGATGCAATGCCTGTGCAACCAGCTCTTTCCCGGTACCGCTTTCGCCGAGAATGAGAATGCTGGCGTCGCTTGCGGCCACTTTCTCGGCAGTTCTAAGTACCTGATTAATTTCCGGGCTGCTGCCAATGATCTGACTGAAAGGGCCATCCCCCGTGGTTTTTTTCTGCAGCTCTCGGTTTTCCTGCTCAAGCGCTGCCAGATTTTCCGCTCGACTGACGATCAGCTTTAACAGCTCAATATCAACCGGTTTCTGGCAAAAGTCATAGGCCCCCGAGGCGATGGCCTGCAGGGCGACTGAGTGGTCATCGTTACCGGTCACCACAATGACTTTGGTGTGCGGTGCCAGGGCGAGAATTTCATCGAGCGCGGCCAGCCCTTCTGAGGCGTTGGCCGGATCCGGGGGCAGCCCGAGGTCAAGGGTGACCACCGCCGGTTGATGGTCGACAATGCTTTTTACTGCGCTGGCCCGGTCGCCAGCCAGCACCACCTCATGGGTGTCAAAAGACCATCGCATTTGGTTCTGCAGGCCTTTGTCATCTTCGATGATAACCAGTGTCGATTTGTCGCTTTTGCCCATGGTTACTGGCCGGTCACGTTACCAGTTTCACTGGCAGTTATTAACGGTAAATTGATCTGAAAGCGGGTGCCAACATTGGGCTTGCTGGATACCGTTATCCGACCGCCCAGGGATTCGATGTAATCCTTACTTTCATAAACGCCGATGCCCATGCCTGCATTCCCTTTGGTTGTCTTAAACGGCCGAAAAAGTTGGTTTTTTATGAAGGATGCGTCCATTCCACTGCCGGTATCTGCAATTTCAATATGACCACCTGAGAAGTCTGCGGTGGTCGTGATGATTACCTCACCGGAATTGTCGGTCGCTTCCTGGGCATTCTGAACAAGATGCAGTAATACGTTGGTCATTCGTTCGGGGTCACAACGTACCAACAGTTTAACCTCTTCATTGCTCCGTAACGATGGTATGGGCAGGGTTGAGCTTCTCTGTTTGACCACCTGATCCAGGACGGTTGCCAGATCGATGGAGTCCGAATGGATGCTTGTGCCGGGGGTGTGTCGGTCTCTTAACTGCATCAGCATGGAGTTCATTTTGATGACTGCATTATTGATCGTCGCAAAGGCATCGGCGATAAATTCAGGGTTGTCGGCGTGCTTTTCAGCGTTTTGCCCAACCATTTTGAGCTGAGCGATCACGTTCTTAAGGTCATGGACCATGAACGCGGACAGACGGTTGTAGGCTTCAAACTGCCTGGCTTCGGCAAGCTCTTCGGTGGCTCGGTGAAAGGCTAGATAAGCCGCGACCTGATGACTCGCAGCGGTTACCAGGGCGATGTCTTCCCAGTCGAGTTCGGTTGGCAGGGAATGAGATTGACCAATTTGAATGATCGCTTCCAGTTTGCCGTGGCTATTCAGGGGTATTAACAACCAGGGTTGTTTGCCCTCTGTTAATACAGTGGGCCACTGTTCGTGACTGCCAGTGCCCATTGTCGAAGCGTGACGGGTCAATGTCAGATTGATGATATTTTCCCGGGCCTGAAACTGGTCGATGAGAAAATCGTTCAGGTCGAGCGGGTCGTTGCAAACCGGCCACTCCCACTGGCAGGTCTGCTGCCACTGGCCATTGTGGTTGGCCGACCAGAGCGCGCCGGCCGGACTCTCCAGCAACTCGCGCATTGCGGTCAGGGCCACGTCGTAAGGCGATACCACGTCGGCTGCCGCCAGCTTTTTGGTCAGTTTTAGCCACTCTTCGCGATACTCGTATTTGTTGCGATAAAAATTACGGGTAATGAACTGTTTTAGCTGGCCGCGTAGCTGGGCGGAGCCAAGCAGGATGATGAGACCCAGTAGCGCAGTAAATAACAGAGTGGCCAGTAATGTTTCGCCCCAGTCACCGCCAAACACCTTGAGAAAATAGCCGGCGGCGGCCACCAGTAACAGGTAGCCACCCGTAGCCATCAGGGAGCTGGTAAAAAAAACGACACCCCGTGACACAAAAACCTTAACGTCCCAGTCTGGGTTGCGGGTTGCAGAGATAGCGATCAGTGGGGTTGCAATGGCCTGAACTAGACCTCTTGCGGCCCAGGTGTGGGGGTTGATCTGGTTAAAAAGCAGGGCGTCGATAAACAGGACCGCGTCGAAAATTACCGTTGCACCGACGCCCATACAGAGGTATTTGATTGCCCAGCGATCCGGGGCGGAGCTATTGCGTACCAGCTGTTCGATAAGCCATATCAGTAATATGGCGCCCAGCAGCATGGCCCCCGGCATTGGTGCCTCATCTTGCGGTAGCCATTGACCTGACTGCCAGAACAGCAACCCGCTAATCAATGCGTATACGGTGAGAGTCGCCGGTATCGCCAGGCGTAACCAGCCGCTCGCGGTATCCGCGGCGGCGGCACGGAGGTACAGCAGACGAACAATAAATAACGCCCAGGCACCGAGGCGCAGGGCGTCAAGACCCAGCACAGAAGCTAGTGTTAAACCGCCTGTGTAGGCGTGCAATGCGCCGGCAGTCGAACTAATGATGGTGAGGAGGACTGCCCCCAGAAGCAGACTACCCTGCAGTCGACCGCGCCAGCTGGTAAGCAGCAGCAGGAGAAGCAGCGTGTTGACTACTGCTGCGCTGGCATAACTAAGGGTGGTTATCAGTGCAAGTAGCATGAGACCTGACTGCTAAGGGTCAAGAGAGCGGTTACTGAGACGGTGTGGACATCGAAGTTTGACGTTAGCACAACCGGCGCGCAGTTGCTTTTTAACCGGTTAAAAAAACAACTGCGCTTCGGGTATTACTGTGGATCGGGAATCAGCGCGCGCCCTGGCGCCAGAGACAGACCTGAATGGTCTGGAACAGAATGGTGAGGTCAAGAAACAGGCTGTGGTTTTTCATGTAGTAGAGGTCGTACTGGAGCTTACGCCGCGCGTCGTCTACGGATGCGCCATAGGGATAACAGACCTGTGCCCAGCCGGTGATACCGGGCAGGGTTTGGTGACGAATATCGTAAAAAGGGATACTCGTTTTTAGATTGTCGACAAACTCCGGACGTTCGGGTCGTGGGCCGACAAAGCTCATCTCGCCGCGAAATACGTTTAACAGTTGGGGTAGTTCGTCGATGCGGGTCTGTCGAATGAAGCGGCCCACTCGGGTCACTCGGCTGTCGTTCGCCGTGGCCCACTGAGCCCCTTCTTTTTCCGCTCCCGAACACATGCTACGAAATTTCAACACCTGAAAAGGTTGGCCATGTTTGCCGACCCTGACCTGGCGATAAAATGCCGACTCACGTCCGCCGCACTCAAGCCAGATAGCGAGGAGGGTGACGACCATCACTGGTAATGCGATGACTAACAGCAAGGTGCTTACCAGCAGGTCAAATGTACGTTTGCGCCAGTTACCCATGGCTGTGCGCGAAAATCCGTCACAGAAAATCAAACTGCTGGGTTGAAGGGAATCGATACTGATGGAGCCCGTGTGGCGTTCGATAAAATCGAGCAGTTCGGTCACTTTGGTGCCGTTCATTTTGCATTCAAGAATTTGCTCGGCGGGGAGTGCTCCGCGACGTTCGTCGAGGGCGACAATAATTTCATCAACGCCCAATTCTGCGACTAACGAACAGATGTCCCGGTCGGGGACAATGACATCGTTACTGTTGACCTTCTGAATTTTTTCGCCGTTGACGGGGACAAAACCGCAAATACCCACACCCCTTATGCGGCTTTCGTGAATCTCCGTCGCAAGCTGCGCAGCCCGCCTGCCAGCACCGATCACCAGTATTTGATGCTGTAAGGCCTGAGTGTCAACAATGCTGTAAAACACCAGTCGGGTGCCAACGAGCCCAAGCAGCGCAGTGGCAAGGCAAATGCCGGCAATATCGGGTGTTGCCCAGTTGGCAGGGGTGGCGACAAGGATGCCGCCAGTCAATGCGGCACCAATCAGCAGACTGACGGTCAGCCGGATCATGGTGCTGCGAAGATTGCCGGCGATACGCAGTTGGTAAAGGCCAGTAGCGAATAGCGAGAACAGCATCACGCCAATGAACACAAGGGCGTAAAGGGACTGGATTTGTGGGTTCGCCTGAGCCAGGCCCAGACCGTAATTTTCAAGCGTTAAGAAGAGAGCGATATAACAGGCGCAGACTAATACGAGAAGTTCTGCAGCCCCCAGCCACATTAACGACTGCGGCACGTAGTGTCTAAATAATCGAATCATCGGTAGCTCCTGCCAAAAAGCGAATATTGTTCGGCAGGTCATGACTTCCCCCGCCCAGTGATACGCAAAAAGCAAGGTGTGTGCCAATCATCTTATTAAGTTCACGACACCGGCCAGGGGGCTTGTCAATCAGGTCGGTTTTGCCTCATGCAGGCAATGAAGGGATGGTTGTTTGGTCCTTGGGGAAGGTTTAGAAGTGGCTGAATTTTGTCAAGGATGATGATATTTCGACAGTTGGCTGTGTAAAACTCAACAATTCGTGGCCGATTATCGATAAATGGCCTGGGCAGTCACGCGATTACCCGAGGGCCGCCGACTCACCGATAATTGATGGGGTTGAAGCCCGGTGGATTGGTAAACCTGATCGAACCAGGCGATCAGGGCATTGAAGCTTACCGATTCGAACAGCAGGTGAATTTCATCATTGCCCTGCTGTTCCATTCGGGTGAGCAGTTCATCCAGGTCCGCCCGTTTGGCCTCCAGTTCAATTAGTTTCATTATTGCCAGTGCGCCACGTCGGGCGGCCGGTGGGCGTTGGCCCGTCACGGGCGTCGAGATCGCGGTCTGTAATTCGTCGAACTGTGCCTGGCTGGCTGCTATCCGGTCAGATAGCTGACTATTAGCGTAGGCCAGATAGCAACTGGTAATCATTAGCAGCAGGCAAACCACGCTCAGTAATCGATTGATTGTTTTTGCCTGCTTAATCATTTCTATCCACCGTTAACCGCAGCAGAACCTGATGTTTCTGGCGTTCGGTAATCTGGATTGAGTGAGGAATGTTCGCCGACAGTAAGTTTTCGCCCAGCTCGGTAGCGGCGGTCAGGCCGGCTGCT
>Ga0070726_10000410_pt1 | contig 54746 bp, 51 predicted proteins | sample tdAd471_FD_67275 | JGI IMG/M metagenome (GOLD analysis project Ga0070726, IMG submission 67275) | Marine sediment microbial communities from the Atlantic coast under amendment with organic carbon and nitrate - tdAd47.1 | ecosystem: Environmental > Aquatic > Marine > Coastal > Sediment | place...
CTGGAATTCTTCAGCCGCAACCTCGTGCTGATCCTGTGCGTTCCGTTCTTTCTTCTTGGGCTTGCCGTGGTACATGCGCTTGCCCAGACATCTCCCAAGCCCGGTTGGGTGTTGGTCCCGTTTTACATGCTGCTAATTTTGTTCGGTGGTTTTGCCGCAATGGTGGTAACCGGTTTCGGATTCGTTGAACAAACCGTTGGAATCCGACGCCGCCTCGCCAATCTGGCAGGCTACTAGGAGGGTTCGTCATGCAAGTGATCCTATTGGAGCGGATCGAAAAACTCGGCCAGATGGGCGAGGTTGTTAACGTCAAGCCCGGCTATGCAAGAAACTTCTTGTTGCCGCAAAAGAAAGCCTTGCGCGCGACAAAGGAGAACCTGCACCAGTTTGAAGCCCAAAAGCAGCAGCTTGAAGCCGAAAACCTAGAGCAGCGCAAAGAGGCCGAGACCGTTGCAAAGAAGATGGACGGCCTGAGCGTCATCCTCGTTCGCCAAGCAAGCGAATCGGATCAACTCTATGGCTCCGTAAGCATCCGCGACATTGCCACAGCGATTTCCGAGGCCGGCTTCACCATCCAGCGCAAGCAGGTTCTGCTCGACCATCCGTTGAAGACGCTTGGCCTGCACATGGCCCGCATCGCCCTTCACCCGGAAGTCATCGTGGACGTCACGGTCAATGTTTCGCGCTCGGAAGAAGAGGCGAAGCTGCGGGTACAGGGCAAGGACGCAAAAGCCTCCGCCCCCCTCACGCCGGAGATGGCGGCCCAGAAGGCCGAAGAATTCTTCGAGGAAAGCGTGCTTGAAGAATTGGCCGCCGAAGAAACGGCCGCCGAGGCCACCGAAACGCCCGCGGAAGAAAAACCAGCGGAATCCTGACCAAAACGCCGCGGCATGGCCGGCCAAGGCCGGCACGCCTGCCGCGCGCAACACGCCCCTTTACAAAATCCGAGCGTTTCCGGTTAAACTGGACCGGAACCTAGGGATCCTGACGCGTCGGGAGGCCCAGGGACGATCAGAAGGAACGAACGAGAGGGCCGGTCATGCCGCTTCGTTTTCTTCTCGAACCGCTCATTCAAATCGGCACGCTGCGTATTATCGACGCCAGCGGACGCTCGCAAACGTTCGGCGGCGCCCCAGGTCCACGCGTGACGCTACGGCTACACGACCGGCGCACGGCTTTTAAGGTTTTCCTGAACCCCGGCCTCTATACGGGCGAAGCCTATGTGGAGGGAAACCTTACGATTGAGGATGGGACGGTCCGGGACTTGATCCATCTCTATGCCCTGAATTTGAAGCGCACGCCCCCCCGTTTGCTTGACCATGTGTATCGCGCGTTCCGTCAAACCTTTCGTGCATGCCAGCAATACAATCCCATTTCCCTGGCCCAACGGCATATCGCCCACCATTACGATTTATCAGGCGCGCTCTACGATCTTTTCCTGGACAGCGACCGGCAATATTCCTGCGCCTATTTCACCGGCGAGAATCAGGATTTGGAAACGGCCCAGAAAAACAAGATGCGTCACATTGCCGCAAAAATTCGGATTGAACCCGGCATGCGGGTGCTGGACATCGGCTCCGGCTGGGGCGGCCTCGCCCTCTATCTTGCCCAAACCTGCGGCGCCGACGTGACAGGCATTACCCTATCCAAGGAACAGCACCGGGTTGCAAGCAAGCGGGCGATGAAATTGGGTCTGGAAAACCGGGTGCGCTTCCTCCTGAAAGATTACCGGGAAGAAGATGGCAGCTATGACCGCATTGTCTCGGTCGGCATGTTCGAACATGTCGGCGCCAACTACTACAAAGCTTTCTTTACCAAGGTCGAAGGCCTGCTGTTGGAGGATGGCATTGCGCTTTTGCATTCGATCGGCCGCATGGAGCCCCCCGGCGCCACGAATCCCTGGATACGAAAATACATCTTTCCGGGCGGCTACAGCCCCGCCCTTTCCGAAGTCGTCACCGCGGTCGAGAAGACCGGCCTTTGGATCACAGACGTCGAAATTCTCCGCCTGCATTATGCCGAAACCTTAAAAGCCTGGTACGAGCGCTTTCAGGCAAACCGCGTCCGTATCGCAAAAATTTACGACGAACGCTTCTGCAGAATGTGGGAGTTCTACCTTGCCGGCTCGGAAGCCGCCTTCCGCCATCAGGGCCATATGGTTTTTCAGATGCAGCTCGCCCGCCGGCAAGATGCCGTGCCCCTTACCCGGGACTACATAACGGATTGGGAACACGCGCCTGCGAACGTGCCGCAATCCGCCGTCGGATAAGAGGAAATTTTGTCCCCGCCTTGCACCTAATCCACAGCGGAATTGCCTACGATTCATCGCAGCGCTTTGCTAAGGTGCGGTCATGGAAGTTCCCGGAACCGACACAAAAGTAACCCCTTTAAGGGAGAATCACGAGCTTACGAAGCTTCGGGTCCCGCCACGCAATCTCGAAGTCGAGCAGGCCTTGCTTGGTGCCATCCTCATGGAGAACCAGGCCTATATGAAGGTCTCGGATTTTCTGCAGCAGGAACATTTCGCCAATCCCGTTCACGGCCGGATTTATACGGCGGTTAGCCTTCTGATCGAACGCGGCCAGCTGGCCGACCCGATGACGCTCAAGGCCTATTTCGAGCAGGACGACGCCCTCGATGGCATCGGCGGCACGTCCTACCTTGCCCAGCTGGCCAGCGCCGCCGTCACCACCTTCAACGCCGAGGATTATGGCCGCACCATCCACGATCTCTATCTCTGCCGCCAATTGATCACCCTTGGCGAGGAGATGGCCGAAGAAGCGCAGCATCCGGAAATCGAAGTAACGGCGATCCATCAGATCGAACGGGCGGAACAGCAGCTTTACGATTTGGCAACGGCTGGACAGGTCGGCGGCGATTTTCGCCCCTTCAAGGACTCGCTCCACGAAGCCATCACGGCAGCCGAAACCGCCTTTAAGCGCGAAGGAACGCTGACCGGGGTTTCCACTGGCTTTCTCGATCTCGACAAACAGCTTGGCGGCTTGCACGCTTCCGATTTGATTGTGCTGGCGGGCCGGCCTTCCATGGGGAAAACGGCGCTTGCGACAAACATCGCCTTCCATGCCGCCAAATCGCGCGCCCAGGATAGCCGCGCCGAACCGCTTGACGGTGCCGTGATCGGTTTTTTCTCGCTCGAAATGTCATCGGAACAACTCGCCACACGTATTCTGGCGGAAGAGTCCCAGGTGGCCTCCGAAAAAATCCGGCGCGGCGAGCTTAGCCATGGCGATTTCGAGAAAGTCGCCCTCGCCGCCCAGAATTTGGCGAGCGTCCCCTTTTATATCGACGATACGCCGGCGCTGACGATCGGCGCGTTGCGCACCCGGGCACGCCGCCTAAAGCGTCAACATGGTCTTTCCCTAATCGTCGTCGACTATTTGCAACTCCTGGGCGCTTCCGGGTCGCGCTACGACAACCGTGTGCTGGAGATTTCGGAAATCACGCGCGGCCTCAAGACTCTCGCCAAAGAGCTCAGCGTGCCGGTGCTGGCCCTTTCCCAACTCTCGCGCGCCGTCGAACAACGCGAGGACAAACGCCCGCAGCTTTCCGATCTTCGCGAATCCGGGTCCATCGAGCAGGACGCAGACGTGGTGCTGTTTATCTACCGCGAGGAATATTACCTCTCGCGCCAGCAACCGCCGGAGGGAACGGACAAGCACATCGAATGGCAGGAAAAGATGGATCAGGTCCACAACGTCGCGGAAGTTCTGATCTCCAAGCAACGTCACGGCCCAACCGGAAAATTGAGCCTGTTCTTCGACGGACGCTTTACGAAGTTCGCCAATCTGGATAGAGACGAGCGGCCTTCGGATGCCCCCTTCTGATCGCGCCTGCACGCTTCTTACGGTCGATCTCAACGCGATTGCGACGAATTACCGGCGGCTTCGGGAACGGCTTCGCAACGCCGATCTGCACGTCGTCGTCAAAGCGGACGCCTATGGCCTTGGCATGGCCCAGGTGGCACCGTTTCTCGCCAAGCTTGGCTGCCAGCACTTTTTTGTCGCCACCCTCGACGAGGGCGTGGCGTTGCGGGCCCTTTTGCCCGATGTCGAGATCGGCGTTTTCGATGGCTTTCTGCCGGACGAGGCGACGGCCTATGGGGCCCACCGGCTCATTCCCTATCTGAACGATTTGCACCAGGTCGAACAATTTGCGGCGCAAACGGCGGTGCCGGCCGCCGGGCTGCAGATCGACACCGGCATGGCGCGGCTTGGCCTGACCGCGGACGAGGTGGAGCGCCTGGCCTCGGACACGCGTCCCCTTCGCGGCGCAAAGCTTCATGCCATCCTTTCCCATCTTGCCTGCGCGGATACGCCGGCCCATCCGAAAAATGCCGCTCAGCTCGCCTGCTTTCGTACGCAAATCCGAAAACTTCCCGCCGCGCGTTTAAGCCTCGCAAATTCGAGCGGCGTATTTTTGGGGCCGGAATACCACTTTGATTTTGCCCGCACCGGGGCGGCAATCTACGGCCTGAATCCAACCCCGCATGACCCGAATCCAATGGCCCAAGTGCTTACGTTACAAGGGAAAATCCTGCAAGTGCGTGACGTTGACAGCCCCCAGACCGTTGGCTATGGTGCGACCTATCGTGTCGATGGGCCGAGCCGAATCGCCACGGTGGCAGTGGGATATGCCGACGGTTATCTGCGCACTCTTGGCAATCGTGGCAGTTGTTTCGTCGGTGACAGGCAGGTGCCAGTCATTGGACGCGTTTCTATGGATCTGATCACGATCGACGTCACGGGAATCCCTTCGCAACAGATTTTACCTGGTAGCTTCGTGGAACTCATCGGACCGCATCATTCGGTAGACGATCTTGCGGCCGAGGCCGGCACGATCGGCTATGAAATTTTGACGTCCCTCGGCCAGCGAAGCCAACGCACCTATCTTGGAGAGGCCTGAGCATGGCAGCCCTTGACGCCCTCGCCCTACTCGGACGCACTTTCCTGAAATTTCTCGAGGCAACGGGACGGCTTGCCGTTTTCGTCTGGAACGCCTTCTCGCGCGCCTGGCGGCCGCCTTTCTATTTCCGTGCCGTCGGCCAGCAGATGATCGACATCGGCTATTACTCCCTGCCCATTGTCGGCCTGACCGCCATTTTCGCCGGCATGGTACTGGCGCTCCAAAGCAACATCGGCCTTGCCCGCTTCGAAGCGGAAACGCAAATCCCGGAAATCGTCGCTTTCTCGATTACGCGGGAATTGGGCCCGGTTTTGGCCGGGCTGATGGTGGCGGGACGGATCGGCGCCTCCATGGCGGCCGAGATCGGCACGATGCGGGTCACGGAACAAATCGATGCCCTGGTCACCCTGGCGACGGACCCTTTCCGTTACCTTGTCTTCCCGCGTCTGCTTGCCGGCCTGATCACCCTTCCTCTGCTGGTCCTGGTCGCCGATGTCATCGGCATCTTCGGAGGGTTCGTGGTCAGCGTACAGACGTTCGAATTCAACCCGGCGAACTTTATCAACAAGGTCTGGGATTATCTGGTGTGGGATGACATCTTCGACGGGCTGGTGAAATCCTCCGTTTTCGGCTTCATCGTGACGCTGATGGGCTGCTACCAGGGATATTATTCCCGTGGCGGCGCCGAGGGCGTCGGCCGGGCAACCACGAATGCCGTCGTTTCCGCTTCCATCCTGATTCTCGTTGCCGACTATTTCCTGTCTGCATTGATGTTCGGCGTATGACAAACGGCCAGCCAAAAATCCGGATTCGCAATCTGCACAAATCCTTCGGGTCGAACCAGGTCCTAAGGGGGCTGAACCTCGACATCGGGGTTGGCGAATCCGTCGTTATAATTGGCGGTTCCGGCAGCGGCAAATCCGTCCTGCTGAAATGCATTCTTGGCCTGGTTACGCCGGAAGAAGGCAGCATCCAGATCGACGGCAAGGAAGTCGTTCACATCAGCGAGCGCGATCGCGAAGAGCTTCTCAAGCAATTTGGCATGCTTTTTCAAAGCGGCGCCCTCTTCGACAGCCTCAAGGTCTGGGAAAACGTCGCCTTCGGCCTAATCCAGGCCCATGGCATGCCCCGCAAGCAGGCAAAGGGCGTGGCGCTTGAGATGCTTGCCAGCGTCGGACTGGACGCGCGCGTGGCCGAGCTGGCCCCGGCGGAGCTTTCGGGCGGCATGCGCAAACGCGTGGGCCTGGCCCGCGCCATCGCCACCAGCCCAAAGGTGATTTTCTTCGATGAGCCGACGACCGGGCTGGACCCGATCATGGGCAGCATCATCGACCGGCTGATCGTCCACAGCGTCAAGCAAATGCAGGTGACCGCCCTTTCCATCACCCATGACATGGCCAGCGCCAGGCGCATCGCCGACCGCGTGGCCATGCTTTATAATGGCGAAATCATCTGGGACGGCTCCGTCGCCGAAATTGACCACGCGGACAACCCCCACGTCGACCAGTTCATTCATGGGAAGGCGGAGGGACCCATCCAGATGCAAGTGCGCAAGCCTTAAGACAAGGCCTGCCAAGCCCTCAAACCGGGGAACCCTGGAACTTTGGCCCGAAATACGGCGCATTATGTCTGCCAGGCCTGTGGCGCAAGCCACCCGAAATGGAGCGGGCGTTGCGACGATTGCGGCGCATGGAACGCCATCATCGAAGAAGCGGCACGCGAGTCCGCCCCGGGCGGGCTGGGAAAAGGCGGCGCGCGTAAAGGGCGCGCCGCGCGTGTCGATTTCGTCGGCCTGAAAGGGAACGAGCCGCCGCTCCCCCGTCTGGAAACGAAGCTTGAGGAATTCGACCGCGTGTGCGGCGGCGGCCTCGTGGCCGGTTCCGCCCTTCTCGTGGGCGGCGATCCCGGCATCGGCAAATCCACCCTTCTCCTTCAAGTGGTCGCCGCCGTCGCCGATCAGGCCCGCGCCGTCTACATCTCCGGCGAGGAGGCCATCGACCAAGTACGGCTCCGGGCCGCGCGGCTGGGGCTGGACACGGCCGAGGTCGGCCTTGCCACGGCCACCAACCTTCGCGACATCCTGGCAAGCCTCGACGTCGCCGATGGCCCGGATTTGGTGGTCATTGATTCCATTCAGACGATGTATGTGGACAGCCTCGATTCGGCCCCCGGCACGGTCGCCCAGGTGCGCGCCAGCGCCCAAGAGCTTATCCGCCTCGCCAAACGCCGCCAGATCACCATCCTTCTGGTGGGCCACGTCACGAAGGAAGGGATGATCGCCGGCCCCCGGGTGTTGGAACACATGGTCGACACCGTCCTTTATTTCGAGGGCGAGCGTGGCCACCAATTCCGCATTCTGCGTTCCGTAAAGAACCGTTTTGGCCCCACGAACGAGATTGGCGTCTTCGAGATGACCGATAGCGGCCTGATGCAGGTCTCGAACCCCTCCGCCCTCTTCCTTTCCGAGCGCCCCGGCAATGTCAGCGGCACGGTCGTGTTCGCCGGCGTAGAAGGCACCCGCCCCATGCTGGTCGAAATTCAGGCCCTGGTCGCGCCGTCGTCCTTCGGCACGCCGCGCCGCGCCGTCGTCGGCTGGGACGGGGGAAGACTGGCGATGATTCTTGCCGTGCTGGAAACGCGCTGCGGCCTCGCCCTTGGCGGCCAGGACGTCTATCTGAACGTTGCGGGAGGCTTGCGGATCACCGAGCCCGCCGCCGATCTGGCCGTCGCGGCGGCGCTGGTCTCCGCTTTCCGCGACATCCCCTTTCCCCAAGACGCCGTCATCTTCGGCGAGATCGGCCTTTCCGGCGAGGTGCGGGCCGTCAGCCAACGCGACGCCCGGTTGAAAGAGGCCGCCAAACTCGGCTTCGCCGAAGCCATTGTGCCCCAGGCCCGCAAATCGAAAAAGGGGAGCAGCGCGCTTTCGCTGGAGACGGTCCGCCACCTGACCGAGCTTTCGGCGCTGCTTCACCGCAAACAGAAATCCGCCACCGAAATGGAAAAACAGCCTTCCTAAACGGAGAGACGATGACCGACTTCCCCTTGAACACGGCCGATCTGATTATTCTGGGCGTACTTTTGCTCTCCGCCATTTTGGCTTTAAGCCGCGGTTTCGTGCGCGAGCTTCTCTCGCTTGGGGCCTGGGCCGGTTCGGCGCTGGTGACGATTTACGGCTTTAGCGCGGCGCGGCCTTACGCATATGAAATCGTTGCCGTGCCCCTTTTGGCTGATATCATGCTGGCAATTGCGCTCTTTATCACCTCCATGCTCGTCTTTTCCTTGATTGCCCGCGTCATCGCCGCACGCGTGAAAGAAAGCAAGCTCAAGCCGGTCGATCGCGGGCTGGGCCTTTTCTTTGGCCTGATGCGGGGCGCCCTGCTGCTTTCGCTCTTTTATCTGATGTTCGCATGGACGATGCCCTCGCGCGGCCAGCCGGGCTGGGTGCAGGATTCGATGCTGATGCCATTCGTGGCCGTCGGCGCCAGCCTTCTTTCCGGGGTCGTTCCGGACGAGGACGAGAAGGAAGGCGTACAAGCAATCCGCGACGTTAAGGCCCGTGCCTGGGAGCTCCTTTCCATAGGCCGCCTCATTCAACGGTTCCAGGGTCCGAAATCGGCTGCCGACGCGAAGAAATCGGGCTATAACGAGGACGAGCGCGGAGCCATGGAGCGACTGATCGAACGTCACCAATAGCGCGACAGGCGAACGGAATGCATAGCACCCACCCTTTCGAAGACGACCACCTCCACGAAGAGTGCGGGGTCTTTGGTATTTACGGCCATATGGACGCCGCCGCACACACGGCGCTGGGCTTGCACGCGCTGCAACACCGCGGCCAGGAAGCGGCCGGCATCGTCACCTTCGACGGTCACCACTTCCATAACCACCGCGCCCTTGGCCAGGTCAGCGACAATTTTGGCGCCGGCGCCGCTATTGAAGGCCTTTCCGGCTTTACCGCCATCGGCCACAACCGTTATTCGACGACCGGCGAAACGGTGCTTCGGAACGTGCAACCGCTTTTCGCCGATTTCGAATCGGGTGGCTTTGCCATCGGCCACAATGGCAACCTTACAAATGCGCGCACCCTTCGCCGCCAGCTTGTCCGCCGCGGCTGCCTTTTTCAATCGACGACGGACACGGAAGTCATCGTCCACCTCATCGCGACCAGCCTCTACTCCACCGTCGTGGACCGGCTGATCGACGCGCTGAAACAAGTCGAGGGAGCCTATTCCATCGTCGCCTTGACGAATGATTCGCTAATTGGCGTGCGCGACCCCCATGGCGTGCGGCCATTGATCCTGGGCAAGCTGGACGGCGCCTATATTTTGGCATCGGAAAGCTGCGCCCTTGACATCATCGGCGCCGAACTTGTCCGCGATATCGAGGCCGGCGAAATCGTCATCATCAATGAGGACGGGCTGCAAAGCATCAAGCCGTTCGTCAAACAGAAACGCCGCTTTTGCATTTTCGAATTCATTTACTTTTCCAGGCCGGACAGCGTTGTCGAAGGAACGGACGTTTACGAGATTCGCAAGCGCATTGGCGCCGAACTTTCCCGTGAAAACCATATCGATGCGGACGTCGTCATTCCGGTGCCCGATTCAGGCGTGCCGGCGGCCATCGGCTATGCGGCTGAAGGCGGCATCCCCTTTGAGCTGGGGATTATCCGAAATCATTATATCGGGCGCACCTTCATCGAGCCCCGGGATCAAATCCGCCACCTTGGTGTAAGGCTGAAGCACAACGCGAATGCCCGCCAGATCGACGGCAAGCGGGTTGTGCTGATCGATGACAGCATTGTCCGCGGCACCACCTCGATGAAAATCGTTGAAATGGTGCGCCAGGCCGGCGCCCGCGAAGTGCATATGCGGATTGCAAGTCCGCCAACGACCAATTCTTGTTTTTACGGCGTCGATACACCGGAACGCGAGCAACTCCTCGCCGCCCAACACAGCATTGATGAAATGGCGGCGCAGATTAAGGTGGATAGCCTCGCCTATATCTCCATCGACGGACTCTATCGGGCAATGGGCGAACGGGGGCGTGACGCAAGCGCCCCGCAATATTGCGACGCCTGCTTCACCGGCGAGTACCCCATTCAGCTCACCGACCGGGATGGTGGCGATGCGTCCTCGCAACTTTCGTTGCTTGCCGAACTCGGTTAAACGCCTGTGACCGCCTCTTCTCCACGCCTTGAAGGCCGCATTGCGCTAATCACCGGCGCTTCGCGCGGCATTGGCGCCGCCCTTGCCAAAGACTTCGCCCGCGAAGGCGCCCATGTCATTCTGGTCGCCCGCAGCACGGCCGGCCTCGAGGCAGTCGACGATGCCATTCAGGCGGCGGGCGGCGCACCCGCTACCCTGGTGCCGCTCGACCTAACGGAATGGGCCGCCATCGACCAGATGGCCGGCGCCCTTGCCAAACGTTTCGGCCGGCTCGACGTGCTGGTGGGAAACGCCGCCACCCTTGGCATGCTTTCGCCAACGGCGCATATCGACCCAGAGGTATGGGAACACACCTTCGCACTGAACGTCACGGCCAATTGGCGCCTGATTCGCGCCTTTGAGCCGCTGCTAAAGGCTTCCGATGCCGGCCGCGCAATATTTGTGACCTCCGGCGTCGGCAGCAGCGCCACCCCCTATTACGGGGCATATGGGGCAAGCAAAGCCGCCCTTGAAAGAATGGTGCAGACCTATGCCGCCGAAGTGCAAAAAACGAAATTAAAGGTAAATCTGGTGGACCCGGGAATTGTCCGAACGGACATGCGGGCCCTGGCCTTTCCCGGCGAAGATCCGGCTGGTTTGCCGCCGCCGGAATCGGTAACCGAGACGTTTGTGCGCCTGGCGCAAGCAACCGTCTCCAGCCACGGAGAGACGGTTCGCGTTTGATTTACGCGTAGGGGTTGCTTCCCTTGCGCAGACGAAAGCGCACCGGCGTTCCCTCCAGGCCAAAGGTTTCGCGAAGGCTGTTCACGAGGTAGCGAATATACGCTTCCGGCAATTTTTCCGGACGGGAAACAAACAGCGCAAAGGTCGGCGGCCGCGTCTTGATTTGCGTAAGGTAACGCAGGCGCAGCGGCCTTCCTCGAATGGCGGGCGGCGGGTGCCGCTCGACCGCATCGGCAAGCCATTGGTTTAGCTTCGCCGTCGGCACGCGCCGGTTCCATATTTCATACGCCTTCAACACCGCCGGCATCAATTGTGGGACGTTTTCGCCCGTCTTGGCAGAAAGCACGACCCAGGGAAGCCCGCGAACCTGAGGCAGGGAACGCTCCAACCGTTCGGCAAGCTTGGTTCGTGCCGCCGCCGGGTTCGGCACACGGTCCCATTTGTTGACGACGATGAGCAGCGCCCGCCCCTCCTCGATCGCCTGGCCCGCGATGTTAAGGTCTTGCTTTTCCAACATGTTTTCCGAATCCAGCACCAGCAAGACCAGATGGGCCCGGCGGATGGCCTTCTTCGTCGCCTCAATGGAAAGCTGTTCGACCTTGGCTTCGATACGCGCCTCGCGGCGATAGCCAGCCGTATCCACAAGAAAGAAGCGCTGCCCCTCATGTTCCCAGGCGACGGGGATAGCATCGCGCGTAATGCCGGCTTCCGGCCCCGTCAAAAGCCGTTCTTCGCCGATCAGGCGGTTGGCCAGCGTTGACTTGCCGACATTTGGGCGCCCCACAATGGCAAGCCCAAGGCCATTGCCTTCCTCTTCCGGCGCGGCTTCCTCTTCCGCCTCTATAAAGGGGAGAAGGTGCGCATAGAGGTCGGCCATGCCCTCCTTGTGTTCGGCGGAAATGGCGATCGGTTCGCCAAAGCCGAGCTTAAACGCCTCGTAATAGCCCTGCTCGCTGCCCGAGCCTTCGCATTTGTTCGCCACCAGAAGAACGGGCGTGCTCCGTTTGCGCAGCCATTTGGCGAAATATTTGTCCAGCGGGGTCGGCCCTTCCCGCGCATCCATCAAAAAAAGCGCAACGTCGGCCTCCTCCAACACGCGCTCCGTCTGGGCAAGCATTTTTGCTTCCAGGTCTTTCCCGGTGCCCTCTTCGAAACCGGCCGTATCGATAACGCGAAACCGAAGGGGGCCCAGTTCCGCCGTTCCCTCCTGCCAGTCGCGCGTAACCCCCGGCGTGTCATGTGTCAGCGCCAGGCGCTCATGAACCAGCCGGTTAAACAACGTCGATTTTCCGACATTTGGTCGGCCGACAATGACGACCGTCTTCCCCATGATTCTTTCCTGAAACCTAGCGGAACGCGATGAGATCGGCGTCCGTGGTTAGAAGGTACATCGTGCCCTGGGCCACAACCGGTGGAACCGACACGCCGTCGTCGAGCGTGATTTGGCCAATAACGTCTCCCCGATAGGGAGAAACGGCAAGCACCCTGCCATGCGAGCCTGCAAGAAGAAGGCGATCGCTGGCCAATACCGGCCCGTGCCACACGATCGGCTCTTCTTTCTCGATCGGGTTCTGATATAGGGGAAGCTGCAGGACCCAGAGAATTTCGCCCTTCTCCCGCGTCAGGCAGAGCAATTCATTGTTCGTCGTCAGCAAATAGATGTAATCCCCAGCTACCCACGGCGTTTGAATGCCGCCAAGCTCTTTTTCCCAGATCCTCTCTCCCGATCGCATATTCAGCGCGACGACCCGGCCGCTATGGCTGACGGCAAACACCCAGCCGCGGTCGATGACGGGCTGGCCACGAATGTCGGCGATCGAGGAAATCACGTCGCTTCGCCGCGAAGACGCAAGCGAGTAGGACCACATGATCCGTCCGTTGTTTGTCAAAATGGCAAAAAGCTCGCCGGAGGAATAAGGCACGACGACTATATCCCCTTCGACTGCGGGGCTGGCCCCACCCAGGATGCCGGCCGATTCCTCAAAGCCCTTGTGCTTCCACAAGGTTTCGCCGTTGCGCACATCGAGGACAAAAAGCTGATTGTCAAAAGTCGTTACGAACAACCGGCCATCGCTAATGGTCGGCGCCGCCCGCATTGGCGACGGCATGGCGCGCCGCCAGACGGTTTCTCCGCTCTCCGCGTTCAGCACAACCACCTCTGCAAAGCCCGTGCTGATAAACAGATACCCATAGGCGTAAGCGATTCCGCCGCTGAAAGTAACGTCGTCCTCGTCCTCCGGCGTCAAATCCGTGCGCCATAGGCGTTCGCCACTCTCCACCTCAATGGCCGTGATGCGCCCGTCTACGTCCGCGACGTAAACCCGGTTGCCCGCGACAACCGGCTGGGAAATCAATCGGCTTTCCGCATCCGCGCCACTGCCAACGCCTGCGGACCACACTTCTTTCGGCGAGGCCGACATCACCAAATGGTGCATGGCATGGTTCGGATACCCGCCTGCCTGCGGCCAGGCCGGATTCGCCTGCGGACGCGGCAGACGAATGGCAACTTCTTCCACGTCCGGCTTCAATTGCTGATCGAGCAGGAGAATTGGAATGCGCTCGCCCGGGATGCTTTGTTCTTCCGGATCGAAAACCGACGTCTCGCACGCCGTCAAGAAGATGGCCGCGGTGAGAAAAAGGAGTGCCCTAACGGCGGGACGCGTCACGACTTTTCTCCAAGTGCCGTTGCCATTTCCTTGGCGCGTTGGCCCAGCATTTCCGGCGCCTTGGGATCGGCCGCAAGGTTTTCATATATCTCCCGCGCTTTGGCGGTTTCGCCCGTTCGGATGGCAACGAGCGCCGTAATTTCGAGGGCGGAATGCCGCCAGGGGTTTTCCGCCGCGGTCAAGGGCGCAAGTTCCTCGACCAGGGTTTCCGGATCCTCCCGGTCAACCCGGCGAAAGGCCCCCAGGATGCGCGCAAGGTCGCGAAAAGCCGCTGGAACATCATCGTCATCGGCAATTTCACCATAGAGGCGAATGGCGCCGGCAATGTCGCCTCCCGAGGAAGCGAGTGCCGCCTCGTGCAACCGGGCGAGAACGGCATAGCCTTCCCCGCCATCCTCGGCAAGAAAGGCAAACGCCGCGCGGGCGGCCTCCTCGTTTCCCTGCCGCAGCAGTTCCGTCGCCGCGTGGTAACGCATGCCGGCCTTCAACGCTTGATGCTGGCTGTATTCGCCCCAGCCAACCTTCATCGCCACGATGGCTACAAGCGCAACCACACCCCCGATCGCAAATCGCCCATATTGCTTCCACAGGGCGAGAAGGCGATCGCGTCGTAGCTCCTCGTCGATTTCACGGAAAACGTTGTCGTTCACGAATGGTCCTCTGGCACCCTCGGCCGGCCGGGCGGGTAACATAAACCGCGCCGCGAGCGAAGGCAAACCCTTGAAAAACGCGGCAATCCAGAAAGAAGAGGGCATGCGGGCAAAACCCACACGGCCTAGTCGTCATCCCGCCATTTGATGGAACAGCCCATGCTCGCGGCCTGTTCGGATGGCCCCTGGCCGGTTTCGGCAATGGCCGCCATCGCTTCGAACAGCTCGCGCCGTGCAGCAACCACTTCCTCGCGGCCGCCCGCGTCGAGGCGGCCCCGATATTGGAGCGCCAGCGCCCGATTGAAGCCAAAGAAATCCGGCGTACAGACGGCCCCGTAGGCCCGGGCCGTGGCCTGGGTCGCGTCGAGCAAATAGGGAAAGGGGAACGCATGCTGCTCGGCGAAGCGCTGCATGTTCTCGAAGGAATCCTCCGGATAGGCTTCCGTATCATTCGCCATGATGGCAACCGTACCAACGCCAAGCGCCGCCAGGTCCCGGGCGTCGCGCACGATCCGCGAAATCGCCCCTTTCACATAGGGACAATGGTTGCAAAGAAACATAACCAGGGTCGCCTTCGTCCCGGCAATATCGGCCAGTCGATAGATTTTGCCATCCACGCCCGGAAGGGCGAAATCTACCGCCTTCCAGCCAAAATCGCAGATGGGCGTGTGCAAAAGCGCCATGGAAGCCTACAAAAATGCGCCGAAATTAACGTGCGCCGGAAAGCGCCCGTGGCCGTACTTCCGGGCTCGCAATCGGCCTTGCCTCATCGGGAAGCTTTTCGTCTGCCGCCCCCCCGTTTAGGCGGGCGATGACCCGACGCCGATAGGCGGGGTCCGTGATCACGCGTTCAAAATCAATTTTGCTGTCCATTTCAGGCCTTGCTCGAAACGGCGTGTGGGGCCGCGCCGCACGGTGTTTTCACGGCGCAAATCATCCCATTTCGGCGGTTGAAAACAAAGGGGCCTAAGCTTGAAAAACGCAATTTCTTGGGGAGAAAGCTGTGGATATCTCACGCTTTTCCTGGGGAAAAAAAGAAACGGGTGCGCGGGCAAACGAAAGGCGGCAACCGGAGCCCCGGCTGCCGCCAATCGTCCTGCAAACAAAGCCTAATCGCGGCTCTTGTTGTAGAGGTAGAGAATAATGCCCAACGCGATCAAGCCAACGAGGCCATTTTCACCCAAGGCACGAATCAGATTAATCAGATTGCCGACGATGTCGCCGGTAAGGAAGGTCGCATTCTCTCCGAAGAGAATTTGAATGACGATCCCAAGCGCGATAAGGGCAAGCCCAACTTCCGTAACTTGACCAACCCATTTTGCAACAGTTCTAAGTGCATCCATCGAAGTATCTCCCCCGTCGCTTATGCGACTTAATTCGTAGGATGGGCGAAGCGTATACAAGATCTATACGCTTCAACCGTTTAGGCTACCATATGTTGATAAATATGGAAAACCCTCATTCGGGCCCCGGATTTCTGGGCAACCCCTTGGAAACCCTGTAAAAACAATCGCTGTAGCCGCGGGCCGAGGGTGGCCTCCCCATCCGCTGTCCGGATGCGAATGCCCCGGCGGGGTGGGCCCCTCAAAGTTCCCGGCGGCACGTTTGAACGTCAAAAAAGGCCCCTCTTTGGCCCAGCCGAAGGGTTGCAAGGTTTTGTTAAGGGTGACCTGAAATCATAAGCAGCCACGGGGATGCGATTGCAACGAAGCAATGCCTTCGTGTTAGAATAGTTAATCCAAGGCGCCGCAAGAGCGCAGGAATCCCGGGAGAAGCGTTTCGATGGACTACAATCGGTATTTTGCGGAAGCCATTGCTGGCCTGAGGGCGGAAGGCCGCTATCGGGTCTTTGCGGATCTTGAACGCAAATCGGGCTCCTTCCCGTTGGCGTTCAAGCGGCAGAAGGGCAGCGATGCGCAAGAAGTCACCGTTTGGTGCAGCAACGATTACCTAGGCATGGGGCAGCACCCGCAGGTGCGCGAGGCCATGCAAGGCGCCCTGGAAACCCACGGCGCCGGCGCCGGCGGCACGCGCAACATCTCGGGCACGAATCACTACCACGTTCTGCTTGAGCAAGAGCTTGCGGACCTTCACGGGAAGGAAGCCGCGCTTCTGTTCACCTCCGGTTACATATCGAACGAGGCCGCGCTAAGCACGATTGCCAGGCTGCTGCCCAATTGCGTCGTCTTTTCCGACTCCCTCAACCATGCCTCGATGATTCAAGGCATCCGCAACAGCGGCGCGGCGCGAAAAATCTTTCGCCACAACGACGTCGCGCATCTCGAGGAATTGCTTCGCGAGACGGACCCAGCCAAGCCAAAATTGATTGCCTTTGAATCCGTTTATTCCATGGACGCGGACATCGCCCCCGTCGCCAAAATTTGCGATCTTGCCGAAAAATATGGCGCGATGACCTATCTGGATGAAGTCCATGCCGTCGGCATGTACGGGCCGCGCGGCGGCGGCATTGCCGAACGCGAAGGCGTGATGGATCGCGTCTCGATTCTTGAAGGAACGCTGGCAAAAGCCTATGGCGTCATGGGCGGCTACATTGCCGCTTCCGAGCAACTCGTCGACGCCGTTCGCAGTTTCGCGCCCGGCTTTATTTTCACGACGGCCTTGCCCCCGGTGATCACCGCCGGCGCCCTTGCAAGCGTACGCCACCTAAAGGCCAGCGACCTTGAGCGCCAGCGCCATCAGGAGCGCGCCGCCACCTGCAAACGCCTGCTTGCCGAAGCGGGCCTGCCCGTGCTGCCCTCGGAAAGCCACATCGTGCCGCTAATCGTTGGCGATGCGCGGCTTTGCAAGCAAGCCAGCGACCTGCTGCTGGAGCATCACGGCATCTACATCCAACCGATCAATTACCCGACCGTGCCAAAAGGCACCGAGCGGCTGCGCATCACGCCGTCGCCGCTCCACACGGACGCAATGATGGATCGCTTGGTCGAGTCCCTGCTGGACGTATGGAAACGACTGGAATTGCGCCGCGCCGCTTAGGCGACGCTCTATTCCGCCGCGCCAATCCCTTTCAGCAGCGAGTTTTCGTTCCAGTAACTTTTGATGCTGACGGTCCCGTCTTTGCGGGCACGGATTACGTCAATCCCGTGCAGCTCAATCGAGTTGTTCGTCGGCTCCTTGCCAGCGAAAGCGCCGGTATGGGTCGCCTTCCACGTCCACTCCCAATAGACCGCCTTTTTCGTGTACTTCACGTGATTGTACGAAAACTTGCTGTCCGGAAAGGCCTTGAACAAAACGCCCGCATAGTCGCGAAGCGCCTTGCCTTTAATCCCCTCCGGCGGCAGCGACGCATCCCAATAGGAGCCATTGCCTACGGCCGCGACGATCAAGTCAAAATTGCCCGTGTTCCAGCCAATGGACCAGCTCTCCATGGCCGTCTTGACGATTTTTGCCGGGTCGTCTTCCGGCATCGGCGCCCCGGCGGCAAGAGCCGTTCGCCCCGCCCCAAATTGAGCCAGAAGGCCCACGGCAAGAAACGCCGCAAAGACGGGCATGAAAAGGTTAGGAAAACGACGCTTGAACATTTCTTCTCCCCTGGGAAAAATTTTGTTCTTTTCAACTTGTGCAAATTCTGACGAAGCCCCGGACAGAAGTAAAGCCTTCCCGGCCGCCAGGATGCGCCTCAACCCCACTCCCTCGGCAGGCCTAGCAAAATGCGCAGCCATTTTCCCGGCGCCCCACGGGGCGGCGGGTAGTAAGGCCGGTATTCGACCACGCCTTCCGGGTCCTCATGAATGAGGATTTCGGCCGCCGGGAAAGAAACGGCGAGCTTCTTTTCCACTTCGTCCGCCACCTTATGGGCGTGGCGCAAGGTGATCTTGTCGTCGAGTTCGAGATGAAACTGAATAAAGATGGTGTTGCCGGATTTTCGCGTGCGCAGATCGTGAAGATCCCCCGCCTCCGGATGGGCGCGGACGATCTCGCGAATGCGATCGCGGTCTTCCTCCGGAAGCTCGCGGTCCATCAAGGGATCCAACGAGAGAAAGGCAATTTTGCCAGCGGTACGCAGCAGGTAAAGGGCGATCGCGATACCAAACAACGGGTCCACAAAGCCCCAGCCAATATTTGCCCCCAAAATCAACGCCAGGATCACACTGGCATTGATTAAGACGTCGCCGGTGTAGTGCAGAGAATCGGCATCAATGGCAACGGAACCCGTTTTACGCACGACATAACGCTGGTAATGCACCAAGGCGATGGTCGTGACGATCGCAAACAGCATGACGAAGATCCCAACCTCGCCATGTTCGATCACACGGGGGTGTGCCAACCGGTAGGCAGCCTCGATCAGCAGAAAGACCGCCGAGCCGGCCACAAAAGCCGCCTGCGCGAGGCCGGCCAAATGCTCGGCCTTGCCGTGGCCGAAGCGATGCTCGTAATCGGCAGGCTGAAGCGCATGATGAACGGCCAGCAGGTTTATGAACGATGCCCCGACGTCGAGCAGAGAATCAATAAGAGAGGAAAGCAAACTCACCGAATCCGTCACCAACCAGGCCCCCACCTTGACGAGGACCAGCACCAGCGCCACCGCGACGGCCGCAATCGTCGCACGCCGCATCAGGCGTGCGCTCTCCTCAGGGAGGGGCGTTGGTTTTTCAGGAATTGCCGTCACGAATTTTTCCTAGCGATCAAGGGTAGAGGCGTTGCACGCGCCATGCGTCTCGATCCCGATAATACACCAACCGGTCATGCAGACGGAATGCGGCCTGGCTCCAAAACTCGATCCGCTCGGGCAGGACGCGATAACCGGACCAGAAAGGGGGCCGCGGCACCGGGCCGACGCCAAACTTCATCGTGAATTCGGCAACGCGCTTCTCAAGCGCGAAACGGCCTTCCAAAGGCTGCGATTGCTGCGATGCCCATGCGCCGATCTGGCTCATGCGATCGCGTGTCGCAAAATAGGCATCGGCCTCGGCATCGCCGACGGGCCGAACCGTACCGGCAACCCGCACCTGACGGTCAAGCGTCTTCCAATAGAAACAAAGCGCCGCCTTTGAATTTTCCTCGATCTCCCGCGCCTTCACGCTTTCCAGATTCGTGAAGAAAACGAATCCCTTGTCGTTCACGCCCTTCAGCAACACCATCCGGTTGGATGGCATGCCGTCGGCGCCAACGGTGGCCAACGCCACGGCATCGGGGTTTTTCGCCTCGGCGTCCTTTGCTTCGGCAAACCATCGCCCGAAAAGCGCGATCGGATCCTTTTCCGGAGTTTCAAACATGGTTTCTCTTTGCGGCAAATGGCTTTGCGCAGGTTAAAGAGCGATCGCACCCATCCGTCAAGAGGCCCCGCCCGCCTTCTCTCGCCAATCGCCGAGCGCCGCCGCAAAAAGCCCCCCCACCAACACGGCCAGCCAGGAAATGTACATCCAGATGAGGAAGACCGGGATCGCGGCAAGGGCACCGTAAATGGCCTCATAATTCGCAAAGGTCGACAAGTAGATGCCAAAACCCTTTTTGGCCATCTCGAAGAGAACGGCCGCGACGACGCCGCCGGCAAGCGCGTCCCGCCAATGAACGTCGCGATTCGGAATAACGATATAGAGAAGCGCAAGCGCCATGGCTTCAAACAGGAATGGCAAGAAACGCAAGAAAGGCTGCAATTCCGCGGCACGTGCGTTTCCAAGCCATTCCGTCGCCGTATAGAGATAACCGGAAACGGAAAGGCCCGCGCCGACAAGCACCGGGCCCAGCGTCATCGCCGCCCAATAAGCGAGCAGGCGCGGCACCAGCTTTCGCGGCGTTGCGATCCGCCAAATCTGGTTGAACGTCCTCTCAATCGTCGCCAGCAACATGATGCCCATCGCAAACAGAACCAGCAGCCCAAGCGTCGTCATCTTGCGTGCGTTTTCAGCCAAGCTGGAAAGCTCATCCTTGATAGCGCCTTCCATATGCGGGGCAAAATTGTCGAAGAGAACGCCCATGGCGGCCTCTCGCGATTCGTCCAGGCCTGGGAAAATGGCAAAGGCGGAAAAAGCGATCGCCGTGACCGGAACGAAGGCCAGCAACGACGTATAGCTGAGCGCGGCCGCCGCCTGTACGCAGCGGTCTTCCGAAAACCGGCGTAGTACGAAGGCCAGGAACGGTCGGACCGCCCCCTTCAGTTGCGCGAAGCGTTGCATCCCCTAAGCATAAGCCGCTTCCCCTGTCCGGGGAAGCCGAAGGGTACCCTGCCCCCGCTTGGACCCCCTTCGGCTTTCGTGTAGGATGCCGCCCATCGAAGGCTCCCGGCCCAATCCGGGCCAACCCTGAACCCAAGGAAGCAACGGGACACCACATGCAGGACAAAACGCAAGTCATGGCTGGCAAGAAGGGGCTTGTCCTCGGTGTTGCAAACGACCGCTCGCTTGCCTGGGGCATCGCCAAGGCCGCCGCCGCCGGTGGCGCAGAGCTGGCCTTTACCTATCAGGGCGAGCCGCTGGCAAAACGCGTCGAGCCCCTTGCCCATTCCATCGGTTCGGATTTTGTCCTGCCCTGCGACGTGACGGACGACGCCAGCATCGACACGGTCTTTGCCGAGATCAAATCGCGTTGGGGAAAATTGGATTTTCTCGTCCATGCGATCGCCTATTCCGACAAGGAGCAGCTGAAGGGCCGGTACCTAGATACGACGCCGGACAATTTCGCCATGACGATGGCCATCTCGTGCTACTCCTTCACGGCCCTTTGCCAACGCGCCGTTCCGTTGATGTCCGATGGCGGAAGCATGCTGACGTTGAGCTATACCGGCGCCGAACGCGTGATGCCCCACTACAACGTCATGGGCGTTGCAAAGGCGGCCCTTGAATCAAGCGTGCGCTACCTCGCCGCCGATCTGGGGCCCCAGAACATTCGCGTGAACGCCATTTCCGCAGGCCCCATCAAAACCCTGGCGGCGTCCGGCATTGGCGATTTCCGCTACATCCTCAAATGGAACCAGTACAACTCGCCGCTGCACCGCAACGTCACGATCGAGGATGTCGGTGGCGCCGCCGTTTATTTGTTGAGCGACCTTTCCTCCGGGGTCACCGGTGAAATCCATCACGTCGATGGCGGCTATCACGTCGTGGGCATGAAGGCAGTGGACGCCCCCGACATCTCCGTCGTCTAGGACAGGCCATGGCTGGAAACACCTTTGGAACTCTCTTTCGCTACACGACCTGGGGAGAAAGCCATGGCCCTGCCATTGGCGTCGTCGTCGATGGCGTGCCTCCGGGGCTGGCGTTAGACGAAGCGGACATTCAGACCTGGCTCGACAAGCGCCGGCCGGGAAGCTCGCGCTTCACGACCCAGCGCCGCGAGACGGATCAGGTAAAGATTCTTTCCGGCACCTTTGAAGGAAAGACGACGGGCACCCCCATCAGCCTGATGATCGAGAACACGGATGTGCGCTCGAAGGATTACGACGCGATCGAAGATGCCTTTCGGCCGGGCCACGCGGACTACACCTATTTCAAGAAATACGGCATCCGCGATCACCGCGGCGGCGGGCGCGCCTCGGCGCGGGAAACCGCGGCTCGGGTCGCAGCCAGCGGCATTGCCCGCAAGATTCTTGGCGAAAGCATTGCGATCCGCGGCGCCCTCGTCCAGATCGGCCCCCACAAGGTGGCCCCGGCCCGTTGGGACTGGGATGCGGTCGCAGCGAACCCCTTCTTCTGCCCCGACCCCGTCATGGCCAAGGAATGGGAAAGCTATCTCGACGCAATCCGCAAATCGGGCAATTCCGTTGGCGCCGTGATTCAGATCGAGGCCGAAGGCGTGCCGGCCGGCCTTGGGGAACCCGTCTATGACCGGCTGGACGCGGACCTTGCCAAAGCCTTGATGAGCATCAACGCCGCCAAGGGCGTGGAAATCGGTGCCGGCTTTGAGGCGGCGGCGCTTTTGGGCGACGCGAACGCCGACGAAATGCGCATGGAGAACGGCAACGCGACGTTCCTTTCCAACCACGCCGGTGGTGTTCTGGGCGGCCTTGCGACAGGGCAACCGATCGTCGCGCGCTTTGCCGTAAAGCCGACAAGCTCAATCGCCATCGCCAGAAAATCCGTGAACCGTTCCGGCAACGACGTCGATATCGCCACAAAGGGGCGGCACGACCCTTGCGTTGGCATTCGCGCCGTGCCGGTGGGCGAAGCCATGATGGCAAACGTGCTTGCCGATCACCTGCTGCGCCATAAAGCGCAATGCGGATAGGGCCTTTCGTTTAGCCCCGCAATCGGGCCGCGATCAAAAATTCCTTGTTGCCTTCGGGGCCCAGGATTGGGCTTTCCACCTGCCCGATCACCGTCCAGCCGGGAAGCGCCGCAAGCCAGGCCGCAATCCGTTCGCAGACTTCTTCATGCAGCGCCGAATCGCGCACAACCCCCTTCTTGCCCACCCTTCCCTTGCCGACTTCGAATTGCGGCTTGATAAGCGCAACCAAAACCGCCCCCGGCGCCGCCAGACGCAACGGTTGCGGAAGAAGCGTTTCCAGGCCGATGAAGCTTGCATCGCAGACCATTAGATCGATCGGTTCCGGCACCTCCGCTTCGGTCAGGAAGCGCGCATTCGTCCGCTCCAGGACGACGATGGCGGGATCGTTGCGAAGCGCCCAGTCGAGCTGGCCATGGCCGACGTCGACCGCGTAAATCCGGCGCGCGCCCCCCTGGCGCAGCACGTCCGTAAAGCCGCCATGGGCGGCGCCGATGTCGAGGGCCGTCTTGCCCGCCGGGTCGATGTCAAAACGATCGAGGGCAGCGGCCAATTTCACACCGCCACGGGAAACCCAGGGATGTACGGGCCCACGGACTTCAAGGGGGGTGTCGGGATCGAGGGCCATGCCGGGTTTGTCGAGGCGGCGCTCGCCGCTGAAGACGCGGCCCGCCAGAACGATCGCCTGGGCGCGGCTTCGGTTTTCGGCCAACCCGGCCTGAACCAGCAATTGGTCCAGGCGGAGCTTCGCCGCCTTCTTCGTCATGGGATCAGGCGCGGACGGAAACGGTGTTGTGGCCCAGGGCGGCGAGCGCGGTGTCCACAATATGCCGGGCATCGAGGCCGGCGCGCTCATATTGCTTGGCCGGCGAATCGTGATCGAGAAAGACGTCCGGCAAGGTCATCGGACGAATTTTCAAGCCCGCATCCAAAAGGCCGCTGGTTGCCAGCGAATGCAGGACCTGGGTAGCAAACCCGCCGATCGAGCCTTCCTCAATGGTGATCAACACCTCATGCTCAAGCGCGAGACGGCGCACCAATTCTTCATCGAGGGGCTTCGCAAAACGGGCATCCGCCACCGTGGTGGAGAGACCTTTGGCGCCCAATTCGTCTGCCGCGGTCAACGCTTCTTGCAAGCGCCCGCCAAAAGAAAGCAGCGCCACTTTCGTGCCTTCGCGCAGCACGCGGCCGCGGCCGATCTCAAGCGGCACGCCACATGCCGGCATGGGAACGCCGAGGCCCTCGCCACGCGGATAACGAAATGCGCAAGGCTGGTCGTCGATGGCCACGGCCGTCGCGACCATATGCACGAGTTCGGCCTCATCTGCCGCCGCCATTACGATGAAATTGGGCAAACACCCCAAATAGGCAACGTCAAAAGCACCGGCATGGGTCGCCCCGTCGGCGCCAACAAGACCGGCGCGGTCAATGGCAAAGCGGATCGGCAGTTTCTGGATTGCCACGTCGTGCACGACTTGATCGTAAGCGCGCTGAAGAAAGGTGGAGTAGATCGCAGCAAAGGGTTTGTAGCCTTCCGTCGCCATGCCGGCACAGAACGTAACGGCGTGCTGTTCGGCAATGCCGACGTCGAAAAAGCGCTTCGGAAAATGTTTCTCGAAAAGATCGAGGCCCGTTCCGGATGGCATGGCCGCGGTGACGGCGATAATCTTGTCGTCCTTCTCCGCCTCCTGCACCAACGCCTTGGCGAAGGTTTTCGTGTAGTTCGGCGCCTTGGGCTTGGATTTCTGCTGGGCGCCGGTGACCACGTCAAACTTGCTTACGCCATGGTATTTATCGGCCGAGGCTTCCGCCGGCGCATAGCCATGCCCTTTTTTGGTCACCACATGCACAAGCACCGGGCCCTTCTCAGGATCGTCGCGGACGTTCTTAAGCACCGGCAGCAAATGATCGAGATTGTGCCCGTCGATCGGCCCAACGTAATAAAAACCCAGTTCCTCGAAGAGGGTGCCGCCGGTGACAAGGCCGCGCGCAAATTCTTCGGCGCGGCGCGCCGTTACCTCGATCGGGCGGGGAAATTTCTTGGCGACCATGCTGGCCAGGTGGCGGATCGACCGATAGGGCTTCGAAGAAATCAGCTTCGAAAGATAGGCGCTCATGGCGCCTACCGGCGGCGCGATCGACATGTCGTTGTCGTTCAGGATGACGATGAGGCGGCTGTCCATCGAACCGGCGTTGTTCATCGCTTCATAGGCCATGCCGGCGCTCATGGCGCCGTCGCCGATCACGGCAATCGCCTGACTTGTGCGTCCGTCGAGATCGCGGGCAACGGCCATGCCAAGCGCGGAGGAAATCGACGTTGAACTATGCGCGGCCCCAAAGGGGTCGTATTCGCTTTCGGAACGTTTCGTAAAACCGGAAAGGCCGTCGCCTTGACGCAGCGTGCGAATGCGGTCGCGCCGGCCCGTAAGAATTTTGTGAGGGTAGCATTGATGGCCAACGTCCCACACCAACCGGTCGTCCGGCGTGTTGAAGACGTAGTGGATGGCCACGCTCAGCTCGACCACGCCAAGCCCCGCGCCAAGATGACCGCCAGTGCTGGAAACCGCGTCGATCGTCTCGAGACGCAATTCGTCCGCCAGCTGACGAAGCTGTTTTTCCTTCAGCTTGCGAACGTCCGCCGAGATGGCGATCGTATCGAGAAGCGGCGTCTTGCTGCCTGGATTCAATTCGGTTTTTTCCGACACTTTTCCTACTTCTTTCCTGCTTCCCGCTCTCACGGTTCCTGGTTAGTGGCGCCGCATGATGACAAAATGGGCAGCAAGAGCCAATAGTTCCGCCTTTTCGCCAAAAAGATCAAGGTGCGCAATGGCTTGATCCGCTAAAATCTTCGCTTGTTCGCGGGCGCGTTCGACTCCGAGAATGGAAACAAACGTAGCTTTTCCAGCGGCTTGGTCCTTTTGAACGGCCTTTCCCGTAGTGGCCGCGTCGCCCTCAATATCTAGGAGGTCGTCCTGGATCTGGAAGGCAAGCCCCATGTCATGGGCATAGGCGTGAAGCGCGTGCCGTTCGGCCTTCGGCGCCTCGCCCAGGATCGCACCCGCCTCGCAGGCAAAGGCAATCAGCGCGCCCGTCTTCATCTGCTGCAGCCGGGTAATCGTGCCAATGTCCATCGTCATCTGTTCGGCCTGCAAATCCACCATCTGCCCCCCGACCATGCCGACCGCGCCGGCGGCCTTGGCCAAAGAACGGACAAGCTCGCACCCAACGCGCGGCGTCGGATGCGTCTCCTCCTCGGCGAGGATCTCAAAGGCCAGGCTTTGCAGGGCGTCGCCGGCCAGAATGGCCGTCGCCTCGTCATAACGCACATGGGTGGTGGGCTTTCCACGGCGAAGCGCGTCGTCGTCCATGGCCGGCAAATCATCGTGAACGAGCGAATAACAATGCACGAGTTCGACCGCGGCGGCCACACGAAGCGCCCGCATCCGGGGCACGTCGAAAAGCTCGGCGCTGGTGACGGCAAGAAAAGGACGGAAACGCTTGCCGCCGTTCAACACGGCGTAACGCATCGCGTCGCAAACGCGCATGTCCGGCCCGTCGCTGGACGGAAGCAGCCGGTCGAGCAACTCCGCCACCGCGTCGGCCGTTTCTGCCAAGGCCGTTTCCAGGGTACGCGTATCGAGCTTATTCAATCTCGACGTCTTTCAATCCGGCTGGGCCATCGGCGCCAAGTTGGATCTGGCTTACCTTTGCCTGCGCCTCGCGCAATTTCGCCTCGCAATGCCGCTTCAGGGCCGCGCCGCGCTCATAGGAGCCGATCGCCTCATCCAGCTTGCCCTTGCCGGATTCGAGCGTTTCGACGATTTCCTCAAGGGCCGCCAAGGCTTGCTCGAAGCTCATCGCCTGAATGTCCTTGGAAACTTCCTGTTTTGCCATGAAATCCGCACTTTTTAAGGAGTTTCCAAACTAGCCCAGGCCCCTCCCGAAAGGCAAGCGGGGCCGCCGAGTTAAAATGTAAAGGCAAAAAAACATTTAGTTTTGCATTGAACTTCTTTATTGTTAGCAAGCTACCGAACGGCCCCCATGACTTTGAGAAGTGATGCCCGAAGAGCAGGAAATCGAACGCGCCTTTGGCTTTCTCGTCACCGACATTGCCCGCATGCTGCGCGCGATCTTCGATCGCCGTGTCCGGACGATGGGATTGACGCGCGCGCAATGGTCCGTTCTTGCGCATCTTTATCGCATGGACGGCCTAAGTCAGTCGGATTTGGCCAAGCTGCTGGAAGTCGAACGACCGACCATCGGGCGCCTGCTGGACCGCATGGAAGCCTCGGGCTGGATAAGCCGAAGCCCGGATCCAAAAGACCGGCGGGTCAAGCGCGTCCATCTGACGGCAAAGGCCCGCCCTGCCGCCCAGGACCTGCGCGCCATCGCCGCCGCCCTGCGGGAAGAAGCCCTTGTCGGAATTGAAGGCGAAAGCCGCGAACATCTGATAAATCAATTGCTCGCAATCAAGGCGAACATTCTGAAGATCAGCCCGGCAGATCCGTCGGGCGGGCCATCAAGCGCCCAAAAGGGCCACTAGGCACCGGAGGAACCATGGACCGACAAAATCGCAAACCGCGCCTAAAGGGGAAATTTGGCAAGCACCCATCGCTTCCGTCCGGTTTGCTATGGGCCTTCTTCCTTTTCTTTCTTGGATGGACGACGGCAGTCTCGGCCCAGGAGCGCCCGCCCAGCCCGGTCACCGTGGACGCCGTCCGCAGTGAGAAAATGGCGCAGACGATGCCGGTCATCGGCCGGCTTGTCGCCCTTCGCGCCGGCGACGTCGCCACCCGCATTGACGGGCGTGTCGGCAATTTTCGCATCGAAGTCGGCAATCGCGTCAAGAAGGGCGACGTGCTTGCCATTCTCGATAGCGACCGCTTGCAGCGCGAGCGTGCGCGCAGCCTTGCTTCCGTCGCGGAAAGCAAGGCGGCGCTGGAAAGCGAGAAGGCCTCCCTTGCCATTGACGAACAGGAGCTTCGCCGCCTCGAATCCTTGCGCAAATCAGCCGTTTTTCCAAAGGCGCGCTACGAGGACAAACAAAAAGAAGTGTTGCGCGCCCGCACGCGGGTAACCCAGGCCGAGGCCATCTTGGAAAACACAAGCGCCATGCTTCAGCTTGCCGAGGTCGACCTTGCCGACGCAAAAATTCTCGCCCCCTATGATGGCGTCATCACCGTGCGCCATACGGAGATCGGCGCGTATGTAAAGCAGGGCGACGCGGTTGTCTCGATGGTGAACGATAAAAATCTGGAAATCGAAGCCGACGTTCCGGCCCAACGTTTGACAGGGATCAAACCGGGTATTGTCGTCAAAATCGAGCTCAACAAACAAACGAGTCATTTTGCAGCGGTCCGCGCCGTCGTGCCGGAGGAAAACCCGCTGACGCGGACGCGCCGGGTGCGTTTCGTTCCGGATTTCGATGCAGAAAAAGAAAATCTGGCTGCGAACCAAAGCGCCGTCATCCAACTTCCCATCGATCAATCGCGCCAGGTGGTGACCGTACATAAGGACGCCATCGTGAAACGCGGCGGCGCCTCGCTCGTCTACGTGGTCGCCGATGGAGCTGCCCAGATCCGCCCCGTCGCTCTTGGAGATGCCGTCGGCAATCGCTTCCAGGTCTTGAGCGGTCTAAAGCCCGGTGAACTTGTCGTTATCCGCGGCAACGAGCGGCTCACGCCGGGCCAGAAAGTTCTGCCCCAAGGGAAACCCTAAAGATGGATTTGATCCGCCTCGCCCTGGACCGTCCAACCGCCGTCGTTGCGGCGGTGCTGATGGTTGTGCTGTTCGGCTTCGTGTCGCTGCAGCTGATCCCCATTCAGTTGATCCCCGACCTTCGCAAACCCACCATCACCATCACGACCGTCTGGCCGGGCGCCGCCCCGGCCGAGGTCGAACGCGAGGTCATCATCCAGCAGGAAGAGAAGCTGAAGGGCCTCGAGGGTCTCGAGGAAATGATCAGCAAATCCGAGGACAGCAAAGGCGAGATCACCCTCGAATTTCACGTCAGCCAAGACATGGACCTGGCCCTTCTTCTGGTTGCAAACCGGCTCGACCGGGTGGAAGCCTATCCGGATGAAGTGGACGAGCCGATCTTGCAAACGTCTTCCGCCGAAGACAATCCGATCGCCTGGTTTATCCTCGGCCGTCTTCCCGGCAACACCACGCCCATCGAAAGCTACGGCAATTTCATTGAGGACTTTATCCAGGACAGGCTGGAGCGCGTGCCGGGCGTTTCCCGCGCGAACGTCTTTGGCGGCAGCGAACGCGAGCTGCAAATCGTCGTCGATCCGGAAAAAATGGCGCGGTATGGGCTGACCGTTCCGGAAATCGCGAACAAACTTCGTCAGGAAAACGCCTCGATTTCCGCTGGCGATATCGACGAAGGCAAGCGCCGCTACGTCGTCCGCACGGAAGGCGAACTCACCTCGGCCGAGCGCATCCGCGAAGTCGTGCTGCGCTCGGAATCCGACCTGCGCTCGGGCCGGCTTGGCCGTGTAACGGTCGGCGACATCGGCGACGTGATTTTTTCTTATCGCGAACCTGCGGCCTACATCCGCCACATGGGCGAACCCGCCACGGCAATCAACGCCATTCGCGAAAAGGGTGCCAACGTTATCGAAACGATGGATGGGATCCGCGAAGTCGTCGCCGAATTGAAACGGGACGTGCTGCCGGAACGCCAACTCACCCTGACCCAGGTCTATGACGAAACCGTCTACATCGATTCGGCCATCAAGCTGGTCACCCAGAACATTTATATCGGCGGCACCCTGGCCATCATCATTTTAATGCTGTTCCTGCGTTCGGGCATGGCGACGCTGGTCGTCGCCCTTTCCATTCCGGTTTCCGTCATTGGCGCCTTTGTGGCCATGGCGGCGATGGGACGGACGATCAACGTTGTTTCCCTCGCCGGCATCGCCTTTGCCGTCGGCATGGTCGTGGACGCGGCGATCGTCGTGCTTGAGAACATTTTCCGGCTGCGCCAGCAAGGCATGCCGCCGAAAGAAGCCGCCTATAACGGCGCGCAACAAGTGTGGGGTGCCATTTTTGTTTCCGCGCTGACGACCGTTCTCGTCTTCATGCCCATTCTCGTTATGGAGCTGGAAGTCGGTCAGCTTTTCCGCGACATCGCCGTTGCAATTTCCGTCGCCGTATTGCTGTCGCTGTTGGTTGCGGTCACCTTGATCCCGGCGCTTGCCAATTGGCTGCTAAAAACGATTCCAGACCCTGAAAGCCGGCGCATCCCGCCGCTGGATATTTTTGCGCGGCGTTTTGTCGCCGTTTTCGTCAAGGCGGCGCGGCGTGTGCTGCACCGCAAGGGCCGGGCCATCGGTCTCGTGGCCGGCCTTTGCGGATTTGCGCTCATGGCCACCTTCCTTTTGCTGCCGAAATTGGAATATTTGCCCGAGGGCAACCGCAATTTGCTTTTTGGCATCATGCTGCCGCCGCCAGGCTACAACCTCGACACCATGACGGAGATTGCGGCGCGCATCGAAACGCTGACGCGCCCGCTTTGGAGCACGCGCCGGGCAAACGAGCGGCCCTCGGCAAAAATGCCAGAGAAAACCCCCGCGGCCTTGCCCACGGAAGCACCGGACGCGGCGCCTGAAAAGACGGCCGGAAAAACACCGGCCACACCGCCGGAAGCGCCACCCGGCGCCTCGCCTGGGGCAAAAGAGGCCGACGATTTGCCCCTGATGCGGGACTTCTTCTTCGTTGCCATGCGGGCGCAGACCTTCCTCGCCGTCATTAGCGAGGAGCCGAGCCGGGTGCGCGAATTGATGCCGGTGCTGCAACGGCCGATGTTTATGGAACCGGGCACCTTCGGGCTGGTTACCCAGCCTTCCCTGTTTGGCCGCGGCATCAGCGGCGGGCGGTCCATCAATCTCGATATTTCCGGACCGGACCTCGACCAAATTCTTGCCGTCGCCAGCCAGGCCGCCGGCCTCGTCCTGCAGGCCCTGCCGATGCATGAGGGCAATCAATTCCGCCCCATCCCAGGCCTCGAGCAAGGCGCGCCGGAAGTGCGCCTCTACCCAGACGCCGTGCCCCTTGCCGATAGCGGCCTGACCACGCGCGACCTTGGCATGACGATCGACGCCTTCAACGACGGATTGCGCATCGCCGAGGTAACCGTCGAGGGCCGGCGCATCGACCTTATGTTGAAAGGCCCAGAGAACATCGTTTCCCAGACCCAGGGCATTCGAAATTTGCCGGTCGTAACAGCGTCGGGCTTGATTTTACCGGCGAATTCGCTCGCCAATATCGAGATCACGTCCGGCCCAACCGAAATTCGCCACCTGGAACGCAACCGCACGATCACCCTGGAAATCCGGCCGACGCCTTACCTGCCGCTTGAGGCCGCATTGGAAATCCTGCAAGAAAAGGTCATCGACAAATTACACACACAAGGCTTGCCGAAAGGTATCAAACTTGGCCTCTCCGGTACGGCAGACGAATTGACGCAAACCTGGGAGGCCATGTCGTGGGATCTGCTGCTTGCCGTGGCGATCGTTTATCTGGTGATGGCGGTTTTGTTCGAAAGCTTCCTATACCCGCTCCTGATTATCTTCTCGGTGCCGCTGGCGACGGCGGGGGGCGTGTTGGGTCTCGCTTTTCTCAATCTCTTTACCTATCAAGCGCTCGACATGCTGACATTGCTTGGCTTCGTTATTTTAATCGGCATCGTCGTCAACAACGCGATCCTGCTGGTCCATCAAACGCTGCACCACCAGCGCGTAGAGGGGATGCGCCGGAACCACGCCATCTTGCACGCAACCCGAAACCGCATTCGGCCTATCTTCATGTCGACGCTGACCTCCGTTTTCGGAATGCTGCCGCTGGTGCTTTTCCCGGGCGCGGGCTCGGAGCTTTACCGCGGCCTGGGCTCGGTCGTGCTGGGCGGCCTTTCGCTTTCGGCCGTGCTGACGCTGGCGATCATTCCGCCCCTTTTGGCCCTTATGGGGCGTGACGAAAGAAAGTCTCCACAAGGGTGATCTATTTGGAATTCAAAGAGAAAAGACTTGGCAGACGCGAAGAATTGCCGTACTTACTGCGCAACTTTGCTGAATCAATAAACGAAAATATTTTTGTGCCTAATTTTTAGACACAATTTCGGGGGGAACCGGAGCGCCAGCCACTGGCCTCCACCCGGAAAAAAAGGCTAACGGATTAATTTCCTTAATCTTTTTTCTGGATAGCACGGCCCGGGCCAAATGGCATGGGTTTTGCGACTGTGCAAGCGAACGCCGCCAGGCAAACGTTTGCGCGCCGATCACGTTTGACGACATCGCTTGGAAGGAATTGGAAACATGAACAAAAAAAATCTTATCGCATTGACGGCTCTCTGCATGGCGACCGCTTCTGGCGCCGCCATCGCGCAGGAAGACGCAACCCCCGCAGCCATGGAAGAGACGAAAGCCTACAGTCTCTCCGCGAACGTTGCCCTCACCTCGGAATATTTCTTCCGCGGCCTTTCCCAGACCGACGGCTCGCCGACGATTCAAGGCGGCTTCGATGCAGGCTATGATCTGGATGGTCCGGTCGATCTGTATCTCGGCGTCTGGGGCTCCGGCGTGAACTTCCAAGGGCCGACCGCGGGCGACGACGCCACAACCGAGTTTGACATCTATGGCGGCGTGACCGGCGAAGTCAAAGGCGTCTCCTGGGACGCGGGCTTTATCTGGTACACCTATCCCGGCGCCGACAGCAACTTGGACTATGACTTCATCGAAGGCGCATTCAGCCTCGGCTACGATTTCGGCCCCTATGCGGTTTCCGCCGGCCTGAATTATTCGCCGGAATATTTCGGTGACAGCGGCGATGCCGTTTACGTGTCGGGCGGTGTGGATGTGCCCCTGCCGGAAGGCTTTGGACTTGGCCTTCACATCGGACATCAGAGCATCGACAAGAATGCCAATTTCGGTACGCCGGATTATTTGGACTGGAGCGTGTCGATCTCGAAAGAGTTTGAAGGCTTTGGCTTCAGCCTTGCCTACATCGACACCGATCTTTCGACCGGAGAATGCAACGACGTCTGCGACACGAAAGTCGTTGGGACAATCTCCAAAGAGTTTTAATTCCAAGGAGTTTTAATCGCCTTAAGGTTTGAACTCCTTCCAGCGAAGCCCCGCCACCCCACCGGGTGGCGGGGTTTTCGCCGCCATTTTCCCGCCTTTAAAAACCAATAAATTTTGTGAATTCGGAAGCTGGCGCACGCTCCGTCTCCAGCCGGTTCTCGGGCGCATCCTCATCCAGATAGCCTAGCGACATCCCGCAAATGATGGCCTCGTCTTGCGAAATGTGCAGATGCTTGCGAACGATCCGGTGATAGGAGGGCCATGCCGCCTGCGGACAGGAATGCAGCCCCTTTGCCCGCGCCACCAGCATGACGTTCTCGATGAACATGCCGTAATCGAGCCAACTGCCGATCTCGAGATGTTTGTCGATCGTAAAGAACAGCCCCACGGGCGCCCCGAAAAATTCGTAGTTGCGCCCCTGCTGGGCCCGCATACCTTCCCTGTTTTCCCGGGTTAATCCGAGAATACTATATAGGTCGAGCCCAATTTTCTTCCGCCGCGAAAGATAGGGCTCGTCCCATTCGTCCGGATAATATTTGTATTCCGGCACATGGGCTTCGTTCTCGGTTTCGCGGCAATGAAGCGTTTCCTGCGTCAGCGCTTCTTTTACGCCGCCGGTCACCACATAGACTTTCCAGGGCTGCATGTTCGTCCCACTCGGCGCACGGGCCGAAAGATCCAAAATCTCGGCGATCGTTTCCTTTGCAACCGGCGTCGAAAGAAAGGCGCGGGCAGAACGCCGGCTCAAAATTGCTTCGATCACGTCCATCTTTGGAAACCTCGTTCTGTTTTTAGGAATCTGTTTTTAGGAAGATGGCTTCCCTGCCGACAGGTGGCGAGCAATCGCCATACCCGCCACCAGCGCCACCAGGAAAAGAACCGCCTTCGGCGCCCCATAGGCCAAGGCCGCGATGGCCGGGCCGGGACAGAACCCGACAAGCCCCCAGCCCACGCCAAAAAGCACGGCGCCAAGAACGAGGCGCCGATCGATCGTCCGCAGGCTGGAAACCGCGAACGTGCCTTCAAAAACCGGGTGCGGCAGTTTCAGGATGAAACGAAAGCTTATCAGCGAAACCAGAACGGCACCAAAGAGCACGAAGGCCAGGCTTGGGTCCCAATTGCCGGTAATGTCGAGGAAGGCCAGCACCTTCGCCGGGTTGACCATCTGGGAAAGCGCAAGCCCAAAACCGAAAACCACACCCGCAAGAAGGGCGGCAAAACGTTTTTCCATTTTACCCTCCCAACACGTGACGGACGAAGGTGACGGTCAGGACCGCCGTCCCGAAGAACGCCGCCGTCGCCACGATCGAGCGCGGGCTCAAACGGCCGATCCCGCAAACGCCATGGCCGCTGGTGCAGCCGCTGCCAAGCCAGGTCCCGATTCCGACCAGCAGGCCGCCAAGAACCAGGATGGGGAGGCTGGCATCGATGGCGATGCCCTGCCCCTCCGGCCCAAGCCAGTGGAAAAGCGCGGCGCCAAGCACCAGCCCGCCAAGAAAAAGCACGCGCCAATCCGCGTCCCCTTTCGTTGGCGGCAGCAGGCGGCCAAGAATGCCGCTGACGCCGGCAATTTTGCCGTTCAGCCAAAGCAACAGCGCCGCGGCGGCGCCGATCATGAGCCCTCCGGCAAAGGCCGAAAGGGGCGTAAAATTCTCCATCGGATGCCTCCGAAGCGTGGAACCCTACCTCGTTTATGGTCCCGGGGAGACGGGGATGCAAGCCCACCATGGCCCCTGCGCGCTCCTTCCCTTAGAGTAACGGGCGACACGCTGTGACTGCGCGGGAATGCCGAAACGCCGATGAACATCTTCTTCTTCGCCATCGTCCTCCTATCCTTTCTGGTTGCCGCCTGGCAGGAAGTGCACTGGCTGCCCGCGTCGGCGGATGCGCTATCTCCCATGGCCGGCCTTGCCGCCGGCATGGTCGAAAAGGCCGCCGGCGCGGTGACCCTTTCCCTTGGTCTTGTCGGCGTCATGGCCCTTTTCCTCGGCCTGATGAAGGTCGCCGAGGAAGGGGGGCTGCTTACCATCATCGCGCGCACGGTGCGGCCCCTGATGATCCGCCTTTTTCCCGACGTGCCGGCCCACCACCCGGCGATGGGGGCAATGATCCTGAACATGTCGGCAAACGCGTTGGGCCTTGGCAACGCCGCCACCCCCTTCGGCATCCGCGCCATGCAGGAGCTGGACAAGCTCAACCCCCACAAGGGCACGGCGACAAACGCGATGGCGCTTTTTCTCGCCATCAACACGTCCAGCGTCACGCTGCTTCCCACCGGGGTCATCGCGCTCCGGGCGGCGGCAGGGTCGACGGACCCGGCCGGTATCCTGCCGACAACCCTGGTGGCGACGATTTGCTCGACGACGGTCGCCATCCTGGCGGCAAAGCTCTATCAGCGTTTTTCTACCGTACCGGCCGCCGCCGGTGACGCGGCGCCCGAGGCGCTGCCGGAAACGGCCGAAACGGTCACGGACGCCTATCCCGGATGGGTTTCCGCTCTTGTGCTTGCCGGCATCGCCGGCCTCGTGCCGCTGACGATTTTCTGGGGCAAGGCAATCGCGCCCTGGATCATCCCGGGCCTGATGGTGGTGCTGCTGGGGTTCGGCTTTGCCCGCGGCGTGCGCATATACGAGGCCTTCGTCGAAGGGGCACGGGACGGGTTCAAGGTCGCCATCCGCATCATCCCCTATCTGGTCGCCATCCTGGTCGCCGTCGGCATGTTGCAGGCAAGCGGAACCATGGCGCTGCTGATCGGCGCCATCGGCCCCCTTACGACCAGTTTCGGCCTGCCGCCCGAGGCCCTGCCGATGGCACTCCTGCGCCCGCTTTCCGGCTCCGGCGCCTATGGCATCCTGGCGGCCATCCTCCAGGACCCGGCCATCGGCCCGGACAGCTATACCGGCTATCTGGTCAGCACCTTTCAGGGCACGACGGAAACGACCTTTTACGTGCTTGCCGTCTATTTCGGCGCCGTCCAGATACGCCGCGTCCGCCACGCCCTGGCCGCGGCCTTGACGGCGGACGTGGCCGGCATCGCCGCCGCCATCGCCATCTGCCTCTATCTCTTCGGATAATCTGCCCCGCCCTCGGTTCCAAAATCCGGCCAGCTGCGATAGGCTGGCCGCAACGCCGCCCCGAACCGAAAAAGGGCAGCCAAAAAATATCCAGGGAGAGGAAAACCCATGTTGCAGACCCTTGGGCAAATTCTGCCCGCAAGCGCAAAACGCTTCGGCGACAAGACGGCGCTGATTTTTGAAGGCCGGTCGTTCAGCTACAACGAGCTAGAGAAACTTTCGAACCAGCTTGCAAATGGCCTTCGCGACCTTGGCGTTACGAAGGGCAATCGCGTTTCGATTTATGGGCCGAATTGCTGGGAATGGCTGGTTGCCTATCACGCCATCGCCAAGCTTGGCGCCGTGCTCAACCCCATCAACGTCATGCTGACCCCCAAAGAAGTTGTCTACGTCGTCAACGATTGCGGCGCCAGCGCGCTGATTGCTTCCGCCGACAAAGGCGAGGCCATCCTTGCGAACAAGGGCGACATGTCACTCGACAACATTATTCTGTTTGGCGACAACCCGCCGGCAGGCGCCATGGGTTTTGATGACGTGCTGGCGAAGGGCAAGCCGGAGTTCGATCCGGTTCTTGTGCCCACGGAAGACCTTGCAACCATCGGCTATACGTCCGGCACGACCGGGCACCCGAAGGGCGCCATGCAAAGCCACCGGTCCATCCTGTTAAATCTTGCGCTTACCACAAACATGCACGTTAAGACGGCAGACGACGTAGTGGTAACCGCACTTCCCTGCCCGCATGTTTATGGAAACATCGTCGTGAACGGCGCGTTCTTCATCGGTATGACGGTCGTGCTGCTGCCCCGTTTCGAGGAAAAGCTTGTTCTGGACGCCATTGAAACCCATCGGGCGACGGTGTTTGAAGGCGTGCCGACAATGTACATGTACATGTTGAACAGCCCCGAACTGGCAAAGCACGACGTCTCCTCGCTCACGCGCTGCACGGTTGGCGGCCAGACGATGCCGGCGGCAAAGATGAAAGAGGTCGAAGAACGCTTCGACTGCCCGTTGCTGGAACTCTGGGGCATGACCGAACTTGCCGGTGCCGCCACAACGAACCCTTTCTATGCCGAAAACCGCCATGGCTCGATCGGGCTTCCCTTCCCGGGCGTGCTGGCCCGCATCGCCGACGTCGAAGACGTGGCCAAAACCATGGAAGCCGACGAAGTGGGCGAATTGATGATCAAGGGGCCGCTTGTCATGCTCGGCTATTACGGAAACGAAAAAGCGACGAAGGAAGCAATCGAACCCGATGGCTGGATGCATACCGGCGACGTCGGCAAGATGGATGCGGACGGCTATCTTTATATCGTCGATCGCCGCAAGGACATGATCCTGACCGGCGGGTTCAACATCTACCCGGCCGAGCTGGAACGTGTGATCGCCGCCCACCCCGCCGTTGCCATGGTTGCCGTCGGCGGCCAGGCGGATGAAACGAAGGGCGAAATCGCAAAGGCCTATATCGTGCTGCGCGACGGCGCAAAAGCCGATGCCGACGCGATCATCGCCTATTGCCGCGAGCATATGGCCGCCTACAAGGTGCCAAAGCGCGTCCAATTCGTAGAGGATTTGCCAAAGACAAGCACCGGCAAGGTCATGCGGCGCGAGTTGAAAACCCTTGATCCACCTGAAGAACGGGAAGGCGCCTAAGCGCGGCGCGATTACGCCGTTCGCACCGGGATCTTCAGATAGGAAACGCCGTTCGCCTCCTCTGGCGGGAAGGCGCCAGCGCGCATGTTGACCTGGATCGAAGGCAGGATCAGCTTGGGCGCCGCAAGCTCCTTGTCGCGTGCCTGCCGCAATTTCACGAACGCTTCTTTTGAAACCCCTTCGTGAATATGAACGTTCTTTGCGCGTTGCTCGGCAAGGGACGTTTCCCAGACATATTCCTTTCGTTCAGACGTTCCATAATCGTGGCACAGGAACAGGCGGGTATCCGGTGCAAGTTCATCAAAAAGGCGATGGATCGAATCATACAATGCGTTCGCATCTCCGCCCGGAAAATCCGTGCGCGCCGTTCCGTAATCCGTCATGAACAACGTGTCGCCAACAAAGGCCGCGTCGCCGATCACATAGGTGACGCAGGCTGCGGTATGGCCCGGCGTCGCAAGGACGCGCCCCTCCAATTCGCCAATTTGGAAAATCTCGCCATCCTTGAACAGATGATCGAATTGGGAGCCGTCCGTCTCGAAATCGGCTTCGGCGTTGTAGAACCCCTTGAAGAAGGCCTGCACCTTCCCCGCGTCCGCGCCGATGCCGATCGGCGCCTTCAATTGTTCCTGCAGATAGGCGCTGGCCGTTAAATGATCGGCATGGACATGGGTTTCCAAGATCCAATCCACCTGCAAGCCCTTTTCACGGACATAGGCGAGGATTTTATCGGCCGAGCCGGTGGCATATTTTCCGGAGCTTTGGTCGTAATCCAGAACCGAATCCAGGAGGACCGCGTGGCCGGTTTTTGGGTCCGCGATGACGTAGGAAATCGTGTAGGTCGCCTCGTCGAAGAAGCCTGTTACCTCGGGTTTCATGGCGCCCCCTCCTTTTCGTTTTGGAACCTGTTTGACATTATATATTAGTATTTGCTAAATTAGCAAGTATGAATATAGAGAATTTGGAAACCGCCGCCGGCGCCGCAAGCGATCTGCTGCGGGTTTTAAGCAACGAAAAGCGGCTGCGTATCCTTTGTCAACTGGTGGAAGGCGAAAAGGCCGCGGGCACGCTGGCACCGCTGGTGGGCTTGCGCCAATCCGCCCTTTCCCAGCATTTGGCCCGGCTTCGCCGCGCAGGCCTCGTCGCGACCCGCCGCGAGGCGCAAACGATCTATTATTCCCTGGCCAGCAAGGAGGCGGTAAAAGTGATCGAACTTCTTTACGCCCTCTTTTGCACAGATGCGGAAAAGAGGGACCCGCGACCCCGTGTCTCTCATACAAAGAAAGGTTGATCCCAAATGCCGCCAATGGACGAGCGTATTCAGGAAATCGAGCCCGCAACCATAAAAGCCTGGCTTGAAAGCGGCGAAGCCATGCTTGTCGACGTGCGCGAAACGGGCGAATACGCCGAAGCCTGCATCCCGGGCGCCATCCTGCACCCCCTTTCCAGCTTCAATCCGTTTCAACTGCCGCGCGAGGCCGGCAAGAAACTGGTCCTCCATTGCGCAAGCGGCATCCGGTCCCTACAGGCGGCCGAGCTTTGCCTCGCCGCCGGCTTCGAGGAAATTGCCCACGTAAAGGGCGGTATCAAGGCCTGGCAGGCCGCCGGATTTGAAACCGAAGAAGGCGCCAAGCCTTAAAGCAGCACGGGCAATTTTATGCGAGAAATAGCCTTACTGATTCCACCCCTGCTCCCCCTTTGCCTGCTTGCGCTAGCGTTAACATTCCCCCTGCTGCAACGGCTCTTTCCTCGAGCAGTGACCGCTTTAAGCCAAACCTCTTTTCCCATAGCCCCCCTTGGTCTTGGTCTGGCGATCCTTTCCTTCCTGGTTTTGCTCTTAAGCCTATGGGCAACAGGGCGAAGCCATCCCAATCTTATCGGCGGCCTGCTGCCATGGAACGATGCCGCCGGATATTTTTATGGCGCAAATGCGCTGCTGGATAGCGGTGAGTTTACCAGCTGGAGTCAACGCCGCCCGATCTACACGTCCCTTCTTGCAGGCTTTCTTTCCCTTACCGGCCGAGATTTTCAGCTTGCCTTGCTCGTCCAAGGCACGTTCGCAGGCGCGATTGCTTTTTTTGTCGCCCGGACCGCTTCGCTCAAATTAGGAATCGCGGCTGGCTTCCTGGTTTTTGCCCTGCTCTTTTCCTTTGCCCAAGAACACGCACCCCTGACCATGACCGAGAATGCGGGCTTCTTCTTTGGCGCATTGGGGATTGCCTTTCTTTGGCTTGGCGCTGAAAAGCCGCATGCAGGCTGGTTCGCGGCCGCAGGCCTTTTTCTTACATTTGGCCTGCTTGCCCGGGCCGGTGCCTTCTTCGTAATCCCGCTTCTCTTCCTTGCGATCGGGTTTGCCTATCGCGATCAATGGCGAGTCGCTTTGCGCTACGCGCTTGGGTTTCTTACCGGTGCCGGTCTTGCCGTTTTGCTGAATCAGGCGATGTACTGGTTTGCTGGTGACAACACGAACATGCCCAATGCGAATTTCAGTTACGTCCTCTATGGGCTCGCCGCTGGCGGCAAGGGCTGGCAGCAAATTTATGTGGATCATCCGACCATTTTCCATGGCGGAGAAGGCATTGTCGCTAAGACAATTTACGCGCTTGCCTTCGAACGAATCGTTGAAAACCCGTTTGATTTTCTAGCCGCCTACGCGCAAAAGCTACCTCACTCAATTTTAGTTCTTTTCGATTACCTGCCTTCTTTTTTTCACGTGCGGCGCCTGTTTGCCGTTTTTTGGCTGGTCGGCCTATTCGTTGCCTTTCGAAACCGGCGAGAACCCTATGCGCTTTTCCTGCTTGCTGCAGCAGCGGGTGTCGTTCTTTCCGGTCCCTTCCTTGCCGATGTTGGCAGCCGCATTTATGCCGCAACCATTACGCTAGATGCCTTGTTAGCTGGCCTCGGTTTCTCCGCGATCGTCGCCTGGTTAGAAAAGGCGACGCCACAAGAAACATCTATATCAAATACGGAGACCGGGCTTCCCGCGCAGCTAATCGGCACAGCCGCCATCCTGTTTGGCCTAACTTTTTCTGGAGTTTTTCTTTTTCCGAACCCTACGGCCAAAGCCTTACCAAAACTGACATGCAATCAAACGGAAATACCGATTATGCTCCGCCTTGGCAGCGAATCGTCCCTTATTGCCTTACGGGCCAAGCCGTCCTTCACGCTTTTCCCACCACAAGTTTCCCATGGCGATTTCGCAGGCCTGCTCCCCCCTGGAACCCACCTTCGCGAAAAGCTGGGCCAATTGCCGCCTGAAACGACGCTTATTTACGGCTATGCCAAAAAGACGATGGGGCGCGGCAAGCCAGTCTGGATCGCCTGGCGGACGGAAACCCTGCCCGAGCGCGGAAGCCTCGTTGGCTTTTGCCTGAAGCCCGGCCACCATCCGCTGCTTGGGGAAGATTTTCGCGAACCGGCCAGCGTCCGCGTACTGGAATAGGGCTTATTGCCGACGCGACCAGAAACTTGCCAAAAGCGCTCCGGACAAATTGTGCCAAATGCTGAAAAGCGCGCCAGGAAGGGCGGCGGCGGCGGAAAAATATTGCACCGCCAAAGCAACGCCAAGGCCGGAATTTTGCATGCCCACCTCGATCGCCAGGGTGCGGCGCGTCGCTTCATCGAAGCCAAAGAGGCGCGCAAGGCCGTAGCCTCCCACCAGCCCAAGAAAATTATGCAAGATGACGGCGGCCGCAATTGCGGGGCCAAGGCTGGCCATGGCATCGCGGTTAAGGGCAACGATAATGGCGATGATCAGCACGATCACGGCGACCGAAAGAAACGGAAACACCGCCTTGGCGCCACCCAAACGCGCGCCCACAAAATGATTTAGCAAAACGCCTAGTATAACCGGCACAAAAACAATTTTTAGAATGCTTAGAAGCATATCCATAACCGGGACCGCGACGCTCTCGCCAACGTAAAGCCAGGTAAGCGCCGGCGTCACAAGGACCGCCAGCAGGGTGGACACCATCGTCAGCGTGATCGAAAGTGCGACGTCGCCGCGCGCAAGATAGGCGATCACGTTCGATGCTGTCCCGCCCGGGCAACTACCGACAAGCACGACCCCTGCCGTCAGCATCGCGGAAAGACCAAAGCCGGTCGCCACCAAAAAGCCGGCCAACGGCATGACGATAAATTGCAGCCCTACCCCGAAAAAAATCAAAAATGGGCGCCTGGAAACCTCGAGAAAATTTTCCGGCGTCAACGTCATGCCCATCCCGAACATAACGAGACCCAACAGCGGCACGATGGCACCCTTCAAGGGTAGAAAAATAGAGGGAAAGCTGTAGGCCAGCACCGAACCAAGAATGGCCCAAAGCGGGAACAGACCCGTCAAGCGCGCAATCATGCCGCTATCAAACGGCTTCGATGCATTCTTCTGGAAGCGCAAAAACATTTCGGCTTGAGCCTGGCGGCACCCAGGCTTGAAGCCATTTTTCCTCCATCGGCAGCGCCTGCCCATGCCGTTCGTCAACCAGGCCGTAGCCAACCGCGCCAAGGATGGCAAGCAAACGGCCAAGGGTTTCCCCCTTGTCTTCCAATACGTAAGGCGCCAATTCCATCACGATGGCCGGGCGAAGCTCGCGCAACATTTTCGTAGCGCCAGAAAGCACCGCGCATTCATATCCGTCAACGTCCAGTTTTATGAAATCAACGCGTGTGATTTCTTTCTTGGCAAGATATGCATCCAGACTTGTCGTGGAAGCTCCTTCCGTCGAAACGTGGCGCCCGCGTGCAAGCGGGTGGATATCTTCCCGTGCCGGTGCAATGGGCCAACTGGCCATAATTCCCTCTGGCAAAGAAGCCTCCTCCGATTCGACAAGCATGACCTGTTCGGCAACGACGCGATCGGCAAGTCCAGCGTTCAAGGCAATGTTTCTTCGCAGCTTGCCGTATGCCCAGGCCGTTGGCTCGAATGCGAAGACCTTCCCGCCCGGACCCACCTGCACCGCAAGCGGCAGCGCGTGGGCGCCAATATTTGCGCCAATGTCCAGCACGACGGCGCCCGGTTCGATGAAACGTCGGCACGCCGTCTGGGTGCCACGCTCGAACGCGCCAAAAATGAAAATTGCACAATCGATCCCCTCTTCGAGATCGAGATGCCAGCGCAATGCGCCCCTTGTTACCTTGGCTTCCGAACCACGGCCGAAGGCCTGACGAAATTTAAGCATCGGCCATTGCGCAAGCCGTAGCAGTGCAATCTTCCGCTTTGTCGTCAACAACGGCATAGCTGGCCCTTAATTATCGAAAACTTGTCTGGTTTTAACGGCAATTTTGTGCCCCCACCAGTAGAAACCTTTCTTGTCCCGATTCCCATCAAAGACCAAAAGGTTTAGAATACAAGTCATGCGCTTTTTTCATCTTTGTCTTTTGAGCCTTTTCTTTTGCTTCACAAGCCTTGCTTTCCCTGCTTTCGCAGAGGAAGAACGCGGCACCTATAACCTCATCATCGAAAACGACCGCCTGGTGAACACGGACCGGCATTACACGCATGGAACGCGCCTTTCCTGGCTTTCGCCCGCCGACGACGTACCGGAATGGGCACGCGACATCGCCGGATACCTGCCGCCTTTCCGCAATGGCAGCACCTTGCGCATCGGCTATGGGATCGGACAGAGCATCTTTACGCCGGAGGATACCGACGCGCGGGGGCTTATCCCTGAGGATCGCCCCTATGCAGGCTGGCTTTATGGCTCGATCGCCCTCGTTGCGGACACGGGCCAGCGGCTGGATAGCCTCGAGCTTGATTTCGGCATGGTGGGGCCGGCTTCCCTTGCCCGGGACGTGCAAAATAATTTTCACGATTGGATCGGCGTCAGCCGCTCGAACGGTTGGAACAACCAGCTTGAGAACGAGCCCGGCGTCGTCCTGTACTTTGAACGCAAATGGCGAAAACTGAGGGAATTTTCCGCGCATGGGCTGGGCGTCGATCTGACGCCCCATGTCGGCGGCAGCGTCGGCAATGTTTTCACCTATCTGGCTAGCGGCCTGGCGGTCCGGTTCGGGGAAAACCTGCCGAGCGACTACGGCCCGCCCCGCATCCGGCCAAGCCTGCCCGGCTCCGGCTTCTTCGTGCTAGAGGACGGGTTTGGCTGGTACGTTTTCGCCGGCGCCGAAGGCCGCCTGATCGCGCGCAATATCTTTCTGGACGGCAACAGCTTCTCCAGCAGTCACGACGTTTCCAAGAAAGCCCTGGTTGGCGATTTTCAAATTGGGGTTGCGCTTACCTTCAGCAGGTTTCGCATCACCTTCAGCCAGATTTTCCGCACACGCGAGTTTCGCGGCCAATCCCAGCCGGACCGGTTTGGCGCCGTTAGCCTTTCCGCAAAATTTTAGATGCCCGCACACAAGACCCGAGGCCCTTCGCCGACACGCAAACCAGCCGCTGCGCTTTTCAGGTTTACGCACGAAATATTAGGCAGGCGCGCTGGCAATCGCGTAATATTTACATAAGTAGCCAGGCATTTCCGCTCATCCACGTTGGGGAGAGAACATATGGAACTTCCGTTGCAGATCACCTTTCGACACATGGATCCGTCCGAAGCGGTGGAAGCAAACATCCACGAGAAAGCGCAGAAGCTTGAGCGCTTCTTCGACCGCATTACGAGCTGCCGCATCGTCATCGAAGCGCCGCATCGCCATCATCACAAGGGCAAACTCTACAGCGTGCGAATTGATATATCCGTTCCGGGCAAGGAGCTTGTCGTCACCCATAATGGACCTAAGAATCACGCCCATGAGGACGTCTATGTGGCGATCCGGGATGCCTTCAGCGCCGCGGCTCGGCAATTGGAAGACCACGCGCAAAAGAACGACCCGAAAAAGCGGAAGTCGCACGAAGCCTCCTAATCCCGCCGCTGCTTTGGCGCGGTCCAATCGCTAGGACGGCTTAAAAAGTTGTCTGAAGGCTGAAGAAAAACCGCATGCTGTTGTCTCCTTCCGTGAAGACAAGCCGCGTAAGGGGCAAGGCGGCTTCAAAATTTGCCGTCATCTTCTCAAAAACCCAGGTGCGGATTCCAACCCCGGTGGAACTCAGCGAATTCCCGCGCCCATCTTTGTCCCAGACCGCCCCCAAATCATAGAAACCATAAAGCTGGTAGCTTTTTATGAACTTCCAGGCAACGGAGCGGCCGTATTGAAGCTCCAGGATACCCCCCACCCCGTCGACCCCGGTCAATTCGGATGGATCGTAGGCGCGGCCGAAACGGCTGCCGCCGAGGCGAAACTCTTCGCTTGAAAGAAGGGCGTGCGAGGATCGCTGGCCGGCGACAAAGAGGCTCAAGCCGATTTCATTCGTAATCTTTTGATAGCGATACGCATCCGCCGTCATTTTCGTGAAATCGCTACGCCCCCGAAAACGCGAAAGATTGGATGCGCCTTCCTTCGATTCGCCCAGGATTTTAAGCCCACGGCTAATCTCGAGGCCGATCTGGTTCGCACCGCTGAACGCCTTCCCAAGAAGAACGTCTCCGAAATAATAACGCCCACCCAGTCGCAGCACCCGGAGACGGTCGTCAAAGGTTTCGAAGCCAAGCTGTTCTTCATCGTAATTCAGATAATCGAAGCGCCCATGAAGGTAGAGGCTTTCCGCCCGCGAGCGGATCAAGGGATGCCGCACTTCCAGGCTTACGCGTGTGCCCATACTTTCCAGGCCGAAGACTTCCAGGTCTGCTCCGGAATCGATAAAGCTTTGGGAGCCCGAAAGGACGATTTTGGTGCCATCGGAACCAATCGACTGTTCGTGCTGACCCTCGAAATAGAGGAGCTCATCCGGTGAATCCGGAATCGTATAGAAGGTAAGCCGGGTCCGCTCCAGCATGCCGAGGATCGAATGGACATCCACGGCGACATAGCCCTCCAACCGCCCGACGTCGGGCGTGCCCCGATTGTCGAGGCCGGCATAGCCTTCCACCGGATCGTGGTGAAGGGTCAGATGAAGCGCATAGGTCCCCGCCTCTTCATCCAGCGGGCGCAATGCGGAACGCATCCATAGACCTGGAAGGTCGTTCAGAAGGAGGATCGTGCGCTCAAGCGCCGCAAGGGTCGTCGGGCGCACGCTTGTGAGGTTTGCCGCATAGCCCTCGAGCAGCGCCTTCCCGCCCGGGGCATCCCCATCGAAGACAACCTGCTCGACATAGCCTTCGATGACGCGAATCCGCAAAACACCTTCATCCAGGCTTTGGGGAGGCGCCACCGCCTGGGAAAGCACGTAGCCCGCCTCGTGGTATTTCTTCGTAATTGCCGCGAGAAGGGTTTCCACGTCCGCAAGCGAAATCGCGCGGGCAAGAAAATTCGCATAAAGCTCGGCAAATTCCGGGGCGGCGAACACGCTTGCCCCCTCAATTTCAATCTTTTCAAAGACGAAGGTTTCCAGCGCCTCCGCGGATGGCGCAGCAATTCCCGGTGTTTCGATCGCGTCGATTTTGGCTGGCGCGCGCTCCGGCTTGACCAGCCGCTTTTCGATCTGGCCTGCCTCGGAAGAGGGCCGGCTCTGTTGCGCCTCCGCCTCGGCCGCAGCGGCAAGGCTTCCCAAAACGCAAAGGGCCATCAAGACACGGCGACTTCCGAGCCCCGTATCCTTAACAAAATCCCGGCCCTTTTTGCCCAGCTTGGTAAACACTCGCCCCTCTTGCCCAGGGTTTCAACGCATCCAACACTATAAATATTAATGAACATTAAAGAAGCGTTAATAGGAAAAATTTTAAATAAATTAAAGACAAAACCCAAATAAATCTGAATCGAAACTTATTGAAAACTTCTCTTTATTTGAGCCTTATTGCCCACTACCGAAGCCCTCAATGGAAGTGGGAACAAGACGATGTGGAACTTGGGCAAAAGAGTTACGCGTTTCGCCTTGCTGGCGACCTTCGTGCTTGCCGGATTTGGCGCTGCGGCAGAAACCGCTTACGCCGATGGCCGGGGCCTTCGCGGCGACCGGCAAATTGCGGCGGCAGACGGCGCTTCCCGCGATGGCGCCCTGGCGCGTCCGCAAACCACACGAAATTCCGGCGGCGCGGCGGCCACCCAGGCAGGAAACGCTGCCGGTGTGCCCGGAGCCACTTGGCAGGAAAATGGCGAATCTTTCGTGAACGGCATGCCCGAGACGGCCAAGGAGACCAAAGTCGCCTCCAGGGACGCGGGCCGCGATACGAACGCCGCCCAGCCCAAGGCCTGGTCCGTTACGAAGCATATGGGTGACGTCCGGGTCCGGGTTGCCAAGGGCGCAACCTGGAAGCCGCTGACGAAAGCGGCCCTGACCATCGCCCCTGGCATGCAGGTAAAAACCGGCCCCGACGGCCAGTTCAGCCTGAAACAGGGCAAAGACATCATCACCGTTTCACCGAACAGCGAGATCGAAGTTCCGACGAAGGGGGATAACAACATTCTGCAAGCGCTCGGCAAGGTGCTTTTCGACATGGAGCGCCGGCCGGAACGGCGTTTTTCCGTCGGCACGCCCTATCTGGCTGCTGTGATCAAGGGCACCATCTTTACGGTGACCGTCGACGCGCTGGGTAGTTCCGTCGATGTCCATGAAGGCGCGGTGCAGGTCTCCTCATTGAAAAGTGGCAATGCGACGATCGTACGCCCTGGCCAGAAAGCAACCGTAACTTCAAAGGCCAGTGGCCGGCTTACCGTCGGAAAAGGCACGTTGCTGCCGAAAAAGGCGGCGTCGCCACAGGCCGCGCTGCCGGAAGAGAAGAAGTCCGATAAGAAGCAGGCGAAGGTTTCTTCGCAAGGCTCCGAAAAGACCGGCACGCAAGTGGCCGCGCTTGGCACAAAGGGCAAGAGCGGAAAAAACAAAGAAAAAGGCAGTCAGCGCCGCATCGAATCGACCCTGGGTGTTCAACGGATCGACATTGCCTTCGTGACGGCAGGCCTCGTTGCCAACTGGGCTCCGAACGGCACCTCCGGCAATGGCGGCGGCAACAACGGCACCTCCGGCAATGGCGGCGGCAACAACGGCAATAGCGGCAACAACGGCAACAACGGCAATAGCGGCAACAACGGCAACAACGGCAACAACGGCAATAGCGGCAACAACGGCAATGGCGGAGGTAGCGCGGGCAGCGGCAACGCAGGTAGCGGCAACGCTGGCTCGGGCAACGTTGGCTCGGGCAACGCTGGCTCGGGCAATGCAAGTAGCGGCAACGCAGGTAGCGGCAATGCCGGTGCCGGTGCCGGTGGCGGCAGTGCCGGTGCGGGCAATGCCGGCGCGGGCAATCCCGGTGCCAGTGGCGGCAGTGCCGGTGCGGGCAATGCCGGTGCGGGCAATGCCGGCGCGGGCAATCCCGGTGCGGGCAATGCCGGCGCGGGCAATGCCGGCGCGGGCAATGCCGGTGCCAGTGGCGGCAGTGCCGGTGCCGGTGCCAGTGGCGGCAGTGCCGGTGCGGGCAATGCCGGTGCGGGCAATTCCGGTGGCGGCAATTCCGGTGGCGGCAATTCCGGTGGCGGCAATTCCGGTGGCGGCAGTGGCAAAGGAAAAGCTTAACGGTCTCTACAAAATCGGCTCATCAACGCATACGCCTCCCCTTGAGAGCCGGAGGGGGCCTTCATCGCCGGCCCCCTCCGCATTTTTTGGATAACGACTTACGAAATACGAGAGAACTCCGATGAAACGACGCTTGCCACATCTTCTCGTTTTTGCCCTCGTGGCGGTCGTCTACCTTGTCGGCGCTCTCACGCCGGTTGAACACGCCCTCATGGATCTGCGTTTTCGTTTGCTCCCCAAAGAGGCAAGCGGCGAACTGGTCGTCGTCGAGATCGACGCGCGCAGCCTGGACAAGCTGGATACCTGGCCTTGGCCGCGAAGCTATTATGCCAATGCCATCGATCGCTTGCTCGCGGCCGGTGCAAGCAAAATTGCCCTCGACGTCGATGTGAGCGCCAGCGCGGACCCGCTTGGGGATGGGGCACTTGCCGCCGCCCTGGAACGGGCGAAGGGCCGCGTCCTCCTGCCGGTTTTCGAGCAGCCCGCTTCGCAAGGCGCCGCCGAGGCCAACCTTCTCCAAACGATGCCGCAGGAAATTTTCCACCGGCATGCCCGGTTGGCCTCCGTGAACATGTTCCCTGATTCCGATAGCCTCGTTCGCACCCATTCGAGCGTCGAGCCATGGAACGACTCCCTCCTTGCGACGATGCCGGCGCTTTTGGCAGATCCCTCCCACTCGCCCGCGGGCCTTTACTACCTGGATTACGGCATCCGGCCGGAATCCCTGCCGCGCCTTAGCTTTGCCGAAGTGCTAAAGGGCAATTTCGATCCCGCCGCCGTAGCCGGCAAAAAAATCCTCATCGGCACGACGTCCATCCAATTGGGCGACCTTATCTCGACTCCGGTTTACCGAACCCTGCCTGGCCCGATCGTCCAGGCGCTTGCGTTCGAGTCGATCGTCCAAGGCCGCGCCCTTTACCGAAGCACGCCGGTCCTCACCCTCGGCATGGCCTTTCTGCTGGTTTTTCTGTTGGGGCCAAAATTGACGAAATGGTCCTGGCGGCGCGGGCTTGTCGCTGTCACTGGGCTATGCGCCGGGATTTTCCTGATTTCTCTCATCGTCCAGGGCACCCTTCCCTTTAGCCTGGACACGACCCCGCTTATTTTAGGCGTGGCGCTTTCATATCTAGCCAGTTTCTTCAGAGAATTCGACCGGCAGGCGTTCCATCTTTTCGAACAGCGCATGATGATCATGCAGCGAAACGCCATGATGAAATGCGTGGTCGAAGACAGTTTCGATGGCATCGTGATTGCCGACGAGGCTGGAAATATCGAGATGTTCAATTCCTGCGCGGCAAAAATGCTTGATTGCGAATCGGAAGCGCTGCACCAGCAACGAATCGATACCGTCATTCCGGAATTGCGGGCGATCATTGCTACGCCCAGTGCGGATCAGCGCCCTGGAGCAATTTTCAGCACCAACCATCTTGCCGGGCCTCACGAATTGACGCTTCATCGCAAAGACGGCAAAAAAGTCGAAGTTGAACTCGTCGTCAGCACGTCGAACCTGAAAGTGAATTCGCCCATTTTAGGACGCCAGCAGGAAAACCGCGCCGTATACGTTTATACCTTCCGGGACATCGCCGAACGTAAAAAGGCGCAGGAGGCGCAGAAAAAGGCGATGGAAGAAGCGCTTTCCGCCAACCGCGCAAAATCCGAATTTCTTGCGAATATGAGCCATGAGCTGCGCACGCCGTTGAACGCCATCATCGGTTTTTCTGAAATTCTCGAGAACGAGATGTTCGGCCCCCATGGCGTGCCCCAATACAAAGAATATTCCGGCGACATTCACCGCAGCGGCGCGCATCTCCTGGACGTGATCAACGACATCTTGGATGTCTCGAAAATCGAATCGGACCAATTCAATCTGCGTGAGCAGGCAGCCGCCTTCCCGCCGATCCTGGATGCTTCTTTGAAAATTGTTGGCCGCCGCGAAGAAGCCAGCGATCTCACCATTGAAAAATACATCGCACTCGACTTTCCGACCTTGCATATCGACACACGCGTGCTGCGGCAAATTTTGATCAACCTGCTGGGCAATGCCGTAAAATTCACGGAAGCCGGCGGCACGGTCCTGGTCGAAGCAAAACTGGAGGCGGACGGCGCACCTGTCATTCGCATCATCGATAGCGGCATTGGCATTGACGAGAAAGCCATTCCGCATCTTACGGAACCATTTTACCAGGCGGACGGCACCCTCGACCGCAAGCACGAAGGAACCGGGCTTGGCCTGCATCTTGTCAATAAATTTGTTGGCATGCTTGGCGGGACGATCAAAATTCAAAGCCGCCTAGGTGCCGGCACGACCGTGACGGTAAGCCTGCCCAAGGAACGGGCCGTCGAAAGCGAACAGACCGAGGACGCCCCCCTGCAGCAGCGGTTAAGCGCTTAAAGCCGCCGTCGCGGCAATCAATCCTTAAGCCGCCGTCGCGCCAATCAATCCTTCATCAATTTCGCCTTGCGCAAACGCGCAAGCAGGGCGTTGAAATCGCGGGCGAGGCCTTCGACGTCCTTGGCCTGGCTGTCCGGCTGCCGATCCACCTGCACACCGCCGGCTATCCCAAAGGGCTCGAAATGCGGCGCCTGCACCTTCACATCCGCGGAAGCGACCGTCATCGATGGCGCATCGTTGACGGTGAAAACGGGCTTCTCCCCACTTGCCTCCGCGATGAAGGTATCCAGATCCCCGCCGCCTGCGCCCGCCCCTATCAGGGTAATGGCAAGACCCAACGGAAACTGGCGCATCAATTTTGGTGAAAGGACCGTCAGGACGTTGCTGCCCGCCGCCACGGAAACTGCGCCTTCATAAATTGGGCTCGCCGGCATGCGAAGGTGGTCGTCCGGGTCCGTACACACCCATCCAAGCGGGCCACCGGGTTTTACGTTCTCCCGAAAGATGACATCGCCCCGTCTATAAAGATTGTAGACGGTATGGTTTGGGATCCCATCCCGCACTTCGATCTGACCCGTTTGCAGGTGGATACCCTGGCTTTGCTGCGGGTTCATGCGATAGACGACTTCATGGGCCGTCCGAGGAATAATTCTTTGCTGACGGTGATCTTCGAACAAGGCCGATGCGTCTCGAATTCCGACAGCCGACGCCGAAAAACTTGTTCGGCCTTCTTTCGCAAAAACGCCAACGCCACCGTCAGATGGCCGGAAGTAGCCATGAACATTTTCCAAACGGACAGACGTACCGCCGCCGGGGATTGTCTGGTTGACGAAAATCATTGCCTTGCGCGTATCGTGAAGTTGCAGAGGTTCGTTCAATTCGATCCGGCCATCGCTAATGTTGAAAATAACGCCGTTTGTATCCTCGAGTTGCAAAAAACCTTTCCCGAAATGCTTGCCGTCGTAATGGCCCTGTATCTTCGCGGCAAAAACGAAGAAATCCGGGGACGGCGTGTTGTCGAAGGTGAATTGGCGAATGTTTACCGGGCGGCTCTCGTGGCTGGCATCCGCTGAGAACCGGATGCAAAAACCACCGATCGAATCAAAGCGAATGCGATTCATATGGATATTTACGATCGACCCCGAACCGAAATCGACCGCGTTGCCAAAGCAATTCCGAAAATGAAGGTTTTCGAATTTTGCCCCCCAATCGGTCCCGGTTTTGCCAATTCGCAAATAGCAATGTTCGGCGATCTTTGCGGAGGAAGAATAGATGTCCGCTCCGCTGATCGTAAGATTGCTGAACCCCCCCCAGGGAGTGGCGCCGGATTTGTTGTTCTCATATATAAGGACGGAACTGCCGGGCCCACCTTCACCGTTGTACATAAGGCGGCTATTGCCGACCTCAAAGCCAGCGAGGGGCGTACTCCCATTCCATTCCACCTCGTGGCACATGTAATCTCCCGGTGGAAAATAGATCGGCAAAAAGCGTTCCGGTGGATAGACCTGGCTTTCTGCAAGAGCCGCCTGGATGGCCACCGTGTCGTCGGCAAGGCCATCTCCTTTTGCGCCAAAACGTTTCACATTCAGCGGGTAGAGATCGAGACTGACCAACACATCGCGCAGCACTTGCGGCGTAATGGCACCGGTCGCGTTGTCGGCAAGAAGCTTGAGCAACGCCTCTTGCGTGCGTGGCGTATCGGTCATCAACGGAAACCTTCGCTAAAGCCAGATGCGAAGGCGGACCCCTCGGCCGCCGCCGCGCGCGCTGGCAAAACGCCGGCAACCCAAAATCCGAAGGCCCCAAGGGAAAACGCCGCGCGCGCCGATTTCGCCAGGAAATCGCGCCGGTTCATGGCATTGCTACAATTTTTCTTACCCATCGCGCTCGCCTCTGGATTGCTGGCTCTTCTCCCGTTATAGGGCAGAGACGGGCGCCAAAGCGACCGCGATCTTGCGGCCTCTATGGCCCATCCCAAGATAACTTCCCAGATCCCCGCCGATCGCCCTACAATTTCGGGACATGCCCACAGGATCGGAAGAGGAAGAGAAATGAACCGGATCGCACGCATCCCGATCGTCGCATTGGCTCTTGCGCTTTGTCTTGCATTTGGGAGCATGGCGACGGGCCAGGCCGAAACCTTGGGACCGAAGGAAACGACCCAAAAGCATCTTGCCGCACTACAGGACTACCTCTTTGAAGAGGCCTTCGATTACATTTCAAAGCAATCCACGGACGGCAAAACCAAACAGGAATGGGCCGATTCAACCCGGGAACTTTATTCCGACGCCGGCGTCAAGGTAATCAAATTCACCCTTTACCCGGCAAAAATCGAAGGGGATACGGCCATCGTGCCGAACGTCCTGAACGCTAAGGACATCTTCAACAAAGAAGGCAGCATCGAGCATGAGCTTTACCACCTGGTCAAAGAAGACGGCGTTTGGAAGGTCGATCGCCAGGAGCTTCTTTACGAGGATGCCCAAGTAAAAGCATGGTTCCCGGACGTAAAAAACTAATGGGATTTCCCGGAAGCGCCCTATTCAGCCGGAAGGCAAGCCGCGCAGCGATCCTTGATGGCGTCGAGGGTAAGGCGTTCCGGTTTGATCGCAAGGTTGAAACGCAACCCCTCGTCCGCGATCAGGACCGTGCCATGGTTCCGCCGGAAATCGACAATCGTCTGCCACGTGGGCCAAAGAATGGCCCCTTTCGAGCCGCCTTGCGTTGAAAAGGCACGATAGCCCAGCACGCTTGCTTTCCAGAACGTCCCGCTTCGCGCATAAAACTCACCGAGATAGGGAATCCAATTCTTCGCGTCGATATAAAGAATTTTTCGGCCATAGGGATGCAGCTCCGGCGGCGTCGCCTCGATGACAAAAACCTCGCGGGGCTCCCATGCGTCGCGCACGTTCCAATGGGGCGCGTTTTCGAGATCGATGCCGGGAAGCTGTTCGGCTGGCCCATCGCCACCCGGGTTCCAAAAGGGGTGCACGCTATTGGCAACGACAAGCACTTTCTTCTTCGCAAGAATTTTAAAATCGGCGTACCAGGTCGGATAGGCATTGAATAGGAACACGTCGTCGCCGACAAAATCCGTCACGCCGAGCTGGTCCATCCAATAACCGCCCTTCCAGCGAACGACCTTTCTCGCCTCGTGCGAATAGGTGGTAAGAAATTCGTCCTCGCCCGTGTCGTAACGAATGAGAAGGGCGCCGCTGCCAGGCAGGGGCCCATCGCCAACCACCAGGCTTTTTTCGAAAAGCCGCCCCTTCCCCAGCACCGGCGCGCCCTCCTGCCCCAACCGCCCTTTCAGAAAGACGCGGAACACTTTTTGCTGGCTTAACTTTTCAAAGCCCCGTTCGCCATGGATCAACGCCGTCGCCATTTGCGGAAAAAACTGGGAATCACCGCGCGGCCGCCCATAGGTGACGTTCCACATCACCTTTCTGGCCGCGTCCTTGTCCGCAAGGGTTACGTCCGGAAACGGCACGCCCGCCTGCCAGCCGGGCACAAGCCCGCTTTCCGGATCGATGGCAAGCCGTCCCCGGTTTTTTGCCGTTGCGGCCTCAAGCCGCGCGTCCTTCGGATGGGCTTTCGGCTTGGCGAGTTTGACGCGCAGCCCCTTTTCCCGGATCTGCCATTGGAAGCGCTCCGGCAGAAGATCCGAAATGGGCGTGCCGTCAAAGCGGTCCGCCAGGTGCGATTGCAAATTTTCGGCATCCAGGACCGTGCCGGCGGCAAGCTCCGCCGCCGCCGCCGGCCATGAAAGGAGGCCTGCGCAAAGCCACGCCAACCTCGCCATCCTGCCCAGGATCATTCGCAGGTTCCCCAGTAATTGAAGCTAAGCGGCTTCCATCCTGGAATGTACATGGTTTCCAATTGCGCCATCCGAAAGCCGCCCGCTTGGATCAAATCCGGAATGGGCCGGGTCAGATGGCAGCCGCCGGCAATCCGCTTCCAGTAGGGTTCGACGCGCATTTGCGTGCGCCGCACCGCCTCGTCGGGGGCCAGACCATGCTCGGTAAAGAGCAATTTTCCGCCGGGTTTCAAGACGCGCCGCATCTCCTGCAACGCCCTGATCGGGTCCGGGATCGTGCAAAGCGTATAGGTGACGACGACCGTATCGACGCTTGCTGCCTCCAAAGGGATTTCTTCTCCGGGAAGGCCAAGGAACGTGACCGGAAACGAAACGGCCCTGGCCGCCTTTTCGGCGATCCGCCGCATTTCGGCGGAAGGATCGAGCCCGACGATTTCGGTAACCTTCTTCGGGTCGTAGAAAGGCAGGTTTCGCCCGCTGCCAATCCCGATTTCCAGCACGCGGCCCTCCGCCAGCGGAACAATTTTTCTCCGCTGATAGCGGATCGGCTTTACGCCGCAGGCAAAATGAATACCCCATGGCAGAACGTATTTTTCGTAAAAGCCCATTTCGGCGCCCCCTTCGGTGCCGCCCAAGCCTAACGATCGCCCTGCCTTCTTGAAAGCCCGGATCGGTTTCCGGGCTGACCCCGGCGGCGCAATCCGCTACCATGGCCGAAACAATCTAGAGCTTAAGGGGGTTTTCCATGGGACGGGGATTGAAAATTGCGGCCGGCGTTTTCGCCGTACTGACCCTATTGGTCGTTGGCGTGATCTACGTTGGGTCGTCCATCGATTCGATCGTCGAAAGCGGGGTCGAGAAATATGGGTCCAAGATCCTCAAGGCGCGCGTATCCGTGGGTGCCGTCGAAATTTCGCCACAAAACGGCAAG
>Ga0070726_10000412_pt1 | contig 54471 bp, 51 predicted proteins | sample tdAd471_FD_67275 | JGI IMG/M metagenome (GOLD analysis project Ga0070726, IMG submission 67275) | Marine sediment microbial communities from the Atlantic coast under amendment with organic carbon and nitrate - tdAd47.1 | ecosystem: Environmental > Aquatic > Marine > Coastal > Sediment | place...
GAGGAACGGCTGACTGAGGCTGAAAAGCTCGGCTGCAATGTGATGTGCGGCGATGCCAGCCGCGACAAGACGCTCGCAGATGCGCATATTGCCAGTGCCAGCACCGTAATGGTGTCGGCCGGACGGGACGACAGCTCAATCCTCATTACCCTGACAATCCGACACCTCGCCCCTGATGTGCCGATCAGTGTCGTCGTGCGTAATGAGGATAATGAACTGCTGGCGCGGCAGGCAGGCGCAGACACCGTCATCAACCCGGTGAGCTTTACCGGCCTGTTGCTGGCAGGCAGCGGCAATGGTCCGCATATCGCAGAATATATCGCAGATCTCGCAGCATCGGCAGGGCGCGTTTATCTCAATGAACGCAAGGTTACGCTGGAAGAGGTCGGCAAACCCTTATCGTCTATCACCACCGGCCTTGGCGTGCGCATTTATCGCAATGATGAACCGGTCGGCTTTGCCGAAGAGGGTGCCCATGCGCTACAGGCGGACGACACTGTGATCGAGATTGTCCCGACTTATTTGCCGGCAAAAAGCTGATATCAAGCGCCCGCTATCGGATTTCGGTTCCTGAACGTCGGCTATCGGGCATATTCAAAGCGGGCTGACATCTAATGGTCCAGCGCGACAAACACAGGCAAGTGCTATTCAGCGCCGACGACAGCACAGAAGCGTAGGGTCAGGACCCATTAATTTCGCGGTCATGGCGTTCAAATGACGAAGAGATCAGGCGAAAATGCTGGTTTTCTGTGACCCGAAGCGCAGCGTACTACAGGTATGTGAGCATCGGAAGCACGGGAAAGCGGCATTTGCAGACCGGCAGGACTGAATGTCAACACCACCTAAAGCGTTAAACCGCCAGCGCCGATCCTCTGCGGCGCAACGCCATGCCTACAACACCAATGCCCAGGATCATCATCACCCAGCTTTCCGGTTCGGGTACCGCATCGCTGGAAAAGCTGAAAATCATGGAAGTGCTATCGGTAAATCCAAATTGTGTGGCGAACAATTCTCCCTCGAAAGTCTCGCCGAAGGACACCAGCGAAGGAATATTACCGATATATTCGAGCGAGCTATCGTTCAGGTCACTGCCTGAATAGAGAATCGACCAGATATCACCGCTCACCTGATCACCAAAAACATATCGGTCGAAAAGCTCCGGTACAGCACTGCCACGGTACACAAACCCGCCAATAACAGCTGCGCCGCCAAGAGGGTGATCATAAACGAAGTCAGGCGCCAGATAATCCGCAGGTATCGGGCCGCCTACGCCGGGCGTCTCAACATCCCCCTCTCGCAACGACCAGCCAAGATTGCGATAGAGCGCATCGGGTGCGATGATCGTAATCTCTTCCTGCGAGACCTGACCAACATCGGCAACGATCAAGCTACCGTCAGGTGCCACGCTGTTGCGAAAAGGGTTACGTATCCCATAGGCATAGACTTCCTGCAAAGCGGGCGACGCCAGATTTCCTGACGGAATAGCATAATTGCTGAACGGATCTGACGGAAAATCATCGCCATTAGGGTTGATCCGCAGGATCGAACCGAAAAAATCGGATGGGTCCTGTCCGGTGGCTCTTATATCCGGGCCTGAGCCATCTCCTCCATCGCCAACACCGACCAGCAGATTGCCTGTGTTGTCAAAACCGATCCAGCCGCCAATATGATTGGTATAGCCCTGCGTATCGAAGCGCATCACCGTCTGCGGTCCCTCAGCAGCAACGCCCGCAAGGCTGTTGTCAGTATAACGCCGCACTTCCGAATATACGGCCACTGCACCACCCGGCTGAGTGTTCATGAACACATAATAATGCCCATTGGTCGCATAATCGGGATCAAAAGCCATGCCCAGCAAACCACGCTCACCATTGGTGACCAATTCACTGCTCAAATCATTGAAAACCGATCCAATTTTTGTATTACGATCTGTAACTGTAATAACGCCTGTCTTGCTGAGCGTAAAAATACGTTGCTCATTGGGAAGAGTTGTATTGGCAGTCACCAGCGTCGTTTGTGGAGCGGTACCAGCAAAAGGGGAAATAACCACGCTCGCATGTGTTGCGGGCATGGAACCCAAAATGAAAGCCAGTGCCACGGCCCAGCGAATATTATATTTCACTATTACTTACCCCATATTTGCCCTCGGCCAGAATATCTGCATTGGATATAGTGTCAATCAGGGTCAGCTATATTTTATCTGGTCACAAGCAGAAACCATGTTGCTTTTGGATCATATCCATGAGGACCATGCTATTCTGATCGCAAGTCATATATAAAGGAAGAGAAATACAAAGCCCGGTTCTACCGCCATGATCAGCGTGACTTTCCCAATATGACCGACTATGGCGCATCCCATCATGGCAACAAAATTCCCTCCTGCGCCGAAAGTCGGCATGGTCTCGCTGGGCTGTCCCAAGGCGCTGGTCGATTCCGAACGCATCCTCACCAAGCTGCGCTCGGATGGCTATCAGATGTCGCCAGATTATGGCGGTGCCGATGTGGTATTGGTCAACACGTGCGGGTTTCTCGACAGCGCCAAGGAAGAAAGCCTTGAGGCCATTGGCGAGGCGATCGCCGAAAATGGCCGGGTGATCGTGACCGGCTGCATGGGCAATGAGGCGGAGCTGATCCGTACACGCTTCCCGCAGGTCTTGGCCGTCACTGGCGCGCATCAATATGAGGATGTCGTTAATGCCGTGCATGAGGCCTCACCGCCTGTACCCAATGCCTATGTCGATCTCGTGCCCGAAGGCGGCCTCAAGCTCACGCCGCGTCATTACAGCTATCTGAAAATTTCCGAAGGCTGCAATCATCGCTGCGCCTTCTGCATCATTCCCTCATTACGTGGCGATCTGGTGTCGCGCCGCATCGACGCCGTGCTGCGCGAGGCGGAAAAACTGGTGGCAGCAGGCACGAAAGAGCTGCTCGTCATCAGTCAGGACACATCGGCTTATGGTGTCGATGTGCGCCACGAGACACGGCAATGGCATGGACGCGAGGTGCGCACCCATATGACCGACCTTGCCACTGCATTGGGCGAGATGGGAGTCTGGACGCGGCTACATTATGTCTATCCCTATCCCCATGTCGATCAGGTCATCCCACTAATGGCCGACGGCAAGCTGACACCCTATCTCGACATTCCGTTCCAACATGCTGCACCATCTGTGCTCAAGGCCATGAAGCGCCCCGCAAACGAAGCCAAGGTGTTGGAACGCATCCACAAATGGCGCGACATTTGCCCGGATATCGCGATCCGCTCCAGCTTTGTCGTCGGTTTTCCCGGCGAAACAGAAGCGGATTTCGATTATCTGCTGCAATGGCTGGATGAAGCGCAACTCGACCGCGTTGGCGCATTTCGCTTCGAGCCGGTGGAAGGCGCGGCGGCCAATGCTCTGCCCGATGCCGTTCCCGAAGAGGTGAAGGAAGAGCGCTACGCCCGCATTATGGAAAAAACCGCCGCCATCTCCGCCGCAAGGTTGCAGGCGAAGATAGGCCGCACTTTGCCCGTCATCATTGATGAAGTAGGCGAGGCAGATGAGGAAGGCAGCATTGGCGCAACCGCGCGTTCACAGGCTGATGCGCCGGAAATTGATGGTAATGTGTTTCTGCGCGATGTGCAGGACATGCACCCTAATCTCGCAACAGGCGACATCATTCCTGTAACCATCGAAGATGCCGACGAACATGATCTCTATGGCGTGCCCTGTGCAAACCAGCCCTGATATTCCGGCCTGACTGCCGCCATCAGCTTCTCATCCATCGGTAGCTCAATCGCATAACTGCCCTCAGCATATGGCCCAGCCGTATATGGGCCTATAACAACACGCAGAGCATCCAGTGCTTGGCCAGTCTTTGATATCGGAATAATCTCGCCATCTGTAATAGCAACGCATGTATCGAAATGCGAAATACCAGTGTTCAGCTTGACGGAGCCATCGCGCTTTTCGGCGCGCTGCTTGTTTAGGGTCAGGACCCATATCATCGAGATCGTAAAGGGCAACCCATGGGCCCCGCCTGTAAACACATAGCCATTGCCCTCCAAAATCAGAGCGTGATCCGTAGTGCCAACGGCTTTCCAGACCTGCTCATAGCCATAGGTGCGAAAGGGATAACCCTCTTTTTTCGCATCGACTTTATGCTCCAGCGCCAGCGCATGCGTTTCAGAATATTTTTCCTCCGCATGTCTGCCCAGCCAGGCATGAAGCGGCGCCACAGCGGCCGCCACTGCGGGCCAGCTATAGCTAGGTGGTGTTTACATTCAGAAGATGCCGTGGCGAAAATGCTGGTTTTCTGTGCCCCGAAGCGCAGCGTCCTACAGCTACGTGAGCATCGAAAGTACGGGAAAGCGGCATGTGCAGACCGGCAGGGCGGAATGTCAACACCACCTAAACTCCAGCGTATCATCGTTGCGTTCATTAATGACATCTTCAACAGGGACCACTGGCGCGGCAGAGGGAAATGCAGCGCTTTGCGCGGCATTGTTCACGCCCGGCGCCTCGGGCTGATCAGACTGCTCGCTGGCCGAGCAGCCCACCAGCACAAAAGCCATTGCAAGCAACCATAATATAGGATGGCTCATAAACAGACTCCATTCCCCCAACACAGGCCCGACCATAGCGCTGCACCTGCATTATCATAGCATGTGGCATTTCGCTTGCAGCGGCAAATTGCGCATCCTACATCGAACCCATGACCGACTATACCGCCCTCCTCAAGGCCGACACCGGCCAAAATGCACATCCCGTCACGCTGGTAGACACCGAAGGCTATGACGGCTGGCTCACAGACCAGCCAGAGCACACACGCGCACTGTTAAAAGCGCAAGGTTTCAAACCCAAGGCCCATGCCTATGCGGTCATTCCGGCTGAGCAAGCCGATGACTGGAGCGTAGTCGCCGGCGTTGACAAATGCACGGCGCTCACAAGCTGGTGTCTTGCAAAGCTGGCCGAAGCCCTGCCCGCAGGCGACTATCGTATCACCAATTGCGAGAATATGGGACGAGCCGCATTGGGCTGGCTGACCGCACATTATCAGTTCAACCGGTATCGCGCAAAGAAAGAGGATGCGACAAATGGCCCGCGCGTGCTCCTGACCAAGGAGATCGCTCGCATCGACCCCATTGTCCGGCTGGCACAAGCGACGCATATGGTGCGCGATCTGGTCAATACGCCCACCGCCGATATGGGACCGCCGGATCTTGAGAACATCGCCAAGGACATAGCCAGACGCCATGACGCCAGCCTGACCGTGACGCGGGGCGATGAACTGGAACAAGGCTATCCCATGATCCATGCCGTAGGCCGTGCCGCCAGCCGCGCGTTCGCGCCACGGCTGATCGAAATCGAGTGGGGTCACCCGGACCATCCACGCATCGCCATCATCGGCAAGGGCGTATGCTTCGACAGCGGCGGGCTGGATATCAAGCCCAGCGCGGCGATGCGCTGGATGAAGAAAGACATGGGCGGCGCAGCCCATGCTCTCGCGCTTGCTGACCTCATCATGGCAAGCCAACTGCCAGTGCGCCTGCATATGCTTGTACCCGCTGTCGAAAATGCGATTGCGGGCAATGCTTTCCGGCCTGGTGATGTACTCTCCACGCGCAAAGGCCTGAGCGTTGAAATCGGCAACACTGACGCCGAAGGGCGGCTTGTTCTGGGCGATGCGCTGACAAAAGCGGGCGAGAGCAGCCCGGAGCTGATCATCGACTTTGCGACCCTGACCGGCGCAGCGCGTGTGGCGCTGGGGCCGGACCTGCCCGCTCTCTTTGCCAATGACGATGCCCTTGCGCGCGATCTTGAGCAAGCCGGGCTGGCTATCGATGATCCACTCTGGCAATTGCCGCTCTGGGCACAGTATAAGGACATGCTCAAATCCGACATTGCTGACATAAGCAATGCCCCGGAAAGTGGCTTTGGCGGCGCGATCACAGCGGCGCTCTTTCTCCAGAAATTTGTGCCGGACGAAACGAAATGGGCACATCTCGATACATTCGCATGGCGCCTCAGCTCCAAACCGGGGCGGCCCAAAGGCGGCGATGCGCTGGGCCTGCACGCGGCCTTTGCCATGCTTGAAGCGCGCTATTCAGGCCAATAATCATTTGCTAGTGTAATAACCGCTCCGACCCACCCCTTCTCCCAACCCACCTTTCGCCGGGCATGATGGTTAAACAGAATATCTCCCCTGCCCCTTGACGATTTGTCGCATTCATCGCAGGGGCTAAGCGATGAACGCAGAAAATAAAATGCCTATGTCAATGCCTGGATCGAGCGCAGGAAACCGGATCAGCTTTCACCTTGATGGACGCTCAGTCATGCTCGACCGGCGCATTAATGCTGTGCGCGGCGATCTGGCCGACATCAGCCTGGCTGGTGTTCTCTTCGCCCCGCATTATGCAAAAGCACAGGCGATGCAGTGCAGCGCCAATTCTGCCTTCCTGCGTGCAAGCGGTGCGCAGGACGCGCCGGCCGTATCGCAACTGCTGCATGGGGAAATATTTCATCTGCTCGATGTGACCGGCGATTGGGCCTGGGGCTTTTGCGATCATGACGCCTATGTCGGCTATATAGAGCGCACCACACTCGCCACGCACCCCGCACCAGCCACACACCGGGTGATATCACGCAGCGCGCCAGCATTTGCAGACGCGAACATCAAGTCACCGGTTATTGCGCAGCTGGCAGCAGGTGCGCTTGTCAGTGGTGAGATGGAAGGCGATTTTCTTGCAACGTCAAAAGGCTATCTCCATACCCGTCATATTATATCCAGCTCTGATACAAGGCCCGACTGGGTCTCCGTTGCCGAAACACAGATAGGCCAGCCCTATGTCTGGGGCGGACGCGGCGCCGGCGGCATAGATTGCTCTGGCCTTGTCCAGCTGGCATTTGGTCAGGCGGGCGTGAAAGTACCGCGTGACAGCGACATGCAGCGCGAGAGCATAGGCGAAGATATCCCTGCTGACATGCCGCTTCAGCGTGGTGATCTGCTCTTCTTCCCCGGCCATGTCGGAATCATGGTCGATGGCGAAAATATGCTCCATGCCAATGCCCACTGGATGAGCACCATTGTCGAACCACTCGCTGATATAGTCACACGGCTCGCAGTAAACCATGAAAAGCCCGTGCTGGCACGGCGGCGGATAATGTTATGACCCATCATATTTTCATCGACGGTGCTGTCGGCACTACAGGTATTGAAATATCCCAACGGCTGGAAGGGCGTAGCGAATTTTCGCTCATATTGCTTGATGATATGCAACGGAAAGACACAGCCGCCCGCAAACAGGCAATCAACGATGCTGATGCTGTTATCCTGTGCCTGCCTGACGATGCCGCGCGCGAAGCCGTCTCGCTGATCGAGAATGACACAACCAAGGTCATCGATGCCTCAACCGCGCATCGCGTGGCGCAAGGCTGGGCCTATGGCTTCCCCGAGCTGGTGGGACAGGATGTGGTTGCGCAATCCAGGCGCATATCCAACCCAGGTTGCTACTCTACCGGCTTTCTTGCTCTGGTTGCGCCATTGGTCCGTGCCGGATTACTCCCGGCCGACTGGCCGCTCAGCGTCAATGCTGTTTCCGGCTACTCCGGCGGCGGCAAGGCGATGATCGCGGAATTTGAAGGCGAGGCTGGTCGCCCTGCAGCATGGCGCAGCTATGGCCTGACGCTGGCGCACAAACATCTCGCTGAAATGACACAGCATGCAGAGCTGAAACATGCGCCCATTTTCGCGCCATCTGTGGCCGATACGATACGCGGCATGATCGTCGAAGTCCCGCTACCTCTGGCTGCATTACCAGGCGCGCCCTCGGTGGCTGCTGTGCGCGCGGCGCTGGCCGCTGCCTATCAGGGGTCGCCAGTCGTACGCTTTGTCGAAAGCCATGACGCACCAACACTGCCGCTGGAACGCTGTGCAAACACAGATGGCATGGATCTGCTTGTCTTCGCCAGCGAAGATGGCACACAGATACGCCTCATCGCCGCGCTCGATAATCTCGGCAAGGGGGCATCTGGCGCTGCGGTTCAGAATCTCAACCTGCTATGCGGGCTGGAAGAGACAGCCGGCCTCAAGCTCTGAAATCGCTTTCGACCATGGCATGCATGAGCGGGATGACATTTAAGTGAATCAAAGCCCGCTCCGGACTCTCTGTTTTCGCCTGAGTTTTGGCAAAAACCGCTCTCCACTTTTTTGTCATCACCCGCTAATGGACGGTGCCGACTGGCCGATCTACAGACAATAATACAATAAGGCGTTCAATCTGGCGCCAATGGCAGAAGTGAATATGATTGCCGACATCACGGCTGCGGTCCGCGCGGGTCGCGGCCTCATGGCTGGCACTTTCACCGAAAAGCTCTATAAGCTCAGCGGCGTCTTCATAACTTTTACGGTCCCCGTAATATGATGTCTGCATAATATCCTGCTTATTGGTTTTGCTATTGCTCCTTTATCTTCAATCGCCGTGCCAAACGCACTACCCTGCGGCTTTCCATGGGGTACAAAGGTCAACAGGAAATTAGGCAAATGCCAATTTGAGACAATTGTCCGCTGGCGGTACACTGCGTGTCCCGGTATGGAGCATATGTATGAACGACGCAGATAACGCACCCGCCCCGCCCCGCCCGCCCAAACGCAGCAATGGTGGTGGTGTTTTCATAGCATTGCTCACTATAGCAGGCGCCATTATCGGGGGCTTGATGGGCCAGCCAAGTATTGGCATGCTCAGCGGCATAGCACTCGGTGTCGCCATTGCTGTCACGCTCTGGCTAGTCGAGCGGAAGCGCCAGATGTGATGGCAAAAAGTGGGAACCGATTTTATCAATACATCACACGAAAACAAAAAATATAGAGTGGGCTTTGATTCCATCAAAAGGCATCCCGCTCTAGGATGCGCCATATAACAGCATGTAAGGATTATGGATGAAAAAGCACATCCTCGCGCTCACCCTGATCTTTCTCGCCATTGGTGCAGGCGCATTTTATTATCTCTCTCGTCCTGACGTCGCCCGCCTGGCCGAAGGGCAGGATGTGGGCCGCGAACCTGTGTTCACTGCCCCGCGCAGCCAGTCGATACCCACTGTATCGGTTGCCAATGCGCTGGGCTGGAAAGAGGGCGAAGCACCAACACCTGCTGAAGGACTTGCCGTCACGCGCTTTGCTGAAGGTCTGGAGCATCCACGCTCGATGATCCGGCTGCCCAATGGTGACATATTGGTGGCCGAGACCGGTCATCCGGCCAGAGAGCCAGGCGGACTGGTTGACCGGATTGCCCGTTACTTTATGAACAAGGCCGGCGCAGGAAGCCCCTCAGCCAATCGCATCACGCTGTTGCGCGATGCAGATGGCGACGGCAAGGCCGAGGTAAAAAGCATCTTCCTTACCGGCCTCAACTCACCCTATGGCATGGCACTTATGAACGGCACGCTCTATGTCGCCAACACCGATGCCGTAATCGCCTTTCCCTACGAAGAAGGCCAGACCAGGATCGAGGCGGAAGGCAAGAAGCTGCTCGGCCTGCCTCATGGTGCGCCCAATATGCATTGGACTCGTGGCATGGTCGCCAGCCCCGATAGCGATCTGCTGTATATTTCCATTGGTTCTAACAGCAATATTAGCGAAAATGGCATGGAGACCGAAACCAATCGCGCCAGCATCATAGAATATGATCCCCGGACCGGTGACAACCGAATCTATGCAAGTGGTCTGCGCAACCCCGTCGGCATGGCATGGGAGCCCGCTACAGACACACTCTGGACTGTTGTGAACGAGCGCGATGCGCTTGGTTCAGACCTTGTACCGGATTATCTTACCCGCGTTGAATTTGGTGCCTTTTATGGCTGGCCGTGGAATTACTGGGGCGGCTATGAAGACCGCCGGGTACAGCCCGCGCGCCCCGAAGTGCGCGAATATACCAAACGCCCGGACTATGCGCTGGGCAATCATGTTGCCCCACTGGGCCTCAGCTTTGCCAAAGAGGCCAGGCTGGGCGCCCCCTTCGAGCGCGGCGCATTTGTCGGCTTGCATGGCAGCTGGAACCGGGTTCCGCGCGCAGGTTACAAGGTGATGTTCATACCCTTTACCGAAGAGGGCCGCGCAGAGGGCAAGCCCACAGATGTACTCACCGGCTTCCTGACGCCAGATGATGAGGGCGCGCGGGGCCGCCCGGTAGACGTCACTGTCGCCAGCGACGGCGCGCTGCTGGTAAGCGACGATGTCGGTAATATCATCTGGCGGGTAGCGAAAAAGCCATAGGCTTTATCTCCTCACGCCGGATTTGCGCACCGTTTCAGCCATGCCGAAACAAGCCTCAAAGCACCCTGCCCTCACGCCCTGCCAGCTCAACGATATATTGCCACGCGACGCGGCCTGAGCGGCTGCCGCGTACCGTCGCCCAGAACACAGCGTCCTTGCCATCGAACGGCAGATCATAATGCTGCGCATAGCCCTTCACAATGGCGAGATAGGCATCCTGATCTATCGCGTGGAAACCAAGCGACAAGCCAAAGCGATCTGACAATGCCATCTTGTCATCCACCACGTCGCGTTTGTTAATCGGGTCGTCCTGCTCCGATAAATGGCGCGGCACGATATGGCGACGGTTTGAGGTGACATAGAGCCTTATATTGGCAGGGCGCGCACTCGCTCCGCCATCGAGCAAAGAGCGCATCACCCGCGCATCGCTGCCCGCGCTTTCATTATCGAAACCGAGATCGTCGATAAACAGAATGAACGGCCGCGCTACAGCCCGTAACAGCGCGAAAAGCGCTGGCAGACTGTCGAGATGGTCCGCGGTGCACTGTACCAGAGCAATATCGACATCTTCACCCTGCAACTGACCGACAACCGCACCTGCGCTCGCGGACTTGCCCGTGCCTCTTGCCCCCCAGAGCAACACATCATGCGCAGGCAGACCCGCCGCATGCCGCCGCGTATTCTCAAGCAGCCTGCCTTTTTGCTCATCAATGCCGGAAAGAAGGGCATAATCAGCAGGCGCAAAAGCCTCGACCGCCTGCGCGCACTGCCCGTCCCACGTGTAAGCGGGATAGGCCGTTAAATCAGCATTCTGGGCATCAGCAGGCGCAAGACGCTCCAGCGCATCAGCAATACGGGCAAGCAGTTTATCATCCATGCCGGCCCTCTATCGCGCCGTGGCTCAGGCGGCAAGCTCCTCGTCGCTCAGCGCATAAAGTGCCCCCGCCCCATTTTTCGCGCTGGCGGCCAGTCCAAGTGCTTCGGCCACGATCACATCATTATAATAGCGCGCTGTCACTTGCTTCATTTTAAGGAAGGCCGGGTCGCCATCGCCCTTGTCGAGCAGGGTGGTCGCCGCTTTGCCCTGCCGCGCCATCAGCCAGCCGGATGTGGCGACAGACAACATGGTGAGGAACGGGTAGCTGCCACCCAGCCTGTCATCAACAGACGCATCGCCTGCCATCCATTGCGCAATGTCTTCCACTGCATCGACCAGCTGCATCAACATTTTCTCGTCACCTGCTTCTGCGCGTATATCCGCGAGCAGTGATGCCAGAACGCCGCCACCCGCCATCGCCAGCTTGCGGCCAACAAGGTCCGCCGCCTGAATACCGTTGGTGCCTTCATAAATCGCCGCAATGCGAATATCGCGATAATGCTGGGCCGCGCCGGTTTCCTCAATGAACCCCATGCCGCCATGCACCTGAATATTGAGCGAGGCGACCTCGGTGCCGACATCCGTGCCATAGGCTTTGGCGAGCGGCGTCAACAGCTCTACACGCTGCGCTGCGGCTTCATCGCCCAGATTGGCGCGGTCAAGATGGCCAAAGGCGGAATAGATAAGCGACCTTGCACCTTGCGTAAGCGCACGGGCGCGCAGCAACATGCGGCGTACATCGGGATGCTCGATGATGGCCACCGGATCCCGCGAGGGCCCACCAGCGCGCGCCGACTGCACGCGCTCTGCGGCAAAAGTCAGCGCCTGCTGCATCGCCCGCTCCGCCACCTGTACACCTTGCAAGCCAACATTGAGCCGCGCATTGTTCATCATCGTGAACATCGCACGAATGCCACCATATTCACCGCCGATCAGATGGCCGATACAATCCTCATTATCGCCAAAGGAAAGTACACAGGTCGGCGAGGCATGAATGCCCAGCTTATGCTCCAGCGCAACCGGCGTGACATCATTATGCTCGCCGGGTGTGCCATCATCCTTCAGGCGATATTTTGGCACGAGAAACAGCGATATACCCTTGGTGCCTGCCGGAGCATCGGGCGTGCGCGCCAGCACGAGATGCACTATATTCTCGGTCATATCATGGTCACCAAAGGTGATGAAAATCTTGGTGCCCTTGATCTTATAGCTGCCATCGCCGACCGGCGTTGCAGTCGTGCGCAATGCACCAACATCAGAGCCAGCCGATGGCTCCGTCAGGTTCATCGTACCGGTCCAGTGCCCCGTAGCAAGATGTTGCAGATAGGCCTGTTGCTGCTCATCGCTGCCATGGTGAATAAGCGACTCAATCGCGCCCACTGTCAACACCGGACAGAGTGTAAAGCCCATATTGGCGCTGCCGAGGCATTCCAGCACAACGGTGGCAAGAGAAATCGGCAAGCCCTGCCCACCGAACTCTTCCGGCACCGCCAGACTGCCCCAGCCATTTTCAACATAGGCTTTATAGGCATCACCAAAGCCGGCGGGCATCTTGACTTCCCCATCCACAATTTTCGGATGCTCAAGGTCGCCGGTTCGGCTCAACGGGAGATATTCCGCCTCTGCAAAGCGTCCTACGCCATCAACGATAGCAGCCACCATATCTGGCTCGGCAGCGGCATAGCGTTCCTGCTCTGCCAGTTCCTTCATTCCAACAATATGATCGAGAACGAAAAGCTGCTCTGTTGTCGGAGCTGTATAGGTCATGAAATTACTCCCAGCGTCTTTCTGGTACTATAGTATGAATGGCGGCTTTCGCGCATATGTTTCTACCGCTAAGACAATGTCAATGCATGACACTCATCTCAATATGCGAACAAATCTGTGCCGTTACGGCATGGAGGGTTTGGCGCGTGCAGAAGAATATATCCGCGCAGGCCAAACCGTCGCCGTGCCAACCGAGACTGTCTATGGATTGGCAGCCAATGCGTGTGATTCGGATGCTGTTGCAGCCATTTATACCGCCAAAGGCCGCCCGAGCTTCAACCCTCTGATCGTGCATGTATCAAGCCTCATAATGGCGCAGAAGCTTGCCCGTTTCGACGGTCTGGCGCTGCATCTGGCCGAGCTCTTCTGGCCCGGCCCGCTGACTCTGGTGTTGCCCGTTCGGAACGATGCGGGCTTGTCGCCCCTTGTGATGGCGGGCCTGCCGACGGTCGCGATCCGCATGCCAGCGCACCGCGCGATGCGCGCTCTTATCGAGCAAACCGGCCTGCCTCTCGCCGCCCCTTCTGCCAATCGCAGCGGCATGATCAGCCCGACCAGCGCGGACCATGTATTGCGCAGTCTCGATGGGCGCATCCCGCTGGTGCTTGATGATGGCCCGACCGACCGCGGGCTGGAATCAACCATCATCGCCCCTGCAGACGATCATATCCGCTTGTTGCGCCCCGGCCCGGTCACAGCGCACATGCTGGAAGAGGCCATCGGTATACCCGTGACCCTTGGTAGCGCAGAGATTATTGAAGCGCCCGGGCAGATGGAAAGCCATTATGCCCCCTCCAAGCCCGTCCGCCTTAATGCCGCTAAAGCCGAGGCAAGCGAATATATGATCGGCTTTGGTTCAATAAGCGGCGATATCAACCTGTCGGAAAACGGCGATCTGGACGAAGCTGCCGCCAGCCTGTTTGCAGCATTGCATATCGCTGATGCTAGTTCTTCCAAGCATATCGCCATAGCATCTGTCCCCATGGAAGGCATTGGCGCAGCGATTAACGACCGCCTGCGCCGCGCCGCCGCCTGAACATTTTCTCGTCAACAGTCGCGATAGCCTGCGTCCCGGCATGCCTTACGCTGCCTCTGCTCCTCTTTTTGGGCACGCTCTTCCTCCTTGCGCATTTCGCGCCCGCGCGCACGGTCAGCCTCGTCTTGGCTGGTGGTCGCCCAATCTGCCGCCTTGCCGCCCGCTTTAGCGCCCGCTTTCACCGGAGTCGTTGCAACATCCAGTGCCGTCTTGGCGATGCAGCCGGGCAATGTAAGCGCCATTATGGCGAGCAATATTGCTTGTTGCATAGAATACTCCTGCACAGAGCCTGCCCGATATCACTTTCATATGTATCGACAGTGAAACCGGTAACAAAAATCGGTCAGCCGCTTAATTTTCCGGCAAATGTCTTGCGCAGCTTTTGCAGCTTGGGCGGGATCACAGCCATGCAATAAGGGTTGCGATCCCCCGCACGGTTCCAATAGTCCTGATGATAGGTTTCTGCCGGATACCATATTGAAACTGGCTCAATCGTCGTGACAATCGGCGCTATATGGTCACTCTGCGCGCGTTCTATCGCCGCGCGCGCCGCAGCGGCCTGCGTCTCATCATGTGGAAAAATGGCGGACCGATATTGGGTGCCCACATCATTGCCCTGACGATTGAGCGTCGTCGGGTCATGCGTTGCAAAAAATATGTCCAGCAAATCGTCATAGCCAATCACATCAGGGTCAAAGCTGATACGGATCGCTTCAGCATGGCCGGTCGTACCAGTGCATATCTGCTCATAGGTCGGATCGGGCACGCCACCCCCGATATAGCCGCTTTCAACGCCCTCTACGCCCGCCAGTTGCAAGAACACCGCCTCGGTACACCAGAAACAGCCGCCAGCCAGTGTCGCTTGTTTTTCACTCATTCCGCTTATGTGCCTCATATTTTTCGCGCTCTTCAGCCACCAGCTCCTTGCGCGACAATTTGCCTACCAATGTTTTGGGCAGCTCTGTCCTGACCTCGACTGCGACAACCCGTTCATGTTTGCCAAGCTGCGGATTAAGCCACTTCATCAATGCATATCCCTCGATAGTCGCACCCGGCTCCAGTGTCACGAACGCTTTCGGACTTTCTCCACGATAGGGGTCGGGAATACCGATCACCAATGCCTCCTTCACATCCTCATGATGATAGAGCGCCGCCTCGACCTGACTGGGGAACACCTTGAAACCGCCGACCGAAATCATGTCCTTCATGCGGTCAACAATGCGGATATATCCGTCAGTATCGATTGACGCCACATCACCAGTACGCAAATAGCCACCGACAAACACTTCTGCATCCGCATCCGGGCGCTGCCAATAGCCCTTCATCACCTGTGGGCCAGAAAAAGCCAGTTCACCCGGATCCCCCGGTTCTGCAGCACGGCTGGGATCTTCGCGGTCCAGCAGCTTGACCCGGGTACCCGGCACCGGCTGCCCGATTGTGCCGGTTTTATTCATCCCTTCATAAGGGTTGGCGCTCACCACGCCGCTGCTTTCGGTCAATCCATAGCCCTCACACACAACCGCGCCGGTGATCATCTCAAACTTCTGTTTGACCGCCAGCGGCAAAGGCGCCCCGCCCGATATACATACACGCAGCGATGCAAAATCCGTATGATTGATGGCCGGATTATCAAGCAATGCCTGATACATGGTCGGCACGCCCGGCAATGCCGTCGCCTTCGTGCGTTCCACGGCGCTCATCACCTGCCTGGCATCGAACCGGGGCAATAGAATCATTTCTCCCCCTGTAAAAACAGTGCGGTTCAAAACGCATGTGTTCGCAAAAACATGAAAAAGCGGCAATGCGCCGATGATCCTGTCATCCTCGCCCGTATGCGGATCGATCAACGCGACCTGCCGTGCATTGGCGGTTAAATTCTGATGAGTCAGCATCGCCCCTTTAGGCACACCCGTAGTGCCGCCTGTATATTGGATGAGCGCAACATCATTATATGGGTCAATACGCACGGGCATCACTTCGCCCTGATTGGCAATCAGATCAGAAAAGCTGGAAATTCTGGAATCATCATGCGGCCTTTCGGCCACTTCCCTACCCCTGAACAACCGATAGAAAAGCGATTTCGTGCTTGGCAAAACCCCCGCGACAGACCCGACAATCAAACGTTCCAGACTGCTCTGTTCAAGCACCTTGACCGCCGTTGGCAACAATGCGCGCGCAGACAAGGTGAATAATATTTTCGTGCCGCTGTCCTCGACCTGATGCTTGAGCTCCTCAACCGTATAGAGCGGCGAAAAGTTCACAATCGTCGCGCCCAATATCATCGCGCCATAATAAGCCGCTACATAATGCGGCACATTGGGAAGAAACAGACCAATGCGGTCGCCCCGTTCCACGCCCATATCATGCAAACCGCTGGCCACGCGGCGCGCGCCATCAAGCGCTTCGGCATAGCTGTATTTGCGGCCCATGAAATCAATCATCGAGGCGAGCGGGTCTCGCTCCGCGCTGGCGGCCAACATGTCCGGCACGCAAAGCGGCTCAAACTCGCTTTCCCATGCTCCGGGGTGATTATACTGGTTTGCCCAGATGAATGTGTCTCTCTCCATATCTCTAATGTATAGGAAGAGTATGTACTGGCAATGAAAACTATATGCTGAATTATTACGCAGACTGTTACAATGTCCACAGCCGCAAAGCGCCATAGTGCGCCATAAGTTTTGACCTCTGATACTGGCACGAGACGTATCAGCATCTTCCTGTGATTATTGCATTGCAATATTTCCAGGGGGCATATCACCCGATCCGGCCTCTTTGCGCAAACGCAATCCATTGCAATCCGGATCAGTACAGTGGCATTTTTCAATGGCATAGCGCGCACCGCACATCACCAACACACCGTTATCAAAACGAAAATTATCAATTCCCGCTGCTCGGACCATATCCCGCACTTGCGCGAGCAAAAGGGTGTTTTCTGCTTCCATCATAACTCATATTACGATTCGATGACGTCAAATTTCCATGTTGCATCGCAATATGTCAAGTCCGAGCTTGAACCACTCGCTGCCTTTACCCATATGCCGAGCATGAACAATTCACCTTCCTCTTCCACGCCACAATGGCATGGCACCACCATATTGTCTGTTCGCAAAAATGGCCGCGTCGTCATTATCGGCGATGGGCAGGTCAGCGTGGGCCAAACAGTCATGAAGCCCAATGCGCGCAAGGTACGACAGCTGCACGACGGCTCTGTCATCACAGGCTTTGCAGGTGCGACGGCCGATGCCTTCACCCTGTTCGAGCGGCTCGAAGCCAAGCTGGAGCGACACAATGGTCAGCTCATGCGCGCTGCTGTCGAGCTGGCAAAAGACTGGCGCACCGACAAATATCTGCGCAACCTTGAGGCCATGATGATCGTCGCGGACAAGGAAATCACTTTGATCCTTACCGGCAATGGCGACGTGCTGGAGCCCGTAAACGGTATTGCGGCTATTGGTTCTGGCGGCAATTTCGCGCTTGCTGCAGCCCGTGGCCTCAATGATTATGAAGATGATGCTGAAACCATTTGCCGCAAATCCATGGCGATTGCCGCGGAATTATGTGTCTACACCAATGATACCATCACGATAGAAGCGCTAACAAGCGCATCCTGATCCTGCCGAGAGAAGTACATGAGCTCACCCCTTACGCCCAAAGCTATTGTTGCCGCGCTCGATGAACATATTATCGGGCAGAAAGACGCCAAACGCGCTGTTGCTGTCGCATTGCGCAATCGCTGGCGCCGCCAGCAGCTTTCGCCCGATCTGCGCGATGAGGTCACGCCAAAGAACATATTGATGATCGGCCCCACCGGCTGCGGCAAAACCGAGATTTCCCGGCGCCTTGCCAAGCTGGCCGACGCCCCGTTCGTGAAAGTGGAAGCCACAAAATTCACCGAAGTGGGCTATGTTGGCCGCGATGTGGAGCAGATCATCCGTGATCTGGTCGAGGAAGCTGTTCGGCTTGAGCGTGACCGCCGCCGTGAGGCTGTGCGTGTTGCCGCATCTGAAGCCGCTATGGAACGACTGCTGGATGCACTGACCGGCAAAGAAGCAAGTGAAGCCACTCGCCTCTCCTATCGTCAGCGTATTGAAGGCAACCAGATGAACGACACTGAGGTCGAGATCGAAGTGGCAGACACCCCCAATATGCCGATGGAAATTCCCGGCATGGGTGGTCAGGTCGGCATGATCAACCTCTCGGACATGATGGGCAAAGCCTTCGGCCAGCAGCAAAAGAAGCGTCGCAAGATGCGTATTCCCGAGGCATGGGACAAGCTGGTTGAGGAAGAGCAGGACAAACGACTCGACGAGGATGATCTCAATCGTGCAGCCCTCAACGATGCCGAACAAAATGGGATTGTCTTCCTCGATGAAGTCGACAAGATCGCCGTGAGCGATGTGCGTGGCGGCTCTGTCAGCCGTGAAGGTGTGCAGCGCGACCTGTTGCCGCTGATCGAAGGCACGACAGTCGCCACCAAATATGGCCCGCTCAAAACTGACCATATCCTCTTTATTGCCTCTGGCGCCTTTCACATCGCCAAACCAAGCGACCTGTTGCCGGAGCTTCAGGGGCGTTTGCCAATTCGGGTCGAACTCAAAGGGCTGACTGAAGAAGATTTCGTCTCTATACTGACTGACACCAAGGCCTCATTACCAGAACAATATAAAGCGCTTTTGAATACAGAAGGCGTAACCGTCGATATAACAGCAGAAGGTATTAAGGCGCTCGCGCGTATCGCTGCCGAGGTCAACGAGCAGATCGAGAATATTGGCGCGCGTCGTTTGCAGACGGTGATGGAAAAGCTACTTGAAGATGTCAGCTTCGATGCGGAAGACCGTCAAGGCGAGACATTGGTGGTCAATGCTGCCTATGTCGACCAACAGCTTTCCAGCATCTCGCGTGATACGGATCTGAGCAAATATATTTTGTAAAACAATATCTTGCTTTATGCCCGGACTAATTTGGGTATCGACCACAAATCAGCCCGCGCATAAATAGTGCACTGCATTAAAACTGTAACACCAACTCAACATGCGCGTAACAATGCGCCCCTAACTGGCCCCCATCAAATCCTAAAGGGGACCATTATGACGATTGTTAATAAAGCGCCGTTGCGTGCCGCGATGCTACTCATTTCCTGTTCTATCCCGGCTATGGCGCAAGCAGGTGGCCTGAATGGTCAAGTGTTCGACGCGAGCGAAACCCGTGCGCTTAAGGCTGCTCAGGTCATCATCACCGAGCTGGGCCGGTCCACCACAACCAACAGCAATGGCAATTATATCTTCGCCGACATTCCTGCGGGCGATTACACGGTTGAAGTGCGCTATGTTGGCGCTGAAACGCTCACCAGGACAATCAGCATCACCGAAGAAGATATTGTAACGGCGAATTTCTCAGTCGCAGCCGTTGGCGGTGGTGAAATTCTCGTGATCGGTCAAGCCGCCAATCAGGCCAGCGCCCTCTCTCGCCAGAAAGCCGCAGACGGCGTTTCCAGCGTCCTCACCCGCGATGCCATCGGCCAGTTCCCGGACCAGAACGTCGCAGAATCGCTGCGCCGCCTGCCGGGTCTGAACATTTTGAACGATCAGGGCGAAGGCCGCTTCGTCTCTGTCCGTGGTCTCGACCCGGAACTCAACAGCAGCTCGCTCAACGGCGTGCGCCTGCCCGCACCGGAAAGCGACGTTCGCTCCGTTGCGCTCGATGTCATCAGCTCGGACATTATCGAGTCTATCGAGGTCAAGAAATCACTGACGCCGGATATGGACGCCGACACCATTGGTGCTTCGATCGAAATCAAAACCACCAACGCGTTTGATCGCAAGAAAGACCTCTATTCGTTCAAGGCCGAAGGCAGCTATAATGATTACACTGGCGATGTTTCCCCCAAAGGGAGCTTCGACTTCTCCAAGCGCCTGACCGACGACTTCGGCATTGCGGGCGGCATCAGCTATTACAAGCGCAAATTCGAAACGGATAATATCGAGGCCGAAGGCTGGGACACCAATGATGATGGCGTCGATTATGCAGAAGAAGTCCAGTATCGTGATTATGATGTAGAGCGCGAACGCATCAGCGCCGCTTTGTCCTTCGATTATCGCGCGTCAGACACCACCACTCTTTATGCACGCGGCAATTTCAGCCAGTTTGACGATCAGGAATATCGTCGCCGCACGACGTTCAAGTTTGATGAGGAAGCTTCGGATGGCGATGCCAACAGCGCATTGTTTGACGATGCTGATGGCGAGATCGAAATCGAGCGTGACATCAAGGACCGCTTCGAGCGCCAGCGCATCCGCTCGGTCGTGCTGGGCGGCGAGACCGACACTGGCGAGTGGAAGGCCAGCTATTCGGCAAGCTGGGCCAAGTCCTCGGAGAAGGAAAAAGGGTCGATCGACCCCACAACGTTCAGCCGCAAGTTTGAAGGCGATGGCCTGAGCGTCCTGTTCGATTATTCGAACCCGCGCATCCCCGCCTTCTCCATTCCCACAGGCGGCGCGGACTTCACTGATCCGTCAGGCTATGAACTGGAAGATATTGAATATACCGCTCTTTCTGACAGTCAGGACGAGGAATATGCGCTGAAAGCCGATCTTGGCCGCGAATTCGCTATGGATAACGGCACTTTCACCGTGCAGGGCGGCGCAAAGATGCGCTGGCGCGAGAAGCGCTATAATGCCGATGTCGAGTTCTATGAGAATGACGCCCTGACGCTGGCCGATATTCTTGGCGAGCAGACCTATCGCATCGCTGACATCAGCCCAGTCGCCAACTTTTCAGGCGCGCGTGATTATTTCAACGCCAACCGCGCAGACTTCGAGCTGCAGGAAATCGACACGATGTTCGACTCCGCTGTCTCGGACTATACGGTCAATGAAGATATTTTCGCCGCCTATCTGCTGGGCCGTTGGGAAAGCAGCACTCTCCGCGTCATCGGTGGCATGCGCTATGAACATACGAAAAACGATATCGCCGCCAATACGGTGACCTTGGCGGAAGAGGATTCAACCGTCGATGGCGTGGTTCTGGATGATGATATGGTGTTCATCACCCCGAACAGCTTTACGAAAAAATATGACCATTGGTTGCCGAGCCTGAACATCCGTTTCGAGCCACAACCCAATATGGTATTCCGTGCGGCGGGCTATCGCAGCATTGTCCGCCCGAAACTGTCGAAGCTCGCGCCGATTTTCTCGGTGGAGCAAAATGACGATGATGAGCGCGAAGGCGAATTCGGCAACCCGGACCTGAAACCTTATGAAGCCTGGAACTTCGACGCCACGGCGGAATATTATTTCTCCGGCAATGGCGCGATTACGGCAGGGTTCTTCTACAAGGATATCAAGAACTTCATCGTCGATACGGTCAATGATGATGGCGGCGTCTATAATGGCATCGCCTTTGACGAAGCGACGATCCCGATCAATGGCGACAGCGCGGAAATTTACGGTGTCGAGCTGAGCTATTCTCAGGTCTACAGCTTCCTGCCCGCGCCGTTTGACGGCCTGCTGACCCAGCTCAACTACACCTATACCGATGCGACAGGCACAGTGCCCAATGATGGCGACATCACCGACCCGCGCAAGATCATGCTCCCCTCTTCTTCCAAGCACACGTTCAACGCTGTGCTGGGCTATGAAAAAGGACCGATCGACCTGCGCATTGCAGGTACCTATCGCAGCAAATATCTTGATGAACTGGGCGATGAAGCAGAGGAAGACCGTTATATCGACAATCATTTCCAGATTGATATTTCGGCCAAATATAAGGTGACCAAGAATGTCCGCCTGTTCGCGGAATGGATTAACGTCAACAACGCCAAATATTTCGCCTATCAGAATTTCAACAGCAACAAGCGCCTGTTGCAATTTGAGAAATATGGCCCGACCGTAAAATTCGGCGCGAAAGTCACCTTCTAAAAAAATAGTGTGAGAGGACCCAAGGCAATGAAATCGACCCCGTTTTATCTAAGCGCGCTCCTGCTTCTTCCTGCATGTGCGCATCAGACAGGCGGGGTCGAATTTTTACCCGCAGCAGAAGTATATGCCACGGCTGAAACCACACCCGTCGGAACATCCAATGCTGACGCTGCGGATGACCCGGCAATATGGCGCAACCCGGCGGATCCGGCATCAAGCCTGATCATCGGAACAGACAAGAAAGCCGGGCTTTACGCATATGGCCTCGACGGAGCGGTGAAAAACTTCGTCGCCGCAGGGGCGCTCAACAATGTTGATCTCATCGGTGGTGCTGAACAGGCCATCGTCATCGCCAGTGATCGCACGAACCCCACCACCTCCCACCTCGCGCTCTTCTCATTGCGCTTCGACGACCCGACGCTCAGGCCGCTCGGTAAAGTCGCCAGTGGCCCCGGTGAAGCCTATGGCTTCTGCCTCCAGCGCCACAACACAGATGCCTCTATGGCCAAAATCACCGCCTATGCGGCACTCAAGGACGGCTCCGTGCGCGAGGTGATGCTGACCCGCAATGATGATGGCAGCTATGCTGGCCAGATCACGCGCGAATGGAAGCTCGCAACCCAGATTGAAGGCTGCGTCACCAGCCCGCGCACAGGCGATCTGTTCGTCGGCGAGGAAAATGTCGGTATATGGCGCATTCGTACTACGCAAAGCGATGCTCAGCCCGAAGCATTTGCCACTATCAGCCCGGAAAACGGGCTTGTCGCCGATGTTGAAGGGCTGGCCTATGCAGCCAATGCGAACGGCACGGATTATCTCATCGCCTCCAGCCAGGGCGATAATGCCTATGCGCTGTTTGGCGCAGACAGCGGGAAATTGCTCGGTCGCTTTCGTATCGCTGACGGCACAATAGACGGCACCAGCGAAACTGACGGCATTGAGCTGGCACTGGGCAATTTCGGCCCGGATTATCCCGAAGGGTTATTTGTTGCCCAGGACGGCGACAATCCCGGCAGTGCACAAAATTTCAAACTGGTCGATTGGCGCACAATACTCAAGGCGCTGGCACAGTCCAAAGACCAGCAGGCCGATGCCCAATAGTCCAGACCAGACATAATATTGCTCACTCCTCCGGCAGCACAACCACCGAATAGCTTTTGCTATCGACCAGATATTGCGCAGCCAGTGCGCGCAAATCCTGCGCATTGACGCTCAGCAAATCACGAGCGATAGAGCGCGCTGCCCCTATATATGCCGGATTATGTGTGCCCCCTTCCAGCTGATCCATCCAGAAAGCATTGCCGGTGCTCGCTCTGGCTAGCAACTGGCTGGTCGGCGCAAGGGTGCGGCGCAGCTCATCATCGCTGATAGGATTGGCCGCAAGATCCGCTACAATAGTGCGGATGAGGCTATAGAAATAGGCCACGCGCTCCGGCTTCAATTGGCTGATCACGGCAAGATACCCCTCACCCTTTTTAAAAGCGAGCGGCCAGTCAGAGCTGGCGTTGGGACTATAGGCCGCACCATCGACAGCGCGTAGTTTTTCAAACAATCTGTCGCTGATAATCTGCGCCAATATCTCCATTTGCCGCGCCTGCTTCACATCTGCCAGCCCGGTGCCTGTAGGCCATGCCATCACAGCCGCTGCCTGGTCCTTGTCGCCCCTGTGATGCAGGATCAGAGGTTGCTTGTTATGTTTCGGAAAGCCGATCTTTCTGCTGGAGCTGGCAATACGCATCGCTTTGCGCACAGGCAAAGCACCAAATGTCGCCCCCACCGCATCAATCGCCTCCTGCGCATCGACATCGCCAAATATCTGCACCTCTATCGGCCCGGACTGCAATATCGGTGCCCAAAAGCGCCTGAACTGCTCTGGTGTCAGCGCTGCGATCTCTTGCTTGTCAGGCGTGCGAAACCGCATGTCCTTGTTACGCAACAGCCAACCCAGATCACGCCCAAGCACCGCATTGGGCGTCGTCGCATAGGCATCATAGGCAGAAAGCAAGCCCGCTTTGGCACGTGCAACAGGCCCCTCCTGCCAGCCGGGAAAGGCCAGCTCCGAAGCGAAAAGACGCAACTGATCCTTATAATCTGCCGGGCGCGTCACGGCTGACATCTCGAATGCATTCTCATCAATGCCAAAGTTAAAGCCCAGACGGCGCCCATTGACGATGTCATCAATATCACCCTGATCCAGTGAACCGATACCATCATTGGGGATCACATAATTCGCCGCCCATGTTGGCTGTGCCTTTTTGGGAGACAAGCCCAGCAGGCCATTGCCAAAACGCACATTGATACGCACTTTTTCCGTTTCCGCGCGATTGGCAAAGAGCATCAGCTTCACGCCATTGTCATAGCTGATCGTCTCCACGCCCAGCACCCCGATTGGTTCACGCGACACAGGCTTGCCCGACGCGCCCAATTTGGGCAGATCGTCCATCGACATGTTACGCGCCGCCACGCGGACATCCTTGGCCGCTTCAACCGGCGCATTCAGCGCAGCGACAAGCCGCCCTTCTGCATTGGGCTGCGGCGCATTGAGCACCACCATGGCCCGGCGCGCATCACCGGCAAACATGCGGCGCGTAGCTTCCAGCATATAGGCCGGTGTCATAATAGACCGGGCGCTGCGAAAAATCTCCAGCCCGGCCTTCGGGGTGACTGTTGTTTCGCGAATATCCACTGCGCCGACAATATTCTCAACCTGTTTGGCGCTGGCTTCTGTGTCCTGATTTTCAACCGAGACAGCAAAGCTGGTATCGAACTGAACATATTCACGCTCAATTTCCGCTTCGCTAACCGGGGTTTTCTTGGCGTCCTCAATAATAGCGCGCACATCAGCCAGAGCTTTTTCCCAATTCTCATCAATTGGGACCACGCTCACGAAGGTCGCATTGGCCGAACGGCTGATGTCATCCACATTAACGCTCGCCTGCAAAAAGCTCGCGTCGCCACGCCGCGCAGCCTGCTCCAGCCGCCGATTAATCATCTCCAAGGCAATCATGTCCGCCAGCTTGCGCTGATTATAAACGATTGTATCCGCCTTGGGCGCCCATGGCCGCAACCATGCCAGCGAGAGATTGACCGGCAAGCCGCGTGCAATAAAGACTGCCGTTTCCGGTGCATCAGGGTCCGGCGCTCCAAAATCAGGATGCGGCGCGGCTTTGCCCTTGCCTTTCCAGGCAGAGAAATGGGCCTTCAGCAGTTGCTCGATCAGTCTGGGGTCAGCATCGCCCGAAACAGCAATCACTGCATTTTCAGGGCGATACCAGCGGCTATGGAACGCAGCCAAAGCCTGGGCTGTCGCCGCGCCCAGAGTCTCGGGCGTACCAATTGGTGAACGAGACCCCAAAGGCTGGCCTGCAAAATAAAGCGCGCGGCTGGCATCGCCGATGCGCGAGGCAGCGCTTTTGCCTTCACGCATCTCTGCCAGCACAACAGCACGCTCCGCTTCGACCGCCGCCGGCACGATATTGGGATCCGTCATCATGCCCGCGAGTATCTTGATGCTTTCTGCAAGCCCTTCCGGTGATGCATCCGGCAGATCAAGCGCATAGGTGGTAGAGATCGGCGTAGTTCTGGCGTTGCTGTCTGACCCAAAGCTCACACCAAGCCGCTGCCACAATCGCTTGGACTCGCCATCGGGCACATATTTGGATCCGCGAAAAGTCAGATGCTCCATGAAATGCGCAAAGCCCTGCTCATGTTCGCGCTCCATCAGCGAACCAGCATCAATACGTACCCGAATGGAAACCTGCCCCGGTGGGACGCTGTTGTTGCGGATCGCATAGCGCAGGCCATTGGGCAGCACGCCAAAAAGCCATGCCTGATCAATCGGCACGTCACTGTTATGATAAAGCCAAGGCCGCTCTTGCTGCGCTTCGGCAGCGCTTGCGCGCGAAACAGCCTCGCCTTTGCTGCCAGCCATAACGACAGTGGGGCCAAGCAGGCTGATGGTCAATAATGGGGCGATCAGCGCAGCGCGCAGATAATATTTTGAGTTCATCGCGCCAGTCATAGCGCCAGATTTGTGAACCGGCACTGACAATTTTCAGTCAGTGCCGGTTTATCACATGAGTCACCTCAACCGGCCCGCTCCAGGCAGGTCGGCGGCCTGCCTCAGCTCCTGAATTTTTGCACCGCGCCCTTGTGTGCGCCTACGGCTTTCCGGCGCGGACGAAAAGGCCGGCCCTCACCATCATTGCCCTGTGGCCGTTCCCCGCCACGATTCCCACGATCAGACCGCTGTCCATCACCGCGATGGCGATGACGCTCACCACTGCGTTCAGGGCGTCCACCATCCCGGCCACGGCCACCTGAAGGTGCACCACCGCGCCCCTGCTGCGCACCGCGCGACTTGGGCGCTGCCTTGGGCAGATTACGCACCAGCTCAGCAAAATTATCGGGGAGAGGTACAATCTCGCACTTCACCTTGGTGATGCGCTCGATCGACCGCAAATAGGCGCGCTCATCATCGGCTACAAAGCTGACCGCAATACCGTCCGCACCGGCACGCGCCGTGCGGCCAATACGGTGCACATATTGTTCAGGCACATTGGGCAGCTCAAAATTGATAACATGGCTGACTCCCGAAACGTCAATACCGCGCGCAGCAATATCCGTCGCTACCAACAGCTTCACCTTGCCCTGACGAAAAGCCTGAAGCGCGGTTGTGCGCTGCGCCTGACTCTTGTTGCCATGAATGGCCACCGCTTCAATCTTTGCGCCTGCCAGAAAGCGCACAACACGGTCCGCCCCATGTTTGGTGCGGGTAAAGATCAGCGCGCGATCAATGGGTTCATCCTTCACCATCTGGGTAAGCAAAGCCTGCTTTTCTGCCTGGTTGACGAAGGTCGCATATTGCTGCACGCGCTCGGCGGTGGTCGATTGCGGCGCAACCGAAACCTTGACCGGGTCATTGAGGAACTGCTTGCCCAGATCTTCGATTTCACGCGGCATTGTCGCTGAGAAGAAAAGATTCTGGCGCTCTTTTGGCAGCATTTTCACGATGCGCTTCAAAGGCACAATAAAGCCCATGTCCATCATCTGGTCGGCTTCATCGAGCACGAAAATTTCAACGCCGCCAAGGCTGAAAGCACGCTGCTCAATCAGGTCCAGCAAGCGCCCCGGTGTCGCGACAAGCACGTCGACCCCGCCCTGAAGCTTGCGGATCTGCTTGTTGATCGGCACGCCGCCGAACACAGTCTCAACGGAAACACGCATGAACCGTGCATAATCACGAAAGCTCTGGGCTATCTGCGCAGCCAGCTCTCGTGTCGGTGACAATACAAGCATACGGCAACTGTGGAGCGGACGATTTTTGGGGTTTTTCTCAAAATAATCAAGCGAAGGCAGTGCGAAAGCGGCTGTCTTGCCCGTGCCCGTCTGAGCGACACCGCACAAATCACGGCCTTCCAGCAAGGAGGGAATAGACTGCTGCTGAATAGGGGTTGGTGTAGTGTAGTTTTTGCTGGCCAATGCCTTCAAAAGGGGTTCGGCAAGGCCGAGATCTTCAAATATCATAAATAACTCGCATAATAGCGCACTACGCCCGGCACCATAGGTGCTGCGGACGCAAGGCGGGTGTCCGAAACGACCCGCGTGAATAGGGAAGCCTCAATAAAGCTGCGCGGTTCATTGGCCGGTCCCGGTTACCATATTATGGCACCAATGCTGGTCGGGACGTTCACGCTACCAATCGCTATTGGGCCAATATAGCCCTATCTATCGCGCAACGGTCCTATGAGCGCATATATGCTGCAATGCAAGCATCTTCCATCAAGGCGTACGGTTTTCCTTGATTCGCTGCGGCATAATAGCCACATGGCATATATGCTTATTCAAACCGAACAGACACCCAACCCATCCACGCTGAAATTCCTGCCCGGACGGCAGGTCATGGCCGCAGGCACGCGTGATTTTGCCAGCCCCGAAGAAGCCGAGGCCTCCCCGCTGGCCGAAGCGCTTTTTACTCTGGGCGATGTGACCGGAGTGTTCTTTGGCAGCGATTTCATCTCCGTGACCATCGCCGCCGGAGGCGACTGGAGCAACACAAAGCCAGATGTACTGACAACCCTGCTCGATCATTTCAGTGCGGAAATGCCGCTTTTCAAACCCGGAAGCGCCGCGGGCATTGATGTTCCGGGTGAAACGGCAGGCAGCGAGGCTTTTTTTGAAGACGACCCGGCCGATGCAGAAATCACCGCACAAATCCGTGAACTTATCGAAACACGCGTGCGCCCTGCCGTTGCCAATGATGGCGGCGACATCGTCTATCGCGGTTTTGACAAGGGCAAGGTCTTTCTGCGCATGCAAGGCGCTTGCGCAGGCTGCCCTTCCTCAACAGCTACACTGAAAAACGGCATAGAGTCCCTGCTCAAACATTATGTGCCCGAAGTAACAGAAGTACTCTCAGTATAGCCCACTATATTTTCTGACGAACATTTTTCTGGCTGGCCAAACTTGCAAATAATGCGAAGGCGGTTAATCGCGGATCGTGTATGCAGCTTTGGGTAGATTAGAGTGCGTCAGCTCATCATCGATACAGCAACGGAAGCCCTCTCGGTCGCTTTGTTCGACGATGGGACGCTAATTGCGCATCATCATGAAATTGCCGGGCGCGGCCATGCCGAAAAGCTGATCCCGATTATCTCTGCCCTGCCCGACGGTGGCAAAGCCAACGAAATCATCGTTGACAATGGCCCGGGCAGTTTCACCGGCGTACGCATCGGCCTCGCAGCAGCACGCGCATTAGGCTATGCATGGGGCGTTGATGTCAGAGGCTATACGAGCCTTTCAATACTCGCCGCCATAGCGCGCGAAGAAGCCTCAGACAATGAAGCCTCAAATAATGAAGAAACTCTGTTTATTGCCATTACTGGCGGGCATGGCGAACTATTCTGGCAGAAGTTTGTACAAAAAACACTCGCACCGCTGGGCGGGATCAGCTCCACGCCCATAGCCGAGTTGGCCGGCACGGTGACAGCGCCAACTGTTTATGGCTCAGGAGCCAAGGCTCTGGTCGAGGCGCGCGGAAATGGTGAAGCGATAATATTACGCCCGGATGCCCGCCATTTCCCCCTGCTGCCACCTGCACATCTGCACTATGATGTGCTGCCTTATTATGGCCGCGGAGCAGATGCCATTCCTCTCGCCCGGCGAAAGCCACAGCAAAAGCTCAGCCCTTCCCCATGAACAACTATATCAGCCAGGCCATGGAAATTATTACCTACGACTATCCTGACCACAGGGCAGAAAGCGCCGCGATGGGAATCATGGAAAGCGCATTCGACCCCGCATATGGGGAAGCATGGACAGCGGCGCAGCTCGCAAGTTTTATGAGCCTGCCGGGCGTCACCTTAACCCTCGCCCGTCTCGACAATGCTTCCCTCGGCTTCTCTTTGACCAGAAAAACACTCGATGAGGCTGAACTTCTTCTAATCGCGACTCATCGTGCATGGCAAAAACGGGGCGTTGGTAAATTGCTCCTTGATTCCTTTATTTCATATGCACGAAAATCCCGAATTGAGACACTATATCTTGAAGTGCGCGACAATAATCCAGCACTTGAATTTTACTCAAAATACGGATTCGAATGCATTCACCGGCGCCCCGGCTATTATAAAGGCAGAGATGGAACCTATCACGACGCATTAAGTTTTCAATTAGCACTGAGATAATTTCACAAACTCATTGATTTCCAAGCAAAACCATCTAATGGGCAATAAATTGGATGTAATTGATTACGGGTCGTATAAAAAAGGAGTTAAAAATGGACGAGAACGCCGCCAAAAATGAGATGCTGATCACACTGACTGCTGATATTGTAGCTGCACATGTATCGAACAACAGCGTTGCAGTTTCTGACTTGCCTCTGCTTATCCAGAATGTGCATGTTTCTCTTGCGGGTCTCGATACTCCTGCGGCTGCACCAGAAGTAAAACAGGAACCAGCCGTTTCTATTCGTGCGTCAATCAAGCCCGACTATATTGTCTGCCTTGAAGACGGCAAGAAGCTGAAGATGCTCAAGCGCCATCTGATGACACATTATCAGATGACTCCGGATGATTATCGCGCCAAATGGAACCTGCCGAGTGACTATCCAATGGTAGCCCCCAATTATGCAGAGCAACGCCGCACCCTCGCCAAGAAAATTGGTCTGGGCACGTCACGGAGCCGCAAGCGCAAATAACCTGCTTCGGATATTTGATATATCCTGGGGTCTGATACATTCTTTGGGAGGGTCGCATGAGAAAATCATGTGCCCTCCCTTTCTATTTTTGACAGAAGCGCTAGGTTGCGGGAAACAACACACAAGGCCGAGTTAAACATATGCCCCGCAAAATCGATATCGAAGCACTATGCGCAGAAAAAGGGCTTCGTATTACGGAGCAGCGCCGTATTATCGCTAAAGTATTGTCAGAGGCAGATGACCATCCGGATGTGGAACGGTTGCATGAACGCTCATCAGCGATTGACTCGGGCATTTCCATTGCCACTGTCTATCGTACAGTGCGCCTGTTCGAGGAAGCTGGCATATTGGAGCGGCACGATTTCGGTGATGGTCGCGCGCGTTATGAAGCCGCACCGGAAGCCCATCATGACCATCTCATCGATGTCGAGACCGGTAATGTCATCGAATTTGTCGATCCCGAACTGGAGCTTCTGCAAAAACAAATCGCCGAGAAGCTGGGCTTTCGCCTCGTTGACCACCGGATGGAGCTCTATGGCGTCTCGCTCGACCGAAAGAACTGATCCATGATGGCAAGCCTGCGCCATATATGGCGCATTGCTATGCTGCTTGCAGGGCTTGCCACCTGCCTGATACCCCATTTGCTCTGGCGGCTGCTCCGCCAAACTTCTCCCTGGCCACATATCTTCCTGAAGATAGCAACATATAGTGTCGGGGCGCGGGTGATCATCAAAGGCACACCACTGCGCCATGATGTATTCTTCGTATCCAATCATGTCAGCTGGATAGATATTTTAGCATTGGGCGGCGCCACCGGAACGGCCTTTATCAGCCATGATGGCGTAGCAAGCTGGCCCCTCGTCGGTTGGCTCGCCCGACAAAACAACACGGTTTTCGTAGCGCGCACAAACAGGCGCGGCGTGCGTGATCAGATCAATAACTTGCAGGAAGCGCTCAGCCGGCGTCAGCCAGTCGCGCTTTTTCCTGAAGGAACCACCAGCGACGGCACTGGCCTGCTTCCTTTCAAGCCAGCCTTGCTTGCCGGGCTTATGCCGCCACCACGCGATCTGGAAATCCAGCCTGTCTGGATAGATTATGGCCCTGACCCCGACCGTGTTGCGTGGTTCGGTGAGGAACCTGCCGGCGCCAATGTCGCCCGGATATTGAAGCGCAAACACCCGCTGACAGTCACGCTTCATTTCCTCGAACCATTCGACCCGGAGGACTATGTTGACCGCAAAGCTGTTGCGCAAGAAGCACGAAAGCGCATTTTGGAACGCCAAACGGCTTTCGTGAACCCGCGCGCATCGGTATAGCTGACGTTATGAATCACACCACACCCAAGACTCCACCCAAAACCCAGCCGCGTACCTATCACGTCAAATCCTTCGGCTGCCAGATGAACGTCTATGATGGCGAGCGCATGGCCGAGATGCTGGACGCCCAAGGCATGACGGCGGTGCAAGAGGGCATAGACGCCGATATGGTCGTGCTCAACACCTGCCATATCAGGGAAAAAGCGGTGGAGAAGGTCTATTCTGACATTGGCCGTCTGCGCCGCGACGATGGCAGCCGTCCGATGGTAGCCGTGGCCGGATGCGTCGCGCAGGCTGAAGGGCCAGAGATTACCCGGCGCACGAAGATGGTCGATATTGTTGTTGGTCCGCAGGCCTATCATCACCTGCCCGGCCTCATCGACAAGGCGGTCAAAGGCGAAGAAGCGCTTGACACCGACATGCCCGCCGCTTCCAAATTCGGCGCTCTGCCCGGCCGAGCCAAGCAGGCCCGCCCTACCGCTTTCCTCACTGTTCAGGAAGGGTGCGACAAATTCTGCACCTATTGCGTCGTGCCCTATACGCGTGGCGCGGAGGTCAGCCGCTCATGGAGCGCTATTCTTGATGAAGCCAAAGCGCTTATCGACAATGGGGCAAGGGAAATCACGCTGCTTGGCCAGAATGTGAATGCCTGGGAAGATGACGGCAAGGGCCTGCACGACCTGATCCGCACGCTGGACCGGATGGATGGGCTGGAGCGCATCCGCTACACCACCAGCCACCCCAATGACATGAGCGATGGGCTGATTGCCGCGCATGGCGATGTCGAGAAGCTCATGCCCTATCTGCATCTGCCCGTGCAGTCTGGCAGTGACCCTGTGCTCAAGGCCATGAACCGCAGCCACACACGCGACAGCTATATGCGCCTGCTCGACCGGATGCGCGCTATGCGGCCGGACATCGCGCTATCGGGTGATTTCATCGTCGGTTTCCCCGGCGAGAGCGATGCGGACTTCGAAGAGACGCTCCGCCTCGTGCGCGAGGTTGGCTATGCCTATGCCTTCTCGTTCAAATACAGCCCGCGCCCGGGAACACCCGCCGCCGATATGGAAAACCAGATCGCGCCCGAAGTGATGCGTGAACGGTTACAACGGCTCCAGACGCAGATCCTTGCTGACCAGCTCGCCTTCAATCAGGCGACCGTTGGCAAACGCTGCAAGATACTGATCGAAAAACCGGGTCGCAAACCGGGGCAACTGGTCGGAAAATCACCATGGCTACAATCGGTGCATGTCTATGCCGAACACGCGCAAATTGGTGATATGATTGAGGTGGATATCGTTTCAGCGGGTCCAAACAGCCTTGCTGGGGAAATCTTGAACAAGAAAGAGGCTGCATGACGAAACGGGCTGACGCATAATGTCCAAAAAACATGTTCAGGCAGAAGCCGGTGAGCGCGCCCGGCTGGAACTGACTTTCGACAAGCCCAATTTACTGGGCATGGTCTTCGGCCAATATGACCAGAATCTCGTCGCTATCGAAAACCGCCTCGGCGTCTATATCGGCGCACGCGGCAACAAGCTCCAGATAGAGGGCGAGGCAGAGGCAGCAGCGCGTGCGCGCGATGTCCTCACCGGCCTGTATAACCGCGTCGCCAAAGGGCAGGAGCTTGACACCGGTGCAGTCGAGGCCGTGATCGCCATGTCGGCCGAACCCACGCTTGATGGTATCATCCGCCATGATGTCAGCGAACCACCCAAGATCATGATCCGCACACGCAAGAAAACCATTGTTCCACGCAGCGCGACACAAGGCGTATATATGGAACAGCTTGCGCGCGAGGATGTCATCTTCGCGCTCGGCCCGGCCGGTACCGGCAAGACCTACCTCGCCGTCGCGCAAGCCGTCAGCCAGCTTATCACCGGCTCTGTGGACCGGCTTATCCTCTCTCGCCCCGCCGTCGAGGCCGGCGAACGGCTCGGATTCCTGCCCGGTGACATGAAAGAGAAGGTCGATCCTTATCTGCGACCGCTTTATGATGCGCTCTATGACACACTGCCCGCCGAGCAGGTCGAGCGGCGCATCGCCAGTGGCGAGATCGAGATCGCCCCGCTCGCCTTCATGCGCGGGCGCACGCTCGCCAATGCTTTCATCATCCTCGACGAAGCGCAAAACACCACGCAGGCGCAGATGAAGATGTTTCTCACCCGCTTTGGTGAAGGCAGCCGCATGGTCATTTGCGGAGACCCGAGACAGGTCGATTTGCCCGTCCCCGGCGGTTCGGGCCTTGCTGACGCAGTTGACAAGCTGGAAGGCCTCGAAGGCATTGGCGTCGTACGCTTCGGCGTTGCCGATGTCGTGCGCCACCCCGTCGTCGGTCGGATCGTGCAAGCCTATGAGGGACCAGATGCTTGATATTGTGATTCTCAACGAAAATGGTTGGCCACAGGACATTGACTGGCCCGCCTTGGCTACGCGCGCAATAGAAGCCGCTTTTGCGCAAACGCCTTATGGAGAGCTGCGCCGTAAGCCTGTCAGCATCGAAATTTCGGTCAAGTTGACCAACGATGCAGAAGTGCGACAGCTCAACAAAGCCTATCGTAGCAAGGATATGCCAACCAATGTGTTGTCCTTCCCGCTCGTGCCGCATGACTTGCTTGAAACGCTGGACATTCATGATGATGGTGAGATTTTGCTCGGTGATATCGTGCTCGCCTATGAGACTTGCACGCGTGAAGCGGAAGAAAAATCCATCGCTTTTGCCGATCATGCGACGCATCTAATTATACATGGGGCTTTGCATCTGCTGGGATATGACCATATGGTGGAGCATGAGGCAGAAGATATGGAAGCCATAGAGGTACGCGCGTTGGCAGCTCTTGGCATAACCGATCCTTATGCAGACTCAACAGGGGACTAAAGACACACATGGCTGACGATAGCCCGTCCGGCACCAAGGAAGCAGACAGTAGCGACGGAAGTATATGGCGGGGCATAAAGGCCCTGCTCTTTGGTAGCGATGCTGACAATACATTACGGCGCGAACTTGAAGACGCCATCGACGAATATGACGAGGAAGAAGGCGAAAGCGAAGGTGATGAGCAAGCCAGCTCCGCCAATGGCGACCTCTCATCACTGGAGCGCCAGATGCTCCGTAACCTGCTGCATTTCAGCGAGCATACGGTTGACGATGTCGCCGTGCCACGCTCGGACATAATAGCGATTGAAGAAGGCGCAAGCTTTGGGGAGCTTGTCGCACTGTTCACCGGGGCGGGCCACAGCCGCATTCCGGTTTATCGCGAAACGCTCGATACCATTGTCGGCATGATCCATATTCGTGATGCATTCGCTATATTGGCCAGCGACGAGCCACCTCCCAAAACATTAGAACCGCTCATAAGGGAGCCTCTCTATGTCCCTGAAAGCATGGGCGTTCTAGATCTACTCGTAGAAATGCGTGCCAAGCGCACTCACCTTGCTATCGTGCTCGATGAATATTCAGGCACAGAAGGCCTGCTCACATTTGAGGATCTGGTCGAGGAGATTGTCGGCGAGGTAGAAGATGAACATGATGACGAGCCGGAAGAAATGCTTGTCGCTCTTGATGACGGACTGTGGGAAGCGGACGCACGCGCCGAGCTGGAGGATGTTGCCGAGACAGTGGACAAGCGCCTCGCCGAGATTGAGGAAGATGTAGACACGCTGGGCGGCCTCGCCTTCGTTATTGCGGGCCATGTTCCACAGGAAGGCGAGATTATACGCCATCCCGAAAGCGGCTGGAAACTCGAAATCATAGAATCAGATCCCCGCCGCGTGCGGCGTTTGCGACTGCACCCCCCTGAGAAGAACAACCTGTAAGCACTTGATACCAGAGTAATGTCATGCCCGTTGGTCGCTATTTCCGAGCCGGCAATTGGGACCAATTGCCTCGAAATCGCTCTATGCTTTGCGTTCACGAACAGGCTGTTTATAGAGACACAATGTCCACCTCGCCTCTCCGCGTTGCGCTCTTCAGCGGCAATTATAATTATGTACGTGATGGCGCCAATCAGGCGCTTAACCGCCTTGTCGGTTATTTACTGAGGCAGAATATACAGGTGCGCGTCTACTCGCCCACCACAGATACACCCGCCTTCGAACCGGCAGGTACGCTTGTCAGCGCACCATCCATTCCGTTCCCTGGGCGCTCAGAATATCGCTTCTCGCTCGGTTTTTCTCGTTCGCTAAAGAAAGATCTGCAAGCCTTTGCGCCGGATATTATTCATGCCTCCAGCCCCGATGCTCTGGGCCATAGCGCCGTAACATGGGCACGTCGTAACAATCTGCCAGCGATTGCGTCAGTGCACACACGCTTCGAAACCTATCCCCGCTATTATGGCCTGGCCTTCTTGGAGCCGGTGATAGAAGCCATTCTCCGTCGCTTTTATCGTCGCTGTGATGCCATTGTCGCGCCCTCCGATTCCATGGCGCAACTGGTTCGCGAACAGCGCATGAATTATGACGTCGGCATATGGACACGCGGTATTGACCAGACGGTCTTCAACCCCGGCCAGCGCGACCTCATATGGCGAAGAGAGCATGGCATAGAGGACGAAATGCCCGTCATCGGCTTTATCGGACGGCTTGTGATGGAAAAAGGGCTCGATGTCTTTTCGGACACAGTGTCCGAGCTGAAACGACGGCAGATTCGCCATAAGGTGCTGGTGGTCGGTGATGGTCCGGCGCGCAGCTGGTTCGAACATCGCATGTCTGGCGCTGTATTTGTCGGATTTCAGGGGGGCAACGACCTTGGGCGCGCTGTCGCCAGCATGGACATGCTCTTCAACCCGTCAGTGACGGAAACATTTGGCAATGTTACACTCGAAGCCATGGCATGCGGTATTCCGGCAATATGCGCGCGGGCAACGGGCAGCGAAAGCCTCGTGCAGGACGGCATAACCGGGCGCCTGATCCGGCCCGGCGCTATCAGCGATTTTGCCGATGCACTCACATATTATTGTACAGAGGCACAAGAACGCAAACATAGTGGCCAAGCTGCCCTCAGCTTTGCCGGGCGTTTTGGCTGGGACACCATCAATCAGGCATTACTCGACACCTATCTGCGTATCATTGCCCAACGCCAGAGCGGTGCGCAGCCCAAAGCCAGCCCGGTGCCATAGACCGGCTATGGCAGACCTGTTCGGAAACAACGAACCTGCTAAGGCGCAAGGCACTATGCCTCCATCAGACAAGGCACCGCTTGCCGACCGCCTCCGGCCGCAAGAACTGCCCGATGTTGTGGGGCAAGAGCATCTGACCGGAGCGGACGGCGCAATCGGGCGGATGGTATCCGCAGGCAAACTCAGCTCGATCATCTTCTGGGGACCACCCGGCACCGGCAAGACGACCATCTCACGCCTGCTCGCCGATGCTGTTGGTATGCGGTTCGAACCCATCTCAGCCGTATTCACCGGCGTGGCCGACCTCAAAAAGCTGTTTGCGGCTGCCCGCGAACATGAGCGGCTGGGCCAGCGCACGCTCCTCTTCGTGGACGAAATCCATCGTTTCAATCGCAGCCAGCAAGACGGGTTTCTCCCCTATGTTGAAGATGGCACGATCACGCTGGTTGGTGCGACGACCGAAAACCCCAGCTTCGAGTTGAACGCCGCCTTGCTCAGCCGCGCGCAGGTGCTCATCTTGCGTCGCCTCGACACTGCAGCGCTCGAAAAGCTGTTGGAGCGGGCAGAAGCTCTGGCGGAGCGCCCCCTGCCCTTGTCACCCGAAGCCCGCGAAGCGCTGATCGCGTCGGCCGATGGCGATGGTCGTTTCCTGCTCAATCAGGCCGAAACGCTTTTTTCCATTGAGATCGACGCACCGCTCGATCCGGCCAGCCTCTCGGCATTGCTGCATCGGCGTATGGCGGTCTACGACAAAGACCGGGAGGGTCATTACAACCTCATTTCCGCCCTGCATAAATCATTGCGCGGTTCCGACCCACAGGCCGCGCTTTATTATCTCGCGCGTATGCTGACAGCGGGCGAAGAACCGCTTTATATATTGCGCCGTATGGTGCGCTTTGCCAGCGAAGACATTGGCCTTGCCGACCCGCAGGCGCTGGTTCAATGCCTTGCAGCCAAGGATGCCTATGATTTTCTCGGGTCGCCGGAAGGTGAACTGGCGATTGTGCAGGCCTGCCTCTATCTCGCCACCGCGCCCAAATCCAACGCTGCCTATAAAGCGCAAAAAACCGCGTTTAAAACCGCAAAGGACACCGGCTCGCTGATGCCGCCTGCCAATATCCTGAACGCACCGACCAAGCTGATGAAAGACATTGGCTATGGTGCTGGCTATGCCTATGATCATGAGGCCCCCGAAGGCTTTTCCGGTGACAATTACTGGCCGGAAGAAATGCAACCGCTCACGCTCTATACACCGACAGATCGCGGCTTCGAAAAACGCATATCCGAACGCATGGCATATTGGAATGCACTGCGGGCACAGCGCGATAATGACTGATCTGTATTTGCCAATCGCGCTGGCGCCCCCTATCTCTTGTGCATGCCTATGGATGCCCCCCCTGATATAGCCAGCCTTTCGCTCAGCGACATCGCAAAGCTCGTTGAAGAACGCCGCCTGCCCCCGGTTGAACAATGGAACCCGGACCATTGCGGAGACAGCGAAATGCGCATTGCCAGCGATGGCACATGGTTTCACCAGGGCTCACCCATTGGTCGCAAGGAAATGGTCAGGCTCTTCTCCACGATCCTGCGCCGCGAACCCGAGGGTGGCTTCGTGCTCGTCACACCTGTCGAAAAACTCTCTATCGAAGTGGATGATGCGCCTTTTATCGCCGTGGAAGTGACCAGCGAAGGCGCGGGCGAAACGCGCCGCCTCGCCTTCCGGCTTAATACGGGTGATCTTGTCGTGGCTGACGAGGCTCACCCCCTTGAGCTACGCGGCAGTGCGGAAGAGCCGCGCCCTTATCTTCATGTGCGTGGCGGGCTGGAAGCGCTCGTCGCGCGGCCTGTTTTCTATGAGCTGGCAGGTATCGCCATTGATGAGCAAGCCGAAGACTCCGCCACGCCCGGCATATGGAGCTGTGGCACATTTTTCTCGCTGGAGCCGCAATGACGCTCACCAGACGGCTGAAGCAACAGCTGGAAAAAGGGCATCAGCGCGATTTGCCGATCTCCCCTGCTGACCTGCGCATAGAGAACAACGCCAAACTCGCACCTGCCGCCGTATTAATCGCCATTACCGACCGCCCTGATCCCGGCGTCATACTGACCCGCCGCGCCTCGCACATGCGCAAGCACGCCGGACAAGTCGCTTTCCCCGGCGGGCGGATCGATCATGAAGATGAAGATGCTATCGCCGCAGCACTGCGCGAAGCAGATGAAGAAATTGCACTCACCCCTGACAAGGTGGACATTGTCGGGACATCAGACCGCTACCATACATTTACCGGTTTCGACATCATTCCGGTATTGGGCGTGGTGCCGCCTGACCTCAACTTCACTTTGCATGAGGCGGAGGTTGAGGCGTTATTTGAAGTGCCGCTGGACTTTTTATTGTCTCCGGCAAACCGGACACGAAAACAGATAGAATTTCAGGGGGAAAAGCACCATTATTACGAAATATACTGGGAGGAACATCGCATATGGGGGGTAACCGCCGCCATCATTGCCAACTTGTCGAAACGGCTGGGATATGATGATGGCTCGGCTGCCTGACAGTCTGTGGAGAAACCGCGAAGGCTTCATGGCCCTGTGCGATGTGCTGGGGGCTGGCGAAGGTGCGACCCGCATCGTTGGCGGCGCCGTGCGCGACTGGCTGCTCGAAATAGAGGGCAATGATATTGACCTGGCCACACGCCTGTTGCCCGAAGATGTAATATATCGTCTCGAAAATGCCGGCATCAAAGCCGTGCCCACTGGCATCGCGCATGGCACGATTACCGCCGTGCCGGAAGGGCGCCCGATCGAGATCACAACCTTGCGCCGCGATGTCAGCACCGATGGACGCCGCGCTACCATTGCCTACACGGACGATTGGCAACAGGACGCCGCACGACGTGACTTCACAATCAATGCGCTCTATGCCGACCCGCTGACCGGCGAAGTCCATGATTATTTCGGCGGGCTGGATGATCTGGAGCATCGCCGCGTGCGTTTCATTGGTGATGCAGGGCAGCGTATCGCCGAAGATCATCTGCGTATATTGCGCTATTTCCGTTTCCTCGCCCGCTTCGGCGCATTGCCGCCTGACCCCCATGCCTATGAAGCCTGCACCCGCAACGCCAACAGCATGATGGCGCTCTCGCGCGAGCGCATTGCCGATGAATTGCTCAAGCTGCTCGCTTTACCCGACCCTGCGCCGGTACTCGAACTGATGATCGAAGGGGGCATCTTCAAGCCGATCCTCCCTGAGGTCACGCAAAGCGGCCTCGACCATTTGCGCCTTCTCCTGTTGCGCGAACAACAGGCCGCTATCACCCGGCCATCCAATATAGTCCGTCTCGCCGCCCTGTTGCCGGATGACGCCGCGACTGGCGAGTACATCGCCAAGCGCCTCAAACTCTCCAACAAAGCCCGCAAGCGCATTGTTGCAGCACTGACCCCAACGCCCGCACATGGCAGCCCACAAGAACTGGCCTATCACATGGGTATGGAAAGCGCGGCGGATCAGATTTTGCTGCGCGCACAACTCGATATATCAGGCATCGGGCAGCTCAAAGACTGGACCGTACCGCAGCTCCCGCTCAGCGGCAGAGACATTATTGCACTGGGTGTAGAGGCAGGACCAGATGTTGCTCGCTTATTGGCTATGGTCAGCAAGCAATGGGCGAAGACCGGTTTCCCGTCGCGCACCGAAACAGAAGCCATCGCCGCTCAACTGGTCTCGGATTTCCGCGATTCCATCCAATAATCAAAGGCTTCTTCAGCAGCCATCGGCTTGGCGAAATAATAGCCCTGCCCATAGGCACATCCCATTTTGCGCAAGGCTTCGGCGACATCGGCATCTTCAATACCCTCGGCTGTCGCTTTCATATTGAGCGCTTTACTCAGTGACAGAATAGCCCGGATAATCGCCATTTTGTCCTGATCCACCAGCATGTCAGACACAAAGCTGCGGTCGATCTTGAGAACGTCGATTGGCAGGGTTTGCAAGCTCGCCATATTGGAATAGCCGGTACCGAAATCGTCCATCGCTATGGAAATATTGGATCGCTTGAGCGCTTTCAGCAATTGACGACTCTTGTCCGGGTCGCCGACAATGGCGCTTTCGGTCAGCTCGACCATCAGACGGTCGCCATCCACATTACTGCTGGTCAGTGCGCTGGAAATGGTAGTGGCCACATCATCCCGGGTCATCTGGATAGGGGAGAGGTTAACATTCATCTTGACCGGAGCGCGCTCACCCAGTTTTTCATCCCAGCGGGTCAACTCTCGCATGGCCTCATGCAGAGCCCAGCGTCCAAGTGGGACAATAAGCCCGGATTCCTCGGCAACCGGGATAAAGTCGCCGGGCGATATGCCGCCGAGTTCAGGGTCGTTCCAGCGTGCCAACGCCTCAAAACCGGTGACCCGTGAGGTGGCCAGGTCGATAATCGGCTGATACGCCAGACTTAAGCCATCTCGGGCAAGCGTATCGCGCAAATGGCTTTCAAGAAAAAAGCGTTGGCGGGCAACTTTCAGTTCGCCTGCACGATATGTTTCCAGCTGATCACTTTTCTTAGCTGTGCGCGCGGCCGATTGTGCCTGACGGATCAGTTCGTCTACATCTGCTTCTGCAACTGGCATCAATGCGCAACCAACTGCGCAATCAATCGATAGTTCAAGGTCGGAAAGCCGGATTGGCGCTGTAATGGTCGCCTTGATTCTGGCAGCCAGTTCAGCCTGGTTTCCCTGCGCATCTCCGGCTTCATCAATGATATGGCATACACCGAATTCATTGCCGCCCAACCTTGCAAGGCGCACTTTGCCGGACACACATGCCTTGAGCCGGGCAGCGACCGTAAGGATCAATTCATCACCAGCCATTGTACCCAGCGCTTCGTTGATACGGCTAAAGCGCATAAGGTCTATGACCATCACACCAATCTGGCCGGCCTGCTCGCGGACATTGGTATCGGCTACAATAGTCTCAACAGCCTCCCCGAAGCCGATACGGTTTGGCAAAGCAGTGAGAGAATCACTCACCAGTTCACGCCGCAAACTTTCTTCGATCCGCCTGTCAGCCGTTCGATCGTCAATATTTATGAATATCTGGCTGCAATTTTTTATCGGATTTTGTACCCAGGCGACGTTGCAGATGAAGACCTCTATGCCCAATGGGCCATCGCGCTCAATATCAAACCTGCCAACGGCCTTGTCTGCTACAGCAAAGGTAGAAATCTCGGTAGCAAAATGGCTCTGCCATTCTGCTGTGGCCTTCTGATCAGGCTTTAATAAGGTCTCAAAAGCACGCTCAAACGGCGTGTTCCAGCTTTCGAGACAAATGGTTCCGTCCCTGAAACTCGCCAGTGCGGCAGCATGGGGAAGTGCCTGCAACCAGGATGGAATATAGGCTGCGCCATCGCCAGCGCCCAATAGTGGCGCAGTTGATGCAGGGGAAGGAGAGTAACTCTCTCCAGTCCAATATTCAGGCAGCATTCCATTCATAACGTATCTAACGACCAATCCCGCTCGACATTTAGGGCGCTTCCCTCTTCACAGCGCACCTGTGTCTCCTCAGACAACCACCAGCCTACATTATAAGATAATTCCTTTTCACATGGTTAAAATCAGAGAAGATATTTTAAGCTGCAATCGACACTAAGCTATTTATCCGAAACGATTATTACGCGGGAAGCCAGTGGGCGGCATGCGCCCAGCCGCCCCGCGCGCGACACGCCAGAGCGCAAGGTCCGTCTCGGTCCGCGTCCGGCCTGTTTCTCCGCCCATGGCCCAGCTCAAACCATCTTCCATGCGGAAAGCCACAGCATCAGACAATCCGCCATCACGATAACGCTGCAGCATAACGCCCTGTCCCCGGGCCATTTGCGGCAGCTCAGCGAGTGGGAAAATCAGCAATTTGCGGTTCTCACCAACTACAGCAACACTGTCCGCATCCGACGATATGACATGCACAACACTGAGTTTCGCCTTGTCCTTCAGGTTAACGACCTGTTTGCCCTTGCGGGTTTCAGCAATCACATCGGCCATTGCCGCAACAAAGCCGCGTCCATTGCTGGCGGCCAGTAACATCTGGCCATCGGCAACAGCCGGGAAAAGCGCCATAATCTCTATGTCACCATCAAGGTCAACCATCAGCCGCACTGGCTCACCAAAACCGCGCCCGCCCGGCAGCTTGTCTGCCCCCAGCGTATAGAAACGGCCGTTGGCGCAGGCGAGCAACAGCTTGTCCGTCGTTTGCGTATGGAAGGCGAAAAGCGGACCGTCACCTTCCTTATATTTGGCGCTTTCGGATGCAGAGAGGTCTACATGTCCCTTCATCGCGCGTATCCAGCCGCGCTGCGAGAGCAGCACCGTAATCGGCTCACGCTCGATCATCGCTTCCAATGGGATTTCACGCGCCATCGCCGCCTCTTCCACCAGCGTGCGCCGCTTGCCCAGCGGGCTCTCGGGCGCATAGCGCTTGCGCAGATCAGCGAGATCTTTCTTCAGGCGGGTGCGCTGGCGCGCCGGGCTATCGACCAGCTTTTGCAGCTCTTCCCGCTCTTTCAGCAGTCCATCATGTTCGCGCCGCAGTTCCATCTCTTCGAGCTTGCGTAAAGACCGCAACCGCATGTTGAGAATAGCTTCGGCCTGCCGGTCCGTGAGCTGAAACTCCGCCATCATCACCTGCTTGGGCTCATCCTCTGTGCGGATGATCTCGATCACCCGGTCGAGGTTGAGATAGGCGATAATATAACCGTCGAGCAGCTCAAGCCGCGCAGCGATCTTGTCCAGCCGATGATTGGCACGGCGTACAAGCACGTCAATCTGATGCGCCAGCCATTGGGTTAGTACTTCTTTCAGCCCAAGCACGCGCGGCGTATGATCGGCATCGAGCACATTCATGTTGAGCGAAAAACGCGTCTCAAGGTCAGTCAACCGGAACAGGCTGTCCATCAGCACATCGACCTCGACCGTGCGTGCGCGCGGCTCCAGCACGATGCGAATTTGCTCGTCGCTCTCGTCACGTACATCCGCCAATATCGGCAGCTTCTTGTCGGTGATGAGCGCCGCGATCTGCTCGATCAGCTTAGATTTCTGCACCTGATAGGGAATTTCGGTGATGACAGCGACCCATTGGCCGCGCCCTTCGTCTTCCTGATGCCATTTGGCGCGAACGCGCATGGAGCCACGCCCCGTCTCATACGCATCGGATATCAGCGACGCGCTATCGACCAATACGCCACCGGTCGGCATATCCGGCCCGCGCACAATCTCCATAAGCTGCGCATGCTCTGCGCCCGGCTGCTCAATCAGCAAGGTGGCAGCGTCGATGATTTCAGGCACATTATGCGGCGGAATGCTGGTCGCCATGCCCACAGCAATGCCCGCCGCACCATTGGCCAGCAGATTCGGGAACAAACCGGGGAAAACCTCCGGCTCTTCTTCCTCGCCATTATAAGTGGGGCGATACTCGACCGTGCCTTCATCAAGGCCGGACATCAGATCGGCAGCGGCCTGTGTCAGCCGCGCCTCGGTATAGCGCATCGCTGCCGCATTATCGCCGTCGATATTGCCAAAATTGCCCTGCCCATCGACCAAAGGCGTGCGCAGCGCAAAATCCTGCGCCAGACGCACCATAGCATCATACACGCTGGCGTCGCCATGCGGGTGATATTTACCGATGACATCACCAACAACGCGCGCACATTTTTTGTAACCCGTATTGTTGCGCGCCGGATTGGCGATAAGCACATCAGGCGCAGCGCCACTCGGTTCCAGCTTCAGCAATCGCATCGCCCAGAGCAGCCGGCGGTGCACCGGCTTCAGGCCATCACGCAGATCCGGCAGCGAACGCGCGGTAATCGTTGAGAGCGCATACACGAGATAGCGCTCGGAAAGCGCGGTATCAAAGGGGTGATTTTTGATGCTGTCGAACGGATCGCGAAAGTCGGTCATGCAAGGCGGATAGCAAGCAAAATCACGCTTGGCGAGAGGCCAGTTTCAAGAGCCTATACTAAAACGCACCCAATCATCAATTTGCACCCCGCCCCGCTTTGGGTTATGTGCGCGCTCACCAGCCCCGGAGCCGCTGATCTCTAGTCGATTCGCGCTTCCGGGGCGCATATTTTCAAGTGTGAGTAGGCATCCCGCTATGGTCCGTCGCCGCCAGATATACGAAGGCAAAGCCAAAATCCTCTATGAAGGCCCCGAACCGGGCACGATCATCCAATATTTCAAGGATGACGCCACCGCCTTCAACGCGCAGAAAAAGGGCACGATCAACGGCAAGGGCGTGCTGAACAACCGCATTTCCGAACATGTCTTCACCCTGCTCGGCAATATCGGCATTCCGACCCATTTCATCCGCCGGCTCAACATGCGCGAGCAGCTTGTCCGTCAGGTTGAGATTGTCCCGATCGAAGTGGTCGTGCGCAATGTCGCTGCCGGTTCAATCAGCAAACGCCTTGGTATTGAAGAAGGTGTGCAGCTCCCGCGTACTTTGGTCGAATATTATTATAAGGACGATGCGCTGGGTGATCCGCTCATCTCTGAAGAACATATCGCCTGTTTCGGCTGGGCCAGTCAGGAAGAAATGCACGACATGGCCGACATGGCCATCCGCGTGAACGATTTCATGAGCGGTATGTTCGCGGCCACCGGCATTCGTCTGGTGGATTTCAAGCTGGAGTTTGGCCGCCTGTGGGATGGCGATTTCAGCCGCATCATCCTTGCCGACGAGATCAGCCCGGATGGCTGCCGCCTGTGGGACATGAAGACCGGCGAAAAAATGGACAAGGACCGCTTCCGCCGCGATATGGGCGGCGAAGTCGAAGCCTATCAGGAAGTCGCCCGTCGCCTTGGCCTGATGCCAGAGGAAAATGAGGAAACCACCGTCCTCGACCTCGACAAACATCGGAAAAAGAAGGGCAGCTGACCCTGCCGCGACACTGAATGCGTTTCAGGGTTCCAGAAACCCAAATCCACCTTGCCCTTCCCGATCAACCGGCTTAGGGGCATGACCAAGCCATTTGTTCGCCACCCAAGGGAGTCGCCCATCATGAAAGCCCGCGTTTTTGTCACATTGAAAAACGGCGTGCTCGACCCGCAGGGCAAGGCGATCCATCATGCGCTCGAAGGACTTGGCTTTGATGGCGTCAATGATGTGCGCGCGGGCAAGCTCATTGAGCTGGACCTTGCCGATGGCACTGCGGATGCGGATATTGAAGCAATGTGCTCCAAACTGCTCGCCAATATGGTGATCGAGAATTTCCGCATCGAGAAAGTCGGCTGAGCGAGGGAAGCCCCATGAAAAGCGCTGTCATCGTCTTCCCCGGCTCCAATTGCGACCGCGACATGGCCACGGCCATTGAGCAGGCCAGCGGCACAAAACCGATCATGCTGTGGCACCGCGAGACCGAAATTCCGCAAGGCACAGATCTGATCGCTGTACCCGGTGGCTTTTCTTACGGCGATTATCTCCGTTCTGGCGCAATGGCCTCGCGCTCACCCGTCATGGCGGCCGTCAAGGCAGCGGCAGAACGCGGCACCTATGTATTGGGTGTATGCAATGGCTTTCAGGTGCTCACAGAAACCGGCCTTCTCCCCGGCGCGCTGATGCGCAATGCGGGCATTCATTTCGTCTGCCGCGATGTCGCTTTGACGGTCGATAATGACCAGAGCGCGTTCACCTCGCTTTATAAGAAAGACGAGCGGGTTGTTTTCCCGGTTGCCCATCATGATGGCAATTATTTTGCCGACGACGCCACGCTGGATCGCCTCGAAGGCGAAGGCCGCGTCGCTTTCCGCTACGCCGGGCAGGTCAATGGCTCAGCGCGGGATATTGCGGGCATTCTCAACGTGCGTGGCAATGTACTGGGCATGATGCCCCACCCCGAACGCGCCGTTGAAGCCGCCCATGGCAATACAGACGGCGCCCGCATGTTCACAGGGCTGGTCGAAGGGCTGATGGCCAACGCCTGATGTCTCTGCGCTGCGACGGACGCTATGGGCTCGTTTTTATACTCTGCCGGATAGCCGGTAAGTTCAGGCTGGGCCTATCAACTCCACACTCAGCAACTTGCCATCATAAAGCTTGCCGGCAACACTGACTTTACGATCGACCAGATGGCATGGAATACGGTCCATCTCCAACCAATATTCTGTTCCGTCATCACATTTAAGCGCATAACAATATTCTTCAAAGACCAGCATTCCGGTCTGTGAGTATGAGGCGGGTGTTTTTGTATCTAAACTCTCCATCGGATAGCTCCCTGCTAGGTAGACTATCCTCTCCTTTGTGTATGCTACGCTTCTTGCAGATATATACAAAGGCTTATTATTAGTGCCCCATTTCGAGGCATATCCTGTGTCCGGGTTTGAGGTCCGTGCCTACACGCCCACTTTAAACGGGGTGAAACCAGTATCCTCATCATAGACATCCAGCCCTTCACGACGCTTGAGCGTGTTCACCACCACATATGTAACCGGGGTCAACATCGCCTCCCACATCGTCTTTATCAGAAATTGCGCCAGAACAACCTGCGCCAGTTGCTCGACGGGCCACCCTGCCAGTCCATAAAAAGCAAGCGGGTAAAAAATGAGGCTATCAAGCCCCTGCCCGACAATTGTCGAACCAATAGTGCGTATCCACAAGAACCGGCCATTCGTAATCAGCTTGAGCTTGGCGAGCACAAAACTATTGGCGAATTCCCCCACCCAGAACGCCGTCATGGAGGCAAGAACGATCCGCCAGCCATTGCCGAAGACCTGTTCATACGCGCTCTGGCCTGACCAGCCCGGCGCCGGTGGCAACGCGAGCACAACAGCGGCCATAAGCGCGTAAAAGCCAAGTGCAGCAAACCCCACCCAGATCACCCGGCGCGCGCGTGCAAAACCATAGACCTCGGTCAGCACATCGCCGATGATATAGCTGATGGGGAAAAACAAAACGCCGGCACCAAAGGTCCAGCTGCCAAAAAAGGGCAGATCGACAATGGCGGGCTTCGATGCGCCCACAATGTTGGAAAGCAACAGGATCGCGACAAACGCTGCCATGATGAGATCATAATATCGCAGCCTGTGGCCGCTAAGGGCTGCTGCACGCGTGTCTATAATTTGAGGCCGCTTCATATCAAACATGCATATCCGGCTTTGACTGAATGACAAAGCGGGTTATGGGGATTGCGGGTTCGTTCTGGCTGATACCAGAATGTTTCGGCACTAGCCCGCTCGCCCATCTGATCACCCATAGGCTAATATCATTGGGGGTCGGATGGGAGAACAGGCTGGTGCGGCAAACCGCGAAAGCGGATAGCCAGGCGCCCGTAGCTCAGCTGGATAGAGCATCCGCCTTCTAAGCGGACGGTCACAGGTTCGAATCCTGTCGGGCGCACCACTATTTGTTGGTCCTCAAACGCCGGGCGGCGACATCCGTCGCCTTGGCTTTCCTCGCATAAGCTCGGGCGGCCATTCGGCCTTGCGAACCCTTCCGGGTTCGAACAACCTTCACTTAGGTGCGCCAGAAAGAGATTGCTTCAATCCTCAATAGCCGCTTCCCGCTGCAAGAGCTTTCGTTTTATATCCAGCCCATAAGCATAGCCGCCCAGTGCGCCGTCGCTGCGCAAGACGCGATGGCAGGGTATGAGGACGGCAATCCTGTTATCACCACATGCCGTGCCCACTGCGCGTACCGCCTTGGGCTTGCCGATCGCGGCGGCGACTTGGGCATAGCTGCGTGTCTCGCCTTGCGGAATGGCGCACAAGGCATCCCATACAGCCAATTGAAAAGCCGTGCCGCGTATGTCTAGCGGAATATCCCCCTGCGGCTGATCTGGAGCATCGACCAACCTCGCGATTTTTTGCGCCAGAATTTCGAATTCAGCATCAGCGGGCACTATTTCTGCCTTTGGGAAATGCTTGCGCAGCGCAGCTTCATCCTCGTTGAAGCTGAGACGGCATACCCCTTTCTGTGTCCCCGCAAGGAGCATCGCGCCCAGCCCCGTCTCGACAACAGCATAGCGGAGACGCTCCCCTGCCCCACCATTTTTCCATGTTCTTGCGGACATTCCCAATTGCCCTTTCATATCCGAATAAAAGCGGCTCGGCCCCGAATAGCCAGCCTTGTATATGGCATCCGTCACCCGGCTTTCACCTGCCAATGCCGCCTTGGCCCTCTCGACCCGCAGCCCTCTTGCATAAGCAGCCGGGCTAAGGCCAAGCGCGCGCTTGAACAAGCGCTGGAAATGATGCGGGGCATAGCCAACGGCTTTTGCCAATGCATCAAGCGGCACCCGCTCTTCGGCATCATTCAACAAGGCACGCGCCTTCTCGACCGCAACCCGATCTCGCCCGACATCATCGGGCAGACAGCGCATGCAGGGGCGATAGCCGGCAGACTGCGCTGCATCAACCGTTTCGAAAAACGCGATATTCTCATATTTGGGACGACGCGCAGGGCAGCTCGGCTTACAATATATGCCGGTGGTCCTGACCGCCACGACAAACTTCCCGTCATGGCAGCGATCACGGCGCATAAACGCCGCAAAGGCCTGCTCATTGTCGATCATATTCAACACCGATTGATCCTTGCCGAGAAACATCCATGCGCCGCATTATGAGCATCGATATAGGCAATGTCATCCCGCTCCAGCAATTCGCATATTTTCGCATCCGTCTGGCCGGGCAATGCCAGTGCTGCGGTTTTGAGCATGGCTTCACTGTCGAAAGCCCGCAAGGCAATAGGGCGTCCCTCAAAAACCGGAGGTATAGAATCAATATAGCATGCCGGTTGATCCGCCGCTTCCCGCACAAAAATCGCATAAGCGGAACGATAAGGCGTCATGACATCATGGCTGATATGGTGGATCAGCAGCAGTGCCTCTCCCGCCCTTGCATCCTGCAGGCTGACACGGCAAGGAAAGCCCATATCAGCACCAGCAACGACATGCCGGGCGTTATAAGCCAGCAATTCCTCGTCACTCATTGCAAAATAAGGCTGAAACTGCGCTTGATTGAGGCCTTCTACGCGGTAGGTCATCGTTTCTTTCCTTCACCCATTCGATTGAAAGAGCCTGATCCTAAGCCTTGCGCACAAGCATTACGTCCCGTTTCTTGCGTTCAAAACCAGGAAACGATGCGCCTGATCGATTTGGCTTTTACTTCGCCGCCCGCTGCCATAAATATCACGCATATGACTCTGCTTTCCCGACTGATCAGCTTTATCGCCCTCCTCCTCGCGCTCAGCCACCCTGCCGCTGCCGAACAACAGGACGTGGCGGCGACCGTGCGCGGCGTCGTGCGCGTCGTGATTATCGCAACCGACGGCGACAAGGCCTATTTTGTCGGCCATGGCAGTGGCTTTGCCGTTGCCCCCGACAAGGTGATGACCAATGCCCATGTTGTTGAGCTGCTGCGTACCGAGCGTAATCTGGTTGTTGGCATTATTCCATCAGAAGGCAGCCGCAGTTACGGCGGGCGCGTGGTCGCCTATTCACCGGGTAATGACCTTGCGCTCATCGAGCTGCGCGAAGGCACTCTTCCGGTTGCGACCTTTTTTGCCGGGGCTGTCAGTGATGGACAAAATGTCACCGCTATTGGCTATCCCGGCGCGGTTGATCGGGCGCAGGGTTTAAACCTTGATGAAATGATCCGCCCGCTAAGCCCTGTCAAAACCAGCGGCACGGTCTCGACCGGACGCGCTTCACATGGTTTTGACACCGTGCTGCATACCGCACCGATGGCGCAGGGCAATAGTGGCGGCCCGCTGATCGACGAATGCGGCCGCGTGCTCGGTATCAACAGTTTCGGTTCACAGGCTGAAAGCAAGGCAGATGCCGAATTTGGCTTTGCCGTATCAAACCGCGAAATTTTCTCCTTCCTGCGACAAGCCAATATCCAGTTCCGCCTTAGCTCCACACAATGTCGCAGCATCGCCGATCTGGACGCCGAAGAGGCGCAACGCCAGCGGGAAGAAATGACCCGCCAGCAACAGGCCGAAGAAGCACGTCAGGCGGCACTGGCCAAAAAGCACGCCATTGCACGTGACCACGCCGAGCAGGAAATTTATGCACAGCGCGAAAATGCAATGGCTCTGGCCGCCGTCTTGCTTGTGATAGGTGGTCTGGCCATGGGAAGCGCCCTGATGTTTCACAGTCAGCGGAAAACGCGCGAACGCGGCATTGCCATTGGCACGGGCACAATTCTGCTTATAGCTGCGGCAATCGTATTTTTCATGCGTCCGTCTTTTTCCAAAATCGATGATTATATGGTGCTGCCCGACGATATGAACGGACCTGGGAATCCTGAAAAATCTCTCCCCGGAGATGCGCCCTATGCGGCTGCGGGCGACAATATATGCAGCATAGATGAAGCGCGCAGCCGCATCACCGTGTCCGATGCTGTCGATGTACCGCTGCATTGGCAGGATAGTGGTTGCGTCAATAACACCACTCAATATGGCCGCAATGATACGGGCTGGAGCCGTATATTTGTTCCCAATACGCAGGCCGTTGTCTCGATGAACAGCTTCAACCCCGCGACCGGCATATATAGGGTGGAACGCTATCTGGCCGATGCGGCAACGATGCAACAGGCACGGGAGCTGCGCGGACAGTTCACCTTCAATGGCTGTACCGCCGATGCCGAGACATTGGCCGCGCTGCAGAATATGCAGCAGCAAATCCAGGCCGTGCTATCCGCCAGCCCCAATGAACGGCTTATCTACCAGTGCAGGAACAGTGCGCCGCCAGAAGAATAATGCTGTAACTTCAGCGCAACGACAGAATTCTGCCGTCTAAGCAGCTTTTAATACATCGCTGGTGAGGTCGCTGCACTCCTCATTGAGCGCGCCAGCCTGCTCGGCAATCTGGTCCGCTATAGTCTCCAGTTCATGTGCCCTGTCACGCACGATATGCGCTCTGTCAGAGACCTCGGCCATATGCTCAACAGCCTCGCGCGTACGCAGATGCGCCTGCTCCAGCGCCTCTGCGATTTCGCGGCTGGAGTGTGACTGGGTAACGATGGCCTCGACAATATGATCGGCATTATGATCAAGGTCGGCGGCGATCTCTGCCGCCTCCGACGCGCTGACAAGCACATCATCGCTGGTTGTCGCAACGCGCGACAGCTGCTCACCGATAACCGCTGCTGCATTTTGCGTCTGGGTCGCCAGCTGTTTCACTTCCTGCGCCACCACAGCAAAGCCTTTGCCCGACTCCCCGGCCCTGCTCGCTTCGATAGAGGCATTCAGGGCCAGTAGATTGGTCTGCTTGGCCACGCTGCTGATCAGCTCCAGCGCGCCGAATATGTCTTCCACCAGCATGCGCATTTCATTTGCCTGATCGCGGTTGCGCTGGCTACGCTGATGCATATCCGCCGCCTGCGACCGAGTGGAACCGATCACCTGCTCAACCCGCGTCGTCATCTCGTTGAGCGTGGCGCTTGCGCTGGCAATACGTATCATTGTTTCTGCAATGGCATCGACACTGCCGACGGCCGTACCAACCATGCGGTCAGCTTCGCCTGATGACAAGGACATGGTCTGTGAAAAACCGCGCATGGACTGGGACGATTCGACCAGAAGCAGAACCAGATCGGCAATCTCTGCACCAAAACGACTGAATATCCTGTCAAATTGTACACCACGCGCCTGGGTCAGCTCAGACTCACGCTGCTTCTGACGTACCAGATCGGCTTCAATATCCAGCTTTTCCTGCATCAGTCTTGCCGCATCGCGCGTTCGCTCGGCTGAAAGCGATATGGCACGCGCAATCTCGCCAATTTCATCAGCGCGGTCACTGTGCGAGATACTTGCCGGCGAACCATTTTTTGCCGCGCTTATTTCCTGTGCTATGTCTATCAACGGCAAAAGAACCCGCCGGTTGGCAAACCGCATCAGCCGACTGCCGATCAACAGGCTGAGACACAGGAAAAATATGATCACGCCCTGCGTGACACCAGCGACCGATTGCAGCGACGTCTGCTCCCATTCCGCCTTCAGGCGCAGACCGTTTATATAGCTGCGCGATGCCGTCATGAGCGGATCTACCTGAGAATAGACAGCGCCTGAAAGAAAGAAATCCAGCCCATCCTTGTTGCCCGCCCCAATAAGAATAACAAGCTGCTCCAGCGCATCATCAGCCCGTGCACGCTCTTGCTGCACCAGCTCCCAGCGCACCCCACCCGCCATCTCCAGTGCGGAACCATCCAGTTTGCGCCACCCTTTATCGATACCCTTCTGCAAGGATTGCAGCGCGCTCACGCCGCCTTCGGGCGACACATTACCACTGCGCACCTTATATGCTATGCTGAGCGAACGCTCATAAGAGCTCATTACTTCCTCAAGGTCACTGATAGGCGCCAGCCGTCCGTTGACCAATTTGGACAAGCCAATCTGATTAACCGCGCTGGCAGCTACAACAAGCAGTGACAACAGCAACAGCCCCGCAGCGATCGAACGCGCCACGCGCCGGGACCGCTCTGCCAGGGACAAATCGGCAGAGACAAAATATGACCCTGTACAAAATGCAATCGGAGATATTTTCATAAAGCGCCCGGATCGATAATCAACGCTGCATTTTCTCTTATAACGCACTGAACAAATCGTTAACCAACAGGCAAAAATATTGATTTTTATTGTTTTATTTCAATGTCTTAATCGACACAAAACTGCAACAAAAATGTCATCTGCGTGAACATAGCTGTCATAAAAGACTATGGGCCAGACCATCCGGGTTACAGAAAAAATAAGCCGTCCGCCTAATCCCGCTGTATATTCACAACAAATAAGGGACATTCCGGGACATATTATAATATAGTGACACCTCTATCTTGCATCGCGGCATGACCCCTGCTAACCGGCGCCCACGTTAACGAGGCAGCCATGGGCTTTCCCCGCCTCATTATGATTGGCATATCGAACTGGAGGACATCAGGCGCGTGGAGAATTCCGGCGGTATTCAGGCTAGCCTCAGCGGGCGTTATGCGCTTGCGCTGTTCGAGCTGGCCCGCGACAAAAAGCAACTCGATTCGGTGGCAGAAAGCCTCACGGCTCTGAAAAATGCTCTGAACGAATCGAAAGAATTTCATAATCTCACCACCAGTCCGGTGATTGGGCGTGAGGCCGCAACTAAGGCTGTGGCTGCACTTGCTTCTTCCATGGGGCTTGATGCGCTGACCGGCAATTTCCTCGGTGTCATGGCACAGGGGCGCCGCCTGTCCCAGCTTCCTGCGACAATCCGCGCCTTCGACACATTGCTCTCGCAGCATAAAGGCGAAAGCCGCGCCGAGATCACCTCCGCGCACCCGCTGAGCGAAGATCAGCTCGGTGCACTGGAGAAAAGTCTCAAGACCCGTATCGGCAGCGATGTCGCCATCGATACCAGGGTTGACCCATCAATCCTCGGTGGACTTGTCGTGAAAATCGGCAGTCAGATGATTGATTCTTCTATCCGCACTCGTTTGAATACTCTTGCCCACGCTATGAAGGGCTGAAGGCCCTTAACAAGGGTCCGATGAAAGGCTGAACATGGACATTAACGCCGCAGAAATCTCGAAGGTCATCAAGGACCAGATCGCCAATTTCGGTACCGAAGCGCAAGTGAGCGAAGTCGGCACTGTGCTGAGCGTGGGTGACGGTATCGCCCGTATCCACGGCCTCGACAATGTGCAGGCCGGCGAAATGGTCGAATTCTCCAATGGCGTACAGGGCATGGCGCTCAACCTTGAAGCGGACAATGTCGGCGTCGTGATCTTCGGCTCAGACGCCGAGATCAAGGAAGGCGATACCGTCAAGCGCACAGGCACTATTGTTGACGTGCCCGTCGGCAAGGGCCTGCTCGGCCGCGTGGTCGATGGTCTTGGTAACCCGATTGACGGCAAAGGCCCGATCGTTGCCGAATCCCGCATGCGCGTTGAGAAAAAGGCACCGGGCATCATCCCGCGTCAGTCGGTTTCCGAGCCGGTGCAAACCGGCCTCAAGGCTATTGACGCCCTCGTTCCTGTTGGCCGCGGCCAGCG
>Ga0070726_10000414_pt1 | contig 54304 bp, 59 predicted proteins | sample tdAd471_FD_67275 | JGI IMG/M metagenome (GOLD analysis project Ga0070726, IMG submission 67275) | Marine sediment microbial communities from the Atlantic coast under amendment with organic carbon and nitrate - tdAd47.1 | ecosystem: Environmental > Aquatic > Marine > Coastal > Sediment | place...
TCCAACCGATTACCGCACACAATGACCCAAATAGAATACTTGGTTGGCACGATTACATGGTCAATCCCAAGTATGGGTTCAATACCTTCTTTGACCCCAGAGAATCATTCTTTTCCCTTTGGGAATCAATCAATGGGAAGGAATCGCTGGATGCTAATCCGTGGGTATGGGTGTATGACTTTGAAAAGACCGATAAACCTAAAAATTTTATATAGTTATGGAAATAGTATCGATAAACAAAGCCAACGACTGTTTGAGCGAGGTGCCAAAGCCTCCGGTGTACCTTACCGATTCGGCCAAGGAACATTGGAAGGACATGGCCCGCAAGCTTATCAAGATCCAAAGATTGAAGGAAACCTACCTTCCCGCTCTTGAAGTATTCGCGGAATCAATGGCGCTCTGGGAGTTTACCTGCCGTAAAATACGTGAGGCAGAAAAAAAAGAACAGGGGTCGGGTTATTTTCAAACCTTTAGTAATGGAATCATCCAAAACAGTACCTGGCTCAATCAACAGAACGCTGCTATCAAGAGAATGTTCGACAGCTTCAAGCAATTCGGGCTGGAACCATCATCCGATAAAAACCTTAAATCCACTACGGACCCAAACCAAAAAAGCCTGTTCGACGAACTGGCAGAAAAAATAAACGGCGCTTAAATGAACATTACCCAGGAAATGAAACAATCCATACCCTTCCAATATGCCTATGGCGTACTGGATGGAAGCATACCTGCTGGACTTCGTGTCCGACAGGCTTGCAGGCGTTTCTTTACCTGGATCGAGAATTCCGATAAAAAGGGCTATGTCCTGGACCATAAAAAGGGAATGGCCATCATCAAGTTCTTTCCTTTGCTCCTAAACCACACCAAGGGAAAGCTTGCGGGCAAACCTTTCGATTTGGCACCGTTCCAACAGTTTACCATGTACAATGTTTTTGGTTGGCTGGACGGTGAAGGCAACAGGCGAATCAATACCGTCTATGACAAGCGGGCCAAGAAAAACGGAAAGTCCGCGGAGATGGCCGGGCTTTCACTTTACATGATGAGCTTTGAAATGGAGAACGAAGCGGAGATTTATGTCGGTGCCACAAAAGAGGACCAGGCAAAGATATGCTGGGCGGCCGCCAAAAACTTTATCGAGAGCCCGTTGGCCAACCCTGCACTAAAAGCCCTGGGGTTTGTCTGTAGGCAAAAAGAGATCATCAATACGGAGACCGGTAGTTCGCTTAAGCCGCTTGGAGGTGACTCCAAGACACAAGATGGTATCAACAGCCATTTGAGCATCATCGACGAATACCATGCCCATGCGTCCGATGGCGTGAAGGAAAACCTGGAGTCCTCCAGTGTGCAGCGCAGGCAGCCCATTACATGGCACATTACCACTGCCGGGACCAATATAGCAAGTGTGTGCAAAGCCTATGAGGATACCTGTGTCGAAGTGTTGGACGGCATCAAGGAAGATGACAACCTGTGGATAATGATACACGACATCGACGAGGGCGATGATTGGGAAGATGAATCCAACTGGTACAAGGCCAACCCGCTTTTGGGCCGGGGCCTGGACATCTCTTCACTTCGCAAAGAGTTCACCAAGGCGGTGAACCAGCCGAGCAAGGCCCCTAACTTCAAGACAAAACATTTGAATATGTGGGTGGACGCGCCCACGGTATGGATTCCCCAGGAGATATGGGACAAGAACAAAGTGGACCATATCCCATTGGAGAAATTCAAAAAGCATGGAAGCTTTGCTGCGGTCGATTTGAGCACCACCACCGACATCACCGCAGAGATACATCTTAGCGAACCGGACGAAAACGGCGACCGTTATATCCTCCCGTTTTTCTTTTGCCCCAAAGCCACAATCGAACAAAGGAGCAAAGAGGACCGCGTGCCCTATCGTTCTTGGATGGATGCCGGACTGCTTACGGCAACCGACGGCAATACGGTGGATTATTCGGTAGTGGAAAAAAGCATCTGTAAAAACTATTACGAGCTAGCGAACCTATGCGTGGAATTCGATAAATGGAACGCGAGCCAACTGATGAACAACCTTATGGAAAAGGGATTGGAGGTCAGTGAGTTTTCGCAGAGCATCGCCAATATCAGCTACCCCACAAAACAGTTCGAGAAATTGGTGTACGACGGCAAGCTCAAACACGATGGCAATATCATCCTAAAATGGATGCTCGCCGGTTGTGTCATCTACGAAGATGCCAACGAGAACAAAAAGGTGCACAAGGGAAAAAGCCACGCGGGGAACAAACGGGTGGACGGTATCGTCGCCGCTATCATGGCGCTTGGCGGGAGCCTTACCGTAGAGGAACCCCAGGAAAGCAAATACAACGAAATGGACGTTGATGAATATTTAAAATCAAGGGACGATGAGCAATAACTATGATCAAAAGGCAATCCGTGAGGAACTGGAACGGATACATACGGAAAACGACCTGATGCGCAAGCTGGGATCTAAACTAGGTTTTTTCCAATATTATTTTGATCAATTGAAAAACCACCGCAACCAATATGAGTGCTTTAACTGGGTCAATGAAAAGTACTATGATTTCTTTGGGGAGTACCGGTACGACAATTACGACAGTTTTAGAAAACAGTTCAATAAAAATACACATCTACTCAATTAACATATATGAAGGAAAGTCTTCAATTCATTACAATAATAATATCAACCTTTACAATGGCCTTTTTGACCAGTGCCCTATTGTCCATTGATTGGATAAGCGCACACTGGGTACGCCAGTTGTTGGTCATTGTACTCATATTCATTGAGCTTGGTTTGGGGCTCTTGATGGCCTTCCATTATATCAAATCGAACATAAAATCAGTCGATAAATAAAACATGTGCTTAAATTTGGCTTTCTTCTAAAAATAATTTTTAAACTAAATTTTAAATCATGGGCAATAAAAACGAAAATTCACTAGATAATATAAATGCGAGTGATTTTTTAAATGAGATACACAAGCAAATTGAAAAGTACTGCAAGGATCATTCACATGTAGGTATAATAACTTGTGATGTTGCCGATGTTTATAAATGGCTGGAAAAGGCCAAAAAAAAATCAATTAAAAAATACAATTCTTAACAAGCGGACTAAAAGTCCGATCATTTTACCTTACCCCCCTATAATTTAGCTGTTGACCATTAAAAATGGGCATCAGTGAACCTATTCAACAGCACATTGTCGAACTTAGTCGGGAACCAGCAAAGATTTGCAGGGGCTTCCGCTATCCAAAATTGGTTCGGGTTCGGTTCCGCTGTTACATCGAACAAAAAGACGATCACCGCCCACGGCAGTATGAAGATTTCCGGATTCTTTTGTGGGGTCCGGAACATCAGCGATAGCCTTGCGGTGCTTCCCAAACAGGTCTATTCCAGGGACGGCGACAAACGTACCGCCCTTTTGGACCATCCCATTACAAAGTTGATATACCGTACCCCTAACCTGTGTATGACGGCCTTTACCTTTTGGAGGTCATTTGCTGTCTGTATGTTGGTCAAGGGCAATGGTTTTGCACAGATCGTCCGCAATGGTGCCGGATGGCCCGTTGAGCTTAAACTCTTGCATCCAGACGATGTGACCGTTTATGAATCCGAGGGCCAATTGTACTATAAGGTAACCGGAATCGACAGGTGGCTTTTCTCCGATGAGATGTTCCATGTGCCGGGATTCACATTTGACGGCAAGGTCGGTGTAAGCGTTATACGATATGCGGCCGACAACCTGTCCATGAACCTTTCCGCGGATGCCTTTGCTGTCGATGCCTATGATGACAGGGCAATTACCTATGGTGTCATTGAAACGGATACCACGGGACTCAACGAATCGGGCAAAAAGAACCTAAAGAAAATATTCGAGGCCAACCTCAATACCGGCAAAAAGAACCGGGTGACCGTCCTGGACGACGGCATGAAGTACAAGCCGATTTCCCTAAGTCCCCAGGAGGCCATGTTCATCGAGGCCAAAGCAAGTGGCGTTGCCGATATAGCGCGTTGGCTCAATATCCCGCTGCATAAACTGCACGTTTCGGGCGAGGGAGGGTACAACTTCCTTGTGCAGATGAGCATGGAGTACCTACAGGCCACTATCCAGCCTTTGGCCGAGCAGATAAAGCAGGAAGTGGAGCGCAAGCTCATCACGGAACGCGGCAAGTCCACGGGCGAGTATGCCTACTTCAATTACAAGAAACTTTTGGAAGTGGATCCCAAGACCAGGGCGGAATACTATAAGAATATGGTGTACATCAAGGCGATGAACCCCAACGAGGTGAGAAAACTCGAAGATATGAACCCTTACGACGGAGGCGATGAGTTCCTCCAGATGGCCAATATGATGACCGAGGAACAAATCAAAAAAGAGCTGCAAGATGCCTAACGAAAAAGAACAGATAAGATATGGCCAGTTCAGGGCCAACAGTGTTAACGAAGAGGCCCGCACGGCCGAGTTTGTAATCAGCTCCGAGGCCCCGGACACCTATAACACTGTTTTTAAGAGCGATGGATGGGATTTGGAGCGTTACGCCAAGAACCCCGTGGTGACTTACCAGCACAACGACTGGAGCTCCGACCCTGACCAGATCATCGGTACGTCCGAGGTAAGACAGGAGGGTGATAAACTCATCGGGGTGGTCACCTTTGAAAATGCCGAGGACAACCCTTTGGCCGAAAAGGTATTCAGAAAAGTAAAGAACGGGATCCTTCGAGGTGCTTCCATCCGTGCCAATGTGCACGAAGGGCATTGGGGCGATTTTGACGAAGGGGAAAACCCGGAACTATTATACTTCACCAGGCAGGACCTTATGTCCTGGTCCATTGTGACGGTACAGTCCAACCCGGATGCGCTTGCAAGGAACGCAGAGTGTATGGAGGTGATAAGAAGTGCGTTCACGAAGAACGATAGTGTTACGGAAAATCCCGAAGGCGAAAACGGAAACCAGGAAGATAAAACCTTGAGCAGGTTTGAAGCTCAATATATGTATAACAAAAACTTGAATGAAAAATGAGAAAGTCAGTTCAGATTAGACAGGACCTTCAAACAAAATTGGATGCTCAGGGAGCGATTGTTGAAGGTGCGAAGGACGATAAGGGCCAATCCAGGTCCCTGTCACAAGAGGAGACCGCCAATTTCAACAATCTCCAAAAAGAGATCGAGACCTTGCGCTCGGAACTTGCTACGGCAGAGACCCATGAAAAGAACGAATTGGAGCGCGCTTCCATGGCAGCTCCCGTGACCACCGATACCGGTGAGGGCGAGAAAAAGGAAAAGGACAAAGTGTACCGTTCCGCAAGTATCCTCAAGGCCATCCGTGGCGCCAACCCGGCAATGGACGAAAAATTGGAAGGTGCCGAAAAGGAAATGCACGAAATCGGGCTCGAGGAGACCAGGAACGCCGATGTGAACATTCCAAAGGGCGGTAATATGGTGAGCATCCCTTTGCGCTATCTGAGCGTAAACCGTGCCAGCCAACAGACCGTAACACAGGATGGCGGTGAGTACGGTGCTTCCCTGGTACAGAACCAGGCGCCCAGAATGGTGGACCCTTTGCGCCCAAAGCTGGCCTTTGAGGAATTGGGGGCCACGTTCTTGACCGGACTCTCCGGCGGGAACATTCCCTTGGTAGTGGACAATGACTTCGCCATGTCCTTTTTGGCAGAAGGCGCGGCCATTACGCCACAAAAGAAAAAGTATGAAGGTCCCACCTTGGCCCCAAAAAGGGCCGGAGGTGCCGTGGACATTTCCAATCAGTTGATACTCCAGTCCTCAGTGGATGTGGAGAACCGTGTCATGCGCGGCCTTCGCAATGGTTTTGCCCAATTGCTGCATGCTGCCTGTATCAACGGTGGCGGTGGAACCGCTCCTACAGGATTGTTGGGCTACACCGGGGTTTCCGCTTCGGCGACAACTTCCGCCGCCGCCCCGACCTGGGATATGATCGTGGAGCTACAAAAGCTCATAGAGCAGAACGATGCCACAGAGCAGAGCCTTGGGTATCTATTGAACCCAAAATTGAAGGCAAAGCTCAAAACGGTCAAGAAAGATGCCGGTTCAGGTAGGTTCCTTGCCGAGGGCATGCAGATAGATGGATACGATTTTGTGAGCACGAGCCAGGTGCCGACACTTGATGATACAGGTACCGATGTAGAGCCTTTGATCTTTGGCGACTTTGCCCAAATGGTCATTGGACAGTGGGGTGCCATCAACGTAACGGTGAACCCTTACAGTGCTGACCTTAGCGACAGTATCCGATTGGTGCTCAACACCCATGCGGACATGCAGATCGCGAACCCTAAGGCATTTGCCAAGAACGCATTTATCAACGCTGCGTAGTTTCATTTTTATAGTCTGTTTTTATTAGTTCAAAAGGCCGTCCGAGCGGCGGCCTTTTTTAAAACAAGGAATATGTCAAAAACAAAGGAAGATTACCAAAAAGAAGCCGTCGAATTGGGCATTGCCCTGGAAAAGGACGGAAAAGAGCTAACGGTAGAGGAGCTCAAGGCCGAGATCAAGGAAAAGAAACCTGCTCCCACCGATAAAAAGAAGGTGAAGGTAAAGTTTGTGAAATCCCCTTCAGGGCAGTTTTTGTTGCCCTATAATGTGGGCCAAACGGTCGAAATCGACCCCGAACAGGCAAAAGAGCTCATCGATAGCGGATTTGCCGAAAAAGCATAGGAACGAACATGGAGTACAACGTCATATATGATGATCTGGAAGGCACGCCCGAAGTGGTGTCGCTTGCCGTTGCAAAGAACAACAGCAACATTGCCGATTCCTTTATCGATGACGATGCTCTATTGCAACTGATCCTGGATGCCGCAATACAGGAGGCCGAGAACTATATCGAGACCCCTATCCAACATAGGAACATGGTCATCGAGCTCAGTGAGTGGCCCGGCATTTTTGAAATGCCACTGTATCCGATAACCGGTATAACCGGTATCGTGTACAAGGATGTCGATGGGCAGGACCAAACGGTAAGCGCATCCGATTATTTCCTGTATTCGATGGACGGCAGGAACAAGATAAAATTTACCTGGGACAGCTCCCCTTCCCTATCGGGTTCGGAGGTTTTCCCTATCAAAATAAACTGTAGGGCCGGATATGCGACCGATGACATGCCCGGTCCCATAAAAAGTGCGGTCCTATTGCGGTTCAGCCATAGGGAGCGGTTCCGTGAGGACGTCCCTACAAGCTATAACCGCTCGTTTTATGCGGCACTAAGACCCTATAGGTTATGGAAATAAAAGATTGGCCCATGGCCGGTGAAATGACCAGCCGTATAGAGTTCTTTGAAAACACAACGCCGGTGAGCAGTTCCGGGGTATTGAAGCGAGACACCTTGACGCCCCTGGGCTCCTATCCCGCAAAACGGATAGATGGCACGGGAAGCGTGGACAACGAGGGCAGGTTGATGGATGTTTCCATCGCGCGGTTCCAGATGCGCTTTGTGCAGTCCCTTTTTGGTAAGGGCGGAAAGCTCATCGTCCGTGATTTTGACGGTGACTGGAACGTGGACGGCCCTATCCAGGTGATGGGGGGCCGAAACCGCTACATGCAATTAAAGTGTGTGAAGCGTGGCTAGGCTCGATGTTACACAGGTGGAGGGCTTTGAGGAGCTCAACGCAAAGTTGAAGACCCTTAATGATCGGGTCAAGCGAAGCGAGGTGCTAAAAATATTTAGGAGGTTGGCAAGGCCGGTGGTCAAACAGTACAGGGCCAACCTGCCGATAGATGAGGGGGAACTCAGAAGGGGTGTTGGCGTGAAGACGCTTTCGGCAAGAAGGTCGGGAGGTAATCCGGTCATATCGGTCCTTCCCGGGAGGCGTGGAAAGAACGATCCTTTTTATCGCTTTATGGTCGTACCGAAAGGCACGCAGCTGGGAAGCAATAAAAGAGGTAGCAGGCGGGGCAAGAACAATGTGGTGCCGATCGCCCGTGACAGGACCTTGAAGGCAATGGAGAACGGATTGGTGGACAACAGTGAAAAGGAAGTTACCAAGTACGTACAGAAACAAATTGACAGATTGAGCAGATGAAAGCTACGGCAGAGCGCATAACGAACATATTGAAGTCCTCTACGGACGTGACCGACCTGGTCGGGAATAGGATCTATTGGGGCCTTGGAAGACAAAAGGAGAACGAGGCCGCCATTGTCTTTTCCGTACAGGAACAGGTCAACGGTGCAAGTGCGGACAGTAGAAGCTGGGCGACCACCATAAGGGTATATGCCGGGGACATGGACCAGGCGAGCGACGTGTACGAGGCGTTGATGTCCGTAATGGCAACGGAAGGGTACTTCCAGAGCGGGGCATCCGGGATAAGTGACGACGAGGCCAAGGAGGCGGTAATGGAATTAACGTATAATCTTAAATAAAATAACATGGCAGGTGAAAAGAAAATATCGGGAAACCTCAGGTTGAAATTGAACGGTAAGGTCATTTTTGACGCTACCAGCTGTACCCTCTCCATGAGCAGGGAAGTGACGCAGACAACGGGAACAAAGGACAGCGCCGCAGGGAGCAATTCCAAGGGCACAAAAAGCTGGACGGCATCCTATAACGGATTGGGCATCTATGCCGGTGACGGTGCGGGTGGTCACCAGTTCAAGGATTTGGTGGACCTATGGAACGATGATACAACTGATCTGGTGACCGTGGAGTTCGTTCCTTCCGAGGCCGACTACACCTGGTACTATACCGGTGAGGCCATCATCACACAGTTGGACGGGGTGTTCAACTTCAGTGAAAACTCCACCGTGTCCATGACGGCCACTGGAAGTGGGGATATCACACCTGTCGATGAGAGCGTAACACCTCCCATGACCGCCCCTTAATGATTGATTGAACGCTCCCCTGCCCCGGTAGGGGAGCAAAATATAACGAAGATGAAAAATGTAAAGATGACCATAAAGGGAAAGCAGGTCCCTTTGAGTTTTGGATATGGTTCCCAGAAAAGACTGGGCGATTTTCTTGGCGAGGATACCTATGACGGCACCGCGCAAAAGATTAGTTCAATAATAAATAGTCTTGCAGATAAGGAGAAAGAAGGGGGGAAACTGTCCTTTGACATATTGGATACGCTGGGCTATATGGTATTGGCCGCTGCGGGGAACGGTGCCGGTTTTGAAATGGAGGATGCGGTTGATGCTATATTAAATGATATGGATAAAGTGAAAGAAATTGTTGAAGCTTGGGCCGATGATATACCTGTGTCTAAAAATGAGAATTCTAGCCAAAAAAAAAGGACGGCCAAGAAAAAGTAGACCCTTTGACCTGGGACGACCTTGAGGAGCTTTGCCTTGGAAAGTTGGGAATGAGCTTTATCGAGCTGGACAGCATATCCATGCGGAGGTTGTTCAACAAGCTCAGGGGCTACCGTGAAAAGGAAAGGGAGGAATGGGAGAAATTGAGGTTACAGTGTTATTTCGCCTTCTCCCCCATCGACCCGGACGACACAGAGGGAAAAAAATTGCAGGGCCTGTTGGATTTTATGCCCTTTGAGTGGGACAATGATCTTCCAAAGGAGGATTATATGGAAAAGATAAAAGCGGATGCCGTGGAGCGAAGGGAAAGGAGCCAAAAGATCTGGGCCAAGATAGATGGGTTACAATAGCTTGGCGTGCGGCAAGCGGGAGTTTGCCGGTTTCCTTTACAAAGTTTAACTGTTATAAAATTATTGCCGGATGGCCAGTTTTGCAGACATATCTATAAGGTTCGGAGCTGACCTAAGTAAGTTTAGTTCGCAAATGCAGAATGCCCAAAGAACTTTGGACAATACTGCAAAAAGACTAAATAAGATAGGGGCCGGTATGACATTAGGTGTTACCACGCCTTTATTAGCTCTTGGTGCCGCTTCAGTTAAAAATTTTGATACCCAAGCAAAAGCAATAGCTCAGGTAGAGGCTGGAATTAGGTCTGTTGGAGGAGCTATAGGGTACACTTCAAAGGAATTACAAAAACAAGCATCTGAGCTTCAGAACAACAGTCTTTTTGGTGATGAAAATATTTTAAAAAACGTAACCGCTCAGTTACTTACTTTCACAAATATTGCAAATGAGCAGTTTGCAAGAACCCAACAGGTGGCATTGGACTTAGCTACTAGGCTTGATGGTGACTTAAAAAGTGCTTCTATTCAGTTGGGAAAAGCTTTAAATGACCCAGTAGCCAATTTATCTGCGTTAAGCCGTTCCGGTATACAATTCTCAAAGGACCAAAAGATTTTAATCAATAGCTTGGTCGAAGCGGGAAAGGTTGCTGAGGCTCAGAATGTTATTTTGGAGGAATTGGAGAGACAATATGGAGGTAGTGCTGCAGCTGCAGCTGCAGCAGGTTTGGGTCCATTCACGCAATTAAAGAACATTTTAGGTGATATAACAGAGGAATTCGGAAAAATAATACTGGAAGGTTTTTCTCCTATCATAGAAAGCACTAAAAATCTTAGTTTAAGATTTTTTGATTTATCAGAACAATCAAAAAAAATTATTGTGATAATTGCCGGTATTGCTGCTGCGATAGGTCCGCTTTTAATTGTTACGGGCACTTTAATCAGGAACATTAATACAATAATTCCGTTAATAAAAGCTTTGTCGGTGGCGATTGTATCTAATCCTATTGGTGCATTTGCAACCGCTGTTACCGTTTTAGGTGGGGCTGCTTTAATAGCCGAATCCAGACTATCTTCATTGACTGACGCTTCTGCAGAGTTTAACAATATTACAGCTGAAGCTGCTAAAAATATTTCTAGAGAGTCTTCAGAGCTTCAAAAAAACTTAAGTATAGCAAAAAACGAGCAAGCCAGTAAGGAAGCTAGGGTTAGTGCTATTAGAAAGTTGAATCAGCTTTCCCCTGAATATCTAGGTAATTTAAAGCTTGAAAAAATTAATACCGAGGAGGCGACCTTAGCTATCAAAAAATACAATGAGGCTTTGCTTACTAGGGCAAAAGTAGCGGCTGCAGAGGAAAAACTTGTGGAGGTCCAAAAAAAGCTATTGGATCTTCAATTAGGTCAATTAGAGGCTGTAAAACCTTCGGTTTGGCAAAACGCAGTGAATGGATTAAAGGCTTATGGAAATTCGAGCGCGTTTGTTTCTGAATCAATTAAAACTACTACCGGTAACTTAAGTATTGAGCAAACTGAATTAAAAAAACTTCAAGAATCATTAATTGAATTCATTTCTAACAATGAGAACGTTGCTGAGAGTGTAAAAAAAGTTAACCAAGAAATTGCAAAAAGTACGGGTAAACCATTTGTTGCAAAATTAAACCTTGATACTTCCGGGATTAAAAATATTTCTGGAGATTTGGGTGTTTTCTCTGATTTATCAGGGCTTTTTAAGGTAGATGAATTAGATGAAAGGTCTAAAGCTTGGTTATCTAAATTAGTTGAGTTTCGGGAGGGGGCAAGAGAGGTTCTTGAGCAGGCTGCTCAAGATTTCATTTCTGGTTTTGCTGAAATATTAGGAGCCATCGCAAGCGGAAATGCTGGATTTGCAAGTTTGGGAAGTTTCTTACTTGGAACCGTTGGGCAGGTTTTGATCAACTTGGGAAAATTAGCTATTCAAGTAGCTGTCACAATAGAGGGAATTAAAAAAGCCTTACAAACGTTAAATCCTGTAGTTGCTGCAATTGCAGGTGCTGCAGCTATTGCTTTGGGAACCTTCATCAAAAACCAAGCTGCAAGCTTCGCAGGGAACTTTGCTGATGGCGGTCTGGTCCCTGGGAACTCCTTTAGCGGTGACCGATTGATCGCCGGGGTGAATTCCGGGGAACTTATCCTGAACATTGCCCAGCAAAAGAACCTGGCCGCGGCGATCAGGTCCAATGGCGCCCCCGTGATACTTCAACCTGGATTAAGGTTCAGCGGACGTGAAATGCAGGTATTCCTGGAAAGGGTCGATAACCAAAACAAACGTTCCACCTGATGCCTTTCTCGATAAACATATACGACCGTAAGGACCTTAACGCCCAGACGAGTTTTGAGGTAGGTGAACGGTCCAGTATCAATCTGGCATGGCTCGGCAGTGATAAGAAGCTGGAACATATCCTTGGCAGCGAGCTTTCCTTCAATATGGAAGTGGCCAATTTTCAGGACGGTTATTTCCAGCACCTCAATACGCAGGATGAAAGACAGTTCTGGGTCGTACTTACTGATGAATCCAACGGTAAGACCATGTGGGAGGGGCATTTGCTCCCCGATAGTTATGAAGAGCCGTACAAGGTGGGCAGCTTCTTTGTGTCCTTTGTAGCTACCTGTGGATTGGGGACCCTAAAGAACCAGTTCATTCCCAATGCGTTCTATAAAAGGGAATATACCATTATCGCCTTTGTGGCCGAAATTTTAAAGCTAACCGGCCTTGAGCTGGACATCTATGTCAACCCTGCCATAAGGAACAAAAGCTTTCCTAAATGGCACCAAAACTACCTGGACGGGTCCCAGTTTGTGGACCGGGACAAAAAGGACGATGCCTACGAGATATTGGAAAAGATTATTTCCCCGGTCAACAGGATAAACCAGGAAAAAGGAGTTTGGTACATCCATGGGCTCAATAAGCTCAACGCCTTTACCATGGAATATGATCGGTACGACCACAACGGTACCTATCTGGGCCAGGTTACCGTGGAACGCTCCCCTATCGATTTGATCAAGAACAAATTCTTGGCCACCCCAAATATAACCACCAACACGCCATTAAAAAGGATAACCGCCCTCCACGACCTTGATGAAACGATCATTTCAAGCGAATCCTATAAGGTAAAGAACGATGGTTACGTGGTTCCCGGTGATACGACTTTGGTCAATCGGGAATGGGTCTACAACAATGTGGGCTTCACGCCAAAATACAAAGCTTCCGATGGTAAGACCTATCTGGAGCCAACGGCAAATGATAGGGATAATTGGATAAAGCTCAGAAAACAGGTCCCATTGGCGGAGGGCGATAAAGTGGACTGGACAATCGAGTGTTCAAATTATTGGAACGGAAGCGGTTCCACCGGGCAGACCGTGGAGGAGCTTGTCCTCAATGGGTATTGGTTAAAACTTTTGCCCTACGATATTTATTATACCGACCCCGACAACGGTAATGAAGTGGTGGTTTACAGTAATGTAAACGGGCCCAACAGCGACGACCTTAGGTATCAGTTGAGCTTTGGCTCCGATAGAAAAGCCTCCTTGGCCATATCCATGATAACGCCCAGGACCGCTTATTACAATATCAGACTTTACCAGCCACAGGGCCAATCCGGTGCAAAGGTGACCGGTGTAATTATCGATAAGTTGGAATGTGTGCCCATATCGGTGGATGAGGAACAGGTCTATATCGATGTTATCAACGATAACTATACCACTGCGGAGGAACTGGACCTTTACCTGCATGATGATCTGAGGCAATTAAAAAACTTTATACGCATGTCGCCGCTTTATGGTGCGGGCGATAAATACGATGAGCTGACCATCAACGGCCTTGAGACAATGAACAATGCCCAGGGCAATTTCATAAAGCTCAGTCTTGGCTCCTTAAAGGCCGCGCTCGCCAATCCGGACAACATCACCGTAAACGGCAACTCTTTGTTGGTGATCGGACATATATACAATTATTTGGGCAGTCAGGAGATGTACCTGCAATATGATGCCGATGATTTTGGCGGAACCGTGTCGGATGGCGATTCCATGCGGATAAACTTAAGGGAATATGCCCCCGTCCCGTCTGATGTGGTGGATTGGCAGTCCTGGTCGGATGACTTTTATGGAATTTCTCAAAAAAGGTATGGTGAGGCGGTCGTCGAAGTTGTAAGAAGGCTGTTCCAAAAGCCGCATCCTGTGCTCAGGGGCACTTGTCTGGGCTTTATGTTCCCTACGGACCTATGTCTGTTCAATTATAAAGGGGATAAGGTGTGGTATGCCCTGGACTGTCAGCAGCACTTGGACAGGTTCCAGACCACATTGGTGCTCAGCCAAAATTTTTACGGAGAGGCCGTAACGGAAAACCTGCCGCCCATCGTGGATGCCGGGGCGGACAAAAAACTGGAGGGCGCTTCTTCCGCAGTGACACTTCTTGCCACTGCATCGGACCCGGACGGAAATATAGTAACGGTATTGTGGGAGCTTATCAATGGAGACCCCAACAGTGTCAATATCGTATCGCCTTCCACTCTCAGTACCTATGTGACCGGGCTTTTGGGAAATGATTATGAGTTCAGGGTTACAGTGACCGATGACAGTGGCCTTCAGGCGAGCGATACCGTTCGTATCGGCAGGGATAGGGAATATACATTGGTATTGACCCAGACCTTGGACAGGGAGCTCAGTACAAATAGCGAGAACCAGGACGAATATACGGCCCTGGACAATGAATGGTACGATATCTCGGTAAGCCCTGAGCTAGAAGAAGGGCAGGTCGCAAGGGTATTGATAGATGGTGTCATCGTTAAGGAAACGCCAAGGAACATCGGAGGGGCAAAGCCCACTGTGGTCTTTACGGTTGGATTTGAATACCAGTTTTTTGAAGCAGGGTTCCATCAAATGGTGCTGCTTTTCAGAAAAGGGGATGTCAAGACCTTGCGAATGATGGCCCAGGCATACAACACGGCAAGGTATGGACTGTTCCCGGAATATGCGAACAAGGTATATGCCAAGGTGCAGGCGGATATAACGGCGGAAATAGTCCAGGGCACACCTGGGGTGTTCAATAATGTGCCCATTCAAAAAATTGTAGAAGCAAGGAAATGATATGGCCAATACACCAAAACATAAGCTGTTTTTCGGTATTCCATACGGGAGGCCGGTCCAGGACGGTAAAATCGACCCGGACGATGGAACGGCCTCAAAACCGACGGTCAAACCATGTTGGACGTGGGACCAAGGAAGTGCTGTTTTCAGTAGTGGAAGCTTACGGTTTGATTGTGGCTATAACATTGATTACGAAATATCAAAACAACTTGAGACCAGTGGTTTCACCTGGGACAACAATGTGGTGACATTGGATACAGAATCGCAAATATTTTAAAAATGGCAGGATATCAAAAAATAAATTTGGGAAACGAGCCCAACGACGGTCTAGGGGATTCGGGACGTGCCGGAGGCGCAAAGATAAACGCCATGGCACAGGAACTGTTCGAATCCACCTTCGTCAACCCCGAAGGGGTCAGGGTATCGCGTTTTGTGCTCAACCCTGCCGAGCAGGATATGACCTCTTACCGAGTGGACGATAAGTGTGAGCGCTGGGAGGATATGGCCACAAAGGAAAGATGGGTGGAAGGTATAGTACTGGATGACACATTTGTTTTTCCGGATGACATCGATGACACGACCAAGTTTTTTATAACCAACGAAAAAATAAAAGTATGACGGCAATACTGATAATCCTTGCGGTGACCGTGATCATACAGACAGGGTTCGGGATAGCTTTCTATGCCCTGAAAAAGAAATCCCAATCGGCCATATACATTAAAAGAAAAGGCGACAAGCTCTTCTTTGTTGACGGCGACGGGAATGTTATAAGTGAAAAAATTATAATCGAGAAATCATGATCAAGAAAATTTTAATCTTTTTATTGCTGCTGAGCGGTTTTATGGGTCGTTCCCAAAAAAACTCGGTGGAAGTTTTCAAGGGCTTTATCGCAGATACCTTGACAACGGCCGAGATAAATGCCCTTCCGGATATTGTAAAGAGAAAGGGCGCATATTTTCACAATAAGGATCTAGGTTCCCTGGTTACCTGGGACGGCTCCGCCTGGGTCGTAGCAACGGGATTTTCAGGGGATTTTTCAGACCTCACTAACGTTCCAGCTGGACTGGCCGACGGTGATGACGATACACAGCTTTCGGAAGCACAAGTAGAGACAGCATATAACAACAGGGTGGCCATAGTTTCTCAAGGAATTGCGGAGACGGGAACTTCCACGGATGTGTACAGGTGGACGCCTCAACGGATAAATCAGGCCATACAAGCATTGACAGGTCCAGGCGGCGGAACATATACTGCCGGAAACGGATTGAACCTGAACACCAATGAGTTCAGTGTGGACACCTCCAGAGTAATTATGGTGGATATAAGCAGCCCTATTCTTGGTCCGGCCACAATAGCTTTTGGAACAAATGCGGAACTGGATGCTTTGGGAACTCCTCCAGTAGGAACAACGAGATATGAATGGGCAACGGACGGTGATGTAGCTGTTTCGGGGGGTGATATGCAAAAATCCGAATATGACATAAATAACGATGGAATTGTTGACGATGCAGAGCAGCTTGATGGGTTGGATAGTTCTCAATTTGTCCAGATTGATGATTTGACCGCTAACGATGGACAACTTACTATACTTTCAGACGACACCAATGCAAAGGGGTTAAGGTTAAGAAACAATACGACCGGCCAAAGTTCTTTCTTTTGGATGGATGATTCAGATCATTTGAACATAGATAATAGCAATACCGGAGCAAGAGACGTTCATATAAACAGAAATGGTTCAGGTGTTTTAAGGGTAAATGGCAATTTAGTATGGAACTCAGGAAATGATGGATCTGGGTCAAGTTTAAATGCAGATTTATTAGATGATCAAGAGGGTTCTTATTACCTGAATTGGTTAAACTTTACCAATGTTCCATCTGGACTGGCAGATGGTGATGATGATACCCAAAGGACAAATGAGGAAATTGAGGATATAATCGGTTCCAAGATAGTTGGTGGAACCAACGTAACTACATCATACAATGACACTACGGGAGAAACAACAATTAACTCAACAGCTTCCGGGGGGGTAACTGATGGTGATAAAGGTGATATTACTGTTTCTAGTGGAACTTGGAACATAGATGATGGAGTAATCGGCTTATCCAACATAGCTACAGGAGCAGTAACATCTAGTAAGATATTGGACGGAACTGTAGGTGTATTGGATTTGGCAACGAATTCTGTTTCAACATCTAAAATATCGAACGGAACTATCCTAGAAGAAGATCTTAGCACCACTTTTTATGACGAAGGAACGAATACTTCGGGATTGTCTTTGTTTGGATCAGTATCTGGCACCTACACAATCTCATCGCAAAGCTATGATTGGGTAAAAGTCGGTAAACAGGTGAACTTCACTCTTGAAATGACAGGTGTTTCTGGATCAAGTCCTGTTGGTGTTCTTAGAATAGACTTATCCGGAACTGATTTCCCACCGATAGTTGGAGATCATGTTTTTGCTGTTAACATGATAAGTGCGGGTGCTTATTATCCAGATTTAAGGATAACAAATACAAACACGGTCACTTTATCCTTTTCTAAATTGGAATCAGGGGACTTTACCCCTTCTGGGGTGAGTGATGCCGATCTTTCAAGTACATCGATATATATAACAGGATCATATATAACAAACTAATTATGAAAAATATTATTTTAACAATAGCATTATTGATAGGCTTTTGCTCTTTTGGACAGCAAAGCTATAGGTTTGGGAACGCTACAGGAGTTACGGATGGTAACAAGGGGGGCTTAACGGTATCTAATTCTGGGGCGGATTGGGATTTGAACTCCGGTATAAACGCCAACCTTCTGGCAGATGGTTCAGTTTCCAATACTGAATTTCAATATCTATCCAATGTAGTACTTCCCATACAGCAGCAACTTGACAGTAAATTTAATGTCAGTGGTTCTGCCAGTATGGCCGGAAACATAGCTATGGGAGGGTTCAAAATAGTGAATTTGGCCGATGGCACCAATGCGCAGGATGCAGTCACGGTTTCCCAATTAAATGCTGCCACGGGTTCCAATATAACGGTGCATCCTGATAGTGACGAGACTTCTTTGAGAATAGGTGTTGCCAACGATTCAACTTCATTGGCAAGCTTTACCACACTGTCCACGGATATTATTATCTGTAAAATATGCCCTTCCATAATTGCTTCTTCATCTACGACCATAGATTTTAGCGAAACGGGAAGGCATGCGTTCTTTGATGGTGACGGAAACGCAGACCCAGCGTCATATACGCTCTCAAATATGCAGAACGGGCATTTGTTTGAAGTCTATGTAAATCAAACCACAGAACCTACATTTTCACCTGCACCTACACAGACAACGGATTCATTGGATTGGACAGATGATAGCCTTGGTGATACAAATGTTACAGGTTATTTGTATAAAAACGGGAAAGGCAATCTGTTGTTGACATGGGTAAAAGATTTCTGATGAAAAAAAGACTTTTTTACATATTAATGATTTTGCCTTTGTTTTCCTTTTCACAAGGAGAAATCTTCAGGTACGCCCAAGAAGTTGCCCGACAACAAAAAATCACAGCTCCTTCCTTGCTTCCGCATCCAAACAACTCAAACACTAATTCTGAATTAATTACTGGTAATGCTGCTTCTTTTCCTCCTGGTGAAGTAAATGGATTATCTGGCATTACAACAGTTGGACCAGCAGAAGTAACTGTTACATCTGAATTGGTAGATGACGGTTATCAAGGTGATTACGTAGTTAAAGTGGATGCGGGCACATACAATGGGGGCTATGGCCGTTCAGAACACCAAAATGTAACAGTATCATCAAGTACGACCTATGAATACGTATTGCTTTACAGGCATAGCGGAACAGGAGCTTCGGGAAGATTTAGAGTATCTGGATCTGCAACTCTTGAAGAGGTTAATACTTTAAATGCAACCACGTGGACAGAGCTTTCCGGAACATTCAGTACGGGAGCCAGCGATACTACGGTAACTTTTGGGATATGGTGTCACCGACCTTTTGCTAGCGCGAACGGAACCGAGTGGATTGAATATAAACTTACAGTTAAAGAGCAATGAAAAAAATACTATTTATAGCATTATTGTTGATTGGATTTTTAGGGCAATCACAAGTTAGACCGGAAATATACACTTACAACGATACCATAGTTGACCCGGTTCTAAATGTTCCTGAAATAACCCAAGTGAATATTACCAATATAACACAAACGGGTGCCCAGGTAAGCATTTCGTTTGATGAGGGGGTTGCTGGTAGATTTGAATATTGGAAAACATCAGAGCCCTCCACCACTTATTTGACCGCTAGGGAATCTAATTTATTGACCACCCATGCACAACCAATCGGTGAAGGAAACCCAAGTGGTGTGTTTTTGGAATCTGGAACAGAATATACTTTCATACCATTGTTTGAAAATGCAGAAGGTAATTTTTGCAATCCAACAGAATACACTTTTACCACACTTGGAGCAAATCAAACTGCATCCATAGCCTTTACCGATAATACAGGTTCGGAATCGGGTGACACATTGTTGGCCACTGTTACTTTAGCACAACCAAGTATAGGAACTACCTCAGTAAATTATACAAAGAATCTCGACGATAGTCAAGTAACCGCATCAGCGGCCACTTTTGATATATTGAATGGTCAAACAACAGCAACCGTAACATTCACACCCGTTGATGACGATATAAATGAAGGGGATCAAAATTTAACTGTAACCCTAAATAACGGTACAGGATATACATTGGATGGAACTACACAAGTGTCTGGAACCATAACAGATAACGATACAGGTGGGGGTGGAACCCCTTTAGCTACGATTGCGATGACTGATGCAAGTGGTTCTGAAAGTCCTTTGGACAATCTTACAGTACGGGTAACATTTAGTGAACCTGCTGTTGGAGATACGGATGTAAATTTATCATATACTAATTCAGCATCTATTAATTCTGATTTTACTGCTCCTTTAACAGTTACTGTTTTGGATGGAAATACTTTTGTAGATTTTACGATAACCGTTATCAATGACAATGTTATTGAAGGTACAGAACAAGTTACCGTAAACGTTTTGAACGGAACAGGATATACTCCAAACACTCCCAGTAGTGCAACCGGTAGTATCACATCTGAAGATACAGGGGGTGTTGAGCCATTGATGACAGTAGTCGCCACTGATTTTGCAGGAAGTGAGTTGGGTAATCCAATTGAATACACTATTTACGCAAGTGAACCAGTAGGGGCCGATACTGATATTACCGTTTTGTGGGATGGTTCTGCAAAAATGGGAGAAGATTACCCTTCGCAAAGCTCTACGGTCACAATGTTAAGTGGTAATTCAAGCGTTGTGATAAGTTTTACTCCTAATGATGAGCCTGATTTAGAACCTGAAGAATCAGTAATACTAACTTTAAAAGATGGTACTGGTTACGGTTTGGGGTATAGAATCCATGCCGATGCATACATAACGTCTGATGACACGCACAATCTCCCAACGACCACAGGCACCTCCACAATAACATCATTGGCCGACTTCACCAATCCAGCAAATGCCGGAACGCTGGCAACCGTAACAGCTTCTTTCAATGCTTCAGGAGCAACAGCAGCGGCAGGAATGGTTTTGCGTTCAACATCGGACGTACAGATATCAGGAACCAATATAAATCTAAATGGTTCAGGAATACAAGATAGTGCATTTCAATTGTTCAGTAGTACCGCTAGTTTTTCGTCACCATATACATTGAGCCGAATTAGACCGGATATGTTCGGCGCCACACCAAACGATGCCACAGATGACAATACAGCTTTGATAACGTTCTTTAATAATGTGCAGCACGGAACATCCACGCTGAACGGTTCATATATCAAAAACAACCATACCAATTTCAATCGTTCTGGACTTTTTGATTGGGATATGAACGGGGCTTCGGTCAATGTAACCAGTTCTGCCAATTTTAGTTTGACCCAAGTTTCAGTGGATGCTGTATTTGATATTACCAATACTTCTGTCAGGATTTATAACGGTGAGTTTGACGGCAACGATGTTTACGGTCGCTTTTTTTATCTGCACGGTCAGGAAGAATATATGTTCAATGATTTGTTCGTTCACGATCTGTATGCACCTAATGCAATACGGTGTGTAGCCTTTAGATTTACCATTAACGTTGATGGTTCAGGATTTAGGCACGGAGAGTTTAGGAACAACACAGTTCAAGATATTGTTGCGCAAGGGGACGGTAATTACAATGACACTTTTGGAATTTCGAAATGGGCATGGTACAGTATAAGTGGTTCTAGTCCGTCAACCCAATACATGAACTTTTACAAAAACAATACAATCACCAGGATTATTGGTGACGATGCAGAAGCTTGGTATGCCATCGAAGGTGGTTCCAATAGAGATTATGACGGTCAATGGGTAATGATGGAAAATAATTTCAGTGATTGTACTAGAAGAGCTATAAAAGCCTGTCTTGGACAAGTTTCATTGTACGATAACACCATTACCGAGTTAAGAGATGTTTATTACAATTCAGCCCAGCAAATGGGAAGCATGGTGGATTTCTTCTCGACCAATACAAGTATGATCAAAAATATCAGATTGGTCGGTAACACTATTCAAACTGCAAGTGGCGAAAACGCTCATTATTGGATGAACGCCTACACCAATGCGGAAGATATAATTGTCGCCGAAAATACATACAGGCAAAATGCAGCTTTGGGTGTTTATAACAGTTTGAGAATAGGTGGTTCAGGAAGCTATACTGGATACTTGGACAATATGAGGGTGATTGACAATAATTTCATCAATTCCAGCATAGACATTATCAACAACAGAGCATCTGCGGCTTCGACCACACCAATAGAAATGGACGGCAATGATTTTGATTTTAATATTACGCCCGGTTATCCCTATATGGCACCATTGCACTGGTATGGTAGCAATAGTGCTGAGAGAGGCTATATCAATTTCAGTAATTCCGTTATCAATTGGAACGTTGCCACGGGAACGGCTTCAGGAATATTGGCCTCTAGCCCTACATGGACAGTCAACGCAAACAATGTGAACATTTCAAATGTTACCGTGAATTTTAGCGGTGGACTGCCTACTGGTGATGGTGAGGAAATAGGTATTATACCGGGGATTTTTACCAACGGAAGTTTCACCAACATAACCGTAACCGGTGGAAGTGGAACGCCAATATTCAATGGAGGAACAACCACAGGAACAACTCAATCTGGAAACACCCCTACAATAACAATAAATTAATAGATATGGCAAATTGGGTAGAAAGCCTTTCAGTAGGCCAAAAAGTATTTTTAAGGGCAATCCTAATGATTCTTGGGTTGGTTTTATTGGGAGCTGTGTTTTATGCCGGAGGGCTTGAAATGCTGTTATTGACTGACAAGAAAACAGAATGGGGAACCCTTCACTGGATATTCTCGGGTTTCGCTCTCTTATTTATTTCGTTGAGCCTTGCCCTTGAAAGAATTGTGAAAGTTTATGATTTGATAATAAAGGCAATCAACGCATTGCTGAGTAAAGTTGGAGTAAAGTAATATGGACAGTTTGTTTCACAAAATAGGAGTAGTGGCGGTAGGTGTATTTGGAACTATGATAACATTCGCAATCGATAATTCCGATACGATGTTCGAAATGGCCAGATGGGTACCTATTACGCTATCTTCCGTTTATGTGGTATGGAGATGGCGCGAGGACGTCAAAAAAAAGAAAAAGTAATGATAGCATTTTATTCAAAGCTCCCGGAGTTTATGAAGGCATTTATATGGTTCTTTGTCGGAGCAGCTTTCCACGCAATTTTTTGGTAAAAAAACTATGTTCAAGCCCAAGTACTACACATTAGAGGAACTGGTTCATCCCCAAATTATAAATGACATAGGGGAGTTCAACGCTTGGTTGCGTTTGGACCCTGATGTATTATGGGATTTGGACTATATCCGTTCCACTTGGTACCTGAAGCATGAAAGCGGAATCTACATCAACCGTTTGGATATGGGATTGGACAGTAGGGGATTGAGACCGCCCAATGACCCTGATGGTTCTTTTTATTCATCACACAAGTTGGCATCTGCTAATGATTTGGAACCGGTCAACGGAAAGATTACCGAACTGTGGGTACATGTAAAGACTTTGATTGCGAATGGGCGATTGAGGAAAATCAACACGTTGGAAGATTTGTCCTTTACACCCGGATGGGTGCATACCGCTGCAATGAACACTGATCAACGACCATTGATAATCAAACCTTAGAAATGTTGGAAACTATTTTAATCGACCTGACAGAATTATTTTTCGCAATGGCTTGTTTCTATGTTATTTGTCGATTCATTTTGGTGATTATGGAAGCAATAAATGATTTGTTCTTATGAAAAAGTATCTGATACTCATATTAATTGTATTGCTCACTGGATGCCGGGCAAAAAAAGAAATTCTTAAAACAGAAGTTAGGCAGTCGGATTCACTTTTTGTCAAGTCAGAAGTTATAAAGGCTCCAGTACTTAACCAATCACTGACCATTGAGCAGATTTGCGATACTATAACTGGCGAGGTCGTAAAGTTCAAAAAGATATTTGTCGTCGATGGGGATTCGATACAAGTGCTAACCGATGTAAACAATAGTTTACAGATCAAGATAAACCAACGGGAAAGAACCCTTTCCGAGAAAGACAGCATCATAAGGTCATTGAAAAGTGAACTCTCCAGTATTTCCGAAGAAGTGATATACAAAAAAGACTGGTATTGGATTTTTGGTGCTTTTGTCCTTGGCGTAGCTGTTGGAATTTTCAAGCCGTGGAGGTTCATTTAATGCGTTATTTATGCGTTGTTTAAACACAAATCAATTTTACTAATTGATTTTCAATGTTTTATAATATATTATTTTATGCCTGTCACGCAGGGGGTCGCGGGTTCGAGTCCCGTCCAGACCGCAAAAAGCTTCGAGAAATCGGAGCTTTTTTGTTTTCCGATATATTTTGCCTCCTTATTTCTTCCCTTTAAAAAGAGTAAAATCACCAAAGGTACGCCCACACTTCCATCAAACCAATGTGCCAAATTCCATCTCGTGACATCTAAGAATTCATTCGATACCGTCAAACATCATTTCTTTTGAGCAAAGCATACTCGCTTTATTCATTTATATTAAGAGTAGCTGAAATGAATTAAATAAAGATAAAGATGGACAAGAAAAATTATATGAAAAATCCCGAAGGATTACGACAGATAAGAACGTTGATTGATGAACAAAAAACCGTGATGATGGCCAGTCATTTGGACAAAATTCCTTTTTCCATATGCCCAATGACGTTGCAACAAATGGACGAAAAAGGTGATTTGTGGTTCTTTGCTTCGCAAGACAGTGACCTTTTTAAGGACATTGCGAAAGATAATAGAGTTCAAATTATCTACACCGATAATCAAAAGCAGACGTACATATCAATTTTTGGGAATGCCACGCACATCATAGCGAATCAAAAAAAAGAGGAACTATGGAATTCCAACCTTCTTAACTGGTTCAAGGGCAAAGATGATCCAAATTTAGCATTGATCAGTGTAAATATGGAAAATGCTTATTATTGGGATAATGAGAACGCCAAATTAATTTCCTTTTTTAAAATTGGGAAAGACGGGTCGGTTAAAGAAAGCTCTGCTTCCAGCGCTAAAGGGTTTGTAAATCTTTAGTGAGCAAATCGGTATCCATTCAATAAGGTTTAAGGTATCCCTACAACGTTTTCATGCCTTTAAAACACCGATCTAAAAACGTTATAAAAAACATAAACACCAGTATTATTGGGATTTAAGGGCTACAATGCTTACCTTTGTGCTGATGAACGTCAAGCTCCACGAGAGAAAAAATTGCAGGATCCTGAGTTTTAATTATCTGGTATTCAGAAACCAGCCAGATAAGTTTATACCGCCTACTCGATAATTACCTTCCCCTAACTTGGGAAGTTGACCCTATTCCTTGGGATTTCACGGATGAAAATTTCCGTTTTTCCATTTCGCCCTAATTGAAACCATTAACAAAAATTAAATCCATTATCGTTCAAAACAAAAGCATGGTAATCAAGACCTACGATGCCTATACCAGGCTTTCTACTATGGAAGCTGACCGATTTGCCAAATTCCTTTTCAATCACCAAGAAGGGAAGAAGGCCACTAAGAAAGCGATCAGAAAGGCTATACAATATTCCACCAAGGATATTCCAGGATTGGGCGGATATGTGTTTGCCATGGAAGATAAAGAAGAAATTTTAGGTCTGGCGGTTGTGAACAAAACAGGTATGGGAGACTACATCCCCGAAAACTTTTTGGTGTTTTTTGTAATACATAGGGACCATAGGGGTGATGACATCGAGCAAAAGTTGTTGGACTACACCCTCCAATATTGCAAAGGGGACGTTGCCATTCATATTACAGATGAAAATCAATATCCGAACAAAAAATTTTTTGAAGGAAAAGGGTTCAATGCAACCCATTTAGAAATGAGATTGAACAGATAAACCATTATATGTTAAAAATAGAAGTAAAGCCAGGCGAAAGTATTGAAAGGGCTCTAAAACGCTACAAAAGAAAATATAGAAACACGAAGCGTTTGGACCAAATACGAAGCCATCAAGAATACACAAAAAAATCGGTAGAGCGTCGCAAAACATTAAAAAAGGCGCAATACAAGGAACAATTCCTGAACGAACAGGAAGACCAATAACATCAAAAAACAAAGTATCAACAATAACAACAAAATGAGACTTTCAAGAATCAAAAGGGAAACCAGATATGAAAAACGCTACAGCGTTAAAATGGGGGAGCTTACCACCCGTGTCACGTACATTAGAAGGTATATTATGGGACTTCCCGTCCGCACTTTGCACAGGTACCGTTCAACTTATTACGGTAAGGTCAAAGACTGCAAAGAATGTAATGTCTTAGCATAAAATCACCAGAATTTATTATATAACCCTTTAATAAAACAAATGAAAGTATTGGTTATTGGCGCAGGTAACATGGGGCTTACCTATGCCACAGGAATGTCCAAATCCAAATTGTTGAAAAAACGCAACATTATGGTACTGGACAAATCAAAAGAAAAGTTGCAAGAAGTTGGTAAAATTGCCTATTTCGATGCCATTGACAAAATTGAAGACTGTGTTCCACAGGCAGACATCATTTTTTTGGCCGTAAAACCCTATCATGCCGAAGAACTTTTCGAGCGCATGAAAAAATTGGTGAATCCAGAACAATTGTTCATCTCAATTATGGCGGGAGTCACCATCAACTATATCCAAGAGGCTTTGGGAATCAAAAAAGTAGTGAGGGCAATGCCGAACCTTCCCGCGCAAGTAGGTAAAGGACTTACCAGCTATGTTTCCGCAGATGAAGTATCACGACTGGAATTGTTCATGGTAGAAAGCCTATTGGACACTACGGGAAAATCACTTCGGGTTAAAAACGAGAAGTTCATTGATGCATCCACTGGAATCTCAGGAAGTGGACCGGCATATGTATTCTATTTTATGCAAAGCATGATGGAGGCCGCCCTACAAATGGGATTCTCCGAAAATGTATCCAAGGTTTTGGTAAGCCAAACCTTTACGGGTGCGGTAGAGTTGTTCAACCAGAATAATCTAAACCCGGACACTTGGATGGAAATGGTTGCTTCCAAAGGAGGCACTACCCGAGCCGCTTTGGACTCCATGCAAGACAACAATGTAAACGAATTAATCAAAGAAGCCGCCTTTGCAGCGTTCGGAAGAGCTGTGGAACTTGGTGAAGAATACTAAATCATGTATAAAGAACTAGTGGTCATTAAAGTGGGAACCAATGTGATGACCAATAAAGACAACAGAATTGTAAGACCCGTGCTCAACAGTTTGGTGCAACAAATTGCGGAGTTATACGAACGAGGCATCATGACCATATTGGTCTCCTCTGGATCGGTAATTGCCGGTAAAGAGGTTTTGGGCAAGGCAAAAATCAAGGACAAAACACAGCGTAGACAGGTCTATTCTGCCATCGGCCAGCCCAGAATGATGAGACATTATTACAACATTTTTAACGATTATGGGATGAAGTGTGCCCAGGTACTCCCCACCAAAAGGGATTTTAATCCAGGTGTACACCGCGACAATATGATCAATTGCCTTGAAGGTCTCCTTTCCGAAGGAGTTATTCCAATAGCCAATGAGGATGATGCAGTTTCCGTTTCCATGTCCATGTTTTCGGACAACGATGAGCTAGCAACCTTACTGGCGCAATTGATGAGAGCCGACAAGTTGATTCTAATGACGGATATCGACGGACTTTACGATGGACATCCGGAAAAAGAGGAATCCAAGGTAATCGATAAGGTTGAGCCCAAAGAAGACCTCGATAAATATATTGAAGAGGGAAACAAACAAGAAGGCGAAGGCCGAGGCGGTATGGGCTCCAAATTGAGCTATGCCCAGAAAGCAGCAGCCGATAACATTCCATCCTACATTGTTAATGGTAAAAAAGAGAACATCATAATAGATATTCTAGAAGGAAAAAACGTAGGAACAGAAGTTTCAAAACCAGAGTAATGAAATTATTAAAAACAGATTTAAAAAATAAAGTATTACAAGATATGGAGCGAATCCTCGATAAAAATCGAGATGAATTGCTCCAGGCGAACAAAAAAGATTTGGACGCATTTAACCGCGACGACCAAGCATTGTACGATCGTTTGGTAGTAGACCAGACGAAAGTGGATCAAATGATTCAGGCTGTTAAGGAAGTGCGTTTGCAAGATGACCCTGTAAACAAGGAAATCTCCACGAGAGAGTTGGACAACGGGTTAAAAATCATCAACCGCACAGCACCGTTCGGGACTATTATGATTATTTATGAATCACGTCCGGATGTAACCGTAGAGGCCGCTGTACTTGCATTCAAAGCTAATAATAAAATTTTGCTAAAAGGTGGTAAAGAAGCCTACCATAGTAATAAGGCCCTTGTTAAGTTTTGGCATCAGGCGTTGTCCGAAAATGGATTGCCTGAGGATTTTATCCAGTTCTTGGAAATGGACAGGACCCAAACCCAAGACTTTTTAAGGAATCCAGACCAAGACTTGGACTTGATTGTTCCCCGTGGAGGCGAGCGTTTGATTGCTTTTGTAAAAGAGCACGCCAAATGCGCCGTTCTCATTAGTGGTAGAGGAAACAATTTCCTATACGTGCACAAAGAAGCGGATTGGGAAAAAAGTTTAAAAGTGATTTTAAACGCGAAAACCCACAAAATTTCGGCCTGTAACGCATTGGACAAAATTTTGATGGATACCCAAATTGATGGCTACGAGGATAAGCTCAAGGAATTGCAGCAAGTTCTCACCGCGAACAATGTGTCCATTACTGTGGATGATGAAGTCAAAAAAGTCTTGACGGATGAAGACACCATTACAGATGAATCCATTTGGCAAGAGGAGTTTTTAGCCATGAAATGTGTTATCGGTGCCGTCAATAATATTGATGAAGCCATAGAAAAGATAAACAAAAACTCGGGCGGGCACTCTGCCTCAATCATGACAGAAAATAATGATGTGGCAAAGACCTTCATGGAAAATATAGATTGTGCCGCTGTATACCAGAATGCTTCAACACGATTTACCGATGGTGGTCAAATGGGAGTTGGTGCAGAATTGGCCATTAGTACGGATAAATTGCACCACCGAGGTCCACTGGGACTAAAACAATTGGTCACCAACAAATACTATGTATTTGGAGACGGACAGATAAGGGTGTAAATCCAGATGATGATATAATTGAAAGGAGGCGAAATGCCTCCTTTTTTTATGCCCAAAACCCTCTTGGCATTGTCATTCCTCATTTAAAAAGAACAAAACCTTGTTTAATTGATGATTTTAGTCTCTTTTATTGGTCAAATTTTAAGAAAATCTCTAGATTTATTACTTAAAACAGATTAAGTATGGGAAAATTTGAGATTAAAACGGATAAAGCCGGCAAGTTTAGGTTTAATTTAAAAGCTGGGAACGGCCAAGTAATTTTAAGCAGTCAGGGATATTCCACCAAAGCTGCTTGCGAAAATGGTATCGAGTCTGTGAGAACACATTCACAGGACGATGGGAATTTTGAGCGAAACACCGCAAAGGATGGAAGTCCATTCTTTAACCTGAAAGCATCCAACGGACAAGTTATTGGAAACAGTGAAATGTATTCCAGCGAATCTGCAATGGAAAACGGTGTTGCTTCTGTTAAAAAAAATGCTCCTGATGCATCTGTAGAGGAAATTTAACTTGCAATACCATTATAATAAAAATGCTGAACGGCCCTTTTAGGGCTGTTTTTTTTATGTCTCATAATTGCGCCGCCCTTGCCGAAAAGGTTCTTGCCCGACATGAACTGGTCAAGCACCTTCTTTTCAAATTCTGTCTGTTCCTCTTTTCTCATGGTTCTGTCTGAATAAAATTAATGTTTAAATCTATTTCAGACAGAGTTTAATTTACACCCTCTAAAACTTAATCCTTTTTGTTGACCAAGCCTTTTGTATACTCGTTCAAGGCTTCTACCTTTTCTTCAAAGTCACCTTTTATGATCTTACGATACTCGTTAAGATTTTTTACAAGGTCATCTATGTTTTCTGGGAGTACGTCCTCAAAAAATTGACGTAGACGTTTGGCTATAGTCGGGGATTGTCCATTTGTGGAAATGGCAACCTTTACATTGCCCTTGGTTACTATGCCGCCCATATAAAAATCGCAAAACGGCGGGTTATCCGCCACGTTCACTAATTTGCTGAGCTTTCTGCAATCGTGATACACTTGCTCGTTTACTTCGGGCTTGTCCGTGCAAGCGACCACCATATGTTTGCCATCCAAATACTTTTTGGCATATACGTCCTTGGTGATTTCCACATTGTGCTTTTCGGCCAATGCCAAGGTGTCGGACAAAAATTCCGGAGCTACCATCTGTACTTGCGCATTGGGACTGGATTTCAGCAAAAAGGTCAATTTTTCCAAACCTACATTACCTCCTCCCACAACAAGTACATTCAAGTTGTTTACTTTCAAAAAAACGGGATACAACTCATTTTTCTCCATCACAAATCAATTTTAACAGCGAATTTTTATTGGAATGCTAAAGATAATGACTATTTCTGGCAACAGAATAGCTCTTTACATGAAGATAGGCTGTCAAACTTTTAAAAGGTAGGTGCCTCTTTCTGTTTTTTGGAGGATTTGAATTCGTAGCGGACAAACAATTCGTGTGATCCTCCTGTGTAGCTTGCCAAATTGGAAGTGGTTAAATCGTAGGCGTAGCCTGCACTAAAATTAGGGTTGATCTGCATTCCCAACAAAGTGGAAAAAGAATCGTCCCAACGATAGGCCAAGCCAAAAGTGAAGGTTTCCTTCAGTAGTGCATTTACCGAAACATCGGCAATCATCGGAGCGCCCGGCACCCATTTTACAAAAAATGCAGGCTTCAGTTTTACATCGGGAGTCAAATCCAGCACTTTCCCGCCGATAAAGTAATAATGCAAACGCTCTGCAGCGATTTCCTGCTCCTCACCATCGTAATGCTTTTGCGAAAAGAAATTGGGTATGGCAAACCCCAAATATCCCTTTTTCGTATCGTAATACAGCCCCGCACCAATAGTTGGAAAGAATTTACTTTTTATGTTATTCTGAAAAGCCACATCTGCATCTTCAGTAAGTCCTTTGGAAAAATCCACATCAAAAATGCGTCCGCCCAGCTTCATCCCAAAAGAGAGCTTGCTATTGGCACTATCCAATTGAATGGTGTACGAAACATTTCCGTCCACCGATAATTCAGAAGAGGGCCCCAAGGCATCACGGGAGATGATTCCCCCTACCCCAAGTTTGTTTTCCAGAGGGGTGTCCACCGCCAATACTTGGGTGTTTGGTGCTCCATTTATCCCCACCCACTGCGAGCGATGAAGCAACAGAGCTGTTAAATGACCATTGTTACCTGCATAAGCTGGATTTACACTCATGGTGTTGTACATATACTGCGTAAACTGTGGGTCCTGCTGTGCATATATGGAAATTGAGCACAGGGTAAACAGCAATAGACAAGCTTGCTTATATCCCTTTGTTATATGTTTGGTAAAAACAACTCCCATCTTTATCTGTTTAAATACAACCAATCCGTTCGTGGTTCCGACCCATCGCCCAAATCCAATATGTAATAATAGGTTCCTACGGGCAGCTGGTCTTCGGGCTGAACCATAGCACGCCCATTCGGAGTACCATCCCAGTCATTATTATATGATTTTGTCTGGAAAACAATGTTTCCCCATCGGTTATACACCTGAAGCGAGTTGCCAGGGTAACGAGAAATACAATCAATCTTAAAATAATCGTTCACACCATCACCATTCGGTGAAAATTCGTTGTACACCACCAAGCAACTGGGTTCTATAAAGGCTTCGGCAGTATTATTGCTTTCATCTACATCCCATTGATCTACATAGGCCAAATTGACCCTGTTCACATAATCCTCAATGTCCTGAACCTCCACAGTAAGCAGAAGTGTTGCCGTTTCGGAAACAGACAGAGATGCAATTTCCCAAAAAGAAGCTTCGGAATCGTATGTTCCAACAGTTGCTTCAGAGCTGACAAATTGATAACCCAAAGGCAAATCTTCCTGTATTCCAATAGTAGTGGCATCATCCACACCTTGATTGGTCACGGTAATCTCAAAAACCACCTCGTCTCCAATATTGGGCATTGCATTGTCCACACTTTTTGTGATGGCAATATCCGTTGTTTGGGGCACGACAAACGCTGCTGCTTCGTCATCATCTGTAATGCCATCCGTAAAATCATCTTCATCAAATCCTATGGATGGGTCGCTATCGGGGTCTGCATACAAACTTGCCGATATAAAAGCCTCGTTCAAATATTCGTCTTCGGTTCCTGTCGGTGCATTGACGACCGCCAATATTTCCAAACTCTCCGAATCCTGATTCAAAATGGTTCTGTTAACACTCCAAATACCAGAATCAACATTGTAAACCCCAGCTGTTGAGGTGTGTGATTCGTAAGTGTAACCAGATGGCAAAACATCAGCCACCTCAACATTTCTGGCATCGGACGGGCCGTTATTGGTGATACTTACCACAAACCGAACCACATCACCTACGTTAGGATTGATATTGTCCACTGTTTTGGAAAGTGATAGATCATTCAATCCGCCAGGAACTGGAATCACCGTGGATTGATCATCGTCGGAGCCTAAATTATTGTTCGGGTTGGAATCTGGGTCGTAAGTATCCAAGGCTATCAGTTCGGCAGTATTCTTGTATACTCCGCTTGACAGTACAATCGCCCTGACCTCCAATGTTTCGGTCGAACCATTGGTAATGGCGGGCAAATCCCAAGAACCTGCAACTTCATCATAAATCCCAGATGAAGTTATAGCAGACACAAATTGATACCCGTTTTCCAATTCATCTTCAATAATCAATCCTGAGGCATCGTTGGGCCCATCATTGGTTACCTCAATGGTAAAAACAACCTCATCCCCTACTTCGGGATTCATATCGTTTACCGCTTTGGATACGGAAATATCGGTGACGTGTCTTGGAGTGACCGATTGTTCGTCTTGATCATCTTCTGATGGGTTATTATTGTTCGGGGTGGAATCAGCATCAAAAAAAGTGGCGTCAACAACCTCGACAGTTGCGGTGTAATTCCCTGAAGGATTCACCTCGGCAACAATGTTCAGTTCTATTTGTGATTCCAAAGGAATAGTTCCAACATCCCAAATTCCGTCAGATGGATTAAGCAACCCTCCTGAATCATCCGAAACATAGGTAAAGCCATCGGGCAATATATTTTCTACTTCAACTCCTATGGCATCACTGGGACCCTCATTGGTCAAGGTTATGGTAAATGTAACTTGTGACCCAACATCGGGTAACGCATTGTCCACACTAACATCCACATTTAAATCCGCTGAAGGTACCGGGGTTGTTCCTGCGCTGTCTTGATCGTTTTCAAAAACATTACTGTTATTTGGAATTGAATTGGGGTCATATTGATCCACGGCAAATACTTCGGTTACATTAAAATAGTCTCCCGAGTTGTTCACCCTCGCCACAATGGACAACGTTTCTGTACTGGCCTCCGCCATATCACCATTGAGCACCCACATTCCAGAAGTAGCGTTGTAAATCCCTGCTGTGGTACCATGGGAAACATAAGTGTACCCATCCGGCAACAAATCCATTACCTCAACTCCAGAAGCATCACTAGGTCCTAAATTGGTAATATTAATCGTAAAAATCACTTCTTGTCCCACATAAGGACTCAACACGTTCACCGATTTACGCAATTGCAGGTCCGCCACTGGAATCACAATGGGCTCCACGGTTTGTTGATCATCTTCTGATTCGTTGTTGTTGTTTGGACTGGAGTCCACATCGTTTTCAGCAACGTTGGTCAGCTCTGCGGTATTAACATAATTTCCGGTTGATAAAACCTCTACGGTCATTTCCAGCGTCTCGGCAGCTCCATTGGTCAAATTACCGACCACCCAAGAGCCATTGGTGGCATTGTAGGTTCCTGATGAGGGTATTGTATTTACAAATTGATAGCCCGTTGGCAAAACATCGGTAACTACGACATTGGTGGCATCACTAGGGCCATCATTTTGGACAGTTATGGTAAAAAGAATCTCCTCTCCTACTTCAGGAATCAATTCATCAACTGTTTTTGTAACCGAGATATCCACTATAGGTTCTGGTATAACCGAAACTTGGTCCTGGTCATCTTCACCAGGCACATCATTGTTTGGGGTTGAATCAATATCTGTTTGATCGTGATTCGTAATTTCCGCAACATTATCGTAATCTCCGGACGAGTTCACATTGCAAAGGATACTTAAGCTTGTGGAACCACCATTCGCCAAAAATCCTACATTCCAAATACCTGTTGTTTCATCATATGTGCCCCCATTATGGGATACATAGCTATAGCCAGAGGGCAAAAGGTCAGTCACTTCCACTGAAGTTGCATCACTGGGACCATCGTTGGTAACTGTCAAAGTAAACCGAACATTATCACTGACCAATGGTGGTGATTTATCAATGGTTTTGGTCAAGGATAGATCAATACGTTCTTCGGGAGCGACAACCACATCGCCTTGGTCATCTTCCGAGGATACTCCATTAGATGGCGTTGAATCAATATCGAACGCATCAGAAGCAATAACTTGTGAGGTATTGGTATAATTTCCTGAAGCATTGACTTCAACATCTATAGTTAGGGTTTCTGTATTTCCGTTGGGCAACGTACCCACTTCCCAAAAACCACTGTTTGGATCATAGGTGCCGGTGGTTGCAGAATACGAAACAAAAGTAAAGCCGGACAATAACTGGTCCACGACCCTCACGTTGGTTGCAGTATGCGGCCCATCGTTGGAAATGGATATCTCAAAACTGATTTGTGCTCCTACATAAGGGGATAAATTTCCTCCCACAACCGATTTTACCAACGAAAGGTCCGCCTGTAGTGGTGCTGCCGTAATAGTATCTTCATCATCCTCGCTCTGGTCGCCATCATCATTATTGGGCGTGCTGTCCACATCCAATTGATTGGCAAAAATCACTTCGGCAATATGGGTGTATTCACCTATAGTGCCTGTTGGTGTCTGTACGGTGGCATCAAAATTTAACGCCACTGTATTGTTTCCCACAGGAACATTAATTCCTGTCCAGGTAACCATATCCGTCAAAAAACTGAAGGTTCCACTATTATCAATTGCGGTAACATTATCAAAACCAGCTGGAACAAAATTCTCAATGGCAACACCCGTGGCATCAACATCACCAAAGTTGCTCAGATTGATAGTAAAGGTGACCACGTCACCTATATTGGGTTCAGGATTGCTGGCGATCATTTCAATTTCCAAATCGATACCTTGAATGGTAATTGCGGCTGTATCTGAAGCCGTATCGCAAGTAGCATCGGAAACGGTCCATTCAAAAATGTAAGTCCCTAGTGCCGTGTTGAATACTTGTGCATTAGGGTCATTCGCATCATCAAATGTCACCAATGTAGGACCAGAAAGCTGTATCCAAGACCCTGTGCCTATGGGTGGCGTATCAGCGTTTAAAAAAACTGTGGACGTCTGGTCAAAAATCTGGTTGGCTCCGGCATTAACCACACAATCCTGCGAATACGCCGCTTCAAATGAAACGAGCAGAAGCAAAACCATCAATAAAAAGCTCCTGGAATTCAGGGAGGATTGGGGTTTGTACATAGTTTAGTTGATGAGGTTCTCCTTACACAGTAAGGCTTTCCCAAACTTATCAAGAACAGGGTAGAATTGAGAAGTTATGTTGTATGGCAAGACGGTTTTGTTGTGAAAACATACATTACTGATGGAAGAAAAGCTGTTGTATTACAAACGGCATCAGTACACTGGTTTTAACCAGAAATGCCATTATGGAGCGGCTCATCAGGAATAAAAAAGTACTGTGCAAAAAAAAGACCCTGTTTTAACAGGGCCCTTTTCTTAAAGTTGGTTATTTTATCTTCTATGCCTCACAGCTCACACAATCCTTCTTTTGCTTGAATTTTTGTGCAGCGTTCATACTGTGCTGATAGTACAAGGACTTTAACCCCAATTTCCAAGCCGTAACGTGGATTTTGTTGATATCCTTGGTCGGCATATCCGGGTGCACAATAATGTTCACCGATTGTCCTTGGTCTATATGGTTTTGTCTGTTGGCAGCTTGATAAACAATGTCCAATTGATCCAATTCCGAATAGGTCTTGAACACCGCTTTTTCTTCTTCCGTTAAAAAGTCCAAGTGCTGTACAGAACCATCCATATCGCGGATACTCTTCCACACTTCAGGTGTGTTTTGGTCTTTTTCTTCCAACAAGTCCATCAAGAATGGATTTTTGATGGTCACTTTGATCTTGGCGATATCCTTTACGTAGCAATTGGACCAAATCGGTTCAATTCCTTGGGACACTTGACCCAATATGAAAGCGGATGATGTAGTCGGTGCAATGGCATTCAAGGTAGCATTTCGTCTTCCGTAGCCTTTCAATACATCCGGCTCGCCAAAACGTTCCGCCAATTGTTCGGATGCTTTGTACGAACGCTCTTTGATCTCTTTAAAAATTTCACTGTTCAAGTTGTAGGCCTCTTGGCTGTTGAATGCCAATCTTTTGGACTGCAACAAAGAGTGCCACCCCAAAGCGCCCAATCCCAAGGATCGGTTTTGCTTGGCAAAGTTGTAAGCGCGCTCCATAAATAGGAAGGTTTGTTGGTCTTCTCTATCGGAAGAATCCCTATAGGCTTCCAATTTCTCTATGAATTCAGTTATCACGGCATCCAAGAAGTGAACCATGGTTTCCACGGCGTCTGTCTTTTTCCATTTATCGTAATGCATCAAGTTGATACTGGAAAGTACGCATACAAACGACCAATCATCATTGGATGGCAACATGATTTCCGTACAGAGGTTACTGGCGTGGATGCGGTGGCTTTTGTCTTTGTAGACATCCGCGGCACCGTCGTTGGCATTATCGGAGAAGAATATATAAGGGTATCCCATTTCTCCCCTACGCTGCAATACCTTGGCCCAAACAGTTCTTTTATCCGTATCGCCTTCAATCATTTCTTGCATCCACTGGTTGGTCACTGTAACCCCATGGGTCAATTGTTGAATAGGGTTCCCTTCTGTACCGATTTCCAAAAATTCCATGATGTCCTTATGGTCAATCGGTAAATATGGAGAAAAACGACCGCGACGTACAGACCCCTGGCTTACCACATCGACCATGGATTCGAACAACTGCATTATGTGAACCGCTCCTGAAGCCTGTCCGTTATTTTTAACAGCAGAGCCTCTGTGCCTGATCTTACCGAAGTAACCCGAGGTGCCACCTCCTAGTTTCGACATCATCCCCACTTCGGATTGGGTATACAGGATGTTCCCCATATCATCATCAATGTGCGATCCAAAGCAACTGATGGGCAAACCACGTTTTTTTCCAAAGTTGGACCACACAGGAGAGGCCAAAGAGAAAAAACCTTCGGACATATAACCGTAAAATTTATCCGAATACCCCGGAATCTGCAAAATTTCTTCTGCCCGGTCACCAATTTCACGGATACGTTCCTCCGGACTTACGCCTTCGGTAAGGTATCCAGACGCCAAAAACTTTCGGCTATATTCGTTCAACCATTCAAATCCTTTGCCTTCCTCTGTTTTGAGTTTAGACAAGGTATCCTTTCTTGCGTTAACAAGTTCTTGCGTTTTGTTATCCTGCTTTTGATCGGTGGTCGGGGTTGTTTGTGTTCTCTTCTCCATAATTTAAAAAAGGTCGTCGCTTGTTATACTTTGTGTTCTTTTGCTGTAGTTGATGGATCTTTTTACAAAAAAGTCTCCGTGTTTTGTTCCTATGATCTCGTCATCGAACCATTCGGTCTGATCCAATAGTTTTTGATCGACATCGAATATTTTGGAGATTCCAATACTCTCCAAGGAATTGTTAAATCTGTTTTTGATGAATTCGTTCACCAAATTCTTTGGCAAGAAATCCAATTCACCAGCTTCAAAAATCCAGTCCACTATTCTGCTTTCTGCGTCGAATGCTTTTACACAGATGTCCTGGATCATTTCTTTATAAGCATCATCGAACCACTCCGGATGTTCTTTTTTGATGATATTGATTACATCGATACCGAAATCCCCGTGAATTTGCTCTTCTTTTGATGTAGCCTCAACCACATTAGAAATTCCCTTCAGCACATTTTTGTGCTTGTTGAACGCCATAATGATCAAAAATTGAGAGAAGAGGGATACGTGCTCAATGAAAAGAGAGAAAAGCAATATAGATTCTGCATATTCCTTGTTGTTCTCGCTTTTTGCATTTTTAAGTGCAGTCTCCAAATACTGCACACGTTTCATAATCACCGGTTTCTTCTTTAGGTTTTCGAACTCTTGGTTCAGGCCCAAAATTTCCAAAAGATGGGAGTATGCATCGTGGTGACGCACCTCACTCTCTGCAAATGTAGCTCCGACCGAACCAATTTCCGGCTTTGGCATTCTGTGGTAAATATCGCCCCAGAATGATTTTACTGCTACCTCAATTTGAGAAATGGCCAACATCGTATTCTTGATGGCACTACGTTCAACTTCGTTCAACCCGGATTTAAAATCTTGGATATCGCTGGTAAAATTAAACTCGGTATGTATCCAGTAAGAATGTCTGATTGCCGGAACGTACTCATACAACTGAGGGTACTCGTAAGGCTTCAGGTTGATGCGTTTTTCGAATATGTCCGACTCCCGCATTTGTGCCCTTTTGTTCCTGTAAATAATGTATGCTTTGGCCACATCGTGGAACTCACTATCCATAAGTTGGTTTTCCACTACGTCTTGCACCTCCTCCACGGTCGGCACATAATGTTCGTCTTGGCTTTTTCTTTCCAATAACACCTTGTTGACGTTATTGGCAATGGTCTGCGCATCATTGATCTGACCATGTTCCACAGCGGTCATAGCCTTTAAGATTGCATTAGTAATCTTGTGTAAATCAAATTCTTGCGTACTAAAATCCCTCTTTGTTAAATGAGTAATCTGCATGAAGAAAACGGTTTGGAGTTGAAAAAAATAGCTTGACTGTAAAATTCACATTTTCTTTACTTGTATTTTAAGTCAACCCAATTAGGTTCTTAACACTTTTATCAACATTTGTTTTTTTGGAATCCAAAAAAACGTGGAATCAAACGTAGTACAAGGGCTTGGAAAAAAAGCCGTCAAAACTTAGCTGCTCCAAAAAGATTTTCACAGTTTTTTAACAATACTTTTTGGCTACATCATCAACTACAGTAAAGACGCAACTTCACGGGTATTTTAACAAAGAGCAACTGTATACAACAGGTAACTGGTACGGTTAAAAAGTTCCTTCCGTTCCATTCAACACAAGGCAATGCACCACATATGATAGGGTTTAAGCAATAAAAATGATATAATCATATATTGTTGCTATTTTTACCCAACTAAATCCAAGAAAATGTTTGGGACAACCAACAATCAAATTTTACCGTTGATAAGCTTTGATTTGTATTTGGAGCACTATCATCAGCTCATCAAAACTTTAAAGAAGGAAATCGATTTAGAACAAATACATAATTTCCTAAAGCGACATACCGAAGGTCAATTCCAAGAGTTGATCAAACAAGAAAACTATGACGCCATCGTGATTACCACCCTTGACCAGCACATTGTTTGGGTAAGCGATGGCTTTGCGGACATGACGGGATATCACAAAAACTATGCGCTGGGCAAAAAACCCAGTTTTCTTCAAGGAGGAAGTACATCGAACGAAACCAAACAACAAATCAAGGAACAACTGCAAAGCAGCCACAACTATAAGGGCTCCATTGTAAACTATAAAAAGAACGGGGACGCCTATCGCTGTCAAATTAAAATAGTGCCATTGTACAACTCAAAAAAGGAGCTGACCCATTTTATGGCTTTGGAGAAAGAATTGAAGGTGGCTTAAAACAAAGATTGAACAATTAACAAATTTCCTGATTTACAAATTCCTTGATTGCCCTTTTAATCTTAAAAATTGAAATACCAAAAATAAAGGACGCCAATGGAACAGCATCTTGACGTCCTTTATTAAGTTTACACACAATGCTTGAAAAAATCGTGCAATTGTTTTTAAAAAGTGTTCTTCTTAAATTTTAATCTTGACCCCACCATTGATTACGAACCCATCCACCGGAGCATAGATCTCAGAAAATTGCGGGTCGCTTAAATTACCCGAATAGATGGTGTCAAAACGTGTTTGCCTGGTATCCAAAAAGTTTTCAAAATTGAGGAAAATGGAAAATCTATCACTTAGTTTCTTTTCACTCATCAAGCCCACGATCCAATAGGATTGGCCTGTATCACCGGAAGATAGCTTTTGGGAACTGTAATAATACCCCTCCAACCCTATCCACAAATCACCTTCTCTTTCATACATCAGTACATTGTTCAATCGATGTTTGGCCACCAACGGAAAATCGGAAACTGTTCCGTTTTGATGTTGCTTAACATTGGCATGGGTGTATCCGGTAAACAATTTGAAATCCCCGAATTTGATTTTGAGATTGACCTCCGCACCACGGGTATCCACAAATCCTTCGAGTTGTTGAAAGGAATAGAAGTCCCCACCTGCGGGCTGCAATAGCATAGGGTCATCAATTCTGGTATAAAATAATAGCGTATTGATGGACATGGTCATGCCCGGCATGGGCACCCATTTATAATTAATATCAAAATTACCACCCAAAGAACGTTCCAAATCAGTTTGATCAACATCAATGGGAAGCACATTCATAAACTGTAACCGTTCCGCATCCTCCGTGAAAACTGTTGGGGTCTTATAGCCCATGCCGCCGCCCAATCGAAATGTCAATTTTTGACTTGGTTCATAAAGTATGGATAATCTGGGCAGGGCCATAGCACCATAATCGGAATGAAAGTCGGTACGAAGACCAGTTTCTAAACTAAATTTTTCATTGACGGTCCAAACATTTTGAGCGAACAATCCAAAGATTTGGTAAGATTGATCTAACGCTATGGATTGATCATCCCTGGTATCGTTAAAATATTCCGTCCAAAGGTTGGTTCCGAACACCCATTCCAGACCATCTTCGCAATTGATTGAATAGTTCACCTCGCTGAATGAAGAACGCTGATAACCCGAAAAGGTAAAATCTGGAATCTCAATTGCACGATCATAAAAACTGAAACTGTTTTTGACTTCCAATCGATTTTGGTCGTTAAAAGCATGCTTGAGCCCTATTTGGGTTGAAATACGCTCGGTTTCATTGGATTCAAAATAGGGATTGTCCACAGCTTCGCCCTTCACATAATCCATATTGCCGCCAAGACGGTCTTCCCAAATGGCATTGAGTCCGAGCAACAGTTCGGTTTCTTCTCCAAGATACCAATACAGTTTGGGGTTCAACGTAAAGCGGTCGAACTCTGGAATGGCGGTTAGCCCAATATCGGCAGGGTCATAGGGTGTCCCGAGATTGTAAGAAGCAAACACGGTAGTTCCAAGCTTCTTGAATTTCCGGGAATAGAAACCGCTCAGGTCCAAACCAAGCGCTGACGTAGCATTGGCCATAAAACTGAGTTCGGGCTCATCTTCCGGTGTTTTGGAAATCAGATTGACCAGACCGGCAATGGCCCCTCCCCCATAAAGGGTGGAACTGGACCCTTTGATGACTTCTACTTGCTTTAAATCCAATGGAGCAATTTGCATCAAACTCAATCCACTGGCAAATCCGGAATACAACGGGAACCCATCACGAAGGAGTTGCGTATATTTTCCATCAAGCCCTTGTATGCGGATACTTGAATTGTAACTGGTGGCCGAGGTCTGCTGGGTACGTATACCTGTACTTTCATTGAGCAACATGCGAATATCGCCGGGTTTCATATTGCCCTTTTCGGAGAGCTCCTCCCCCGCAATAACCTCCACCCGTGTTGGTATATCCTCAATAGTACGTGTACTTCGGGTGGACACCAAGGTAATCTCTTCCATTTCCTCGGCCTGGGGGACAAGATAAATTATTTGATTTTGTTGTGAGGGTGCCAAGGGAAGACGTAAGCTACGCTCAAGTTTTGCGTATCCAACATAGCTCAGTTGTAGTAGAAACGTTCCATTTGGGATATTTTCCATATGGATTTTTCCCGTTTCATCGGAAATGGCCCCGATTTCAAGAGCGGGCAAAACAGCTGTAACTCCTATTAGGGGTTCATTGTTTATAGAATCCCTAACCTCAATATCAAGGGTGTTTTGCGCCAGAACAGGTACCATCCCAAAAAGGGACAGCACCATAAATACTTTAAATTTCATTTTTTGGATTTTTGAAGTATGATTTCTTGACCGTATTTAAGGTCAAGCATATATTAGTGTCACAAACTATACTTCAACTGTGCGGGGCGGCTTTAATCTATGGAAATAGACCTCTTTGGGAATGTGCTCCCTATAGTGCAATGGATTGACCTTTAAATCAGCTTCAATTGTGACAATTTCGGAAAAACCCCCATATTCTAAAGTAAAGCCCGGGCATCTGCCACAGGTATAAAATGGAGAACAGGGTGTTTCGTTCTCATGCGGGTCTTCACTTGACCTATCATCATTGCAATCGCTAATCGAGGAAATCTCTATACAGGCGTCATTTTCCTGACAACAAGGATATGCTGACAAGAATATAGTGAGCAAGGACAGAATCACCGCGAATACTTTCATTTTTTAAAGGTAAAAAAATCCTACAAAATATTATTGTAGTGAACAACCAGATCCCATAGCTTTCTTTTATTAGGTCCCGTGGGCAAAAGCAAGCTATCTTTACGTTGCTAGCAAAAAAAGAACCCCTGAAAATCAATTGATTTTCAGGGGTTTTTAAGTACCTTGGGGGGGAATCGAACCCCCACTCCCGAAGGAACTGGATTTTGAAGCCAACCAGTTTTAGGTCATTTTACTTCTTATTAACTCATAATCAATTGTTTGTCAGTTTTTTAATTTTTTTTGAATTCAAATAAAATCAATTAAACCCAAGAAATGTTGTACCTATGTTGTACCAACTTTGTATTATATTTACTACAAGATTATCGAGTAAATGGCCAGTAATACAAAAATAATACTCCGGAAAAAACCAAATAAATTTGGTGAATACCCTCTGGCCATCAGAATATCAAAAGATCGGAGAACAAGCTACATTTATTTGGGTCATTATATCGATGTAAAATACTGGGATGCCAAAAAAAGACAAGTCAAAAGATCTCATCCCAATTCTGCCCACCTTAATAACTTTTTGGAAATAAAGCTAGCCGAAACGGGTAAGGTTATTTTAAGGCTGCAAGCGGAGAACAAAGATATTTCTGCCAGTCAAATCAAGGAAGAGATTGAATCTGTCTTAAATAAGAAAGACTTTTTTCAAGTTGCCCAAGAGCATTTGGATGAATTGGAAAACAACAACAGATTAAGTCAACATTCTTCTGACAAAGCACGCATTAATCATCTAAAGAAATATAGCAGGTCTTCGACCCTTCCATTTAAAGAAATAAGTGAACGCTTTTTAAAAGGGTTTATCCGTTATCTAAAATCGGAGCGAAAAGTTTCCGAAAGATCAGTAGTCAACAATCTTGTGGTAATTAGAACCATTTACAATAGGGGAATAAAAATGGGGCTTGTTGACAGAAAGCTATATCCTTTTGGGCATGACAAAATTGCCATTAAATTTCCTGAAACGGAAAAAGTTGGTCTAAATGCTAGTGAAATAAAAAAAATTGAAAACTTAGCTTCCTTGTCCGAAAGTCAAAAACATGCCAGGGATGTCTGGTTATTTAGTTTTTATCTTGCAGGAATAAGGGCTTCGGATGTCCTACAATTGAAGTGGAGCGATATTTATGATGGCCGCTTGCACTATACAATGAAGAAAAACTCCAAAATAGTTTCGTTGTTAATCCCAGATAAGGCTAAGAAAATTATTGACTCCCATCAAAGAACAAAGGGAAGAAACAATGATTTTATCTTTCCATATCTCAAATATGTAAATTCTAAGGACGAAAAGGCACTTTGGAAAAAAACAAAGCTAGCTATTAGAAAAATCAATGATGAAATGAGCACTATTGCGGACAAAGCGGAGATAAACAAAAAAATAACAATGCACATTGCAAGGCACAGTTTTGGAAATATCGCTGGAGACAATATCCCTGTGCAGTTGCTACAACAACTTTACCGCCATTCTTCTATTACTACCACGATGATGTACCAATCCAACTTCATGAACAAAAAAACCGATGAAGCACTTCAAAGTGTGGTAAATTTCTAAACCACCTTTATACTGTCCCAATCTTACCAAAACTTCTGCACTTGGTTCCTGTTCCGATTTTATAGCGTTCAGGCAGATAAGCGTTAATTAAAATTGGAATAGGGTGCAGCCTACTGCTTAAAATCTTATACAATTTTGATTTATTGGTGATTGAACGTTAATGTTCATTCTAAAAACTATGACATGCAACCTTGAAAAATATGACGATCAGGGAATCTTGGAAATTGGTTTTGGCCAAAGAACTCCATACTTTTGATCAAGATGTTCTTTTCCTCTAAAACCGTAATACTCCCATATTGATCTCAAAACCGCTCATAACACATTTTGAAACGTATCTTCCTTTTACGGCGGATGAGAAACAGCTCATAGAAAGCAGGGTGACCCATAGAAAGGTGAAGCGTCGGGAGCATATTATGAAAACAGGCGATATCTGCCGCCATTACACTTTTGTCGTCAAAGGGATCTTACGGCTCTATGTCACCGATGCAGATGGAAAGGAACATAATATTCTGTTTGCAGGGGCGAACGAGTGGATCTATGACATCAAAAGTTTTCATGACACAAGCCCGGGCGTATCCAATATACAGGCCATAGAATCGGCTGAGATTATCGAAATTGCGCAACAGGACCTCTATTTTCTGTACAACAATATCCAAAAGCTCAATCAGATTTTCAAGGTCATTACGGAAGAAAAATATGTGGAATTGCAAAACAGGGTGTTCCATACCATCAGTTCCACGGCACAAGAGCGGTACCTTTCGTTTTTAAAGCACTATCCAAAACTGGCCAATCGCCTGCCCAATACCCAGATCGCCTCCTATCTGGGCATCACCCCGGAATTTTTGAGCATGGTGCGCAAGGAGATGCTGCAAAGAAAATAGCCCATTGCACCTACATCCCCGGATTTCTTAAAATAGTTTAAGGGTAGGTTTCGGTTAAGCGTCGGATATTTGTATCCTATTAATATGTAACACTTTAGATCATGAAATCAAAGACAATAGTATGTTTGTTCAGTCTTGTATTCGGGGCCATATTTGTTGGCCGGGCCCAAACCGCCATCGATGCCATGGTAAAGGATTGGGAACGGGCCAAGGCCTATACCTTGGAATATCTAGAGGCCATGCCTTCAGATAAATATGATTTCAAGGCAACTCCCGATGTTCGGTCTTTTGCACAACAAATGCTGCACCTTACCGATGCCAATTACGGATTTACATCCGCGGCCACAGGGATTGAAAGCCCCGTTGGAATGGGAGAATCGGAAAAGAGCACCGATACGTCCAAAGAAAATGTCACCCAATTGGTAACCGCAGGATATAACTTCGTTATCAAGGGAGTCAGAGGAATGGAGGAGAGTGAACTGTCCGAGACCATTCAATTGTTCGGACGTTTTGAGATGACAAAGGCCCAAGCATTGGCCAAACTTTTCGAGCACCAGACCCACCACAGGGGACAGACCACGATCTATCTGAGACTTGCAGGGGTAACCCCTCCCAACGAGAAATTATTTTAACTGAAAGAAAGGACAACATGAAAAAGTATATTCTATTACTCTTTGTAGGTATATGGACCATCGGAGCGGTTTCGCAGACCTTAAAGCTAAAAAACCAAGAGTTTGAACTGCACAATGTGACAGGGGCCATCATTAAATTCCAAGGTAAAAAGGTATTGAAGATCGAACGCGACCTGGAGGCACTTCCATTCGATGCCGATAGATTGGAGGAAACTGTCGATGAAAACCATTATGCCCGACTTTTGGGCTTGGACGACTTCGAGAATGGCACGATAGAGGTGAAAATGTACAGCCAGATCCAAGATCCGTCCCCGTACCCGCCCGCAGCAGGGTTTATTGGGGTTTATTTTAGGATAAAGGAGGATGACTCCGCTTTTGAATCCATCTATCTGCGTCCCAAAGTGGGAAGGATCAACAACCAGTATGCAAGAAACCATGCCGTACAGTATTTCTCATATCCCGATTACAAGTTTCAGACCCTACGGGATGACTTCCCGGCGGGAACGTACGAAGGTTCAGCTCCGGTGGCCCTTAACGAATGGATAACAATGAGGATCGAAGTGAATGGGGATACGGCAGAAATGTTCATCAACGATATGAAACATTCCTCCTTTATTGTGGACAAGATGTTGGGAAAGAACAAGAAAGGCTATGTAGGGCTATATGTGGATATTGGGACAATTGGATATTTCAAAGACCTGAAGGTTACCAAACGAGCCTATAGGGAGGACAACGGAAAGGCCGTGAAGGTCAATGACATTTAATATTTAAATGGCCATCGCCAAACACAAACCATTAGTTTTTACATCTGTTCAAATTATCCACACCTTACTTGTTTTTTTCAATGAAAGCTTAAAGGGAGTTTAATACAGTATCAAACGTTTTTAATGTAATTTTTTAGAATGCCACATATAACAATCAAGACCTATCCACTTCCAGAGACCGTAAAGTTTGAGCTTGCGAAGGAAATAACAAACCTGTTGATCAATAAAGCAGGAAAATCCGAGAATGCCATTTCAATAGCGATCACGGATGTGCCCGAGTCGGACTGGATGGAACAGGTATATGATCGGGAAATAAGACCGAATCTTTCAACGCTTTATAAAAAGCCTGGGTATTGATAATGACCCCAAATAATCAAAAAGCGAATATATAGGATGTTGGATAAGGACATCAAAACCATGTACGCCCTTGTTGTCCATAGCCCAGGGGACGCCAATGTACTTCGATGGGAGCAACGTCCAGTGCCCATACCCAACAAAGGCGAGGTCCTGATCCATGTAAAGGCCTTTGGTCTGAACAGATCGGAATTGATGACCAGGAAAGGGTATTCTCCCAACGTTAGGTTTCCCAGAATCTTAGGGATTGAATGTGTGGGAGAGGTGGTTTCTGATCCATCCATGGTATTTAAAGCTGGAGAAAAAGTCGCGGCATTTATGAAAGGTATGGGTCGTGATTACGATGGTAGCTATGCCGAGTACGTTGTACTTCCACATACTGTGGTGACCGTATTCAAAAGCCATTTGCCTTGGGAGATACTTGGAGCACTTCCGGAAATGTTCCAAACAGCCCATGGCTCCCTGCACCATGCGCTACATGTTCATTCCGGGGAACGCATCCTGATAAGAGGGGGCACCTCCTCAGTAGGACTGCTCGCCGCCCAAATAGCAAAACGTAATGGACTTTATGTCATCTCAACTACAAGAAATCCTGCAAAGCGTAGTTTGCTTTTGGAAAGTGGTTCCGATGAGGTTTGGCTGGATAATGGTAAATTGCAAGGGACAACCGCCGAGAGCGGCCCTGTGGACAAGGTTTTGGAGTTGGTGGGCACAACAACCCTAAAAGATTCCCTACGTTGTGTAAGGCAAGGAGGCATTGTATGTATGACCGATATGCTTTCCGAAAAATGGGGTTTCGAGAATTTCGAACCAAAGGAAGCTATTCCTGCATCCGTTTATTTGACCTGTTATGACAGTGGACAGATCCGGGTAGGTGGAAAGCATTTCCAAGAGTTCTTGCAACAGATAGAGCAAGGTGAAATCACCCCAATGATAAAACGGACCTTTAAGCTGAAAGAGTTGCCGGACGCACATAGGCTGATGGAGGAGAACACAGGGGGTGGGAAAATTGTGATCGTTACCTATTAAAACCAAAGCAACATGAATCCATCCACAGAGCGATTTATCGATATGGCCGTTGAGCCAAACTTCCAAGATGCATTCAGGGCGAGTGTGCTGGAAGGGTTGGGACAATCGCCCAAAAGATTGGAATCAAAATACTTTTATAACAGTGAGGGGGATAAACTCTTTCAAAAGACAATGGCCCTGCCAGAATATTACCTGACCAATTGTGAACTTGAGATAATCAAGGAGCGTAGTGGCGAAATCATGAAGCTTATTGCTCCAGACAATGATGGTTTCGATTTGATCGAATTGGGTGCTGGGGACGCACAGAAATCGAGACATTTGATAAAACATCTTTTGACTTTCCAAAAGTCCGTACCCAACAACATAAAATTAATGGGCAGCTGATTTTCAATCATGCTGTATTCTTTCGGTCCCGCTTGCGGGACGTAGGGAATAGCAAGAGGGTGATGCGCAAATTGCGCCATCACGGTTGTTTTTGGGTTTTCAACACATTGAAAACCAGTTAATTGAATTGATTTTGGAATACTGTGCAAAATCAGGTGCTACAGTAAGATTTTTCGAAATCTACAGTAAAGCCTTTGGGAAGCCCAATAAATACTGGAAAATTTTGACGAAAAAATTGAGGCAATTTGACGTAAAAACAAAATTGGACCAATGGTGACCCTTGTGAAGTTATGAACGAATCAGACGGAGGTAATGATTCCAAAATACCCTTTTGCCTCGCTCAGTAGTATTAGTTAAGGTAAGTATTTGGGGCTTGCAGCACTGCGCTTTGCTTCGTTCGCTTTTTTATTCAGTTTTCTTTTGCGACCCTACGGGAGCAAAAGCAAGATTGTCATGACAATGACACATCTTGAATTCGTTGCCGAACTTTATCTATAGCGTTTTTTCCCGTTCTTTTGTTCCAATTTGAGCACGGCCCAAATAGAAGCCAAAATTTTGAGGCGGCAATTAAATGGAACAAGTAAACATTGAAAAAATATTGGCCGTCACCTTTCTGAGAAATATTTTGCAACATTTACCTTTCGGATATATTGTATGAACACTATCCATTACCATACTTTTTCTTGTACACATTTTTTGGGAACATGAAAGTTTAAAAAAACACAAATACACAAATCATTAGTTTGTATATTTGAACAAATATAAACCTTGCAGCCCCTTTATGGTTTGAAAAAGATTCAATACAAAAACTTTTAGTTTGGAAAAAGAACAAAAAATAAACCGTTTTATTAATTCACAGCCTCCCGGAGTTGTCTATTTAAGCTCATGGTTAACGGAAAATGGATTCTCCACACAATTGCTCAATCGATATAAAAAGAGCCGTTGGATATATTCCATAGGTTCCGGAGCTTGGATGAGAATGGGTGACAAGCCTACCTATCAAGGTGCATTGTTTGCATTGCAAGAACAAGCTAACCTAACTATCCATCCAGGGGGTAAAACCGCCTTATCCTTATTGGGAAAAGTCCATTATCTGGAACTATCCATAAAACAAATAACGTTGTTCGGGAGAAGCGAAGAAAAATTGCCCGCTTGGTTTTTAAAATACAACTGGGGGTTAAAAGTAGACTACTATAGTTCCTCCTTCCTTCCTTCCAATATAGGACTACAAAACTTGGAGCAAGGGGCCTTCAATTTGTTGGTGTCGAATCCAGCAAGGGCCTTAATGGAATGTCTGTATCTAGTGCCCAAAAAACAAGAACTGGTCGAGTGCTACGAAATAATGGAAGGATTGAACAACCTTAGGCCGAAACAAGTACAGGAACTTTTGGAGGTCTGCACGTCCGTAAAGGTGAAACGACTTTTTCTGTACATGGCAGAAAAGGCAGGGCACGATTGGTTTAAATACACCAACTTGGAAAAAGTCAATCTTGGAAAAGGAAAACGCTCCTTGGTAAAGGATGGTGTTTATATATCCAAATACCGTATCACGGTCCCTAAAGCATTGGAAAATTATGGATAATTACAAGCAACAGGTTTCCCTATTGTTACAGGTTTTGCCTGAGGTGGCAAAGGAACCAAATTTCGCACTGCACGGCGGTACGGCCATCAATCTGTTTGTACGGGACATGCCCAGATTGTCGGTAGATATTGATTTGACCTACATCCCCATAGAGGATAGAAAGACATCCTTTAAGAACATTATTGATGGTCTTGACCATATAAAAACAAAACTCAAAAAAATTCTACCGGAAGCTACAATTACCCTAAAAAAGGAGACATTAAAACTTCAGATCACCACTGTAAACGCACAGATAAAATTGGAAGTTAACCAAATCAACAGGGGTGTCATGGATAAAACGGTAACATTGCCGCTATGCGAAAAAACCCAAGAAGAGTTTAATGCTTTCTGCGCCGTACCGGTAGTTCCTTTAGGGCAATTGTATGGTGGAAAAATATGCGCTGCATTGGACCGACAACATCCCAGGGATTTGTTCGATGTAAAATATATGATGGAAAATGAAGGATTTACAGATGAAATCAAAAAGGGGTTCCTATTGTTCCTTTTGAGCAGTAACCGCCCCCTTCACGAAATGTTGCTCCCCAATTTTATCGACCAAAGGAAAACCTTGCTCAACCAATTTGAAGGTATGAGTCCGGAAACCTTTACCTATGGGGATTTTGAAAAAATCAGGAAGGAATTGATAAAAGCAATCCATCAAAACCTAACAGCTGAAGACAATGAGTTCTTATTGAATTTTGGGGAAGGAAATCCCATATGGGACATTTATGATTTTGAACGTTTTCCTGCCGTGCAATGGAAACTACAGAACCTTATCAATCTTAAAAAAAGGAACCCTAAAAAGCATGAAAGTTTTGTCATCTCATTGAAGAACGTATTGGATTGATTGAACTATTCGCCAAAATGAAATTATAAGGCAATGCATCAAAAAAGTAATATAAATATCTTCTCATGAATATTGAAAAGCAAATACAGTTACTGAAAACCTTTTTCAAAGGGCGTGACGATGTCTTTGCTATACGATGGGAAAAGGGTGATAAAAGTGGTTATATACCAGCCTATCATTATGACCCCTACATGTACCGCCTACACAAACAAAAAGGAGGAACATTCAACAATTATAAGGACAAGACCTATTTAAAATTAGATGGCCATCAACTAACAAAACATATAAAAGGCGCAAAATTTATTGGTGTTTATCCACTTTTGACCGATAACACCTCTTGGTTTATCGTAGCCGATTTTGATAAAAAAGACTGGAAAGAGCAGTCCGTTAAAGCTATAGCTGTTTGTAAGGAAAATGGGATTCCTGCATATTTGGAACGTTCGCGTTCAGGAAATGGTGGACACGTATGGATATTCTTTGAACAGCCATACCCGGCCATAAAAAGCAGAAAGGTTTTATTGAATCTTTTCGAGCAAGCAGGTGTTTTTTCCAAATTTGACAAAAACACAAGTTTCGACAGGCTATTTCCAAACCAAGATTATTTGTCGGGAAAAGGGTTTGGAAACCTGATTGCCCTCCCGCTTCAAGGAGAAGCTTTACAAAAGGGCAATTCCTGTTTTATTGACCTGCGGACTTTTACTCCCTTTCAAAATCAATGGCAATTTTTAAAAAGCATCAAAAGGGTTTCGACCATTCATTTGGATAGGGTTTTAGAAGAATTATCCAAGGAAAGGGTAGGCACAAAGGTTTTTTCTAAAAGCCATAATGTCAATACCGGGAAATTGAAGATTAGTTTAAGAAACAGTATCGTGATTAATCGAAATGGCCTAATCCCACCAATAGTTGATTTCTTAAAAGAGCGTTTGAACTTTTTTAATGCTGATTATGCGATTAAAAAGAACACCGGAAGAAGTACTTGGAAGACGGAGCGCTATTTTAAACTTATTGATGAAACCGAAAATACAATCGAAATCCCGAGAGGTTTTATAGGGAGCTTGGTTCGGTTCTGTAAGCAAAAGCACATTGATTATGAATTTATAGACCAAAGAAAACAGTTGAACAATATTGAGTTGAAGTCCTCAATTCAGCTGCTAAAACACCAATTCCACCCAGTAGAAACATCTACAAAAAAAGATTTCGGAATTATTGTAGCCCCACCAGGATCGGGAAAAACAATAATAGGTCTAAAAATCATTGAACAAAAGCAACAACCAGCATTAATCCTTACTCATAGAAAACAGATCGCCGAACAGTGGATTGATCGAATTGAAACTTTCTTTGGAATTCCCAAAAGGGAAATCGGCAAAATTGGTCAAGGTAAAATGAAGATTGGCAAAAAGGTAACAGTGGCATTGATCCAAACGTTGGCAAAGAAACTATCCAACGAAAATGATGCACAAAAATTAGCATCTGCTTTTGGCACCATGATCATAGACGAATGCCATCATATTCCGGCTAAATCATTTCGTGAGGTCGTGCATCAACTCTCTCCGTATTATCAATATGGGTTAACCGCAACCCCCTTCCGTAAAAGCAATGATGAAAAATTAATTTTTGTGTATTTGGGAAACATTATTTCTGAAATAAAGCCCCAACAAATTGAACATTACAAAAAAGCAAGGGTTGTAATTCGCGAAACCAATCTCAACGTTCCTTTTAACCCAAAAACTGACCATTTTGAAACCCTTTCCAAAATATTGGTCCACGATTCCGAAAGGAATAAACTCATCTTAAACGATGTTGGAAATGATTTGAAAAAGGGTAGAAAGGCAGTAATCATTACGGAGCGAAAAGAGCATATTCAAACCCTTCATCAATATCTTAAAAATCAATTTGAGATTATTCCAATTTCAGGCGATGATAACGCAACCTCACGTTCGATGAAATGGAAAAATATCGAACAAGGCAACTTTCAAGCTATTATCACTACCGGGCAATTTTTTGGGGAAGGGGTGGATATCCAAACCATCTCCTGCTTGTTCTTGGTATATCCGTTTGCCTTTAAGGGCAAACTAATCCAATATATCGGAAGGGTACAACGTTCTGAATTAACACCCGTTATTTATGATTATCGGGATAAGCAAATCCCGTATCTGGATAAGCTCTTTTTAAAACGGAATACCTACTATAGAAATCTTGATCGACAAGCAACGCTGTTTGAGGATTTAAAAGAAGACATTGATAATAGACCGAGACTAAACGATATCGACAAGGTCATTAAAGTTGCTATCAACAATTTGGATTTTCATTACGGAATGGTCAGTTTTTCATATAGTTCCCCAAATGGAACTTCATTTGAATTTGAAATCGAGAATGAAGAAATGCAACCCGAGTTTGAGGTATTGAAACCATATTTCACTAGGGTTTTAAACTCCAAATTCATTACGGTCCGTATCCATATAGGATTTAATGATGCTACGGTTGTTTCGCAATTGGCCACCTCGGATGATATTGCCCGTATCAATAAAGAAATAGTGGATAGTGTAAAATTTCAGTTTATTGAACAACATTTTATTAAGAGTGTAAAACTTGGAAAGGATGAAGATACTGAAGAGGTGCCTAGAACAATAGGATCATTCTTTGGCTCAGCTGACAATCTGTTGGAAAGCCTATTGAAAAACAGCAATTATGTCCACTATAGGCAGTTATTATATTTATCAAAACAGCATCAGTATGAAAAACTGAAAATCAGATTTGTTTTAAATCCATTTTCATTCGTCTTCCTAGTAGAAGGAGAACAAAAACATCACATTATTCTGGAAACACTGAATACCAAAGAGGCCACCTATGTGTGGCATCTTCCAAAAGAACATTCTCTTTTCAAAATAGAATTGGAACGAATCAACCAGAAATTGAACTGGATCCGTAATAATGGCCGCCAATCTTTTTTAGAAACCAAAAACGAAAATTTCAGTAGGATAATTCACGACTATACCGAAGATAGAAAAGGCTTCTATAAATGGAAAAATGCTTTGGAAGAACGTTTGCTGTAATTCCTTAGTCCTTTTCCGTTTCCCGGTCGTGAAAGTGTCCCAACTTGGCCAGCGTGGAAACGACGTCAATGTTTCGGGCTTTTTCGCAGTCCATGGTATTTCTATTTTTTCTCTCATTGTCTCAAGTTTTGTTATTTCTCCTACCTTCTTACCTAACCCAATGATGACGGGGGTTTCAAAGCCAGGTCAGATGTTTTTTCAACTTACCTATCTTACCCTTTAGGTAGGTTAGGTAACCTTTAGGTAAGATGGGAGTTATATATCCTACCTAAAGTTTTGCCCCATGACCATTGGCTTTATCCTGCTTTAGGTAACTAGGTAGGTAGTATTCTTCTTTCTTTGCAAATTCCATTTCCCAAGGGCTTCCCCAAAAGAGTGGTCGGGACAAATAGCCGAGAACAAGTCTTTAGGGATGCCTCATCTTTTGATTTATTTGTTCCTTTCACTCAGCGTTCAGTTTCCAACGAAATTTTGATGATTTGATGACAAACCTCTGGGAGACCCAATAAATACTATTAGTTCCTCCGTCATCATTTTGTCATCGTTTCATCGTTTTTGTTTTTTTCTTCAATGTCCCTGTCATCATTTTTTATTTTGATGACAGTATGATGACAAAGTGATGACAGCCTAAACCCTTATAAACGCTGGGCTAATATCAATCTGTCATCAAATCATCAAAATTTTGGGGCATAAAAATCATTTTCTACGGCAAAGTATTTCCAGCTGCATCATCGATATTGACTATCAGCCGTTTTATAGGGTAGCTTTCTGCTCTCTTTGAAGTTGGGTCGGCACCCCCAGTCTTAATGACTGAAAGCTCTAAAATACATGGATGGAGGTGGGTATAACTTGAACAAGTGCAAGAAATAGGGTCAAATGATACAAAAAAAGCACAACCAAAATGTTAAAGTTGAAGAATTTAAAATGTTGTACCTATGTTGTACCAAAATAAAAAAGCCGAGAGGTAAATCTCGGCTTATCCCTTTTGTACCTTGGGGGGGAATCGAACCCCCACTCCCGAAGGAACTGGATTTTGAATCCAGCGCGTCTACCAGTTCCGCCACCAAGGCATTGGTGTCACATTTTCAAATGCGAGTGCAAAGCTAAAAAATATTTTTTATTT